>JAEEGH010005542.1_pt1 | contig 31613 bp, 26 predicted proteins | sample 9134181 | NCBI WGS metagenome assembly JAEEGH01 (sample SAMN16246544, study PRJNA631951) | gut metagenome | biome: gut microbiome; feature: rumen; material: DP-attached | host: Bos | place: Iran: Karaj | collected 2018-10
GGCCCCGGGGTTCCACCTCTTCCCATCCCGAACAGAGAAGTTAAGCCCGGGCACGCCGATGGTACTGCACCGCAATGCGGGAGAGTAGGTCGCCGCCTTCTTAATGAGAGAGCCCTCTGTACAATATAGTACGGAGGGCTCTTGTTTTTTGTGTTATAATTTGTCTTATTTGTCTTATTTATCTTATCTTTCCTTACTCTTGTAGATTATTTCTTCACATGCATGATTGGGGGTGCTTATATCAAGGTAGTGGTGTAGTTCATAGTCTTCTGAGCTTATGTATATAATTGCTATGCTATCAACTTGATATTCTATATTAAATAGTTTTTTTTGATAACGATAAGCTTGTATTGCCTTCGATATATTTTTAATCTTTTTATAGTCTATAGCTATTTCTGGGTGTATTTCTTCTTTTGGGATAGTTGAATTCTTTATACTTCGTGTTTTTACTTCAACGAAATGTAAATGATAGTTTTTAAAAGCTATAATATCAAGTTCACACCCATGGTGTAAGTTCCAGTTTCTGTCTACTATACGGTAGCCATTTTTGACAAGATAATTGGTAGCCAGTTCTTCTCCTATTTGTCCTATGTTTTGCGATTCCTGATTTTTACGTTGGTGCACATCCCGAGTATATTGAATTTGTTTCTCTATTTGTTGTTGTGACATACATTTCCCATCGGGAATGATGTGAATTATATTGATAGTGTCTTGCAGATACCTGCCAATATAGAGAAACCGTCGGCTATGAACAATGTCAATTTCATTGTCTATGATACATATTGTATAACCTTTTTCTACTCCGTTTTTTATTCGTGCTATTCCGTTTAGAAATGTGTCTGTCTGAATAAATTTTTTGTATACTATTTCTCCTCTTTTGTTAATAGCTTCTTTCGGTATATATCCAAAGTGTTGAGAAAAGGGTAAATATACTATGTTGTTTTGTTTTAATACTATTTTTAATTCGTTTGTAGGAGTATTGAGTGATGTATTTTCTGTAATTATGAAACGACAATCTACTATACAGTTGATACCGTTTTTTATCAATAACGGTATTAGTTGTTCGGAAGTAATATTTGTGTGTCCGTATGTGTATATAGTAGGTTGCTTATCCATAAAATTTGTATATTCTTATATAATATAATGAATATTGGCAAAAATACGTATTTTATAGCTTTAGACAAAGGAAGTAAATAAAAATATGTATATTTGCGACGTTTACTTAAATATAGAATATTATGAATTTTAGATTTTGTCTTCTTATATTAGTGTATATTACCACTTTGTCTGCGAATGCAAACCCTTGGAAAAAAGAATTTCCTCGTTTACTTAAAAGTATTACGACTCCAATATGTTATGACAGTAAAGTCGTAAACATAAGTGATTATGGTGCAAGAGTGGATGCTCAAGCGGAGATAAATCAAAGAGCTATAAATAAAGCTATTAAAGATTGCAATGCTGCCGGTGGAGGGAAAGTTGTTATTCCTGCGGGAGTATGGAACACTGGTGCTCTTACACTCCTTAGTCATGTAAACTTAGTAGTTGAGAAAGGTGCTGTTTTACAGTTTGTATTTAATCCTAGTCTATATCCTCAAGTACTTACTCATTGGGAGGGACTCGAGTGTTATAATATTTCTCCTCTGATTTATGCACGCGATGCGGAAGATATTGCTATAACAGGAAAAGGTGTAATTGATGGTGGTGGAACAAATGAAACCTGGTGGGCATGGACAGGAGTGACACGCTTTGGATGGAAAGAAGGAATGTATAATCAAAAAGCAAGTAGAAAACAGTTGCAGGAGTGGAGTGAGGAACAAATAGATGTTGAAAGACGTAGATTTGATATTAGTAATCCAATGCGTCCTCAAACTGTAAATTTTATGTTCTGTAAGCGCGTTCTTATAGAAGGAGTAACATTTCTTCGTTCTCCGTTCTGGGTTCTTCATCCTGTTATGTGTGATGATGTTACGGTTCGTGGTGTAACTATTATCAATAAAGGACCAAATGGTGATGGATGCGACCCAGAATCATGCAATCGTGTTCTTATTGAGAATTGTCTGTTCCGTACAGGTGATGATTGTATTGCAATTAAGAGTGGTAGAAATGCGGATGGACGCAGATGGGGAATGCCATGTCAAAATGTTATTGTCAGAAATTGCAAAATGGAAGATGGACATGGAGGTATAGTTGTTGGAAGTGAAATATCAGGCGGTTTTCGTAATTTGTTTCTTGAGAATTGTCAGATGGATAGTCCTAATTTAGATCGTGTAGTGCGAATTAAGACAAATACCTGTCGCGGAGGTGTTGTTGAAAATATTTATGTTCGTAATGTGGAAGTAGGTGAGTGCCGTGAAGCAGTTTTGAAAATCAATCTGAATTACGAACCTCGTGAACAAGCGCAACGTGGATTTATTCCAACTGTCAGAAATGTGAATTTGGAAAATGTAAATTGTCACAAGAGTAAGTATGGGGCTTATATAGTTGGACTTGAAGAGTCAGAACAGATACAGAACGTTTTAGTAAAGAATTGTGTGTGGACTGGTGTACTTACAGGTGAAAATAGAATGGAAGGAAAGTTCCGTAATGTTAAGTTCAAGAATGTTAAGATAAGGGTTGCAGAGTAGATGTGCTCTGTCTATAGAATCATTTTAAACATTTTTCTGTAGGCTCCAACTTTTCTGTCAAATGCAAGAGGGTAGGCACGAGATGAAGAAGGTAAACGATAGAGAAGAATCTGTTTACCTTCTTTATTGTATATGTTTGGAATAGCACAAAAAGAGTTTACCTTAGGTGGTGTTTCAATATTAAAATAATTGCAAAGTGTATCTGTTGCTTTTTCTCCTGTTGTCACTATAGCTTGGCAGTGTGGTAATTTGTTTAATAGCATTCGAATGTCTGTATGTTCCACGACTTCCAAAAATTTATCTGAAGCATTGTCTTTTAGACGACGAACTGCATACGAAGTGTCGAAAAACGCCAAACCGGTTTCTTCGCAAAAATGAATTATTTCGTTTATCTTGAACTGTTTTAGTTCCTTATTCACAAAATAATCTTTGTCATTAAAGAAAATTTGACCTTCTATGCGCCAATGGTCATTAATAAAATTAGGGTAATAGAAATCCATACACCAACGTTTCCGTTGTGGAGGAAAACTTCCTAAAAAAAGAATTTTAGCATTCTCTGGCAAGAATGGAATAAGCGGATGATACTCCACAGTACTACCTGATTGATTGGCATCATCAAACCGATTAATATTATTAATGTTTAGATATGACATGTTCATCTCGTGTTGCAAAATTAAGGATAAAATGTGAATTATTGGTTTATGAATACATGAAAAAAGATTTACTTACTCATATAGTAATAAATAATAGCTAACTTTGTAATATGAAGATAAGTAATTATATTAAAACATGGACTCGAATAAGTCTTGTATTTCGTATCCTAATCGGCCTGACAATAGGTGCGGTGCTAGGCGTATTTTGCCCACAGCTGACAGTCATAGGTGTTCTGGGAAAGATTTTTGTTAGTGCGCTGAAAGCTATTGCACCAGTGCTTGTGGCTGTTCTTGTTGCAGCTTCTATCGCTAAGGCGCATAGAGGACTAGGAGAACGTTTTACGACTGTAATATCACTATATCTATTTTCTACATTATTGGCAGCAATCGTTGCTGTTGTTGGTAGCTTTTTATTTCCTGTAACGATAGTTTTAAAGAACACAGTAACAAATGCGACTCCAACGGGGCTGATTGATGTTTTTTCCAGTATGCTTACCAATATGGTAGCAAATCCCTTGGTATCCGTTTCCTCAGCTAACTATATTGGAATTTTATTTTGGGCCATTATTGCAGGTCTTGGACTAAAAATCCGTGCTTCCCAACAGACTATTGAAGTTGTAGACGATTTTGCTAAAGTTGTTGCACAGGTTGTAAGTTGGGTTATTCAATTTGCACCTTTCGGCATAATGGGACTCGTGTTTTCTTCTGTGTCGGAAAGTGGTCTGGAAATATTTACAAGTTATGGAAAACTTCTCCTTCTGCTTGTTGGCAGTATGCTTTTTACAGCTTTAGTAGTAAATCCAATCGTCGTTGCTTTCTACATACGTAAGAATCCATATCCTTTAGTGTGGCTTTGTATCAAGGAAAGTGGACTTAATGCCTTTTTTACTCGTTCTTCAGCAGCTAACATACCTGTTAATATGGATTTATGTGAACGCATGGGACTGAACAAAAATTTTTATTCCGTCAGCATACCATTAGGTTCTACAATTAATATGGATGGAGCTGCAATTACAATCACCATCCTATCACTTGCAGTAGCTCATACAATTGGCGTAGAGGTGTCTTTTTTTTCGGCTCTGTTTCTTAGTATAATTGCAACGCTTGGAGCTTGTGGCGCATCAGGTGTGGCTGGTGGTTCTTTGCTTCTCGTTCCAATGGCGTGCTCGTTCTTTGGTATATCAAATGATATAGCTATACAAGCTGTAGCTGTAGGCTTTATTATTAGTGTAGTTCAAGATTCAATGGAAACAGCTCTCAATTCTAGTAGTGATGTGCTTTTTACTGCTACTGCAGAGATGCATGATAAAACAAAACACCGAAAGTGAAAATCTGTCTTGCCTTCGATTCTTATAAAGGATGTCTTTCTGCATCAGATGTTTGCAAAGCTGCAACTGAAGGTCTGCTAGCAGCATATCCTGATGCAGATATTGTCTCTTTTCCTTTGAGTGATGGTGGCGAAGGACTTGTAGATTTTTTTATTTCAAGGGGTATGGCGCATGCTGTACAGGTTGTTGTGCATAACCCTCTTATGGAGATAATTACAGCGACTTACGCTATTTCTCCAGATAGTCGTACAGCGTATATTGAGATGGCTAGTGCCTGCGGTTTAACTTTGGTGCCTCCTCAAGGTCGTAATCCTTTGTTAACTACAACTTATGGTTTGGGAGAGCTGCTTATAGATGCTCAAAAACGTGGAGTAAAACAAATTGTTTTGGGAATAGGTGGTTCTGCAACATGTGATGCAGGTGCTGGAATGCTAGAGGCATTAGGTGATAACATGTTAGCAGATACTAAAATAATTGTTGCTTGTGATGTGACGAATCCGCTTTATGGTTCATCTGGTGCTGCCTATGTTTTTGCTCCGCAAAAAGGAGCTACGCCAGAGCAGGTGAAACAGTTGGATATGCGTCTGCGCTCTTTTGCCTATATTACAGAAAAACGCGGGTTGGCTTCTCCTGAGGATGCCATGAAGCCTGGTACAGGTGCAGCTGGTGGACTCGGTTATGCATTACTTACATATTTAAAGGCTGAACTTCGTTCTGGAATTGATATTGTATTAGATTCAAGTGGTTTTGATGCACAATTATCCGGTGTCGATTTGGTTATAACTGGCGAAGGATGTTCTGACTGTCAGACCATTAATGGCAAGGTGGCAGCAGGTGTGCTTCATCGTTCAAAATTATATGGAGTTAAAACCATTCTCATGTCAGGTCAGATTCATGATTCTGACCAGCTATTAGCCTTGGGATTTGATAAAATATATTGTATAAACGATGGGGACTCCCGACCTATGGAGCAATTGTTGAATCCAGATGTGGCAACAGAGAATATTCGTCGGTGCTGTATACGACTGATGAAAGAATAAAAAAAGAGCGAGGTGATTTCCAGCTTTCCTCGCTCTATCATTATATTTGTATAGTTGTTTGTTTATATCAATCTAATAATTAGTACACTCTAAAACCAATAATTTTTCTTACTTCTTTAAGTGTTGCAGCAGCACTCTCGCGAGCCTTTTCTGCTCCTTGCTTGGCAATCTTATCCAGCAATTCTTGATTGCTCTGATATTCTAGAATGCGTTCACGAATTGGAGCTAAAGTATTTACAATGTCTTCAGCCAGCTGTTTTTTTAGATCGCCATATCTGATGCTCATGTCATTCCACTTCTCGTTGAAATAATCATATGTCTCTTTGCTTGATGCAATTTCCATTAAAGTAAATAGATTTTGAATTACTTCAGGCTTCTCTTGATTTGGTTCTGTCGGTCCTGAATCAGTTACAGCTTTCTTTACCTTTTTTTCAATTGTTTTTGCATCTTCATACAAATAAATACAGTTACCTTCTGACTTACCCATCTTTCCACTTCCGTCAAGTCCTGGAATCTTAATTGCATGGTCGCCAAAATAGAAATTCTGTGGTTCAGGGAAGAATTCTACACCGTATATATTATTAAAACGTCGTGCACATTTGCGTGCCATCTCCATATTTTGTTCTTGATCTTTGCCTACAGGAACCTTTGCTGCTCGATGTTGCAGAATGTCTGCAGCCATCAGTGTAGGGTAGGTGAGCAAACCCGCATTCACATTGTTTGGTTGTTTGCGTGCCTTTTCTTTGAATGTAGTTACACGCTCCAGCTCTCCTAGATAGCAGTTCATGTTCAAGTACAAATACAATTCAATAGTCTCTGGTACGTCGCTTTGTATATAGATAGTTGACTTCTCCGGGTCAATGCCGCATGCCAGATACTCAGCTAAAATTGTTCTTGTGGAATTTTGAATATTCTCAGGCTTGGGGTGGGTTGTCAGTGAATGCCAGTCAGCTATGAAATAGAAGCAGTTGTAATCCTCTTGCATCTTGACAAAATTCTGCACTGCACCATAGTAATTCCCCAAGTGCAGATTTCCCGTTGGGCGTATGCCACTAAGTACTATTTCTTTCATTTTTATTATTTCTCAAAAAACTGTGCAAAGGTATAAAAAAATTGCGTACCTTCGCATAAAAATAATGGATAAGTGTATGCATGAAGTAATAGAACTTATAAATGAGATGTCACCATTCTTGCTGTTGGGCTTTCTGATAGCAGGACTGATGCATGTATTTATTCCCAATAATTTCTTTTCAAAATATTTATCAGGCAATTCTTTCCGTTCAGTCGTAAGTGCTGCTATTTTCGGAGTTCCTATTCCACTTTGTTCTTGTGGTGTAATTCCTACTGCAATGTCTTTGCGTCGTGAGGGTGCAGGAAAGGGTGCCGTTGTTTCATTTCTTATAGCTACTCCCCAAACAGGGGTCGATAGTATATTTGCCACATATTCTTTGATGGGGCTTCCTTTTGCCCTAGTACGTCCTGTGGCAGCCCTCGTTACAGCACTAATGGGAGGTGCTTTTGTTAATGCGTTTGCAGAGGTAGAGCCATCAGTTCAACCAACAGCTGCTTACACTTGCCACAATGGAGAACGTTTTTCTTTGTTGGAAAAAATGATTGAAGCACTTAAGTTCGGATTTATTGAGATGATGGAAGATATAGGCAAATGGCTGGTTGTTGGACTCATCGTTGCTGGACTCATTACAGTATTCGTCCCAAACGAGTTCTTTGCTATTATTAAGGATAATACGTTTATGTCTATGTTGCTGGTCCTCTGCATTTCAATCCCTATGTATGTTTGTGCGACTGGCTCCATTCCTATTGCTGTTGCCTTGATGGCTAAAGGACTTACCCCTGGAGCAGCTCTTATGTTACTTATGGCTGGTCCTGCTTGCAACTTCGCATCTATCCTCGTAATCAATAAGGTCTTGGGTAAGAAAACACTAATTTGTTATCTTATAGCTATTATTGTGGGTTCTATTGCCTTTGGAATCGGCATCGACTACTTGCTACCTCGTCAGTGGTTTACCTCCCATCTTGTCGGTGGTTCTGAGTGTTGTCACGAAGAGGCAGGGTGGTTTAAGTGGTCATGCACAGTCCTCTTGCTTATTCTTCTGCTTAATGTAGTTCGTATGAAACTGACTGGACACGGCCACCATCATCACGACCATTGTGATTGTTGTGATTCTTGTTCTGATGACACTTGTGAATATATTGTAAAAGGAATGAATTGCAATCATTGTAAGGCGAATGTAGAAAAGGTAGTCAGCAATATCCCTGGAGTAGAAAGTGTGACTGTTGATTTGCAAAGTGGACGTATGAATATCTCCGGTGCTGATATTGAGACAGAAAAAGTACGTGCTGCAGTAGAAAGTATAGGTTTCTCACTAGAGACGAAAATTTGATTTAAACGAAATTAACGTTTATAAATGTGAGAAGATAGAAAATATATCGTACCTTTACAAATTGAATGTGTGTTGATTTGAAATCTGTGTAGTATAGATTAAAAATATAATCCTTTTATGGCTTGTTTTAGCCATCTTAATTTAGACAATAAAAAATGAACATATATAATGACTTACAAATGGAACTACCAAGCTCCGACACAAGAAAAAATAGACGCAGCGAAAGCTCTGGCTGAGGAACTCAAAGTCAGTCCAGTGTTGTGCAGGTTGCTTATCAACCGAGGCATTACCACGGTTGAAGATGCTCAGCGTTTTTTTCGTCCGCAGCTTCACGACCTTCACGATCCATTCCTTATGGCAGAGATGGACAAGGCTGTTGACAGACTGAACAGAGCAATGGGCAACCGCGAACGCATTATGATTTATGGAGATTATGATGTGGATGGTTGCACGGCTGTAGCACTTGTGTACAGGTTCTTGCAGAAGTATTATTCCCATATTGAGTACTATATACCTAATCGTTATGAAGAAGGGTATGGTGTTTCAAAACAAGGAGTAGATCGTGCTGTAGAACATGGAGTTAAGTTAATCATCGTTTTGGATTGTGGCATCAAGGCAGTTGAAGAAATCCAATATGCTAAGGAACATGGCATCGATTTCATCATCTGTGACCATCATGTACCTGATTCAGTAGTGCCACCAGCAGTAGCTATACTGAATGCAAAGATGCCAAACAATACCTATCCTTACCTCGACCTTTCAGGTTGTGGTGTAGGTTTTAAGTTTATGCAGGCATTTGCCATCAGTAACGGAATCCCCTTTAGTAAACTTATTCCGCTACTTGATCTTGTGGCTGTCAGTATAGCTAGTGATATTGTGCCTATCATGGGTGAGAATCGTATTCTTGCCTATCATGGTCTCCGTCAGTTGAACAACAATCCTAGTGTAGGCTTGAAGGCAATTGTCGATGTTTGTGGACTGAAGGATAAAGAACTCACTATGTCTGATATCGTTTTCCGTATAGGTCCTCGCATTAATGCTTCTGGACGAATGGAGAATGGAGCAGAATCGGTTGAAGTTCTTATAGAACACGATTATGACAAGGCATATAATCAGGCGGAATTACTCGAACTCTATAATGAAGAACGACGAGAATTGGATAAGCAGATGACTCAGGACGCAAGCGATTATGTCGAAGCACATCCAGAGATGAAGAATCGCAAGTCTATAGTTATTTATAACGAAGACTGGTATAAGGGTGTCATCGGAATCGTTGCATCGCGTCTTACAGAAATATATTTCCGTCCAGCGGTTGTACTCACACGTACAGACGATATGGTAACTGGGTCAGCTCGTTCAGTTAGTGGGTTTGATGTATATAAGGCTATACAGAGTTGCAGTGATTTACTTGAGAATTTCGGAGGACACACCTATGCAGCTGGTCTCTCGATGAAGGTGGAGAATGTACCTGAATTTATGAAACGTTTCGAGCATTATGTGGATCAATACATAGAACCAGAACAGACAAATGCTGTGCTCGATATTGATGAAGTGCTAACATTTAGCGATATTACCCCTCGTTTCAAATCCGACCTGAAACGTATGCGTCCTTTTGGTCCAGACAACTCCAAACCTATTTTCTGCTCTCGTCAAGTGTACGACTATGGCACCAGTAAGGTCGTAGGAAAGGATCAGGAACACATCAAACTCGAGTTGGTTGATGGAAAATCTAATCGTGTGATGAATGGCATTGCTTTTGGTCAGAGTAGTCAGGCTCGTTACATAAAGACTAAGCAGGCTTTCGATATTGTTTATACTATCGAGGAGAACACACATCGACATGGAGAAGTTCAGTTGAAGATTGAAGATATAAAGCCTAATAGCTTATAGCACACGCACCGATAGATATGGAAGTCTATCGCTCAATTTTGAAACATAATTGGGGATACGACGATTTTCGGGGAATACAGGCAGATATTATCCGAAGCATTGGTGAGGGGCGTGATACACTTGGACTTATGCCCACTGGTGGTGGTAAGTCCATTTGTTTTCAGGTACCTGCCATTTCACGCTACGGAATGTGTCTAGTCATCACTCCGCTCATATCTCTCATGCGTGATCAAGTGCGACGTATTCGTGATTTGGGAATTAAAGCTGAAGCCATTTATTCTGGAATGTCTCACGAAGACATAGTTCGTATTCTTGATAATTGCATTTTGGGAGATTACAAGTTTCTTTATCTTTCTCCAGAACGACTTACCACTGATTTATTCCGCGAGAAGTTACAACGTATGTTTAACATCTCGATGATAGCAGTTGATGAAGCTCATTGTGTATCGCAATGGGGTTATGACTTTCGTCCCTCATATCTGAAAATTCGTGAAATTCGTTCTCTCATTCAGAAGAAAGATGTTCCCATTCTAGCTCTTACTGCTACAGCTACACCTGAGGTTGTGGATGACATACAGCAACAGTTGGGATTCCGTGAGCGAAATGTGTTCCGAATGAGTTTCGAACGCAAAAATCTCATTTATGTAGTTCGTCAGACAGAGAGTAAGATAGATGAAATTGTACAGATTTTGAATGGTGTTCCGCAAGGTAGTGCTATTATTTATATTCGTAGTCGCCAACTAACTCGCGATGTTGCAAAACAACTCTGCGAACGTGGCATCAGTGCAGAGAGTTATCATGCCGGACTTAGTCCTTCAGAACGCGAAAGCCGACAAAATGACTGGACTCAAAACCGTGTCCGAGTTATCGTTGCTACCAATGCTTTTGGTATGGGAATCGACAAATCTGACGTGCGAGTTGTAATCCATTATTCAGCCCCCGATACTCTTGAGGCATACTACCAGGAGGCAGGTCGTGCGGGTCGTGACGGACTCACCTCCTATGCGGTACTTCTTTACGATAGAAGCGATCTTGCACAGTTTTCTCATCGTGTAGTCAATAGCTATCCTTCTCTTGAATATATTCGTAACATATACGAAAACCTCTGCTATTTCTACCAGATTGGAGTGGGCGAGGCTCAAGGACGTACATTTCTCTTTGATCCTGTCGAATTCTCTATGCGATTCCGCCTATTTGGTGCTACAGTTAATAGTGCTCTTCATTTGCTCAGTAATGCTGGATATATAGATTATGAGGAAGATAACGATTTCAAATCCTTAGTTCAAGTTTTGCTTCGCAAGGATGAACTTTATTCATGGTACAATCAGGACGAGAAACTCGATAAAGTTCTAACTGCACTTATGCGCAATTACACAGGACTCTTTGCACAGATGGTTCCTATTGAAGAGTCACATCTTGCAAAACTTACAGGACTTACTCCCACAGATGTCTATACGTCGCTAAAACAATTGGCAGCCCTTCGTATAATTGATTTTATACCGCATCGCGCTTCGCCAACCATTACTTTTTTAGAACCTCGTATCGAGACCAATCGGGTGTCCCTGCCGCCAAATGTTTATCTTGATCGTCGTGCCGATTACGAACGCCGCATTTCTTTTGTTGTTCAATATGTCAAGAGTAACGACACTTGTCGCAGTCAGATGTTGCTCAAGTATTTTGGACAGGACGACAGTAAACCTTGCGGACATTGCGATGTCTGTCTTCAGCGTCGTCGCGGAAAGGGTAGTGCGGCCAACAAGGAGAAAGAGGTTGCGGATGCGATCTATAGTCTTCTGGCCGATGGAGAATCGCATCCTCTTTACCAAATAGACACTCTTCCTTTCAGTCCCTCTTTAGTGCGTTCTGTGCTTCATAATCTGCTTAGTGAAGATATAGTATTTGAAAATAACAAAACAATCCGTTGGAAACATGAATAATGAAAACACACATCTGCAGGCAGCTATAGCAGCAATGCAGAGGAATGATATGATTACTGCTACGGTCGAGGCTACAAAAGCTATTCAAAGCGATCCTCAATGTTACGAGGCATACATCATTCGCGGACAGATCAGTATGGCTTATGGTGATAAACGTGGAGCTGCTGAGGATATGAAGCGAGCCCTCGAACTGCGTCCCGACCTACAGGAACAACTCAGCGGACAATTCAAAAACTGAGTATTCTAATATCAAGAAGCGCCAATCAGATTTTTCTCCTCTGACTGGCGCTTCTTTTCTTTGCTCATTGCTATTTTATGTTATTTCGAATCTTTGTAAGGAATCGTTGCATACGCTCCTCGTCTTTCGTGTCGATAATAGCAATCAACTCTTTCATCTCTTCGCGAATCTGTTCCACTTGTCCTTTGGTATATGGGTTGAACAAGATTTCTCTCAACAAAGTATCATCTTCACTCAGCACTCCTCGTGCAATTTTTTCGTGTCGTTTGAAAGTTGTTCCCGGAGCATCTTGGTGTTTCATAACAGCTGCAAATGCAAACGTTGAGATAAACGGAATGCTCAGCGAATATGCCATTGTTTTATCATGTTCCTCGAAAGTGTACTCGCAGATGTTAAGTCCCAGTCTTGAGTACAGTTCCTTGAAGAAACACCTGCCCATGAAGTCTCCTTCATTGATGATGATAGCGTTCTCCGATGTTAGTTTTCCTAGGTTCGCAAATGTAGGTCCGAACATAGGATGTGTCGATACATAGTGGAATCCGCTTTCCTCATAGAATTCTTTAAATCCAGTCTTTACTGATGATATATCACTCAGTATGCAGTATTCTTTTGGCAAGTAAGGCATTACTTGACGGAACACTTCTAGGGTGTATTTCAAGCTAACAGCATTGATTACTAGGTCTGGACGGAAGTCTTCAATCTCCTCCATCTTCGTAAATCTCTGTGTGTTGTACATGAATCGTAATTTCTTGGGATCTATGTCATACACAGCAACTTCATGGTCAAACGATAGCAAGTCGGTGAAGAATGACCCCATCTTACCTGCTCCCAGTATCAGTATTTTCATTTTATTCTCAATTTTATTTATTCACAATTTCCATCTGCTGGTGAACACTTTCTTCGTGAATCAGTTCAAAGATACCTTTTACACAGTCCTGACCAATTCCCATCAGACTACCTTGTGCTCCGCGTTTACCGAGAATCTCACTATAACGGGCTGTTTGAACGATAGTCATGTCGTGTGCTTTCTTGTATTCACCGATTTCGCGACATACTTTCATTCTTTGTGCCAACACCTCAATGAGTTGGTTGTCCAGCTCGTCAATCTGCTTACGCAGAGTAGAAATATTTTCAGTAGTTACTGTTTCGTTACGAATCACAAGCATACTCAATATGTAGTCAAGAATATCTGGAGTTACCTGTTGGTTTGCATCGCTCCACGCAAGTTCTGGGTTGCAATGACTCTCCACAATAAGTCCGTCAAATCCCATATCCATTGCCTGTTGACAGAGTGGGGCAATGAGGTCGCGACGACCGCCTATATGACTTGGGTCGCAAACGAGTGGTAGGTTAGGGTAACGACGATGCAACTCGATAGGAATCTGCCACATAGGGTGGTTGCGGTAAATTTTCTTGTCGTAGCTTGAGAAACCTCTATGTATTGCTCCCAGTCGTTTGATACCTGCTCCGTTGATACGTTCTAAGGCTCCTATCCATAGTTCAATATCTGGGTTTACAGGGTTCTTCACAAATACAGGGATATCTACACCTTGTAGAGCGTCAGCAATAGCTTGCACAGCAAATGGATTGGCTGTTGTACGGGCGCCTATCCATAGAATATCAATGCCGTACTTCAGACAGAGTTCTACATGTTCTGCTGTAGCAACCTCTGTCGAAACCATCATGCCAGTTTCCTCCTTCACGCTTTTCAACCAAGGTAGAGCAGCTTCTCCGTTTCCTTCAAAACCTCCTGGCTTCGTACGTGGTTTCCATACACCAGCTCTGAACATATGACAACCTTTTGCTGCCAACTGACGAGCTGTCTTCAATGTTTGTTCTTCAGTTTCTGCCGAACAGGGACCTGCAATTACTATCGGGCGTTCCAAATCGCTTGGCAATCCCAGTGGTTCTAATTCTAATTCCATAGTTATATATCGTTTTTGTTATATCGTAATTTGTCAATTTTTGATTTTCAATTCTCTAACTCTTTTCAGCGCTTCCTGCATCTTTTCATCCTTTGCACAAAGTGAAATGCGGATATATCTCTTTCCGTTACTTCCGAATATAAATCCAGGAGTTATGAATACTCTTGCTTCGTGGAGCACTTTCTCTGTCAGTTCCTCTACATCTCCGTAAGAGTCTGGAATACGTCCCCAAAGGAACATCCCCTGTTGTTTTGGATCAAAAGTACAATCAAGTGTAGTCATAATCTCCTCCGCAATCTTTCTTCTGGTGCTGTAAGTCTTTATATTCGCATCCTTGTGCCAGTCGTCACTATTGCTGTATGCTTGAGCAGCTGCCAGTTGGAGAGGCCGGAACGTACCTGAGTCGATGTTCGACTTAATTTTCAGAATCCACTGAACAAATGTGCTGTTTGTTGCTAGCATACCTACACGCCATCCTGGCATATTATGACTCTTTGACATTGAGTTGAACTCTATACAACAGTCTTTTGCTCCTTCCACCTGCAAAATGCTCAGGTGTTCGTCGCGGTTTAGGATGAAAGAGTAAGGGTTGTCGTTTACGATAACTATATCGTGCGCTTTTGCGAATGCAACGAGTCGCTCGTACAGTTCTCGTGTTGCTCTTCCGCCAGTGGGCATATTCGGATAGTTTGTCCACATCAGCTTTACACCCTTTAGATCCATCTTCTCCAGTTGATCGAAATCTGGTTGCCAACCATTTTCCTCCAGCAAGTCATAGTTTACAATTTCTTGTCCCAGTATTTTGCTGAGTGAAGTATATGTTGGGTAACCTGGATTTGGAACCAATACTTTATCACCAGGATTACATAGTGCTAAAGTCACGTGTAGGATACCTTCCTTACTACCAATAAGAGGCTGAATTTCAGTAGCTGGATTCAGTTCCACCCCGTACCATCTTTTATAGAAATTAGCCATAGCTCCTCGCAACTCAGGAATACCTACTGTAGGCTGGTATCCGTGTGCGTCTGCTTTCTTTGCGTTCTCACACAGTGTGTCAATAGTCTCCTTGCTTGGAGGCATATCGGGTGAACCGATAGCAAGTGAAATAATGTCCTTGCCTTCTGCGTTCAACTTTGCTACTTCTTTCAGTTTTCTCGAAAAGTAATATTCCGATACCAATGAAAGTCTATCTGCTGGTTGTATCATATCTTAATTTTATCTATTATCTATTAACTCTTAACTCTCAACTTTCAACTCTCAACTCTAAACTCTCAACTCTTAAATCGTGCTCCTCCCCTCCATATACTCGCCCAGAATCTTCAGTTGTTTTGTGAGTGGGCGCATAGCATCTATACTTTGGCGGTAGCGAGTGTAGTCATCATGGGTTACATCCACATAGAACATATATTCCCATTCCCTGCCGATGATAGGGAGAGATTGTATTTTAGTGAGATTTATCTTGTAGAATGAGAAGATTGAGAGCACTTGCGACAGACTACCTTCGTTATGTGGCAAACTGAATACGATGCTGGCCTTGTTTGATTTTCTCGGACTAATCATTGATTCAGCCATCCAAGGGTCGCAGAGTACAAGGAATCTGGTGAAGTTATGTTTGTTGGTTTCAATACCTTCCTCCAGTACCTTCATGCCATACAGGTCTGCTACTGATTTATGACAAATAGCTGCATGTCCCTTCAGTCCTTTTTCGTAGATATTCTTCGCAGCACCAGCCGTATCGTCTGTTTCCACAACTTTTAGGTTTGGGTGCTTACTCAGAAATTCGCGACATTGCATCAGGGCTACCGGGTGAGAATTCACCTCTGTGATGTCGTCCCATTCCTGGTCTGGCAGACACATCAACGAATGCTTTATTCGCAACTTATGTTCCCCAACCACTTGCATTCCGCTGTCGCGTAGTAGTTCGTAGTTGTGCAGTAACGAACCGGCAATAGTGTTTTCGATAGCGTAGATGGCAATCAGGTTCGAGTCTGCCTTCATCTCTTTGAACACATCCTCGAATGTGTCACAGCAGACCAGTTCCAGTTCCTCACCCTCGAAATAACAATGTGCTGCCACATCGTGGAAACTGCCTACCTGTCCTTGTATTGCTACTCTTCTCATTTCTTTATAATATATAATGTGTAATTCCCACAAAAAAATCCCACTCATACGAGCGGGATTATATCATGTAGTTACTTTTGTTTACTTTCTGTTTTTGATTTGCTGCATAAACTATCCCGCTCTTACCGTTTGCTAAAGTAAAAGTAAAAATAGTAATATGCACCAAAGTTAAACTTCATTGTCTCTTCTGTTTCTTTCAAAAACGTTGCAAAATTATAGATAATTATTCAATCAGCAAACAAACTGACCAAAAAATTATCATTTTTCTAATAAAATTACATTATCTGCAATCATTTTTCTTGAATCCACACTACCGAAGGCACTTTCTTTCTTCTTTATTACAGCACATTCACCCTTCAGTTCTATGTCGCCTCTGCCGTTGCAGATAGCTGTCAGCTCCTTGCATTTCAGGTTTAGGTCAATAGTTCCGCTACCGTTGGTTTGCAACTTTGCATCTTTACATCTTACCTTACCTTCAATGTCTCCTTCGTCGTTTATAAGCATATCTAAATCTCCGTCACACTTAGCCTTCTTTATGGTTACATCACCCTTTCCGTCAATCACCATCTTCAGACTGCCCACCTCTATATCCTTAATTATCACGTCACCTTCGTCCCTAATGTACATCGCCAAGTCTTCGTTCTGAATCAACGAGCCCTTAAGTTCAACATCGCCGTTAGCTACAACTACCTCCTTCAAAATTGGAGCACCCAGCAATAACGTGATAGTCGGTATATTGTCATATTTTTCTTCTGCTCCGTCCTTCAGTCTTACTTCCAATTGCCTATTACCATTAACTTCCTTCACGTCCACTTCGTACAGAGCCAGCGACTTCTCGTGTCCTACGGTTTTTACTACACACACATCAGTTTGTTTGAAAACAACCTCTATGTTTCCTTCAGACTTGAAAGCATCGAAATCGTCAACTTCCACATCCTTCGCCATTGCCTTTCCCCATCGGCTCGAATCCAAGTACTCGCTTACCGCCTTCACCTCTTGCTTGCTTTTCTTCTCTGTAGCGTTATTCGTCTGCTGACCGCAACTCGAAATCATTGCTGCCAGCACCATTCCTATTCCAATTGTCCGTATATTCATATTTTTATGTCTAATGTCAAATGTCTAATGTCAAATGTCTAATGTCAAATGTCAATAACCCTTAACCCTTAACCCTTAACCCTTAACCCTTAACCATTAATTACTTCCTCCATTCTCACATCCTCCTCTTCCATCACCACTTCTTCCATCATCTGCACACTCCAACACACACCCATCTTATAGCAGTTTGGCAGTTTCTTCAGCAGTCGGTCGTAAAAACCTCGTCCTCTGCCCAGTCGTCCTCCTTTATGGTCAAATGCCATACCTGGCACAATCACCAGGTCTATCTTTCCGTAGTCCTTCTCCTCAAAAACCTGTCCTGTGGGTTCTGCTATGTCGAAAGCCCCTATAGCCATCTTCTCCTTACCATCGTATATCCTTAGCACCAAATCATCACCAACACATGTGGGCAACAATACCATTCCGCCTCTAGCATACAAATCGTCAATCAGTTTCCCTACATCGGTCTCGTCCTTCAGAGCCCAATAGAGTAGGGCGGTCTTAGTTTTCTGCCATATGTCAGAAACCATCACCTTACGACACACCTCATTCGATTCCCTACTGCGCTCCTCTTCGCTCAGTTGTGCTTTCCTCTCCCTGACGAGCCTTCGCATCTCTTTCTTATCCATACATTATTTATATATATGTATTTTGCTGCAAAAATAGTTCTTAGTCCGAAATCTTCCAAACATTTACCTGCCTTTCTGCCTATATTCCGATGGAGTCATGCCTGTTTCCCTCTTGAAAAACTTCGTAAGTGACGACGGACAGGGAAAATTCATCCTGTCTGCTATCTGAGCTGTAGTCTCATCGCTATATGCCAACCACACCTTTATCTCCTTCACGGCTGTTTTGTTTATCCATTGCATCGGAGTCGATCCACTCGTCTGCTTAATCAGCGTACTTAGGTAATGCGGAGCAATACATAGTTTGTCGGCATAGAAAGCAATATTTCTTTCCTTTCCCGCATGACGACTCACTAGAGCCTTGAATTTCTCTAGCGTACCTGCCTTGCGATTCACCATCCTAGGATGTTCTTTTTTACTTTCCAATTGTGCCACTATGTGCAGGAGCGACTGAGTCTGCAGATTTACACATTCCACAGGAATTTGCTCTTCCTGCAGTAAGTCCCAAAGCAGACTCAAGTGTCCGTCAATCAATTTCTTGCTCACTTCGTCCGGATGCACACACACGTAGTTGCTACCTACCTGTTGAGTGTTCACGAATGTGAAAGCATCCAACATGAAGTCGGGCGACAACTTACGTTTTTCTATAAGTGTTTCTTCGTAAAATACTATCAAGTCGCCTTTCTCGAAATGGTAATCCACTAAGTCAAACGCATAGTCCGCACTTCCTTGTCTCACATATACCACTCTGCCGCCTTGCAACAAATATGGTTGTGAAGACAGAAGAAACTCCTTGTCCCTGAATCTGAAGTCCTTCAACATGAAAAAACCTTCGTGCAGGTGCAGCCCTCCATGTTGTTGCCATTCAGCTTTGTTCTTCAACAAATCTAGTGAAATAGTATCTACCAGCATAATTCTTTCCCGTTTTTGCCTCTTTTTCTTTATTGTGGAGTTAAAGGTAAGTAAATCTGGCTAATTATGTGTAATTATTTCCAAGAATCTTACAAATTGGCAATTATTCCACACTATTTAACAATATTTGTCTCATTATTTCCCCTTACCTTTGCACATTATTAATTATATTCATTTTTAATCCATAAACCAATTGTCAATTGTCAATTATCAATTGTCAACTCTTTAAGTATTATGAAAAAGGTATTTACATTAATCATCGCAGCCGTATCATCACTTAGCATGATGGCTGGTGGTCTTATGACCAACACTAACTACCACATCGCCTTCGACCGTATGTTTGCTCGTGGAGCAACAACAGAAATCGATGGTGTATTCAGCAACCCTGCCGGACTCGCATGGGGACATGAAGGATGGCAACTATCACTCAACTTCCAGAAACCCTGGCAACATCGCGACATTGATGCCACTTTTGCTTATGGAAAGGATGCTACAGGTGCCCCTTTGATGTTCCAGAAAAAATACAATGGCAAAGCTTATGCGCCAATCGTGCCAGCACTCTTTGCTTCCTACAAGCACAATCGCTGGTCGCTCGGAGCTATGTTCGGAATCGTTGGTAGTGGTGGATTTGTCAAATATGACAACGGTCTGCCTATGTTCGACCAACCACTTATGGGAGCATTTTATCAAAAAGGACTGACACCTGATAAGTACGATTTTGATTCTCAGGTAAAAGGTAAGCAGTACATCTATGGCGGACAGGTTAACTTCGCCTATCGTTTGACCAATCACCTCTCTGCAGCTGCAGGTCTCCGTGTCAACTATTACAACGGCTACTATCGTGGTCATGTAATTGCAAATACTATACCTGCATTAGGAAGCAAACAGCTTGTCAATCTTCAACTCGACGTCGATCAGCGCGGATGGGGATTCACTCCAGTCATCTCTGTCAACTATAAAATCCAGAAACTCACTCTGGCTGCTAAGTATGAATTCCGTACCAAGGTAGAGACAAAAAACAGAACCAACAATTTGTCTGTTGATATGAATGGTAAGGCAACAGATGTTAAGGCTATGGCTGAGAAAATTGGTAATGAAGCCACCATTGCAGCACTAGGAACAGCGATGGGATCTATGGCAGACAAGATTGCCGATTACCTGCCAGATGAAAAGACTCGTTACGATATGCCTGCACTCCTCTCCGTAGCTGTAGGTTACGAATTCATGCCAAACCTCCGTGCAGCTGTTGAATACCACTTCTACGACGATAAGAATGCAAAGATGGCTCACGACCGTCAGAAGGAACTCACTCGTGGAACTCACGAAATCCTTGCCGGCATCGAATGGGATATCAACCGCAAATTTACTGTCAGCTGTGGTGGTCAGCGTACCGACTACGGACTCTCCGACGGTTACCAGCAGAACACATCTTTTGCTTGCAACAGTTGGTCAATCGGTCTTGGTGGAGCTTGGAACATCAACAAACATGTCCGTCTCAATGCCAGCTACTTCACCAGCCTCTATAGCGACTACAAGAAACAGAATACATACGGATTAGAGACTTATTCACGTACCAACCACGTAATTGGTGTCGGAGTTGACTATAAGTTCTAAATCCGTCTTTAAAGAAATACCACAATGGGTATTAGTTAATCATAAAGTTTTTTAAGGTGAAAGAGCATCCACTAGCCGTTAGGTCAGTGGATGCTCAACTGTTTATAGGGGTATGCCGCAGCAGTTCTGCTTACAGCTCAGCCTTAATCTTATTAATCAGTTCCTGATACTCATCATCAGTCAAATAAACTTTACCTGGATTCATTTGGAACGTACCTCCGTAGTCGGGACCGTCCACATACTTCGGTGCCAAGTGGAAATGCAGATGACTCAACTTATCGCTGTAAGCACCATAATTGATTTTCTCGGGGTTCAGAGCCTTCTGCATAGCACGTGTCACCTGAGCTACATCAGCCATGAACGCATTGCGTTCCTCGTCTGTCAACTCATTCAGATCGTTCACATGTCCGTTGTATGCTACCAGACATCTACCACGATAAGTTTGTTCCTTAAACAAAAATACTCTTGAAACTCTCAGCTCTGCAAACTGAATCATCAGATTGTGCAGTGTCTCATTATTAGTGCAATACAAGCACTCCTTCGGGTTGCTATACATGATATTTAGTTTATAGGTTATAGTTTATTGGTTATTGACCTCAGTAACGGTTAAAGGTTAACGGTTAAAGGTTAACGGTTAAAGACTTTTGGAACTTTCACCTTTCACCTTTCACCTTTCAACTTTCTTGGTGACTCGGATGGGACTCAAACCCATGACCTGCAGAACCGGAATCTGACGCTCTATTCAACTGAGCTACCGAGCCCCAAAATTTTTGCGAAGGTACAGCATTTTTTTTGTATCTCCAAAAAAACTAACGTTTAACGGTTAACGTTTAACGGTTAAAGACCTAATAATGGTTAGTGGTTAGAGGTTAGTGGTTATCGACCTCAGCCTTCAGACCTCAGCCTTCAGCCTTCTTCTGGTTTTCGTTTTCGTTTGAAATTAGCCCCCTTTGGGGGTTGGGGGCTAACTTTCACCTTTCACCTTTCACCTTTCACCTTTCAAAACCCGACCCTTCTTCTTTCGCTCCTTGCTACTGGTATAGGCACAATGTCCTCTTCAGTCAGAATGAGCATTGACCTTTTACTTACATTCTGTTTCATGCATCTCACGGCATGTTGCAAGTATATGCGTTCCAACTGATTAGCTACGAAACGGGCATTGCCCCATTTCTCCTCGTCACGCGTTTTGTAAGCCATCATAAGCACCTCCTTATATCTTGCCCATCCAGCCTTTGAGAACGAATACCCATACTCTTTCACCCTGAGTTGAGTGATTTCAAGCAGTTGGTTTAAGGTGAAATCTTTGAATTCAAACCTGTTCGGAAATCTTGATTCCAGTCCCGGATTCGAATCCAGCATTTTCTGCATAGGTTCTTTATATCCGCAGAGCACCACAGCCATGTTGCGCTTCGACTCGTCGGCAAGGGTAGTCATCATCTGTTGGAGTACATTTCTGCCTGGGTCTTTCTCGTTCTCCCCATACAGAGTATATGCCTCGTCAATCATCAGCACTCCATCTTTTGCTTTCTCCAACACACTTGTCACCGAACGTTCTTCGTCGCCCCAGAGAGTGCCGATAAACGTACCTCGGTCGCATACCACCACATGTCCCAATCGCAGTATTCCGGCTTTTTTCAGCAAGCCTCCGAAAATCCTGCACACCGTCGTCTTGCCCGTTCCGGGTCGCCCATAGAAAATGCTGTGCAACGAAATCTGGTGCCGTTTCTTATCCGGATAAGCCCTTCTCATCTTCTTGTTGAATTGGGTTAGCGCCACCAACTCTTCCATCCTCTGCTTTAGTTCCTCGCATCCCACCAGTTTATTCAACTCCTCCTGCGGATTCTTCGATGGCTTCAGAATCTCCACCTTCATCGACAGAGATGTGTTCTGCTCAAACTCATTAGTCGGATACAGCTGGTCCAACTCCTCATCAGTCATTGCTTCCCATGCTGCTTCCTCCCAATCCTCGTCAGTCCAGTCCGATGTGTCCTCGTGGATATTCGCCCGAATTCTCTTTTTCATTTCCTTCTCCGTATCATCTTCATCATCCGATTCTTGAGAGTTTGATGATTCTTCATCGTCAAAATTAAAGTCAAAATCATCGTTTTCGTCATCATTATCGTTTCCGTACGAAGTCCCGTTATCGTCAAGGTTAAAGTTATCTGCATCTTTTATAAATTCCTCCAATCTTTTCTCAAAATCATCGTAATCCTCATCATTCTGTTTACTTGTAAATAAAACTTCATTCTTAATATCCATAACAAAAAAACTTTAAAAATCAAAAAACTAAAAAACTAACACATTATTTATATTAGATGGATTCCACATCCTCTGGCATTATATATAGTGCCTCGTCTGGCATACACCCGGCTTGTATGCTGGCAATGGCTCTGCAAAGATATTTAGGAAACAGCCTGTTTTTGATAAATTGGCGCACATCCAGAAAAGTCCAGTTGCAGATTTCTCCCTCTTTGTATTTTCTGTAAAACCACTTGCATATAGCATCAGTAGCTTCGGGAGTCACATCTGTCTTTACCTGTTCCAGTTCGCTGAAAAACGTCAGAATCAGTTCCTCAACTCCAGCCTTTTCCGTAGCAAAGCGGTTGTACTCAGGAATCATATTCTTGAGTTCTGGTCTCATCTCAAGCAGACGGGCAATGTCTTTTTCTGTTCCGCAGAAAATAACACTAATGTGTTCTCCAGGTGCATAATGCAAAATTCTTTCCAGCATTTCCTCCTTGCCTGTTTCCAGTATCTTTCCTATGTTATAGAAAATATACTGTCGTTCTTTTGTATCCGGTAGTGGAATGCCGAAAATATTATCAATATTTTCCTCCGCGCGGAAGATGTTGTCAACCTCTTTGTAAGGGTTCTCCGGAGCCTTGCATAATGTTGTACAATCCGTACATGACTTCACATTTTTTATCTCTGTCAAAAAGCAGAGCAATCTCAGATCTCGCCATATACCGTCTGTAGTTTCACTCGTTATCAGCATATTATTGCAGTAGTCAAACATCCATTGCTGATTTTCCGAACGGAACACATTCAGTTCCCTCTGTTGCATTCTGTTAGTCATCCAGAGTTTCCATTGTCGCAGTCCGGGTCTCATACTTAAATGCTTCCATGCAAATTTACCCGAAATTCTGTTTTCGAGTACATCCTCCATACTGAGTGGCTGACACTTTTTTATTCCAGTCTCCTTCAGCACACCCTTCTCCTGCATCTCCAGGTCGAAGCGCAGCACAAAGAATCCGCAACGGAAAAGCAGGAAATAATGTCCTGGCAGTAAGATGATGCTTTTGTTGAAACGCACATTGCAAACCCCTTCCTTATGTTTCGTCTGTCCGTCGCCCGATTCAGCATGGAGCAGCTGACAGAGGTAATCATTGTAAAGGGTGAAAGTGTACCCGTCAGAGACGTCGTAAGCCTCGTCGAGTGTCAGTATGAAATTCAGTTTTCCTGTTACGTAAGTTAGTTCTTCTTTGTCGCAATTTTTAATAACTTTAGTCAATAATCTTATCATAGTTCTATCATTTTAGTCAAAAAACAACAATCGTACAGTGTGTCCACAGACTCCTCCTGAGGACACACAACAATAGGGTAGGCAGTTGCTTAAAGCCCCAGCCCAAGTACATTAATAGAGTAAATCTTTCCGGATTACACTATCACAAAATGTAAAAAAATAATTGTAGCAATATGTCAAAGACCAAATTGATCTTAGAGGTATAACCTCCACGAACAAGTGGACATAAGACCATGGCTGGTCAAATGAACTGACGAGGCACAAAGCACACGACAACTTTCCGGCTACAGATACAATATCTGTGTCAGCTAGTTGTTCGAAAGCTCGTTTTCCTTGTCAACTTGTTCATTTTTTTGCTACAATTTCTATTTAAAAATTTTTGTGATAGAACCTATGATTTTCGATTCCGGCCGCAAAAGTATGCACTTTTTTCCTTCCCACCAAATTTTTAAGTCAAAAATTTTCACCTTTCACCATTAGAGATGTCTGATGTCTGATGGCTGAAGGCAGAAGTCGCAAACTATTATCTATTATCTATTAACTATTAACTCTCAAAGTCGTCTCTTCAGTTCGTTCAGTTCCTCTTCGGTTGTTGCCCAGCTGGTGACGAATCGGCAAACGGTGTGAGTGAGGTCAGCCTTGCCCCAATGAGTGAACTCGATGTCCTTCGAGAGTCGTTCCACAGTTTCGTTGGGCAGGATGACAAACTGTTGGTTGGTAGGTGAGTCAATGAAAAACTCGCAACCCTTCTCCTGGAAAATTTCCTTCATCCGCATAGCCATATCGATTGCATGGCGCGAGAGTTTGAAATAAAGTTCATCGGTAAAGAGTGCTTCAAACTGCAAACCGATCAACGCTCCCTTGGCAATGACAGCCCCGTGCTGCTTCTGTATGGAGAAGAAATGCTTGTGAGCCCTGCGATTCGTGAATACTACAGCCTCGCCACAGAGAGCCCCAATCTTCGTACCTCCGATATAAAACACATCACAATGGCGAGCCAGATAGGGTAGGGTGATGTCGCATCCCTTAGCCATCAGTCCGTAACCCAGTCGTGCTCCGTCAACATAAAGCGGGATATTGTAAAACTGACAAACCTTATAAATATCATCCAACTCCTTAGCTGTGTATAGAGTGCCGAGTTCCGTAGGGAAGGTGATATAGACCAGTCCTGGATACACGGCATGAGCATTATTGCCGTCGTGCATGAAATCATCGAGATACTTATCGAGAGTCTGAGCATTCATCTTACCCTGTTCTCCAGGCAGAGTAGTTATCTTATGCTCCGTAAACTCTACCGCACCAGCCTCATGCACATTGATATGCCCTGTTTCCACACAGATCACACCCTCATACTGCAAAAGCATCGAGTCGATGGTGGTAGCATTTGCCTGAGTGCCACCAGTCAGAAAAAATATCTGAGCATTAGGCATACCAATCACCTCGCGGATGCGTTTTTTGGCATTCTCAGAAAACTCATCAAACCCGTAAGGGGTTGGTTTAGCATCGTTATACTTTATCAGATTCTCGAGCACCTTTGGGTGTGCTCCGTTATTGTAGTCGCATTCAAATGAAATCATAGGAGTGATGAATGGTTATTGGTTATTGGTTATTGGTTATCGACCTCAGCCTTCAGACCTCACAAAGGTTATTAGTTATTAGCCGTTGGCTATTGGCTGTTGGCTATTCGAATTTTGTACGAAATTTCCGTTGCAAAGGTACAACTTTTTATCAAGAATTAGAGAAACCTCGAATTTTTTAATCTCACACGGATACCACCTGTCACATACTCTAGCCATACTCTAAGCTGCTTCTAGCCTTACTCTAGGCTGCTTCTAGCCTTACTCTAGCCTTACTCTAGCCATACTCTAAGCTGCTTCTAGCCTTACTCATGAGTAAGCTTAGGAACAGCTTAAGAGGAGCCTAAGAGGAACCTGGGAGCAGGGTAGAAGCACTAAAGGATAACCTTAGGAGGAGCAATACAGAAGATAATCTATAAACTAAAGCCATAAAATATCCCAACTTTTGTAGAAGTATAGAAATTAGTTTGTATATTTGTGAGTTAAAATAAAAAATAGTAAAATCTGATTGTTTTGCCCTGAAAAGTAAAGAAGTAATTTTTGCACACTATGATGATTTCGTTATCTCAGATTAGTGCCTTTTTTCCTGTTCATTAATGAAAACGATCCAATTCATTAATGATTACGATGAAATTCATTAATGAACGGTTTTTGAGGGGGTGCTTTAAAAATTGCACACTATAATAGATAATGGTTATAGGTTAGTGGTTATAGGTTAGTGACCTTGGAATGTGAAATGTGAAAATTTAGACAAAAACCGGAAAAACCCTTTTTGAAAGTTTGCACTACGTGCTTTGTTCTGCTGTTGCCCTGAATCTGATTGTAAGCAAGCTTCCATCATCTTCCTGCCATCATCAAGACCTATTCTACGAATAGAAAAACTTTCAAAAAGAAAAACCCTCGGCAATTGCCGAAAAAACCTTAGCCAGCGATAATAAATGTGAAATGTGAAAAGTGAAAGGTTTATTTTTAGACAACCCGCGCAGAGCACGACATTGAAGATGAGCCGAAGTTGCCCCAGCGGGGAGGCTCAATCTGCAAGGAGTGTGCAAACGGCTCGACGGAGTCAAAAACCTAAATAATCCCTTCCTGTAGTATAAGTCTTTCAGACTATCGCAGTACTTCAAGTTATATGTTCTTTATGAGCAAGCACCTAAGCCCATATCCCTTGAATCCTGCACCTGCCTCCGTCAGGTTATACTATCGTCAGGCAAAAACATAAAAAACAGTTTTAGTTTACTGTTTACTGTTTACAGGATTAACGCTATCCGCATGGTGTTTTTACTTTAAACATGAATGTCCATAAATAGCCCATGAATGAAACATGAATGTTTATACTACAAACAGATTAAAAAATAATCTTTCCGTGGTATCTGTTCAATCCGTGTTTGAAATTAAAAAATTGGAAGATAATTCATAAGATGTCTATAGTTAATGAGTTTGATTTCACTTGCAGTATTTTCAAAGTCACCTGTATAGACAATGAGTTTGTTCTTTACTGGAGTTTTAATCCAAGATGAGAGTTTGGAAAGAGAATCTTCAAAAGACGTGTGATAAGTCATTGATGATTTAACCTCAATAGCTGTAATCTCACCTTCTTCTTTTAAAAGGATGTCTACCTCGTTCTTGTTGGAATCACGATAAAAATACACACCATTTAGTAATCCACGGTTGTAACGGTGCTTTATGATTTCCATTACTATATAATTTTCAAAGATGCTTCCTCGCATCTTGTCACGTGCTAACTGACGGGGACTATCTATATCCAACAAGAAGCAGGCCAGTCCAGGGTCGTTGAAATATAATTTGGGACTTTTAACTAAACGCTTTGAAATGTTTTCGTAATAAGGTGGTAAAAGGGTGACCAGATAGGAGGCTTGAAGCACAGACAGCCAACTGGTTACTGTCTTGCTGTCAACACCAAGTTGTCCACCTATATCAGAAGCATTAAAGACGGAACCAACGCAAGCTGCACAGAGTTTCATGAATTTCATGAATTGCATCTGGTCTTTGATTTTCAACAAATCACGAACATCACGCTCCAAATAGGTTTTGACATAGGAAGGATAGAAAAATTTTGCCTTGTTCTTCTTCGTACATATAGCTGGATAAAGACCATTCCACAGGAATTCATCTAAATCAGTTTCGCCTATCATGGATTCTGCTTCATGATAAGTCATAGGCAACAACTCATAGACTCCGGCTCGTCCTGGCAACGACTCACTCAAGCCATTTAATAATTCAAAATTGGAACTACCTGTCAAAAGAAACTGACAATCAGGATTGTCATCAACTATACCCTGAATATACTCCAAAAGTATCGGTACTTTCTGAACTTCGTCAATGAACATACCATGGGGATGCTGATGAAGGAAGGCAACTGGATCGTGTTCTGCAAACTCTCGAACATTAACGTCCTTCAAACTGTATTTTGGCACATTGGGAAACAAATGTTTCAAAAGAGTGCTCTTTCCAGACTGTCTAGGGCCTGTAACAGATATTACCGAGAAATACTTTGATGCTTCTTCAATAATACTTTCTAATGTGCGATTAAGGTACAAATCACTTTTCATTTTTATGCAAATTCGGAATACAACTCCAAAATTACATGTAAAAATCTATCCGTGCAAACATTCTCTATGGCTTTTTTTATTTGTTTAACGTTATTTAGTGGTTAGAGGTTAGTGGTTAGTGACCTTAGACTTTAGACTTTAGAAAAAAAAGCTGACTGGGCAATCGCCTTGTTAACCTCTATTACTTGCAACGATATACGAGCAATATTTACTGAGTAAGTTGGACAATGGCAAATCTCCTTTCTGGTAGCGATCTGCATCGAGTCTTAGAATTCTTTCGCAAATATGCTTCTTTCCTTTATATAAAGCATTGAGATATGGAATACCATCTTCTTCCGTGATGCTTACCTCAGTGAAGAATTGCGTCAAGTCTTCTGCATCATAGACGATGGAGTAACTTGGGCGCTTTGCCCCAGGCACATCTTCTATAAGGATATTTTTCGCAACCAAATCCTGTATATCACGTATGGCGGTGTCCTTAGAGCACTTCGCCAATGTTGCCCATGTCTTTGACGTTATCTTAGCCTCGTAGCCATCAAGAAAGAGGTTAAGCATCTGAGTCTGACGTTCGGTCATTGGAACAGACGATGCTTTCTGCCAGAAGAAGCTCTTATTCAGAATTGTTGTGACAATGGAGTCTGCCTCGTCAAGTGCTTCCACCAACTTCTGCATGTACCACACCAACCACTCAGTTATATCGCCATCGCCATGCTGCATCCGCTCCAGAATGTCATAGTAGTGATTCTTGTCCTTGTTAATCTGTGATGAGACATTATAGAAACGGAACTCACTCTTCTCTCCTCGAGCAAGCAGCATGTCTGAAAGTATGCGAGCCAACCGACCATTGCCATCCTCGAAGGGATGAATGCTCACAAACCAGAAATGGGCAATGGCAGATCGAATAACACTACTCACCGACTCCTCACCATCAAACCAGTTGAGGAACTTTTCCATCTCCTCTTCAACACGATCTGGAGAAGGAGCAATATAGTGGATTTTCTCGCGCCCAAACATTCCACTGACGATATGCTCCTCATTCGTACGGTACTGACCTATTTCAATCTGACTCCCCTCGCTATAGCCTGAAGGAAAGAAAGCAGCTTGCCAAGCGCATAGCTTCTCTTTACTGAGAGGCATGTCATAGTGCTGTACTGCTTCAAGCATAACACCCACAACAGAATCAATATAATGTGAAGGTGCACTATATTTCACGTTCTCAATGCCAAGCCTTCTTGCAATGGAAGAACGTACCTGATCCACGTTCAGCCGTATGCCTTCTATCTCGGATGAATACACCACATCGTATGTTAGGTTCTCGGCCATTGCACGTAGTTTGCTATCAAAGCCTAACGAACTCAGCCTGCCATATAGTAAGCCCTGCTTGCGGAATACCATTTCCTGAAGGAGAGACACCTCAGAAGAGTCCCAACGGAAGTTTGTCCACTTGTCTCTTTCGTGAATATACATAACGCATTCGTTCTTTTTGCAACATAATACAGTGATTAACGCCGCAAATTCTGCGACAAAAATACCAATAAAATATCGAATCACCAAATAAAAACATAAAATACCGCACATTTTGCAACGTTTTTACACAATGAGTTGTTTTAAGTTTGCGTCTTTGTACTGGGAAAGAGGTGGTAGATCGAAATTAAAAACAAACGAGTTTGTTTTGTACTTTACTCGCTTACTCGTCCGTTGACTTCGTCGAAGGTACTCTCGCTCAACATAAAAAATGAATGAATTTATTTTGTTCTGTTTTCGCTTACTCGTACCTTTGCATCAAACAAAAACCATGAAACTATGAAAAAATTCTTTATTTGCCTGATGGCTATGATGGCTGCGATATGTAGCTATGGTCAGAATGAAAAAACTTATGAGGTGGATGAGTTCAGAACCAAGAACGGAAAGTCTGTGAGGTTCCATGCTCTGGTGCATGCCAGCATACGCATCGAATATGACGGCAAGGAGATTGAGGTAGATCCTGTCTCGAAACTCGGAAATAAGACTGTTGATTTTTCTGTGATGCCGAAGGCGAATGTGATTTTCGTGACTCACGAACATGGCGACCACTTCGATAAGGAGGCTATCGGACTGCTGAACGATAAGAAGACTCAGGTGGTGACGAACCAACGCTGTGCCGATATGCTGGGCTACGGAAAGGTGATGAAGAATGGGGATAAACTGGAGTTGACCGAGGATTTTTCTGTTGAGGCTGTACCTGCTTATAATATTACCGAAGGACGCACGCAATTTCACCCTAAGGGACGCGATAACGGCTATATCATCACTCTCGACGGACTGCGCATTTACATAGCCGGCGATACGGAAGATGTGCCCGAAATGGAGAATGTAAAGGATATAGATGTTGCCTTCCTGCCTTGTAACCAACCATATACGATGACTACAGAACAGCTCGTAAGGGCTGCGAAGGTTGTGAAACCGAAGGTGCTGTTCCCATACCATTACGGACGTACGGATGTGAGCGGCATTCCTGAACAACTCAAGAGTGAAGGGATAGATGTGAGAATAAGACATTATGAATAAGGGTTAAGGGTTCATGGTTAAGGGTTCATGGTTAAGGGTTCATGGTTAAAGGTTATTGGTTATTGGTTATTGACGAAAGACGTTAACCTTAACGATAACCTTAACGAAAACTCTTTAAACTTTAAACGTTAACCTTTAAACGTTATAAAAACGAAGTATGAATATAGTTGTTTCGAATGAGATAGAGAGTGTGTGCCCTGAGTTTGTGGGGGCATGTGTGGAGGCGCAGGTGGTCAATTCGCCATTCTGCGAGGAGTTGTGGAAGGAGATTGAGGCGATGGGGGAGAAGTTTTGCAAGGAACTGACTACTGAGTCGCTGAAGGAGTTGGAGAGTATCGCTGCCACAAGACGGGTGTATAGGGCCTGCGGAAAAGATCCTTCGAGGTACAGACCTGCGTCGGAGGCTCTCATCAGGAGGATGTTGCAAGGGAAGGAACTGTATCAATGCGACACCCTGGTGGATTTGGTGAATCTGGCTTCCATTGCTTTCGGATACAGCATCGGAGGTTTTGATGCTGATAAGTTTGTGGGCGACACTCTGACTCTTGGTATCGGCAAGGAAGGGGAACCATACGAAGGTATTGGACGAGGTATGCTGAATATTGCAGGGTTGCCTGTATATCGTGACGTAAAGGGTGGAGTTGGAACTCCTACAAGCGATAATGAACGCACGAAGATGACCCTGGAAACACGACATCTGGTGGTTCTCATAAATGGTTATGACGGCAACGAGAATCGAGTTCGCCAGAATGCTGAGTATATCCAACAGCTGCTCCGCAAGTACTGTCAAAGTGATGGTGGTGAGTATTTTGTGTATTAAGAACGAAAACGATAACGAAAACGAAAACGAAAACTAAAAACCTAATATTATGAAATTTGATTTTAAGAAAAGAATGGTCTGGATGACCTCTGTGGTATTTGCTGCAGTTGTAGTGATTTCTTCATGTAATAATGATGACGGTTTAGATAACAGACGGCGACAACAGCC
>JAEEGH010005544.1_pt1 | contig 31603 bp, 16 predicted proteins | sample 9134181 | NCBI WGS metagenome assembly JAEEGH01 (sample SAMN16246544, study PRJNA631951) | gut metagenome | biome: gut microbiome; feature: rumen; material: DP-attached | host: Bos | place: Iran: Karaj | collected 2018-10
AGAATTCATTAAGAAATAAGATAATAATCTGCAGTGACGATAATTTAGATTTGCGTTGTATACCGAGCAATATGGATAAAGCAGTTGCAACCGCCAAGGATTCACTTAAGTTTCTCGGGGACATGCTTTTCAGAGAGTATGGGCAGAGAGTATTTTTCATTGTTGATGAATATGATGTGCCGCTGCAGAAGGCCACTGCTGGCAACTACTATAAGGAAATGCTGAATGTTATTCGCGGAATGCTGAGCAGTGCACTAAAGACCAACAACTGCATGGAGAAGGGATTTGTAACCGGATGTCTGAGAATATCCCATCAGAGTATTTTTACGGGAATAAACCATTTTACAACCTTCGGACTTACGAATATGCGGTATTCCACGTTCATAGGTCTAACCAAAGAAGAAACTGAACAGCTTCTGAAGGACTGCGGAATGGAAAACCGGATGGAAGATGTCAGAACCTGGTATGACGGTTACAACATGGCAGGCAATGATATGCTCTGTCCGTGGAGTGTCCTGAGTTTTCTGTCAGAGTCTCTTATCCCCGGGAATAATCCCGCAACCTTTAAACCACAAATCTACTGGGTTAACTCCAGCGGCAATGATATTGCCAGTCTGTGCATGAGGTATCCCTCCTCTGAGCATTCTCAGAAACTGCAGAATCTTATAGACGGTAAAACGGAAGAAATACGCTGCTGCGAATTCACTACTTATCCCGACATTTTCAAAACAGACAGGACGCAAACCATCAGTTTTGATATTTTTGCAACTCTTATGCTTCATACCGGATATTTAACCAGAGCAAAAGGTGTCGAGTCGTCAAAGATGGGGTACGAGATAGTAAAAATACCGAACGAGGAAGTAAGAAGCTGTTTTAAGGCAAAGGCTGAATATATATTCAGCAGAGATAATCCTGAATGGTTAGGTATGGGCTCCAGTCTGAGAGATGCTCTTTTTGCAGGCGAGCCGGAAAATGCCCAGAAGATTATCGACAGCATGCTTATGACATTCATAAGTTTCCGCGACACTGCGTATGAAAGCTACTATCATGGCTTCATGACCGGAGTTCTTTCCATGTTAACGACAGCTGATTTAACTCTGAAATCCAATCAGGAAAGTGGCAACGGTTATTCAGATGTTATTATTCAAAATGCAACATCTGGTTCTGTTGTTATTGCTGAATTTAAAAAATGTGACAGTGTGGATCCTGCTGCACGGAATAAGATTTGTACTGAAGCTCTGGCTCAGATAGAAGCAAAACAGTATGACTATGATTTGAAGATACGGGGGTATACAAAGTTTCTTAAATACGGCATAGCCTTTTATGGAAAGGGATGTACAGTAAAAATGGCGGGATCCCGAACGGCGGATTAAATGCAGACTGCCGGAGTTCCATGATCTGACACACTCCGAGATAATTTTCATATGACACCGGGTTGATTATGAGCAGGACGGAACAGTGAAAAAAAGCGACTGAGAGAACTTCAGATTCAGCTCTCCTGATCTCTGGAGTTTTGTTTTATCAAAGGATCCGGGATCGACTGATACACGGATCCCCCCAGTGAGACAGCAGATCTGCCGTTCAGGACTTTATGCTTTACCTTTCTGTTTCCTTCCTTTTCTGCTTCCGGTTTCATCAGTACTGCGTTTCAGTACTGAATTGCTGCCTATGCTGTCGGAAAGAAAATCAGACCATTTTTTCATGAGCTCCTTTCTGTCTGTATAAAGATATGTGGCCAGATCCCGGTTGTATGAGATTGCAACCTTTGACCAGCACCGGTGACTCAGTACGCACTCGCTGATGGTGTCATCGATTTTGTTCCGATGTGCCCAGGTTTTGAAAATAGCCCTGATCCCGTGGGCAGTCTGATTTCCTTTGAGCCCCTCTATTCTGTTGAAGTATACTCCGAGAGCGTTGGTTGCCATTCTTTTCCCGAGTTTGCCCGAAGTGAAGATGTAGTCATCCTGAGTTTCTTTTTCTTCCGGTTCATTCACAGGAAGGTTCACAGCTTTTTCTGTTTTGGTGTCTGTTACTGCTTTTGATTCGGATTCTGTATTGGCGTCAGTTTCTGCTTCCGGGTTTTCTTCCTTAATTTCCGTACTGATGATGTATTTTAGCAGTGCCTCGGTCTGCGTGGTGAGTGGTACATCAAAGCCGCCTTTTTTGGCGGAAATCGTTTTGGTCTCATCAATATGCAGACAGTGATCCCTGTAATCAATATTGCTCTTTCTGATATTCAGAACCTCGTTCTGACGGAGACAGAGATGGAATGTCAGCTCCAGCAGTACAAGGATTTTTATGTTTTTGACGTGTTGATGAAACAGTTCGAAGATCTGGGCGATATTTTCTCCTATATCCCCGTTTATCATCGCCGCAAAGGATTTTTCATAGTCGCATCTCTGGGGGATCCTGGCAATCTGACTTAAGGTATTGAAGGAGCCGAACTGTGGATACATACTCAGATCATGAACAATTCTGGCATGGTTGATTACAGCCACAATCGTGTTTCTGGTGTTGTAGGCTGTGGAGATTTTATCTTCCGCAATGATGGGCTTCAGGATGATTTCGGCAACCCTGACAGGTGTCAGAGTTTTAAGATCAGGAAATTTGTCATAGTGGGGTGCAATATGACAGCTGATCACCTTCTCATAGAAGCTTCTGGTTTTCAGCCTCAGACTCTTATGATCCATATACTCGTGGCAGAACAGTTCAAGGCAGAGAACTTCTCCGCTGAACTCTGAACAAGCTCCCGGATCTTGTTCGGAACAGGATCCTGAAACTGAGCAGGAGTATGATTTCAGATTTGAAAAACTGGTGCGGTTTGAGTTTGAGACTGCATTTGTAGTTGCAACTGAACTGCAGTCTGGATTTGAATAAAAGGCTGGATTTGACTGCGAATCTGTCACTGTCACATTTAGGATCAGATCATTCGCTCTGCAGTCTGATGCATACGCCGTGTTCAGGAAGCCTGAGTCATGGCTGTCATTCTCGCTGATGTTATTCGGATAGTATGGTACAGAAGCGTAGCAGATTCCTGTTGACTGTCCGTTAGTGCTTAATCTGGTAATTTCTGATCTGTTTCCCTTCATGCTCTGGCGGTCGTCATATGATTTTGTGCCAGCGGACTGATGCTGAAAGGATGCAGCTGATGATGAAACAGGCGCGGATGAGAAGGACTGTAAGGAAGACAGGGAGGATAAAGAGTCGTAAGATGCGGAACTGGAAGCGATTCTGGCAGAAGTTGAGGATGTCGGAGGCTGATTGAAGGATGAAGCGGTGCTGGAGGGCGGAGTTACAGAAAGTGATAGGGAAGATAAATGCCTGGCTGAAGTTACAGATGATGAGTGTGCTGTGACGGAAGATGACGTTGAAGAAGAAGCAGCATTGAAGGAATGAAGAGATGCGGAAGACTGCATGAATGACTGCGAAGATGAGGAATATGAAAAGTATGATGTGAAAGACGTTGTGTAGTCGATCTCCTGGTACATGTTGCAGTACAGAATATTATGATTTCCGGCTGGTAGTTCAGATGTCTTTACTGCAGTTCTTTGTGAAAGTGTAGCAGCTCTTCCGGTGGAGTTATTTCGGCTCTTTACAGAATTCAGGATCTGCATACCTGGATTCGGTTGTGAAATAGTTTTTGCATCTGAATTTTCTGTGCTGATCACCGGCGTTTCATCCGTTCTGGTTATTGAATATCTCTTGTTGCTTATCCCAGAAAAAAAAAGACTGATTATTTTCTTCTCTCGGATCCATTCCGTTAAGCGCTGCAAGATAACAGTTGTTGCATATGCAGATCAGTTCCGTGAATTCCTTTATGTCAGGCAGATTGCCTTCCTCCCAGGTGGCGTGGGTAATGCTGATATGCTGTCCGGTGGTTCTGATTACAAGTTTTTGCCTGAGGTAGTAATGTCTGCACAGGGATCCGTTTCTTCCTACCAGATAGGTATTGAATCCTCCGCTGATTTTGACGCTGGTTTCCCGGCGATCATTTTTCTCAACTGAACTGAAATAGCATTTAAGTTTCTTGCGTGTAAGATCCATAGGAAAATCCTCGTTTAACGGTGATTGAAAAATCTCTTTTTTTGATTGTGAAAATGAGGTTGCATGGCTGCAACGGGGTAAGAAATCAGCAGTCGAAAAAAACTAAAAATAAAAAATCCCGGCAGCAAAAATTACAGGCAATGCTGAAAACTTTTTAAACAGAAATCAGCACAGACTTCTCAGCGACCTGGTGGCAGTCTGTAAATCGCAGGAAACTGCGGGAGAAAGTCCCTGCTGTATTCCGGCAACGGATTTCATTGACAGTCAGATTTTCACTTAAGCACGGCAGACAGGATGAGCCTGTGATTGCTGGTACTACGTTCTGTTATATATATATGACAGCGATTTTGTACAATTGAAAAGAATATTGAATGCTTTTATGAATCATGATCAAATTTGACAGAAGGTAGAACAGAATTGAAAAAAGGAATTTGAGAGTTCTGCTTTTCTGATAATCATGATTATATACAGGCTGATCTGTATTCATAACAGCTGAAATCATGCGACCGGAATTTAAACCTGTTTCAAACTGAAGTCTGCTCCTAAATTAAGCGGAGTTCGATTTTACCAAGGTTTACCAGGCGAAGGATGAAGGAGAACCTGGTATGAACTATGGGGAAAGCTTATGCAGAGCAGGAAAAAGAACAAATCAGACCGCCATGCATGCCATTCAACAGGAATTCTGCGACAGCTGTCTTGATGAATGATGAATGATGAATGATGAATGATGAATGATGAATGATGAATGATGAATGATGAATGATGAATGATGAATGATGAATGATGAATGAAGCATGATCCGGACTTGTCAGATACGTTCAGTCTTTGTTTCAGATTCTTATAGCAGATCTCAAACAAACGTCAGATATCTGATTTAATGTATGCTGAATCGGAAGCTGATTCGTCAGATTTGCTGAAATAAAATGAACATCGGCAATATCAGAACCGGTGAAGTGAGACCTGATGACCGTATCAGAAGACAGATTTCTGCATGATTTCCTGTGTATATCTTCGGGATATTATTCTAAATCCTGGCGGGTCGTGTCTCGTTTCAGAAATTTGCCGTTTTATGTGGGATAACTGTGGGAAAGAGTGCAAACGTATTTGCGGAGATTGCTGCTGTACAGCAGCAATCATAGAATTGTGGGGTGAGTTCCGGAAGTGAGTAAAAACAATACAGAAAGAGCTTAAGAGTTGCAGTCACAGTGTCTCCGATGTTTGTAAGTGACGGATTATGTCGATAAACATGAATCACAAAATATGATTTAGACTGTTGCTAACGTGTTTATCTCTATGTATAATTAGCAAGGTTTTGTGGGAAAGATTCCTTCAAAATGTAAGGATTTCTTTCCAGAGAAAAGAAGTGATTAGATGAGAATTAAAATCATCTTAGGTGCATGAATAGAAGTTGTAATGTGATACAGACTTTTAAAGTCATGGTAAAATGAGTTTGGAACTGACAAATTTTGTATAGACTAATGTCTCTAGTCTATACAGGAAATTTCATTTGTCATACATCCGCAACATTCTCTTTTCTGCGACAAATTTCAAACTGTAATCATCATTATTTTAGAACGTCCGGGTATTATGTCTCTCTTTACAGAAAGATTTGGTATTACTTCATTGAATGCAGCAGTTTTTTCTGTCGAGTGTCATGTTTATACCCTTCACACCGCCCTGCACACAGTCCTATGCAAAATACTGCCGCTTGCGTTCGAATGTACAGAAACAGTGGATCGTTCCGCTTATTCTCCAATTTCATATAACTGGGGAGAATGATCAATGTTCGGCGGTTTTCTGAATGAAGCAGTTATAGAATCTGCAGTTGAAATAAATCAGATCTTTTATCGGATAATTCCTGGCAACGATCATTCAGAATATTCAATATCACTTATCAATCCGGAGAACGGCACTTATCTCAGACACCGTTTCGGAGTACTGTTTGCGTCAACGAAACCTGATCCCGATGCAAAGGATCCAAACTTCAATGCAGATTCCAGTTTCATCCCGAAACTGAAGCCGAACGGCGTAATTCTTAAATGCTCAAATCCTGGACTGGACAAACTTGCAGTCTCTGAGAAAGACGGAAAACTGATTATCAGTCAGACGAATCCTCTTATACTATCTCCGAGATCTCTGCCCCGCACCGGTGACCTGATTGAATTATCCAAACAATTCTTCAGGATCTGTCCCGCCAACAATGGACAACCGGAAGCATTTTCTCTCAGACTTGAAAACAGCAGATCCTTCCTCCGTCACAGCTATGGCAGACTGACAACAACAGGTAAGCCGGATCCTGATACCGTCGACATGAATGTCTTCAATAATGACAGCAGTTTCATCCTCTGCCCCGCCTCTGACGGTTTCAGGTTAAGGTGCACAAATCCCGGACTTGAAAATCATTTTGTTGCTCTCAGTCCGTCAGGAAAAACCGTAATAGCTTCCCGATCTGAAATTGAGACAGCGTCAAAAACAAAGAATGAAGGAGAAGTTAAAACAGGTACCTTACGTGAGGTTCAACAGTCTGAAAATGAGATTACTGTAACAAACACTGATCTGCAGACAGAAATCAGTGATGATCCTAAGCAGATATCCGAAAGCAGTGAAACAGCCATTACCACTGATCTCCCCTGCCCTGTCATTGCCGAAAGCTCAGAAAAAAGAATAGAAGACCGAAAAAGGGATCTCAGTTATGCCACAGCCAGAATTATTCCGGACAGATCTCAACTTCTCACCGTACACAGAATCTCGTCAATACTCAGTGAACTTTCCGAAATCAGCACTATCTGCTCCGAAATGAACAACGCTGTTTCCGGTCTAAGAAGAGAACTTAAGAGTTCCGCCAAGGAGAATCTTGAACTGAAGCAGCGTTTATCCGTTCTTGAAAATCTTGCCTCCTCGGAGATCTGCCGGAAACATGCAGGCCAGACTCAAAATCCGCCTGTTTCTGTAATAGTCCCCGTCTATAACGGTGAAAAATACCTGAGAGCCTGCCTTAACTCCCTGCTGTCCCAGACATTTTCCGACTTTGAACTGATTATCATCAATGACGGTTCTGCAGACGGAACGGAAGAAATTCTGAAGGAATACAGTCTCAGAGATCACCGGATAAAGATCATTACCACTGCTCACAGGGGAGCCGGGGAGGCCAGAAACAGAGGTCTTGAAGAGATTAGCGGAAAATACGTCAGCATTCTTGACGCCGATGACATTTATGATCCACGGATGCTTCTGACCCTTTATGCCGCGGCGGAAGCCGGAAATCTTGACATCACCGTCTGCAGATCTGAAAAGATTACAGAAGACGATGAGAGTTCCAAGGAAAATATGGACTGGACTATAGCAGATCAGTATCTTTCCAAAAGCCGCGTGTTCAGCTCTGCTGACGCAGCCGATCATATCTTCCAGCTCTTCAACGGCTGGACCTGGGACAAGCTGTTCTCGGCTGAATTCATTACCTCCCGCAGACTGAAGTTTCAGGACACACCTTTTTCAAATGACGCTTATTTCACCTACATGGCTCTGTGCTCGGCAAACCGGATCGGCACAGTTGATGAGTATCTGGTAACCCACCGCTATCACAGGAATTCAATTGAGGCAAGGCGTCACGAAGATCCGGCAAGGTTTATCGATGTTTTCAAAGCCATTCTCAATGAACTTGAAAATTCAGGAAAAAAGAAGATCTTCGGACTGTCCTTCTGCAACTGGGTTGTCTCCTTTTCCCGCTGGCAGTATGAAACACTGGATTCTGACAGCAGAAGGAAGATCACGGACGCTGTTTCAGAATTCATAGATCAGAACAGCATAAGGGAAGATCTCACCCGGATCTACAGAGAGGCCGACACTCTGTGGCTTGCAAATCACACAGATTCAAAGATACCGGAAGTATCCATAATCATGCCTGTATACAACTCGGAAAAATACCTGGAGGAAACCATCCGCAGCATCCGGCGCCAGACCATGAAAAATTTCGAAGTGATCTGCATTGACGACGGCTCGGACGATCGATCCCTGGAGATACTTCATCAGGCAGCAAAGGCGGATCGGAGATTCAAAGTCGTTGCCCAGGAGAACCGGGGTGCCGGGGCAGCAAGAAATGCAGGACTTAAACAGGCAAAAGGAAGGTATCTTGCGTTCATAGATTCTGACGATCTGTACGACAGCATTTTCCTTGAAAAAATGCTCTCGCAGTCAGAAAGGCTTGATGCCGACATAGCTGTATGCAGATATGTAAGATTTTTTAATGAATTCAATACCGAGGATCTTCCCGGAAACGACATCGACATGTCGCTTCTTCCCGGAAAGGAAGTGTTCTCACCGAAAGACATAAGGAAGGACTTTTTCCAGATATTCATACCAGTGGTGTGGAACAAGCTGTTCAAACGCGAATTTATTGAAAGGAAAAAAATCAGATTCCAGGAAATAAGAAACAGCAACGACACGTATTTCGTGTACTGCGCACTTCTGGAATCAGGTTCCATCACCACCATTGATAAACGTCTCGTCAGATACCGCATGAGAAAAGATTCACTGGTGAGAACAAGACGTGCCGCACCGGAATGCTATCTTCTCGCTCAGCAGGCACTTAAGGAAAAGGTCGAAAGTATGGGACTGATGAACGACGAAGAATTCAGAAACTCTCTGGATCTCAGGATCAGACGGAATACGGAATGGAACAAAAAAATGGCATCGGCATAGCATATTCGGGATTTGCCGGAGGTTTTGCAATAATGACATTTTTATATTAGAAACTTATTTAAGTAAAGGACACTGCGGGAACAGATAATGCTCAGGGGTTGGGTTTCAGACAGAATAAAGAACGGAGAGCTGTTCGGATGGCTTTTAGAGTCAGATTCGTACTCTCACCGTACTGCCGCCGTTAAAATCGGCGACCGGCAGTTTGAAACTGTCTGCAACCGAGTGAGAACGAGACCGGTAAAATTTCCGCTCCACAGAAATTTCGGGTTCAGAATACAGATCCCGGGTGACTGTCTTGAAACGCTTACCCCAGGTGCCGAGATTGTTCTTACAGACAAAGAAACAGGCACAGTCATACACCGCTCTGCACTTCAGGGCAGCAGTACGGACACTGCACATGAGGAAGGCGGAATTTTCGGAAAAATAACAGGTTACCTTAAAGATAACTGCGTAACCGGTTTTCTTGCATCGACTCAGCGGAACGTACCGGAAAAACAGAACGTTCAGGATCCGCCGAAGAATACTGCTACATCCGGTGTTTCAGGAAATGAACAGCCCCCGCGCACAGCTGTTCTCGTCATAGACGAGGAAAAATACGAATGCGTCGCGAACATCAAAGGGAGCTGCAAAAGCTGGACCGGCAGGATATTCAGGGATGCAGGCTTCAGGATCCGTCTATCCCCCGACAGAATTTCTCTTCTTCCCAAAAATTTCAGGGTAAGGCTTTCTGATCTTGAAACCGGCAGGGTTATTGACGAAAGGATCATAAAAAAGCCGGCAGATCTCATCCCTGCGAATTTTGACGAATACCTCAGGTATTCCATGATCTCCCCCGTTGTCTACGCTCCTTTTGATGAGGCTCATAAAAGATGCTTTGCGGTAATGGAAAATATCTCCTCATATCTTGAAGAGAAGTCGGATCCTGACATTCTTCTGTCAGTGATAATGCCTGTCTACAACCGTGAAGGGTGCGTGGGCGAAGCGATAGAGTCAGTGCTCGCCCAGACCCATCAAAAACTGGAGCTCATAATTGTAGACGACGGCAGTACCGACAGAACGCAGGAAATAGTCAGAAGTTTTGATGATCCGAGGGTCACCGTCCTTGAAACCGGGGAAAACGCCGGCTGCGCCTCTGCCAGAAATCTTGGTCTCAGGCATGCCGGAGGGGACTACGTGTTCTACCTCGACTCCGACAATCTGTGGGACAGGAGATATCTTACCGTCATGCTGGGAGCCTTCATGGAATGCAGACAGCCTGACGCCGTATACTCAGGCCAGTACCTTTTCGGCAAAAATCTAACCAGCTGCATGGCCGTGAGATTTGCATCCTATAATCCATCCCTTCTTGAAAACCGAAATTATATAGATCTCAACTGCTTTGCACACCGGAGGGACGTTGTTGATAAGGTCGGATATTTCAACACTTCTCTCAGACGCCTGGTTGACGCCGAGTTCATACTCAGAATTTCAAAAAAATGCAGGATCTGCTCCGTTCCCGCTCTGCTTTCCATTTACCGCTTCGGCAGAGCAGACAATACCATAACCGAAACTGAAAAAACCCCAGATGCAGACTTTGCTGAAGCGCAGCTTCCTGACAGCAGTGCAGATTTAGCCGTCGCCGGAGAATCATCCACAAATACATCATCCGGGAAAGATTTCAAGGCACATGCCCATCAGACCGAAAGAGCACCGGAAGGCAGTGATGCAGAGTCACAGGAACGCGGTGTTACAGTAGTAATTCCAAATTTTGAAGGCTTGGAAGTTCTCAGACAGTGCATTGAAAGTCTCCTTCACAGCACTCTGCTCCCGAATGAAATTATAATTTCCGACAACGGCTCTTCTGAAGAAACCGTACGGGCTCTCATTTCATTTATTGAAGATTCCGACAGTCGTCCAGTCTCTCTCCGGACAAGAATAGTAAGGGCTGACAGTTCGGACAGAAGCGCCGGTGTTCAAATATCCGAAGACACTCTGGATTTCTCATCTCAGCAAGCAGACGGAATACGCATTACCCTGATTCTGAACAGCGAGAATTTCGGATTTTCACACGCTGTCAATCAGGGAGTGGCTCTTGCCGGAAAGGACAGCGACGTAATCATTGCCAACAATGACGCGCTGTTTCATCATGACGCCATAAAGGCTTTGAAAAAGACGGCCTTCTCATCTCAAAACTGCGGACTCGCGGTCCCGAGACAGGTGATGTTTGCCGGAAACAATGCAATAACCTCTCATGTACCGTTTGCCAGTCCGGACAGAAACTGCGACATCAACCTTTCCGCCGTGTACAAAAACATTGAACGCGTCCCTCTTTTCTCTGACGGTACGGACATTGAACTCACCTATGCCCCGTTCTTCTGCGTATACATAAAAAGGGAGATTCTCAACAGACTTCCGTCACTTGATGCAGAGCACGGGAGGCATTACCGCTCTGACCGGATTTTCTGCGACTACGTCAGAAACATTCTGGGATCCAGGATCCTGTACGCTGCAGACGCCGTGATCTTCCATCATCACCAGGTATCCACAGAACAGCTTAAGGGGAAGGCGCCTGAGCTGTACAGAACAATGTACGAGCAGAATGCATGGTCTCAGGAGGATCGCAGGGAATTCGGATTCAGGGAGAAAATCTGGCAGAAGGAATATGCCGAGAGTGACAGGGAGATCTGGAGAATACTGAATTCAGGCTATTTTGACGAAGAATGGTACTCCGGACACTACCTGAAGAATTCCAATGGAAAAGCCAGGACTCCGTGCAAAAGTGTTCACAGTCAGGATAACGGGGACAGCAGTTCAAATATCGGCGCCAGTTCCAATATAAGCGACAGGTCAAGTGTAAGCGGCAGTTCAGAAAGAAATACAGATGAAGGCCCGGCAGTCGAACCGCTTGAACATTATCTTACAACAGGATGGAAAAAAGGCTTTAAACCGTCTGCATATTTCAATGGCAGAACATCCTGCATAAATTCATGCACAGGAGAAGAAGGCAAAAGCGGAGATCCTGCATTTATGAATCCTCTGAGCCAGTATCTCAGAAAAGTCAGCACTGTCGACTTCAGCAGCAGATATCAGCTGCCGGATACTTTAGACACGGTGACGGCGGACCGCATGTTCACCGCCCTTGCCAGAACAGACAGAGCATCAGCCGAATCAGCAGACATGATCACCATAGCGGAAAAACTGCTGTCCATGAATGTATCCTGCGATGATCTCATGCTTGTAGACAGCAGCAGACTGTTCGATAAAAAATGGTATCAGAAAAAGTATCCAGAAATCTGCACCGGAATTCTCACGCCTGTACAGCATTACGTTTTTCTCGGCTGGACTCTTGGATATGATCCGTCTCCTCTTTTCAGCACCTCCCTGTATCTCGTATTCAATTCCGACGTGGAGAAGGCGGGGATGTGCCCTCTTCTCCATTACCTGAAGACAGGTATCTCGGAAAAAAGAAAAATATATCCTGCATTCACAGAAACGGCACCGTCAATTGCGGATCGCCTTGACAGAAAATTTAAAAATCAAGATCCGCTGATCAGCATAATTGTGGCAAGCTACAACTACTCCGGTCTCATATCGGAAGCATTGAACAGCATCCTGGAGCAGACATACAAAAATTATGAAGTTGTTATCGTCGATGACGGTTCCACGGACAATTCACCTGAAATAATAAAGCCGTATCTGAAAAACGAAAACTTCCGCCTCTACAGTCACGAAAACAATGTGAACAGGGGACTGCCTGACACCATACGCCTCGGTCTTGAAAAAAGCAGAGGGGACTATGTCGCCTTCCTTGAAGCGGATGATTTATGGGAAAGTAATTATCTTGAGGAAAAGGTTGCCTGCATCAGAAAATATGCTGACGTAAGGATCATAGCAAACGATCTCACTCTGTTCGGGGACAGATCTGATGATGAGCTCAGAGGGCTCAGGAAGCATGTAGCAAAGGTATACACGAAATTCGCCTCCACAAAAACATATATATCCCCGGAAGATTTCAGAGCTCAGAACTGGATTTTTACCTTTTCCTGCACCATGGTTAAAAGAGACGCTCTGATGCAGTGCGATTTTGAGCACAATCCGGTAAAGGCAAACCTGGACTGGTGGCTCTGGAGACAGATCTGTCTGGACGCGCCAGTATATTTCATCAATAAAAAACTTACCCGCTGGAGACTCCATGATTCCTACATGGAAACGTCAAGATTCAACTCACGTCTGAACATGGAAATATTTCTCGGCGAAGGGGACAGAATTCTGATCAGCAAAAATCCGGCAAAGGCTGGAAAGCTGTCTGAATTCACAGATACTTCAATAACGTTTCTAAAAGGAGATCTCCTGAAAAACGGAAAGGTTCTGAAGAATAAGCCGGAATTCTCTGTAATCATGCCTGCATATAATGTGGCAGACTTTATCTGCAACGCTGTTGATTCCCTTCTCAGCCAGCAGTACAGACATTTCGAACTTATCATTGCGGATGACGGATCAGCAGACGGAACATCGCAGCTGATTAAAGATCGCTACCCTGATGAAATCTCCGCTGGAAAAATCATACTCATCCGTACAGAAAACCGCGGCGTAAGTCAGGCAAGAAACACCGCCCTTGAGCACGCGAAAAATCCGTGGATTGCATACCTCGATGCTGACAATACTGCAACTCCCGTGTTTCTCTCAGCGTTCGCCGCACAGATTGTCAAAGATTCAGATCCACGTTCACCGGACAGGACAAAGCACCAGATCTTCTACGGAAAAATCTACTGCGTAAACAAAAAATGTGAAACCGGCGGTGAATTTAACTATGAAAAGCTCCAGAAGGAGAATTTCATAGATCTGAACGCCTTCTGCCACAGCAGGGAACTGTACCTGAAGCTTGGGGGCTTCGACACTGCCATGAGGAGACTCGTGGACTGGGATCTGATCCTGAGATACGTGAAGAGTTCCGCGCCAAGTTATATTCAGCGGACTCTGGTGCTCTACAACGACAGCGAGGACAGCAGAAGGATCACCGTATCAGCAAATCTCTACGACAGCTTCAATTATGTAAGAAAAAAGCAGAACTGCTATCCGACGGTTACAACCGTGATCACGGCCTTCAACCATGAGGATTTCATAAACGAGGCAATTGAAAGCGCAGTTGCGCAAAGAGGGGAATTTATCCATGAAATTCTGATATCCGATGATGGATCAGAGGATCGTACGGGCGAAATCATAAAAAAGTATGAAGAATCATATCCCAACCTCATAAGGAATATATCTTCAGCAAAGGGAGACAATCTGGGGATTTCCAGAAATCTCAGAAAATGCATCAAAGAAGCCAGGGGTGATTATATCGCGATCCTAGAAGGCGACGACTACTGGACCAGCCAGGGAAAGCTTGACAGACAGCTTCGTTTTATGAAGCAGAACCGTGACTGCTCCATGGTATTCAACAGAATCAGTCTGCTGAAAAACGGAAAACTCTCATCGCTTCCAAGACAGCAGAGTCTTCCGGAAAAGCTGACTGGAGATAATTTTATAAAGGAGCCGACTCTTAATCTTATTGCAAATTTCTCATGCTGTTTTTTCAGAGCAACAGTCATGAAATCACTTCCTGAAATTTTGTTTAAGGATCGTTTCAATGAAATAGCACTTGCATTCTATATTGAACAGAAGGGGAAAATCGGATTCATCCCGGAAATCATGACCGTCTACCGCATCCATGAGCACGGTGTCTGGTCTGCCGCGGATGAAAAATACAGGCTGGAATCCGGTCTTGCATGCAGAAGGACTGCCTGTGCAGTATGCAGAAAAAAATACAGGAAGGCACTTGGAGTCATTATCAGGGAAAAATATGAAAAGCCGCTTGAAGCGATGAGGACAGCAGAACAGAACTGAAACAGGAAAGAAAGAGAGAATCACTCTTAAAAAGGCTCATGGAAAGAAAGCGATCGAAAAGAAAAACACGTGAAAATATCAGAAAAGAGCACGAAAAAACGACTGTAGACTGAACCGGAAATAGTGTTAAGAGAGGACCGTGTTTTAGCAGGAGCGAATGTTTCGAATGCATATGTTTGAGTTGGAATGGGCTGCAATACAATAAAAATGTAAACAAAAGACAGTTGCATAAAAAGTCAGGACTTTCTGAGATTACAGAAGTTTTGAAACAAGGAACAGGCAAGATAAGAGATAGAAGGATAGTATTGAAAATGAAAGGAATAGTACTGGCGGGAGGTTCGGGAACAAGACTATACCCTCTTACCCTGGTCACCAGCAAGCAGCTTCTGCCTGTATATGACAAGCCGATGATTTACTATCCACTGTCCGTTCTGATGCTGGCAGGAATAAGAGATATCCTGATTATTTCAACTCCTGCCGACCTGCCGAAATTCAGAAACCTGTTCAAAAACGGAGAAAGTTTCGGCATCAGACTGAGCTATGCGGAGCAGCCGTCTCCAGACGGCTTGGCACAGGCATTTATCATCGGAGAAAAATTTATTGACGGTGACAGCTGTGCAATGATCCTTGGAGACAATATTTTCTACGGAGCCGGTCTTCCCAGCTATCTAAAAAAAGCGGGAAGCATGAAAAAAGGCGCTGTAGTGTTCGGATATCATGTAAATGATCCTGAACGGTACGGAGTTCTGGAATTCAACGAAAACAGAAAGGTTATATCCATAGAGGAAAAGCCTGAAAAGCCAAAAAGCAACTATGCGGTTACGGGACTTTACTTCTATGACAGCAGAGTATGCCAGTATGCAAGGGAGGTTAAGCCATCTGCCCGCGGTGAGCTGGAAATTACGGATATAAACAGGAGATACCTTTACGACGGCGAACTGTCGGTAATAACTCTGGGAAGAGGATTTGCATGGTTTGACACAGGTACCGTAGACAGTCTTCATAATGCTGAAGATTTTGTTAAATCAGTCCAGAACTCAGCTGACATTCCAATAGCGGTGCTTGAAGAAATTGCCTATGCCAACGGATGGATTGATAAAGATCACCTGCTCAACAGTGCTAAAGCCTATGGAAAATCTCCTTACGGCAGATATTTGTTTTCCATAGCCGAAGGAAGGATTATAAGATGAGTGGAGTCGGCATGATTTATCAATCCCAAAGTTATAATTTTTAAGCGCACAATGCAGTACCAGATGAATTAGGAAATTACAGAAACAAAAACGCACCAGGCAAGATATATAAAAATATCGGATATTGATCGTTTTAAACAGCATAATCAAGAGATGCAGAAATGAACTTTATAAAAACAAAAATTGACGGCGTTTATATCATTGAGCCCCAGATTTTTAAAGATGCCCGAGGTTACTTCTTTGAATCATACAATGAACAGGAATTTATAAAGAACGGAATAAATGCCAGATTTGTTCAGGACAACCAGTCAAAGTCATCCTATGGCGTAATCAGAGGACTTCACTGCCAACTGGGCGTTCACTCCCAGGCCAAGCTTGTACGCGTGCTGCAGGGATGCGTTCTTGATGTGGCTGTTGACATAAGAAAAGGATCTCCTACATTCGGACAGCATGTTGCCGTGGAGTTGTCGGTGGAGAACCAGCGTCAGCTGTTTATACCGAGACATATGCTTCACGGATTTTCCGTACTGAGTGATGAAGCCGTTTTTGCATACAAGGTTGATAACTTCTACTGCAAAGAATCAGAATTCGGGATCGCCTACAACGATCCGGATATCGGAATAGACTGGAGAGTGCCGGAGGACATGGTGCTTACCTCAGAAAAGGATCGGATGGCCAATAAACTGTGCGACATACCGGATGAAGGATAAACTGATGGTTAATAAAGGGGTCGGTGAAATTTCCAAAAGCTTCAAAGAAACTCACGGTTTATATGAAATTCTCCGGAAATGACAACCTTTAAATAACACACATTGCTGAAGAAAGTGGTTCTCCATAAAAAAGAATTCAGTGAAAAGGAAGAAAATTCTTCATGATAGCAGGGCACAAGAAATAAGAAATAAGACAAATAGTCAATGAAGGTTTAAGAGTTATACAAATGGGACTGTCAGGAAAAATACTAGTAACCGGAAGCAGCGGACAGCTGGGAACAGAACTGAAGCCTCTGTTGCCGCAAGCCGTGTTTGTCGATGTAGACAAACTGGACATCACAGATGAAACAGCTGTTAACGATTTTGTAAAGCAGAACGGAATCGAGACCATCATCAACTGCGCGGCCTACACCGCAGTGGATAATGCTGAGGATGAAGAGAGCAAGGCTTATCAGATAAATGCTGCAGGACCGGCCAATCTTGCCAAAACCGGCTGCAACCTTATTCACATATCAACAGATTATGTTTTCAACGGCAAAGGATATAAACCCTACACCACGCAGGACGCGACTGATCCGGTATCTGCATACGGAAGAACCAAACTTGAAGGCGAAAAGGCCGTTCTTAAATATTCAAAAAAAGCGATCATCATCCGTACAGCTTGGCTTTACTCAAGTCACGGAAGCAATTTTGTGCTCACCATGAGAAAACTGGGTGCTTCAAGAGCTGAAATTAATGTAGTAAGCGATCAGATAGGAAGTCCTACTTTTGCCGGAGATCTGGCGGAGGCAATAGTTCAGATAGTGGATCAGATGAAGGAAGAGACAAACTGGGAGCAAAAGAGCGGAATATATCATTTCACCAACGAGGGAGTCTGCTCCTGGTATGACTTTGCTCATGAAATCATGGAGCTATCAGGATATTCATGCAAGGTAAATCCTATTCCCACAAGCGAGTATCCAACAAAAGCTGCAAGACCGCACTACAGCGTGCTTGATAAAGGTTCAATCAGAGAAACATTTAACGTACGTACACCATACTGGAGAGAGAGTCTTAAAAAATGTCTAAATCAATTCTAGTAACCGGAGGAGCCGGATTTATAGGCTCAAATTTTATCCCCTTTTTCTGCGAAAAATATCCGGAATATCTGGTAATCAATCTGGACAAACTTACCTATGCAGGCAGTCTGGATAATCTCAAGGAATGCGAAGACATGAAGAATTATGTTTTTGTAAAGGGTGACATATGCGACGAAAAACTTGTCGGAGAACTCTTCAGGAAATATGACATTCACGGAGTTATACATTTTGCAGCAGAAAGCCACGTTGACAATTCCATTAAGGGACCGAGAGTTTTTGTTGAAACAAATGTAATGGGAACACTCAACCTGCTTGAGACAGCACGCAACTACTGGATGGACGGTCCTAATCAGGTTAAGCCTGGATATGAAGACTGCAGGTTCCACCACATCTCAACAGACGAAGTGTATGGCACGTTAGGCAATGACGGATACTTCTCCGAGACGACTCCGTATGCGCCAAACAGTCCGTACTCTGCAAGCAAGGCCGGATCAGATTTTCTGGTCAGAGCATATCACCACACATACGGCATGAATGTGACCACATCAAACTGCTCCAACAATTACGGACCGAAACAGCACAGAGAAAAACTGATACCGACAGTAATAGAAAAAGCTCTTAAGGAAGAACCGATTCCTGTATATGGAAGAGGTACAAACGTCAGAGACTGGCTTTATGTGCTGGATCACTGCAAGGCGGTAGATCTGATATTTCATAAAGGGAAATCGGGAGAAACGTACAACATAGGCTGTGACAATGAAAGAACTAATATTGAAATAGTAAAAAAAATATGTTCAATTCTTGATGAATTAAAGCCAAGAGCCAACGGTAAAAAGTATGCGGAGTTGATTACTTTTGTAAAAGACAGAGCTGGACATGATTTAAGGTATGCTATTGATGCGTATAAGATATGTAGGGAACTGGGTTGGCATGAAGAAACGATATTTGACATAGGAATAAAAAAGACAATTGAAAATCTACTAAGCAGGTTCATGTTCAACAATACGCTCATTAATTATTAAGAGAATATAACAATGTTAGAAAACATATCATTATATTTAATAAACAAAAAATTTCAAACAAATAATGATTTACATTTATTTGATACAAGAATAAACAACGAAATAAACAAAAATAGTGAAGAATACCAGGCAATCAAAACATCAGTTTTTTTTGACAGTGAATGGTATAAAAAGAGTTTTCTAAACAACTCAGAAGAAATCGACCCTGTAACGCACTACATAGTGCTTGGTTGGAAATTAAAATTACCGCCATCAATAAAATTTAGTTCTATGTTATACATAGATGAGATGAAAAAGAACGGCATAACAACAGCAAACCCGTTGTTACACTATGAAAGCAGCAAAAACGATATAGAAGAAAAAATAAAAATTAAATCATTCCAATACGAGATTATTTTAAATTCAAATCTTTTCGATAGAGAATGGTACAAAAAACACTATTTAAAAAATAATTCTGACAACACAGATGAATTAGAACATTATATTCAAAATTCAGAAAAATCCTACGTTAAACCAAACGAAGATTTCAACACAAAAATCTGGTATCAACTATATCCTAAATTATTAGAACAGCATATAAATCCACTTTTCTATTATATATGCAACAGAAAAAAAATCGTTAAAAACAAAGAAATAATATATCAATACAAAATCATCAAAGATTCGAACTTGTTTGATACAGAGTGGTATGAAAAAGAGTTTTTAGATGGTAACATCCTTAAAGTCGATGCATTATTACATTATCTACAAAATTCAAAATCATTAAATATCGCTCCAAACCAAAATTTTAGTTCAAAATGTTATTACGAGCAATACAATGATGTTTTCAACTCAAAATTTGATGCATTATTCCATTACATCATGTATGGAAAAGAAGAACATCGGATAACAAGGACTTATAACTATCAAATAATAAAACAATCAAAATATTTCAACGCAAACAAATATATAGAGAACAACAATCTCAACGCAAAAACAGATGCAGTAGAACATTATTTAAATAATTTCAGCTCAGTTGAATTTGTATCTAGCAATTTCGATTCAAAAACGTACCTAGAATCATATACTGATGTCAGGGATGCCAATATACCTCCACTGCTTCATTATCTGAGATATGGCTGTAAAGAAGGAAGGAGCAGCGGAGTATTTCGTGCAAACTGTGAGGAATATATATATGAGTCTGATAAAACGTTGAACATAAATCACAAAAGAGCACTAGTATTAGCAGGTTTCTTACAAGATGGTATTATTGAAGATTACAAGTTGTATCTTATAGAGCAATTATCGCAAATAGTTGACAGCATCTACTTCATATGCGATTCACCTATCAATATCCACGAGAGTAATTTTGATAAAATTATAAAATATATAAGATTTGCTCAATTCAAAAGACATGGAAAGTATGATTTCGGATCATACAAGATAGGATTTCGAAAAATCAAAGAAGATAAATATTATAACCAGTATGAACAAATTCTGTTTGCAAACGATTCTATACTAGGACCAGTAGGTAATTTAAACAAATTTATAGATTATGTGAATAAATCACCAGCAGATGCAATCGGCTTAGTAGCTAATCATTATGGATACAAAGATAATAACAGTGCATCATGGTCTGCATTTTCATATCACATACAATCCTATTTTTTACTATTAAAAAGTAATGTATTCAGATCACTTAACTTTTCAAATTTTATTAATAGCGTAAAAAAAGAACAAAACAAAATCGATATTGTCATTAATTATGAAATGGGATTAACAAAATTTTTATTAGAAAACAAATTTAAAACTGACACATTTTATAAGTCAGAATATAAAATAAACCCTACAAGCAACGATTACATTAATTTATTGCTACAAGGACATTTTATAAAATCTTCACTAATCAAATCAGAAAAATGCTCAGATAACATCATCAACACAATTTTCAAAAATAATAACTATCCTTTTAAGATTATAAATAAAAAAATATATAACAAAGCAACAAGAACGTTGTCGCCTAGAATTTCTCACGACAAAGTAGAGTTAATCAACATACACAAAGATTGTAGTAACTACTATTTTCTTGTTTACAACAAATCTGATTCAAGTCAAAAACTACAGTTAAACATTGTAAATTTATTCACGAACAAAACGATAATTTTTAACTATGAAAACAAAGACATTTATAACTTTAAAAATTTAAAACAGCAACTAGAAAATTCCAATAAAACTCAAACAAGAATACCATTACTTTTTAAAATACCAAATCAGATATTAGATTCAATAGATGAAGGTTACATTTATTTCTCAGACAATATATTTTTTAAATTTGATTATCTAAGCAATTCATCAATACACAAAAATAATCACCTTGATTCAACTTTTTTTACTTTTATAAAAAACAACAAACTTTATTTCACAAAAAGCATTAATAAGTATGCAGAATATTTAGAATCCATCAGCGTCAACAAAAACAAATTAAAAGGAGCGCTCAAACTTTTAAATACAGATAGACGTTATATATTATTTGCAGAAAAAGATGATTTAACCTCTGATAATTCATATTCTTTATTCTTATACATTCTTCAATCTAACAGCTTATTAAAAGACAATATTTTCTATATAACAAATGAATATGTTTATAATCATGAAGATAATCCTATAATAAAAGAACATTTAGTAATACGAAATTCTAATGAACACTACAATTTGTTCATGCATATGCTAGTAGGAGTTTTTACTTTTGATATGAGTTACCTAATTCCTAATACAATTACACATTACCAATTATCTATACTATACAAATTTCAAAAGTACATTTTAATTTCTCACGGTTACACAGGAGGTTATAATAATACAGCTGCTGTTGGAGCATTATATTACGGTAAAAGCGACATTATCATATCTTCATCTTCATTCGAATATAACCATTTCAAATATATGGGTTATAATAACGTATTGTTATTAGGTTATCCAAGATTCGACAAATGGAAATGCTCTAATATTTTAAAAGACAATGAAATTACCTTCTTTTTCACATTTAGAAGATCGTTGTTAGGCATTGAATTAGAAGATTTGCTAGATTCTGACTATACAAAATCTATAAAAGAAATTGTTAGATGTGTGCATAAAGAATTTCCTCTGATGCACATTAACTATATTTTTCATAACGCATTAGCTAAGCCATTTAAAGAAATATTAGGAGGTATTTTATTAGATATTTGTGATCAGATCACCCTAGTTGACAATTCTGATCATTTAAATTTTAATGACGTTTTATCAAACTCAAAAATTTTTATAACGGATTATTCATCATCTGGATTTGATATGAGTTACGATCCTCGTAAGAAAGTGTTCTTCTATATTGAATCAAAATTTTTGGATGGTCATTATAATTTAAGTTCAACTTTTAATAAACAAGCGTCTCTAGCAAACATTAATGTCACTTATTCAATTAATGAATTGATCGAATCAATACACAATAGTTTAAACAAATCCACTAAAAGCAATCAATTATTTAAATATTCTGATAGTAACAATTCTGAACGTTGTACTAATGCGTTAATCAGTTATATTATTAATAATCAAAATTTTCTGGATAATAATTTGTAGATTCTGTTTTATTACTATTTACTCTTAATCTATTTCACCAGCACTCTATCAATGAGTGCTGAGCAAACTATGACATTGATGCACATAACTGTGCTGTTGCAGTACTGGGAAAATAGATCGCATGCCCCAATTTTAACACTTAGTGATGTTAAATAGTGATGTTAAACAAACTATCTTCGATGTGACATTTACGTCAAAGTTCTTTAATATGTGACTGTAAGAAGTCTGGATATTTTATTGTTTTTCCTAGCAACAAAAATTTTTGAGCGTGTAGTTCTTGCGTTGACAGGTTAAGCTAAAATGCAGAAAGCACTGAGAATTGTCAGCAAGGAGAGAATTTTACTGTTCTGGTTATAACCGTAAACAAGCAGTTTATATCCTAATTTGAAACGAGCTGTACAAGGCCATTCTGCAGGATAAGCTTCATGTAATGAAGGCATGCTTCTGGAAAACATGGTAGTCCCCAAATTTAAGAGCGAATGGACGGCTGGCATGCTACTACAAGGAGACCAGCAAAGAAACCAAAAGGACTGTAATGGAAATAGATTTCCTCATCCGTGACGGAAATAAACAGATTCCGATAGAAGTAAAGTTAGGCGAGAACAAGAGTATTAACAAAGCTGTACCAGTCCTTCCGATTAAGGGGATAGCAGAAGGGCGATTGGAAAAATGCAAAAATACAATTAATTCATTACGCTCACTTTTGTATCCCAATGTTGCCTTTGAAACAGTATCAAATAAGCTGGACGGGATCAACTATATACTCATTATCGTAAGGCGCCAGACGGAAGGCACGTTTATGGTATCCGAAAAAGCAGAGAGAGACAAAAAGATCAATCTTAAGCCGGGAAGATATGTAAGAATTGAAGCTGAAACACGACTTGCGAGAGTTGATGAGGAATACCTGTCTTCCGCAGCCAAATCACTAAATTAGCATAAGCTAACCAATCGTGCAGCGCCTAATATCAAGGATCTGCACGTTTTTTGTTTTTTGAATTTTAGTGTAATTATATGGTGCTACATGGTGGCAACATGTTATAATACCTTTAGCGTCTTGTAACAGTTCTTACCGAGGTCATATGTTTCTGTCTATCAAAAAAGCTGGCGGTGGTAGATATCTTTATCTTATCGAGTCGGTTTACGATCCGGATACGAAGAAAGTCAAAAAGAAGGTTGTTCAAAATTTTGGTAATTATGATGAGTTCATTGAGAAGTATCCGGAAAAATATAAAGAACTGGATGAAAAGTACGGCAAAAGCAAAGAAAAATTTAAGGCACAGAAAAACGAGACAATCAATGCATACTTTTCAGCGAACATAAGTTCAACGGATGACATTCTCAAAAATTTTAAAGGGTTATATCCGCAAAACCTTGCCCATCTCATGCTTCGAGGAATATGGAAAGATGATTTGTTAATGCCCAAAATAATCGATCGTATCAAAGTTCAGGAAGGTCTGGTGTTTGAATACAGTGTGTCTGAAATTGCCTTGTACTATTCAGCCCTGAAACTGGTTTCACCCATGTCATATCTTGCCGGCAAGGAGCACAGTCCAAGGTTTCTGTGTGATCCAATGAGCAGTTACACAACGGATGATATATATCGATGTCTGCATTTTCTGTCTAAATACAAAGAACGCATAATGAAGCATTTGTGCAGCAGGATTGATGAAGTGGTACCAAGAGAAAAATCGCTTCTTTTCTATGATTGTACAAACTGTTATTTTGAAACTCCCAACAACGATGTTTACTGGAATCGAAGAAAGGCTCAGCGTATTCTCAGACGTAAGCTCAGGAAGGAGATACCGGCGTATAAATCCCTTTCAGATCGTGCTTTGAATACGGTAATCAATGAATCGCCGGAATATTGCCGGATGCTGGAGGAGTTCATAGAAAGTTTGGGAGAGCCTCTGCGAATGCACGGGGTCAGCAAGGAAAAGCGGTATGATCTTCCGCTTATTTCCATATCTTTAGTTATCGATGAACATGCAATCCCTATAGATTTTCAGATATATGCAGGTAATCAGGCTGAAGCATCAACAATGGTTGAATCAATTAAACAGCTCAAGAAGAAGTATGATATAAAAAATGCCGTAATGATAGCCGACAGTGCACTTAACGGAACAAAGAATCTTGAGATGCTGCTCAAAGAGGGACTTGGGTTTGCCGTAGCAAAATCAGCTCTTACCTTCACTGATAAAATCAGGAAGAATGAACTGGATTTATCGACATTTTCAAAAATAAAAGATGAAGCAGGAAATGAAACAGATTTTCTTTACAAAATCGTTCCGTATCAAAATGTTAAGTACGAACGGACGATAGAGAATGAAGAACGGATATCCAAGAAGTATTCAGTTGACTGCAGCATGATGATTACGTTCAGCGAGACCAGGAAAAACCGGGATATAGCAACATTAGAAGAGAATATTCAGCAGGCAAAGGCTGCCATAGAGCGAAAAACTCAAATCAATCTGACAAAGAGCGGCTGGAAACAGTTTGTTATCACTTCTGATGAAGTGTCGGAAAGTGCTGCAGAAAATCACTCAGTCTCAAATCAGGCGACATCTGAACAAACAGACACACAGCAAAAAACAGCTTCAGAAAGCAAGGCGGATAATGACGAAAAGCAGAAGAACAAAGATAAATCCGAAAATAAAGAATCAACAAAAATGAAAAAATCCGAGCCTTGCATAGCAGTCGCCCTTAACGAAAAAATAATAGAAAAACGACGACAGTGTGCCGGCTTTGCCGCTATTCTTTTTCATAATCCTCCAGGTTCAGAAGAAACAATGGAAGCAGAGTATGTAAGTTCACTTTATCATCATCTTGTTCAGATAGAAGAATGCTTCAGAATTATGAAAAGTGAATTTGAGATCAGGCCTCTGTTCGTCAGAGATCGGGACAGTGTAACCGGTCACGTGCTTTTATGTGTAGTTGCTTTGATTATGGTGAGACTCATACAGAGAAGATCTGCAGAAAAGGGGTACACCATCACAGCTGCGAAACTAAAAGAAATCATGAAAGCTCTGACCATGCAGGCACTTTACCGTGATGACAACCATTGTGTATATTTAAAATCAAAGGAATTCAATCTGATAAACGGATTAAGAAACGCAGAAAAAGAAAATACATCTTCAGAAGCTGAACCTGATTTTTTGTTTGAACTCCTGACAGGTGAAAAAATGCCGGCGGTTGCCACCATGGAAGAACTTCGCAAGATATTCAAGATTAAATCAATGAACAGATCTGAAGAACAGATACGCCAGCTGAAATGCTCTGTTGAGGCATAATGTAGCACCATATAATTCCAGAAACAAAAACGTGCTAAACCCTTGGCACGTCTAGGTTTTCGTAATTTTTTTGAGCATTTAGCTGCGGAACACAGGTTTTATTCGCCAATACATAGGGCAGCAACAAACTACTGATTAGTCAGGTTTAAAACGGCTACGTCATTTTTGCCTTATATTCTCGCCCTGAAGCACGTGATTTTACGGCACGACCAGATAAAACTGAGATTTGCCGTCTGAAGTAGGATCTCTTACAGTCCCACATCCATTACCGCCAATGCAGATCAGTTTATTTCATGTGCATAAATGCAGTCTTTTGGATCAGTTCAGCAGAAATGAACTGTCATTTCCTTTTCACAAAAAAAAAGGATCAGAAGCAACGCCCAGGATCCCGCTGTAATCCATAGTATGCCGTTACTTAAACTCTACCTTTCTCGGTGTAGCCTCCATGCGTGTCTGCCTGTCGTAATAAGCGTTATCCCCGCTGTGACCGGTCCAGAGTTCCAGTGCATCACTGTAAGAGAAATTGCCCTCACCGTTCTCAAAGCCCAGCTGACCAAAGGTACTGGATCCCCAGCAGTATGTATCTGTAAAGACCGTCATATTACCGCTTTCGTCAAGTCTTCTTGCATGTGAATAAATGACAACAAAACACCGCCATGGTTAGATTTAAACAAAACCTTGCGCTACCTGCATTTATGGCATGTTACACCTTTTTTATGGTTTGAACTGTTTTGGTGATTTTCAACCTGTTGAAAGAATTTTTCATGGCACCCATCACCACTATCTGTTTGCTGAACACCTTTAGTGAAAAAACTCCAGCAGGTAGGTTATAAATTCAGAATCTTTGCAGTCAAGACTGGCAGGACTGATCTTTATTCATAGAGTTCCTTGATGATTCTCAGTACATGAAAGATCGCACCATAGTGTACTTCCATTGTGTCTCTTTTCGTGTACATCAGAAACTTTGTCAACTTATATTCGATTCCACGAAGCAGCAGCAAAACTATGAAACAGCAATGATGCGAGGATCTTTATTGTGAAAAAAAGATCTGAGTCCCAGATCGATTTTCATGATCCTGAAGCATTTCTCTATCTCCCATATGCCGATATTGGCAAAAATCATCTTCTTGCAGCAATGGCACCGATCTCCTGAACGGGGTTCTCATCCTTGAAGAAATAGGGATCAAGCATAGAAGTCATCCTCTTTAACCCGCTTTAACCTGAGCATCATTGATGGATACAGTCATGTTCCAAAACACAACCTTCCAGTTGCTGTTCTCGACGATGCAGTTTAATAAAAGCAGGAATGCCGGTAACAGTTGAGCGGTATACTGAATGAATGGATGGATTAATAATTTAATCTTTGCAAAACTTGCGTAGATTACTGTTACAATATATGCAGTAAGTGCGGAGATAGATATTATGTACATATACGAACATCAGGAATGGCCGAAATTCCGCTGGGATGAACACCGGTTGTCGAGAGTACTGTTTGAGGTTACATTCCTTTTAGGTACTGTTATCGGAAAAATGAATGCCGTGGAGTCCATTTTCAAAAAAGAGGTTCTTCTCGCTGACATGACTGACGAAATAGTTAAATCAGGTGCGATCGAAGGAGAACACCTGAACTTTGAGGAAGTGAGATCTTCAGTAGCCAGGAAATTCGATATGCCTGGATCAGTTCAAACAGCAGGCAGTCATTATATTGAAGGCATAGTAGAAATGATGACCGACGCCAGATGCAATTTTAACGAAAAACTGACTTTTGAACGTCTGTGCAGCTGGCAGGCCTCTCTTTTTCCGACAGGATACAGCGGAATGTACAGAATCCGTACCGGAGAGATACGTGACGATGCCCGGGGACCTATGCAGGTCGTCTCTTCAAAATTCGGTAACAGCTATGTGTACTACGAAGCTCCGCCTGCTGAAAAACTTTCCGGATATATCAATGATTTTTTAGAATGGATAGAAGCAGACAATGGCATTAACCCTCTGATAAAAGCAGCCATAGCTCATCTCTGGTTCATAACTCTGCATCCTTTTGATGACGGCAACGGCAGAATTGCCAGAGCCATAACGGAAATGATGCTCTCACGGGCAGACAAATCATCATACCGATTCTACAGCATGTCCGGCCAGATTCTTAAAGCCAGAAATAACTATTACAGAATTCTTGAACAGACTCAGAAAGGATCGCTTGATGTAACAATGTGGATTCAGTGGTTTCTGGAAACCCTGCATAGTTCCCTCCGGGAATCAACCGGGCTCATTGATAAAATTGTTACCAAAGCCATGACGTGGCAGAAGCTTAATAAAATTGCACTCGATAATAATCAGAAAAAAATCATCACCATGATGCTGGACGGATTTGAGGGTAATCTTACCTCCAGCAAATGGGCAAAAATCTGCAAATGCTCGCAGGATACGGCCATTCGCTCAATTAACTATCTTGTCGAAAACAAAGTACTGATGCAGAAAGGAGCAGGAAGAAGCACTCACTATATTCTGGCCTGCACGGAAAGAAATGACCGGAATACGTCCGGGGAATAACGAATCCAGACCATATACCGTTTAGAAGAACAGGGATTTTCCGGTTCCCGAGCAATTTACCGGCGAATATCAGAACTTTTTCGGAGATTTTCGGTTTAATCTACGCAAAGCATGCGGAGATTATCCTTTTTAATCTCCGCATACCTCACATACATCTGCATCAGGCATGGATTTAGATCCGATGTTGGGATGGGTGTTTCACGATCGGCTCGGCTATCATGCCTGGGTAGTGTTTTTTGCAGGTTCTCTGGAAAGCGGAGTTTCAGTCTGCAGCAGTATTTTCCGTGTGCTGATCTGCCTCGCGGCCTGGTTACAATCGCGACAAACTGTTACGGGTGTACGGTTCTGATTGAAATTCATTCTGTCGATTAAGGAGTATCCCGAAGCACTCCGCATACTCAGTAATCCCCCGCCCTCGCTTCTGCGAAGTCAGCAGCATGAAATGAACAGTCTGCACATGTCTGCCTTTCGAAAGAATGGGTACTGGTGCTGTGCTGCTATGCAGAAGCAGGAATGACGTTATCAGTTCGAACAGATATTCAGACTCCAGTTCAGGACACTCCATGAATTTTAGTAAAACGACGACTATCAGCAAGGCTTTGTCGTTGTTTTCAAGCAATGGTTAGTTCCTTGAACAAAAGGGGTTAAAGTATCAGACATACTAAGAAACGTCATTAAGTGACGTCAGTTCACAGCCGCTGATTATCTCAATCTTCCCTTCAGGATAACACTTACTGACATATGACCATTCCTTCCAGTCCAAAACCATTTTTTTCGATGCTATGATAAAATGAAAGCCGATGATGCTGAGTTCGGAGAGGTTAAAGTCATGGGGGATACCATAAATCCTGTTGAAGGTAATTCCTTTGTTGAATTGGTTGAAGCAAAAGATACCAGTATATTTGTGGATAAAACAGATTTTATCGACAAGACAAATGCACTCCTTAACACTGACGGAAAACTGCTTTCTCTGACCCGTCCCCGCAGATTCGGAAAAACTGTAACTGCCGATATGCTTCTGGCCTATTATTCCAGAGAGTATGACGGACAGAAGATTTTTGACAATCTGAAAATTTCGAAAAAAAGAGTTTTGCCGGGCATCTCAATAAATTTGATGTCATTTATATCGATATGAACTCCATCAGAGATGACCACATCGTCTATACTGAAGATGGAGATCTGCAGGTTAAAGGCGTAACTACGATTGTTGACTATCTGCAGTACTCGGTTATCGAAGAGCTGAAGGAAAATGAGGATTACTCAAAGATCCTCAATGAAAGCAGGAAAGTAGGCAAAAAAAATCTGTCGTCAGCGTTAAGGGAAATATGCAAAAACACGGGAGAAAAATTTATCCTTGTTATGGATGAATGGGATTTGATTTACCGTGAAAATCGTAATGACACGCAGCTGCAGGAATCATTTATTGATTTTCTGAGAGGACTGTATAAAGGCAAAAAGGCCAGTCAAGCTTTGCGCTTGCCTATCTCACCGGCATTCTTCCTATCAAAAAATACAACTCCCAGTCAGCGTTAAACGGTTTTGGCGAATATAACATGCTTGCACTCGGAAACTATGCTTCCTACTTTGGTTTTACTGAAGATGAAGTTGCAGACATTGTAAAATCGTCCGGCAGCAAAATGTCACTTCGTGAATTAAAGGAATGGTACGAGGGATACAAAATCAAAGGTGTTGAAATCTACAATCCTAACTCAGTGTGCAAGGCTGTCAGCAGAAATGAATGTATCAGTTACTGGAGCGGAACATCATCCAACGAAGAATTCATCTCTTTGATTAACATGAATTTTGCCGGGATCAAGAACGATATCATCCACCTTATTGAAGGCAGTACCATTCAATTCAGCTGCACCACTTTCCAGAATGATATGATGTCAATTGAAAACAAGGATGATATTTTTTCACTGCTGGTATGTCTGGGCTATCTTGGATGCGCGGATGACGGAGGTGACTATCGTCTGGCCTTTGTTCCCAACAAGGAAATAAGAACAGCTCTCTCTTCTCTGGTAAAGGCTCAGCCCTGGTTTAATTCCATACCTGTAATTGAGCGTTCAGAATCGCTTTTTGAAGCCATAACCTCTCTTGACGGCAACAGGACAGCAGAAATAATCACCCAGATCCATAATTCGCCCAATGTTTCCCTGCTTACCTGTAACCGTGAAGAATCAATGGTATTCTGCCTTATATCCGGTCTTACGTGGCGTACCGAACGGGAATACGAATGTTTCCATGAACTGCAGTCCGGTAAAGGAAGTGCAGATCTGATTTATGTACCGAAGAGAAACATGAACCTTCCTGTTCTGCTCATAGAATTCAAGTACGGTATGAGTGCCGGGGAAGCTTTGAAACAGATTAAGGAAAAAGAGTATTTCTGCAGATACCGTGATGGTGATTATCCGAACGACGTGTTGCTTATAGGTATTAACTACAATCCGAAAACCAAGGATCATTGAAAAACTGGATAAATAAAACCAGACAGTTTCCCATGAAGGATCACCTAACCGTGATCCTCTTTGTTTTCAGAAACTCACAATGAACTACACCACCATCAGACTTTCTGCCGACACGTCTGCTCTGACAGATCCACTGAGCAAAATTAACAGGTACAATGCATTTTCAGGATCTGCAACAAATAGCGGTTCTATAATTTATTTCTGAGCGTCTGAATTTTCCGCTTGAATACCCTGCCCTCTCAGTACATACATCATCATTCTAAATGCATCATAGGATGAAGTATCAATTCCTGTACCAGGAACATCGTCATTAGCATGAGTTTTTAAATAAAAATTTAACAGCGTTGCTCCGTGTGAAACACGTAACGATGACCGTACTGCAGCAAATACGGGTTTTAAATCTTGTTGAAGCAGCTTTTGGTTCAGATTCTATCCATACCAATGTATCATCGATTCCCCGGCTAAACCATCAGATTGCCCGTTCCGCAATTTTTTCAAAGATGATCCGTCTGCAGAAGAAAAGATGATCTGTTTTTTTACGCAGCGTTTCAGCATCTGCTTCAAAGTATGGATGAAGTCCATACCTGCTCTTGTTTCCTTATTAAATGAGAATAAAAGACTTCGCTCCTTCAACCAAAATAAATCTGTAGCGAATGCAACAATTTAAGTTTAGCTATAAAAATGATTGAGACGCTAACACTGAATGCCGAGTTCGGGACTTTCACCCTATAGAAAATATGCATGACGAGCACACAAAATCATCCTAAATTTAGGGAGGTCCTGACAGATACAAAACGTGTCGTTTTGAACAAATTCACATATACACCACATACACTGTCATATTATAACCACTAAACAATCTTTGATATAAACAAAGCGCATATATCTTACATTAACTCATACATTTCGTGATTAATCTCAAATATACATCCAAAATATACAAAATTTGCTTTATTATTTTCCTCAATATTTTATAATAGGTTCATAAAGACTGATTTCAGATAATCATTAGAGATTATTGCTGGTCATCTGAACTGCTGATGAGTAAAAATCCAGAACAGACAAACTTTCCATGGCATACTGACCCACTTTCCGA
>JAEEGH010005547.1_pt1 | contig 31597 bp, 27 predicted proteins | sample 9134181 | NCBI WGS metagenome assembly JAEEGH01 (sample SAMN16246544, study PRJNA631951) | gut metagenome | biome: gut microbiome; feature: rumen; material: DP-attached | host: Bos | place: Iran: Karaj | collected 2018-10
GCTCCCAGTCCATAATAATGAAGTAGATAGCTGTAGCTGTAACCAGTGAAAATGCCTCCACTACCATTCTGACACCCCAGGCTACCATGTGTCTTACAGCATCAAGGTCACCAGTAACTCTGGTCATAAGGTCACCAGTCCTATAGGTGCTATAGAACTTCATGTCCTGTCTCTGAATCTTGTTATAAAGGAAATTACGCACTCTAAAGAGGACTCCCTGGGAGACATGCTCATAGGCCATACAATCCAGATACACGATGATACACCTAAGGATTGTAAGCCCCACCATGAGTGCCAAGAGTTTAAAGAACTGATCAGGATGCTGCGCCATATTCTGCTTGGCACCCTCGCCAGTAAGGAATTCATCTACAATTTTGCCAGAAAAAAAAGGCACTGTCAGTTGCATCATATTATAAACAACTGTGCCCAACACTGCGCAAACATAGATGAATCTGTTGCCTTCCATGTTATCCCAAAGCCACTGCAATCGTGTCCTGGGATACTTCCACTTCCTATTATTCTTTTTCATAAATTCACCCCATCTATAGTAAAAAAACTATGACTATATCTTTGATTCTATTCCCCTATTTCTATGATTACAATAAAATTTTGCGCAATTTCCTTGTCAATTTCAATCATTTACTTCCTACAAAATGCGCTCCCCATCCACCGCCCTCCAACAGTGTATTCCCTCCCCGTCAAGGAGAGTGTAGCGATGTTCAACGAAGGTTTTTTCGATCTGAGTAAGTAAGGATGGATTCACGAGCCTCTTAGATGCGGTAATAAGGATTCTGCCTTGGCTCAACATGTCTGAGCACCCTTGGCAGCCCTTTGCCTCGTACCAATTTCCCGTGCTCGTCACTGACAAATGCAGATTTTCTCAGATGTTTCCGCAGCTTTTCTTTTAATACGCATGCTCAACTGCAACTCGCAGGACGGAAACAAGATAGATAACCGAAAATGCCATTACGGTGCGTAGCACCTAATAAAAAAGGAGAAATCAATCTTTCATGCTAGCATGAAGAAGTTGATTTCTCCCTTTTATTAACGCTCGCTTTGCGAGCAATGGCATTTTCTTGAATATACGGCTACAACCGTCCTGCTTCAGACAACGTTTCGCATGCGCGGGAAAAGCTGCTATGGAAACATTAGAAAATCGCATTTGCCATCTCAGACTCGCCTTGGAAAATTGGCTGGGTCGGCCGCGGCTGCTGTGGGTGCGAGTTTTGACCCGTAGAATTCTTAGCCGCTTTACGAAGACCATGAATATCCGAAACTGGAGGCGACGAAAAAATCTTTATGAACGAGCTGAAGTTCTGTTATGTGGGCGGGCGCTTTTGTTGTGAATGGCAACTTGGGATTGTGCTATAATAGCTTCTATGAGTGAAAGAGAATCTTATAAAGTATTAATTTCAAATGGAACTGGCGAGATTGTGGAAAAGAAATCCAGATTCATTGCCAATGTATATGCTGTTGAGAATCAGCAGGAAGCAGAAGCGAGGATTGCTGAGATTTCCAAGAAGTATTGGGATGCGAGGCACAACTGTTATGCTTATGTCATAGGAGTTAACAGTGAGATCTCCAAGTGTAGTGATAATGGAGAACCTTCAGGAACAGCTGGTAAGCCTATCCTGGAAGTAATAAATGGAGCAGGGCTTACCAATACTCTTATTATCGTGACCAGATACTTTGGCGGAGTCCTCCTTGGTACCGGCGGTCTTGTAAGAGCTTATACCCAGTCTGCTCAGGCAGGCATTGCTAACTGCCAGATAGGAGAGAAGGTCCTCTCCCAGAAGCTGACACTTAAGGTTGGCTATAACATGATCAACAATGTGCAGTACTATCTGTCACAGAATGAGATTACTATTGCAGACTCCCGCTACGAGGCAGATGTACAGTTTGATATCTGTGTCCGCGATGCAGATAAACAGCGCATCTGTGACGGCCTCATCCAGAAATGTGAAGGACAGATTGAAATCGTCGAGGGCGACAAGGGGTATTATATATTGTGAGAATTGATTTTTAGCCGCATGTAAGTAGATTTAATGATTTAGGCTAATGAGATTTTTGAATGTAAAGAGCAAACTTTAGCCGAAGGTGTAGAAAATGCTTTTTTGCGGCTAAAGAAAAATGGTAGTATATTACAGATGCTTTAGCCGAATGATGCTTATATTTAGCCTTTCGGCTAAACACAAAAGCCATGAATCTTATGCATAATTAGCCGCATTTGAAAGATTCAAGCTATGCGGCTAATGAACTTGGAATAGCAGTGATAAATGATGTAGCCACAATCAAAGGAAAAATAAGATTGAGGCTAAAAACCAAATGAAATCAGTAAAAGAAGATTAGCCGAGAATGGCCTAATACTTAATATGCGTATGATAATAGTAATAGTTGAGCGCTGAAATTACTAAATGAAAAAAGAGAGCCGAGGATTTCGGTAATGGGCAATATGTTTGAGATGCGTAGCATCGAGTTTTGCCCCCTGAAATCCAAGGCTCTCTTTTACTATATTATTTCTTGAAGCTTGCGCGCTTTCTAAGTGTAGGATCAAGAATTCTCTTACGGATTCTAAGGCTTGTAGGTGTTACCTCAAGGAGCTCATCTGTGTCGATGAATTCGATACACTGCTCAAGTGACATTACTCTAGGTGGAACAAGTCTAAGAGCTTCATCTGATGATGATGTTCTTGTGTTTGTGAGGTGCTTGGTCTTACATACGTTAACCTCAACGTCCTCACTCTTACCACTGGTTCCGATTACCATTCCTGAGTAAACCTTGTCGCCAGTCTTGATGAAGAGTGTACCACGGTCCTGAGCATTGAAAAGACCATAAGCTGTAGCTTCACCAGTCTCGAATGCGATAACAGAACCGGTCTTACGGTAGTTCATATCTCCCTTGTATGGAGCATATCCGTCAAAAATAGTATTGATGATACCGTTACCTTTTGTATCTGTCATGAACTCTCCCCTGTAACCGATAAGTCCACGAGATGGGATATTGAACTCAAGACGAGTATAACCGCCGTTACCAGCACCCATGTTTACAAGCTCACCTTTTCTTTCGCCGAGCTTCTGGATAACTGAACCTGAGAACTCATCAGGAACATCGATGTAGCACTTCTCCATAGGCTCAAGCTTGTGGCCAGCTTCGTCTGTGTGGTAGATAACCTCAGCCTTGCTGACTGCGAACTCAAAGCCTTCACGACGCATTGTCTCGATAAGAACTGAGAGGTGAAGCTCACCACGTCCTGATACCTTGAAGGTCTCTGTTGTATCTGTATCCTCAACACGAAGTGATACGTCTGTGTTGAGCTCTCTATATAATCTGTCACGAAGGTGACGGCTTGTTACATACTTACCTTCCTGACCAGCAAGAGGAGAGTCGTTAACAATGAAGTTCATTGAAATTGTAGGCTCTGAGATCTTCTGGAAAGGAATAGCAACCTGATTATCAACTGAGCAAAGTGTGTCACCGATTTTGAGATCTTCGATACCAGAAATAGCAACGATAGAACCAATCTTGGTTTCCTGAACTTCTACTCTTCCAAGTCCATCATACTCATAGAGTTTGCTGATCTTGGTCTTGATACGTCTCTCAGGCTCGTGGTGGTTAACAACAACAACTTCCTGGTTAACCTTAACTACACCGTTATCAACCTTACCTACACCGATACGTCCAACGTACTCGTTGTAGTCGATTGTGCTGATGAGTACCTGTGTGCTTGACTCAGGATCTCCAACAGGAGCTGGAATGTAGTTGATGATTGTATCGAGAAGAGGCTTCATATCTGTGCCCTGCTCTTCGATAGAAAGAGATGATGTTCCAGCCTTGGCTGAAGCAAATACGAATGGGCAATCAAGCTGATTGTCATCTGCTCCAAGATCCATGAGAAGCTCGAGAACTTCATCAATAACTTCCTTAGGTCTGGCCTCTGGTCTGTCAATCTTGTTAACACAAACGATAACTGGAAGTCCAAGATCCATTGCCTTACCAAGAACGAACTTGGTCTGTGGCATAGGGCCTTCGAATGCGTCAACTACAAGAATAACGCCATTAACCATCTTGAGAACTCGCTCAACCTCACCACCGAAATCAGCGTGGCCTGGAGTATCAATGACGTTGATCTTGATATCCTTATATGTGATAGCTGTATTCTTAGACATGATGGTGATTCCACGCTCTTTTTCGATATCGCCGGAATCCATTACACGCTCAACAACTTCCTGGCCTGCACGGAAAACACCGCTCTGTCTGAGAAGGCCATCTACAAGAGTTGTTTTACCATGGTCAACGTGCGCAATAATAGCTACGTTTCTTACATCATTTCTAGTCTGCTTCATAAATCTTTTGTCTCCTTAATATAGAAAAAACACCTTTACTTTTCAAACTATGGCATTATAGCACGCGATATTTTGTTATTCAATATCTTTTTATAATGGGAAAATTAAATTAAGATAAAAAATCACAGAAAATATGTAGATTCTGAGAGCGTTTTCCCTTGTTTAGCATGCTGGCGCATTATATAATGTAGAAGTTCGATTACTTTGGCGGTTTAAATCGGTAAACGAATGAAAAGTTATGTTGGAAAGGGGAAAATATGAAGGCGAAGTTTTCAGAATACTTAACATCTATAGCTCCAGGCCTTAAGGAGCTGATTGCTGAGCTGGGAAAGAGCTACGACTATGTAAGCGTTCTTTCTACAGATTCAGTGGGATTTAGCATTAGTGCATCTCAGAGAGTTAAGAGCATCTACGGTGATACCCTCATGGTAGAAAGAGGAAATGTTGTCAGAGTCTACAAGGATGGGCTTTACAGCGAATATGCTTTTAACCTGTTTGACACTGACAATGTGGGAGAGAAGGCAACTAAGATCAAGGAGGTTCTTGATAAGCAGCTTGCTGTTCTCAAGGTTACAAACACTAAGGTTTATGACACTGGCAAGCTTTCAGATGAGCCAGAACAGCTCTTTGTAGAGATGGATACAACAGATCTTCCGGAGGAGACTGATCTTGATGCACTTATGAATAAGCTTAAGAGCTTTAGCGATAAGGGTAAGGCTCTTTCAGAGGAAATCATCGACTGCACAGTTTCAGGAGAGTCAACTCATGTCTGCAAGATGTTCCTTACAGCAAACAGAGACCTCAGACAGAGCTATGTACAGTCAACAGGTTCAGTTCTCATGCTTGCTGCAAGAGGTGACAAGACAGAGTATGCCCACGAGTCTCTCTCTGACAGAGAAGGTCCAGCTATATTCGATGGACTGGAGGAACTTCTTGAGAAGGGACTTGAGAGTGTCCAGGCTAATCTTGGAGCTGAGAGAATTATTCCAGGTGAGTACGAGGTTATCACAACTCCAGAGGTTTCAGGACTTATCGCTCACGAGGCATTTGGCCATGGCGTTGAGATGGATATGTTTGTTAAAAAGAGAGCTCTCGGACAGGAGTATATTGGCAAACGCGTAGGCTCTGACCTTGTTACAATGCACGAGGGAGCTAAGGTATGCAAGAACACATCAAGCTATGCCTTTGATGATGAGGGAACTCTTGCAGGAGATGTAATTGAAATCGATAAGGGAATTCTTAAGACTGGCGTATGCGATGCTCTTGCAGCGCTCAGACTTGGCACAGTAGCTACAGGAAATGGTAAAAGACAGAACTTCGAGCATAAGGTTTACACCAGAATGACAAACACTATGTTCGACAGCGGCAATAGCACTAAGGAAGAGATGATTGCTTCTATTAAGAAGGGATATCTTTTGTCTGGATTCTTCTCAGGAATGGAAGATCCCAAGCATTGGGGTATTCAGTGCATCATTGCAAGAGGTTATGAGATCATTGATGGCAAGCTGACTGGAAAGGTAGTAGCACCTGTAGTTCTTACAGGTTATGTGCCAGATCTTTTGAACTCAATTTCAATGGCTAGTACAGACTATGTACCATTTGGTGCCGGACAGTGTGGTAAGGGCCACAAGGAATGGGTTAAGACTGTTGATGGCGGCCCATACCTTAAGTGTGTGGCAAGACTTGGTTGATACTGGGGGTTAATATGACAGATAAAATAATAGAATTATTAAAACAGTCCAGCGCAGATTTCTGGAGTGTGGAAGATATAGTAACAGAGGGCTGGGAGTTCTACTTTATTAAGCACCAGCTCGATCAGAACAGAGTTCGTGACGTAGAGCACATTACAGTTGAGGTATATCGTAAGCTTGAGGACGGCAAATTAGTTGGAAGAGCTTCAGAGGAGATTGCTCCAACAGCTTCTGTAGAAGAGGCCAGGAAGATCATTGATGATCTCTGTGAAAGAGCTACCTTTGCACCTAACCCATATTACGAACTGAACAAGGAACAGGCTCAGGTTGAGAACAAGGAATACGATGTTCAGAAGATGGCTCAGGAGTTCATCGAGGCTATGCAGGAGGTTCCTGAGACTTCAGGAGAAGACATCAATTCCTACGAAATATTTGCAGAGAGATGCAAGAGAAGATTTGTTAACTCTGAGGGTATCGATGTGACTATTACTTATCCTAATTCCATGGTAGAGGTAGTAGTCAATGCCAGAAATGATGAGCACGAGATCGAGCTTTATAGAATGTACAAGGCTGGAACCTGTGACAAGGCTTCTTTGGTAAAAGATATTTCGGATACTCTTAAGTTTGGTAAGGACAGACTTCATACTGTTCCTACTCCTAATCTCGGCAAGGCTACAGTTCTTTTATCGACAGAGGATTCTAAGCAGCTCTTCACATGGGCGGCTACTCACATGCACGCTGCCTACAAGTACATGGGTTACTCAGATTGGGAGGCTGGTCAGCCTGCTATTAAGGATGTTAAAGGCGATAAGCTCACAATCAAGGCGGTAAAAGAGCTTCCTAATTCAGCTAACAACAGAGCTGTGGACTCAGAAGGTGCTATAGCACGCGATATGTACATTATCAAAGACAACATTACCGAGAATTTCTGGGGAGATGTACAGTTCCGCTATTACCTTGGCGTTAAGGATTCCTATAATGCAGGAAACTTTGTAACTGAGGGCGGAAGCAAGACAGAGGCTGAGCTTAGATGCGGCAAGTATCTTGAGCCAGTTGAGTTCTCTGATTTCTCAGTTAATCCTATTACTGGAGATATTGCTGGTGAGATCCGTCTTGCTTATCTTCATGATGGAGACGAGGTTACTGTTGTAAGTGGAGGTTCTGTTTCTGGTAACGTCAATGAGCTTTTCCAGAATGTTGGTTTCTCCAAGGAACTCAGACAGTATAACAACGCAGTAGTTCCTGCAGTAGTAAGACTTGAGAATGTTACTATTTCAGGTGCTGAGTAAAGCTAATCACACAAATTGCTCACTTCATAGGAAAACGTGCAATTGTATTGACAAAAACTTGACACTGGTTGTACTATTTAAAAAACAACATAAGACTTTAGATAGAGGTTGCGTATTCAATGAGTAATTCTGCGGATGTGTCAGGCACAGGAGAAGCAGGATGGAAGGTGAATATGCCGAAAGGTTTGGTTTCCTGAAGACCAGATGCTTGGGCATATAGTTAAGAGCTATATGACTGTCATCGCAAGATGGGGCGCTATCAAGTTCATTCTTATTTTGTATTCAATTGGGAATGGAATAGTATTTGCGGCTCATCAGATTAATCTGTTGAGCCTTTTTCTTTAGTCTGATTTTATCTAAGGAGGATAACATGGCAATATTTAAGGGAGCAGGAGTGGCAATCGCAACTCCATTCAAGGAAAACGGTGATGTTAATTATGAGGAGTTTGCAAGACTCATTGAGTTCCAGATTGAGAACGGAACTGATGCTATCATCGTATGTGGAACTACAGGCGAGGCAGCGACCATGTCAGAAAAAGAACACATGGAAGTTGTTAAGTTCTGTATCGACAAGGTTAACAAGAGAATTCCTGTAATTGCAGGAACAGGCTCTAATTGCACACAGACAGCAATTGAACTCTCCAAGCTTGCTGAAGAATACGGCGCAGACGGCGTACTTTCTGTAACTCCATATTACAATAAGGCAACACAGGAAGGCCTTTATGCTCACTTTAGCGCTATTGCAGATGCTATTAACATTCCTATCATTCTTTACAATGTTCCTAGCAGAACAGGCTGCAATATCCTTCCAGAGACAGCAGTAAGACTTTGCCGTGACAAGAAGAATATCGTAGGTATCAAAGATGCTACAGGAAATATTGCTCAGACATCCAGAATGATGCAGCTTGCAGAAGGATGCATTGATCTGTACTCAGGAAATGACGATGAGATCGTTCCAATCATGTCACTTGGCGGACTTGGTGTTATCTCAGTTCTTTCAAATGTTGCTCCACAGCAGACTCACGAGATCTGTCAGAAGTGCCTTGATGGCGACTATGCAGCAGCAAGAGAGCTTCAGTTCAAAGCTATTCCTCTTGTGAAAGCTCTTTTCTCAGAGGTTAATCCTATCCCAGTTAAGAGCGCACTCAAGATGATCGGTATCCAGGCAGGCCCTCTTCGTCTTCCTCTTACAGAGATGGAACCAGCTCACCAGGAAGTTTTAAGAGATGAGATGAAGAAGTTCGGACTTATTAAATAATAGACTTGCACATAATGGGAAGGAGCACAATGGCTATGACAAAAATGATTATGCACGGCTGCAATGGCCGTATGGGACATGTAATTATTGATCTGGTGAAAGAGGATGCTGACATCGAAGTAGTAGCAGGTGTTGATGCCTTTGGTGAGAACAGCTACGATTTTCCAGTTTTTAAGAGCCTTTCAGATTGTAATGTAGAAGCTGATGTTATCGTTGATTTCTCTAATGCTTCTGCAGTTGAGGGACTTCTTGACTATGCTGTTTCCAAGAATACTCCAGTTGTATTGTGTTCAACAGGCCTTTCAGAGGATCAGCTTGCTAAGGTAAAAGAGGCATCTACTAAGGTGGCGGTTCTTAGATCTGCAAATATGTCAGTTGGTGTTAATGCACTTCTCAAAGTTCTTAAGGAAGTAGCACCTCTTTTTGCAGAGGCTGGATTTGATATTGAAATAGTAGAAAAACATCACAATCAGAAGCTTGATGCACCAAGCGGAACAGCTATTGCTCTTGCAGATGCCATCAACGACGCTTTTGATGAGAAGTATGAATATACTTATGACAGAAGCCAGAGAAGAGAAAAGAGACGTCAGAAGGAAATCGGAATCTCTGCAGTTAGGGGCGGAACAATCGTAGGTGACCATGACGTTATCTTTGCTGGACACGACGAAGTTGTAACACTCTCTCACAGAGCTTATTCACGAGCAATCTTTGGAAAGGGTGCCATCCAGGCAGCCAAGTACCTGGCAGGTAAGGGTGCTGGCATGTATGACATGGCAGATGTACTGGCATGAGGTTCAGACCTTGTATTGATGTTCATAACGGAAAAGTTAAACAGATAATAGGCAGCAGCCTTGTAGATGCAGGTGATCAGGCAAAAGAGAACTTTGCATCTGCTAAGGGTGCTGATTTTTATGCCAGAATGTACAGGGAGAGGGGATTGAACGGTGGTCACGTTATAATGCTCAATCCTGTAGAGAGCCCATATTATGACATAACCAAAAAGCAGGCTATGATGGCGCTTTCTGCTACTCCTGGACTTCTTCAGATTGGCGGTGGCATAAATGCAGATAATGCAAAAGAGTTCCTTGATGCAGGTGCTTCACATGTAATCGTGACGTCTTTCGTATTCAAGAATGGCAATATCAGCATGACAAATCTTAAAAAGCTGGTTAAGGCTGTAGGCAAGGAAAAGATAGTTCTTGATCTGTCCTGTAAGGCCGATGAGAATGGCAGGTATATGGTGGTTACTGACAGATGGCAGAAGATGACAGATGTAGAGCTTTCTGCTGAGAATCTGGACAAGTTATCTGAGTACTGTGATGAGATTCTGGTTCATGCTGCTGACGTTGAAGGTAAGCAGAATGGAATAGAAGAGAATGTCGCGAGAATCCTCGGTGACTGGGGCAAAATGCCAATTACCTACGCCGGTGGTGTTCATTCTCTTGAAGATATTGATAAGCTAAGGAAGCTTGGAAAAGGTAAGATAGACGTCACTGTTGGAAGTGCACTGGATATATTCGGTGGAAAGCTTAGAATGGATGACGTTATAAAATGCTGTGAATAACAGAATGTATAGAATCTAAAAGATTATTCTATGTGATTTCGAAAATTTGCGGATTAGCTCAAAAAATCCATCTGGTAAAACCAGATGGATTTTGTTGATTAATCATTGTTACAATCTTGCGAATTCAAAATATATATCTATATTAGAATAAGGCACTATGTAGTCTGATTAATTAGCCTTTAACTCACTTGTGAATCAAAGCTTGTTTACGTTTACGGCCTGAGGTCCCTTTTCGCCCTGGATTACATCATACTCTACAGAAGCGCCCTCTTCGAGAGACTTGAAACCTTCCATGTTGAGTCCTGAATAATGTACGAATACATCATTTCCTGCCTCGTCAGAGATGAAGCCGTAACCCTTCTGGTTGTTGAACCACTTAACAGTACCTTTGTTCATTGTAATACCTCCACTAAAAATAAAAAAATAATCGTTCTGTTGTCCACGACAACATATTAATGCTAACACATAAAAAACCAAAAGTAAAGGCAATTTATTGTTTTGAAGTGGAAGTTTTACGCAAATATTGAACATTTTTCGGTAATATTTCGAAATACGGAATAGAGTACTTTACTTTACTAGTTCAGAGTGATAAAATATTCTAGCACGAAAGTATTATTGACGAAATATAGTTTAGTTATGGCGAAAAAAATGAATTAAGGAGACTTATAATATGAACAAAAAGATTAGAACAGATGCTGTTGATCACCTGTTTAATGCGATACTTTGCCTCCAGAATAAAGAGGAGTGTTATAGCTTTTTTGAAGATCTTTGTACCGTTAATGAGCTTCTTTCTCTGTCACAGAGATTTGAAGTTGCTTCTATGCTCAGAGACCACAAGACTTATCTTGAGATAGCTGAGAAGACTGGTGCATCTACTGCAACTATCAGTAGAGTTAATCGTTCACTTAACTATGGTGACGATGGATATGAGCTTGTATTTGAGAGAATGCAGGACTAATTTTTTATACCCAATTATCTATGTGCTAATAATGATTTCTTTAATATAATACTTTAGAAAAGCCGGATGCATGAAATGCATCCGGCTTTAGTGTTCTGTAAGTATTACTTTTTGTTTGAATCTTTATTATCGTTCTTTTCTTCAGACTTATTCTCTTCCGCCTTGTTTTCTTCTGAAGCCTTATCTGCTGTAGCTCTTTCCTTGGCTACCTTGGCTGAATTCTTATCAAGGTTAGTCATTTCACATTTGCCCTGGAATACAGCGTTCTCATCAATGATGATACCCTTACAGGTTACATCTCCGATAACCTTACCAGTATCACTGATCTCAACCTTACCCTGAGGTGAAGAAACATTACCGTTTATTTCGCCTGCTATATAAGCATTGAGACAGGAAACTGTTCCGACGATCTTGGCTTCCTGACCAACGATGAGTGCGCCACTTATGGTTACATTACCCTTTACAGTTCCGTCGATTCTGGCAGAATCCTTGGTTGTAAGAGGCCCTTCGATTACAGCACCTGGTCCGATGATGGTTCCAACCTGTTCCGTAGATGGATCAAGTGTTGTATCTTTCTTACTTCCAAACATATACTTTCCCTCCGTTTATCCGTTAATCTCAATTAAAGTTACAGGATCAATAAAGTTATCATCTTGCTGAATCTGATATCCAAGAGAAGTGTTATCCTCGCCAACAACGTAAAGAATGTCACCTCTGTCGATGGAATCGCCTTCTGAAACCAGTGGATTACCAGAATTCCTATATATTGAAACGTAGCCGTTCCCATGATCTATAGTTATAACATTGCCAAACTTGGCATCGGTTGTAACGCTTGTCACTGTTCCGGATCCGGATGCTATGACATTACTGCCTTCTCCAGCGGTAAATACCACAATAGGATTGCCAGTAGCTGTATCCTTGTTCTCATCAGTGAGAGTAGTGACAGTAGTAGAATTGGTATCATCTACTGCGCTAGTCATAGAAGCTGTTCCAGATAAAGGGAAACCGGATGGAATTGCAAGAGCTTCTGCTTCTTCAGCAACTACCTGTTCGTCTTCTATTCTCTTATTGATAGCAGCGGAGAGCTGCTCGTTTTCTGTTTGAAGTTTCTCATTGGCAGCTGTAAGCTGATCATTGTCAGTAATGAGCTGCTCAAGCTGTTCCTTCTGCTGCACTTCAATGTTTCTCAGAGCATCAATCGTTATTGCAGTATAAATAATGTAGCAAACAATAGCCAACGCCATTGCAAAGCATGAATATGCCAGTAATTGAGTCTTGAAATGATTTAAGTGTAGGCGTTTTGTACTGCCGTCTGAATCCCCCGAGATTATCATAAAAGTATAATGCCTTTTATGTCTGTGCTTTTTAGGCTTTGCTACTTTTCCCATATTAACCTCTCGATATATAGTTTTACCCTCAAGGCCTAATTTTATCATAACGAGTGTCATTTATGCAACTATGCTACATTTTGTCCCGATTTCTGTGATATTTTTGTTAACAAACTATGTTTATAAGAGGGAATGTGCTATTATGACTTTATAATTGAATAAAGCGGAAGGTGTCTGCAGGCAGTTTAGCGCTGCTGTGCAGGTGAAAAGGGAAGCAGGTGCAAGTCCTGCGCGATCTCGTCACCGTAATTCGTAAGGCCATGTGCCAGCTGTTCTTCATAACCACTGGGGTGTTGAATGCTCTGGGAAGGGAAGAATGGTGAATGTCTTTTGTTGAGATATTGTACGATCAGTCGGGAGACCTGCCTGTCGCTGTACTAAGGCGTATGATTCAATTTATCATAACTCCCAGGTCACGAGGAATTGACTGTACGAAGCCATTTAGCAAAAGATATATGTCTTTTGCTATTAATAGTGTGCTATTAAGGATATTGACTACAGATGAGAACTCGTGATCAGAAGTTTATGCTTCTATCGGAGTTCTCATTTTTTATTTTACAGGAGGAATATTATGAAGAAGAAACTGTTAACAATGGTGCTTACATGCTCCATGGCTTTTGCACTGTGCGTAGGCTGTGGTCAGACAGCGCCTGTTGCAACAAACGAGAATGCTACAGAGGAAGTCAGTGAAGTGACAGCGGAGGAAAATGTGAGCACAGCTAATGAAGAGGCAAACGCTCAGGTACTTGAGGACGGCGTATATGATGCCAAATTTACAACAGACAGCAATATGTTCCATATTAATGAAATGCTGGATGATATGGGAACTCTTACAGTTGAGAATGGCGAGATGACAATTCATATTACCCTGCCTTCCAAGAGCATTGTAAATCTTTTCCCAGGAACAGCAGAAGATGCCCAGAAGGAAGGTGCAGTACTTCTTGAGCCAACAGTAGATAAGGTTACTTATGAAGATGGAACAACAGAAGAGGTTCACGGTTTCGATGTTCCGGTTCCTGTTATTGATGAGGAATTTGACCTTGCGCTTATAGGAACAAAAGAAAAATGGTATAACCACAAGGTAATGGTTTCAGAGGTTAAGCCTCATGAGACAGATGCAGACAAAGAAGCTGCTGATGCTGTGGCTGAGCTGATCGATCAGATATATGCTCAGACATGGACAGAAGAGACAGAAGCTCAGTGTGCAGCTGCCAAGGCTGGCTGGGATGCTCTTACAGATGAGCAGAAAGAGCTGGTTGAGGGCGATGATGCTGATCCAGATTACTTTGGCAGAGATACAGGTGATGCTTCCAAGGATGATCCTTTAAATGGTGATGAGATCGGAGATAAGGAGATTCTTGTAGTAAGCTTTGGTACTTCTTTTAACGATAGCAGAGCTGAGGACATCGGCGGAATTGAGAAGGCAATTGCCAAGGCTTATCCTGACTGGTCTGTAAGAAGAGCCTTTACTGCACAGATCATCATCAACCATGTAATGGCAAGAGATGGAGAGAAGATCGATAACGTAGATCAGGCCCTTCAGAGAGCAATAGATAACGGTGTCAGCACACTTGTTATTCAGCCAACACATCTCATGCATGGTGCTGAGTATGACGAACTTGTTGAAACCTTAAAAGACTACGAAGACAAAATTGAGAACGTTGCAATTGCTGAACCACTTCTTGGAGAAGTAGGAAAAGATGCAAGTGTTATTAACGAGGATAAAGAAGCAGTAGCTAAGGCTATTACAGCAGCTGCAGTTAAGGAAGCAGGCTTTGACAGTCTTGATGCTGCTAAGGATGCAAGCACAGCATTTGTTTTCATGGGACATGGAACATCACATACAGCTAAGGTTACATATTCACAGATGCAGACTCAGATGGACGAGCTTGGTTATGAGAATGTGTTTATTGGAACTGTTGAGGGTGAGCCTGAAGAGACAGAGCTTTCAGAAGTTATTAATAAGGTAAAAGAAGCTGGTTACAAGAACGTAATTCTCAGACCTCTTATGGTTGTTGCAGGTGACCACGCTAACAACGATATGGCTGGTGATGACGAGGATTCATGGAAGAGTGGATTCCTTGCAGATGGTTCTTTTGACAGCGTAGAATGCCAGATTTTCGGGCTTGGCAGAATAGAAGATGTTCAGAAGTTATATGTGGAGCATACAGGAAGTGTACTTAAGTAATAAGAAAATTAAGCAGATCATATTGATTTTGACCATGCTTGTTTGCTTGTGGGGATGCGGCAGAATTCCAGATGGGGAATATGCCGCATCTGTTACACTTACGGGCGGAAGTGGCAGGGCATATATTGAAAGCCCCTGTAAGGTCATGGTAGAAAACGGCAAATTAACAGCGGATATTACATGGAGTAGTCCCAACTATGACTACATGGTTGTGGATGGTAAGACCTATAAGCCTGTTAATGCAGAGGGCAATTCTGAGTTTATCATTCCTATCAGACTAGATAAGGAAATGGCGGTTCAGGCTGACACTACAGCTATGAGTACGCCACATTTGATTGATTATACATTGGTGTTCTCACTGGGTGGTTCCGGTGAAGATGATGAAGAGGGGGCTAAAGACACCAGTCAAGTGTCTGTTGGAAAAGAGATGGCGGCTCCTTCAATTCCAGGACTTACTTATACATCTACAGATGAGAATGCTTATGCAGGCTGCTACAAGGTTTATAGATATGATGGTGATGTAACAGTCATAGTAATAGATGATGGAAGAACATATCTGGTAATGCCGGAGGGTATGGAAACACCAGAAAATCTGCCATCAGATATCATAGTGATAAGGAAGCCTGTTTCAAATGTGTATCTGGCTGCATCCGGAGCAATGTGTCACTTCGACAGTCTTGATGCGGTGGGCAGTATAACTTTGTCAGGTACTGACATAGACAACTGGTATATAGATTCTGCAATAGAAGCTATGGATCAGGGAACACTTATATATGGCGGCAAGTACAGTGCGCCGGACTACGAGATGATGGTTGATAAAGAGATTCATCTTGCAATAGAGAATACGATGATACTTCATTCTCCCAAGGTACTGGAGAGACTTGAAGATTTAGGAATACCTGTTTTTATAGACAGGTCAAGTTATGAAAATGAACCGCTCGGAAGACTTGAGTGGATTAAGATATATGGAATTCTTACAGGTAAAGAGAAGCAGGCTGGTAACTTTTTTGATCAGCAAAAGAGTCTTGTGGAAGCAATAGATACCGGTAACCTGCAGGAGAAAAAGGTAGCTGTATTTGCAGTTAATTCCAACCACCAGATAGTTACAAGGAAAAGTAACGACTACCTGGCCAAGATGATAACTGAGGCAGGCGGAATATATCTTTCACCAGAAGAAACTGATAGTGACAGTTCATCAACGCAGATGACGATAAGCATCGAGGCGTTCTATGCCTACGCTCTTGATGCGGACATCCTTATCTACAACGGAACTATACAGGATGCACCGCAAACTCTTGATGAGCTCTTGGCTATAGATAAACTCTTTGGAAGCTTATCAGCTGTTCAGAATGGAAAGGTCTGGTGTACAGATAAATCTCTTTATCAGTTTGCAAACAAGACAGGAACAATAATAGAGAACTTAAACGCGGTTATTAGCAGAGAAGAAAAAGAGACACTCTTTTTCCACGGACTTAATTAACGGAATTTATCAGATAGAAACAAGGAGACTTGATTTGGCTAAAAATCTCATGATACAGGGCACCATGTCCGGAGCCGGAAAGAGCATTTTGACGGCGGGAATACTCAGGGTCTTAAGTCAGGATGGATACAGGGTTGCGCCCTTTAAATCTCAGAATATGGCACTTAATTCCTACGTGACGATCGAGGGAAAAGAGATAGGAAGAGCCCAGGCGTTGCAGGCCTTTGCGTCATACCTTGAGCCAAATGCGGATATGAACCCGATACTCCTTAAACCTATGGGAGATACTACTTCTCAGGTTATCGTAGGCGGTGAGCCTGTGAGCAACATGAGGGCTGCAGATTACTTTAAGATCAAGAAGGATTTTATTCCGGATATTCTCAGATCTTATGAGAGACTGGCTGATGAGTCTGATGTAATAGTCATTGAAGGGGCCGGAAGTCCTGTTGAGATAAACCTTAGAGAAAACGACATAGTAAATATGGGTCTGGCAGAGCTTCTTGATGCGCCGGTTTTGCTGGCGGGAAATATTGATCCGGGCGGTGTTTTTGCGCAGCTCCTTGGAACAGTAAGCCTGATGCCTCAAAATGAGCGCGACAGGATTAAGGGACTTATCATCAATAAGTTCAGGGGTGACGTATCTCTTTTGGAACCTGGTCTTGATATGTTCAAGGCATATTGTGACATTCCTTTTGCGGGAATTGTACCATATGTGAAACTTCAGCTTGATGAGGAGGACAGCGTTTCTGATAAGCTTAAGCTAAAGTCCGGCTTTGATGCAGGCAGTACTGTTAAGATAGCAGTGATCCGTCTTCCGTACATCAGTAATTACACGGACTTTACGGTGTTTGATAAGGCTGAAGGCGTTGAGGTTATCTTTACGGATTCCAGAGAAGCGCTTAGAGAAGCTGACCTTATCATTATCCCAGGAACCAAGAATACAATGGGGGATGTGAAGTGGCTTAAGGAGACAGGTCTTTATAAGGAAATACAGGAGCGTGGAAATGCCGGAACCTTGGTAATAGGAATCTGCGGCGGTTTTCAGATGCTGGGTATGACTATTGATGACGAGGTCGGAGCTGAGAAAAAGGGAAGCGAAGAAGGACTTGGACTTCTTCATGTCAGCACTTCATTTGGAAGTGAGAAGACTCTTAAGCAGGTAGCAGGAACTATCGAGGGAGCGGATGGAATATATGTTTCTCTAAATGGTTGTAGTATCAAGGGCTATGAGATTCACATGGGAAAGAGTGTTCGCCATGACGACCATAGCAGTAGATATGTTGTTACAAAAGACAATATTCTTGGATCCTATGTCCATGGAATTTTTGACAACAAGGATTTTGCAGAGAGGATTTTGCAGATCATCACTGAGAGAAAAGGAATAAGTGCACATAGCTTTGAGCTTGAAAGTAAGAGTGATGTTCAGGAAAGAGAATTAAATAAGCTGGCAGACACCTTAAGGGAGAGCCTTGACTGGAAGCTTATTTATAAGGCTATTGGCCTGTGATAGGAGAAATATGGAGATTAAGCGCATATTGCCATCAGAAATAGAGGGTGAGAGCTTCAGGATCATAAGACAGGAGCTATCAGAAATGGGGAAGGTTGTGCCAGCGGATGTGGAACCAACCGTTGTCAGAGTTATTCACACTACGGCGGATTTTGAATATGCTGATACCCTTGCATTTTCTGATGGAGCTATAGATAAAGCCAAGGATGCCATCAGAAGGGGAGCACATATAGTAACCGATACCAACATGGCATTGGCAGGCGTTAAAAAAGTCATACTCCAGAAATTTGGCGGAGAAGCTCACTGCTTTATGGCTGATAGCGAAGTGGCAAGACTTGCCAGCGAGCAGAAGGTTACAAGAGCCTATGTGAGCATGGAAGTGGCTACAAAGACAATAGATAAGCCTTTGATTTTTGCTGTTGGAAACGCACCGACTGCTCTTATAAGGCTTCGTGAGTTATACGATGAGACAGGCTATAAGCCAGAACTTATCATTGGAGTTCCTGTTGGCTTTGTAAATGTGGTGGAAGCCAAGAAGCTCATTATGGAAATGGATGTTCCCTATATAGTAAATGTGGGACGAAAGGGCGGAAGCGGCGTTGCAGCGGCTATCTGCAATTCTCTTTTGGTAAACATGTAAGCTATGGACAATAACATTTATATAGAAAAAGGTGGTCAGAAGTTAAGATGCGGATTTACGACTGGAAGCTGCGCGGCGGCGGCTGCGAAAGCCGCACTTGTGATGCTCCTTGATAAAAAAGATATCCTCTCTGTCAGTATAGTCACTCCGAAGGGACCTACTTTTCTGGCAGAGCTTATAGATATAAAAAGGTCAGATACATCAGTGAGCTGCGCTGTTATTAAGGATGGCGGAGATGATCCTGATGTGACCAGTGGCATGAGGATATATGCTGAGGTTTCTTGTAGTGAGGATGGGAATGGAGTAGAGATAGATGGCGGCGAAGGTATCGGACGGGTTACCAAGCCAGGGCTTGACCAGCCGGTTGGAGAGGCTGCCATCAATTCTGTTCCAAGGAAGATGATCAGGGAGAATATTATAGAAGTTCTACGTGATCATGGAATGGAAGATAAGAATGTAAGAGTAGTAATAAGTGCGCCGGAAGGAAAAGAGGTCGCGACCAAAACCTTTAATCCAAAGCTTGGAATCGTGGGGGGCATATCAATTCTTGGTACAACGGGAATTGTTGAGCCTATGAGTGATGAAGCAATTGTTGCTACCATTAAGACTGAGATAAGTGTCAGAGCGGCAGAAGGTGCAGAGGTGCTACTGGTAGCTCCAGGTAACTATGGGCTTAAGTTCCTTCAGGTTGAATATGGCTTTGATGAGAAAAAAGCTGTCATGTGCTCTAACTTTGTATATGAAACTGTAAGGCTTGCAAAGAAAGCTGGCTTTAAGAAGATGCTCTTTTGCGGACACTTAGGCAAGCTTGTTAAGGTTGCCGGCGGAATAAAGAATACGCATTCAGCTTACGGTGATCACAGAATGGAGATTCTGTGCGAACTTGTGAGATGGGCTGCAGCTAGCGACAGAAAAGTTGATGAGCTATGCACTAAACTCATGGAATGTGTAATGACTGATGAAGCTGTAAGGCTGATAACGGAAGCTGGCTATAAAGATAGGGTTTTTGATGAGCTTGCTGTCAGGATCAAGAGTTACATGGAAGAGTGGGGCGATGGAGAATTGACAGTGGAAACTGTTGTCTTTTCCAATGACTACACTAAGCTTGTGGCTACAACAGGAGCTGAAGAGTTTTTGAGAGGTATATAAAATGGTACATTTTGTTGGAGCGGGGCCTGGGGCTCCGGATCTTATCACAATTAGAGGGCGTGATCTTATAGAAAAGTGCGACGTTCTGATATATGCAGGATCTTTGGTTAATCCAGAGTTACTACAGTATGCAAAAGAGGGGTGCGAGATACATAACAGCGCCTATCTTAATCTGGATGAAGTTATAGATATCATGAAAAAGGCTGATGCGGATGGGAAGACTGTTGTGAGACTTCACACGGGAGATCCAAGTATTTATGGCGCCATCAGGGAGCAGATGGATGAGCTTAACCGCCTTGGCATAGAATTTGATGACACGCCTGGAGTCAGCTCTTTTTGCGGAGCGGCAGCAGCTCTTAATTTGGAATATACACTTCCTGGAGTCAGCCAGAGCGTGATCATAACAAGAATGGAAGGAAGAACCAAGGTTCCGGAAAAAGAATCAGTTGAGGCGCTGGCAAGCCATGACTCAACCATGGTTTTCTTCCTGTCAGCAGGAAATATAGAGGGACTTGCAAATAAGCTTATGGAAGCTGGAAGACCAGCAGAGACGCCTTGCGCCATCGTGTATAAGGCAACCTGGCCTGATGAGAAGAAAATAGTCTGTACCCTTAGGGATGCAGCTCAAATGGCTGAAAAAGAGGGTATTAGTAAAACGGCTCTTATTATCGTTGGAGATGTGGTCGAGGCTGGAAATTACGAGAAATCCAGGCTATATGACAAGGATTTCGAAACAGAATACCGAAAAGCCCATGGGGATAAGTAATGGAAGAAACTAGAAAGATTAGAAGAATAGTGATATTTACAGCGCTGGTCATACTGTCGCTTCTGGCTTTCGCACTTAATGTATGCATCGGAAATGTTGATATATCCCCAGCTCAGGTGCTAGTTATTATGCTTGGACGAAGCGGAGATATGGCGAGCAGCACTATCGTCATGGATATAAGACTTCCAAGAGCGCTGATGGCATTTGTTTTAGGCGGTGGCCTTGCTGTTTCAGGATTTCTTTTACAGACATACTTTTCAAATCCTATAGCTGGCCCTTATATTTTGGGAATATCCTCAGGAGCCAAGATGATGGTTGCGCTGGCACTCATATTTATTGTAGGAAGCACTGGGCGCAGCTCAAGCCTGCTTCTCGTACTTGCGGCTTTTATTGGAGCGATCATCACTACCTTTTTTATAATACTGATTTCGAGAGTAGTACAGAATATGGCGGTTCTATTGGCAGCAGGCATTATGGTGGGATATATCTGCAGTGCTGTTACAGACTTTCTCATAGCCTTTGCAGATGATTCTGATATCGTCAATCTCCACAGCTGGTCTCAGGGAAGCTTTTCTGGAATTGATATGGGAAGTGTAAGATACGGCTTTGTGATCGTAGGTGTTTCAATGATTCTTGTGATGCTTCTTAGTAAGCCACTGGATGCGCTGAGACTATCTGAAACCTACGCAAGGAGCGTTGGAATAAATGTTAAGGCATCGAGAATGGCGGTAATACTCTTATCAAGCGTACTGTCCGCATGCGTAACAGCTTTTGTCGGCCCGATTTCTTTTATCGGAATTGCAGTACCATTTCTTATGAGAGAGCTTCTTGTAACCTCCAAGCCAATAGTGCTGATTCCTGCATCGTTTCTTGCAGGATCAGTATTCTGCCTGTTCAGTGACTTACTGGCAAGGCAGATGTTTGCACCAACAGAGCTTAATATATCTGCGGTGACGTCGCTATTTGGTGCACCCATTGTTATATACATGATTATCAGGAGACATAGTAGAAATGAAGCTTGAGAAGGTTTCAGCGGGCTATGGCCAAAGAGTCGTAGTAAGAGACGCCAGTATCGACATACAAAAAGGCGAGATAATCTGCCTCATAGGACCAAACGGTGGTGGAAAATCTACTCTTTTAAAGAGCATAAACGGAACCCTTGGGATAAAGGGCGGAAATGTTTTCCTTGGAAAAAGAGATTTGTCACAGCTATCTGCCAAGGAAATAGCAAAAGAGCTTTCTATAGTCACCACTGAACGCATCAGGCCTCAGCTTATGACCTGTAAGGATATTGTCATGTCAGGAAGGCTCCCTTTTTCAGGCGGTTTTGGAAGATATGGCAGGGAAGATGAAGAGATTGCTCGCAGGTCTATGGAGACCATGAAGGTGGATAAGCTTGCAGATACTTCTTATGAGTCCCTTAGTGATGGACAGAAGCAGAGGACACTTATAGCAAGAGCGATATGTCAATCGCCGCGAGTTCTGGTGATGGATGAACCAACCTCATACATGGATATCAAGCACAGACTTGAGCTTATGGAGGTTGTAAGACAGATGGCAGCATCAGAAGTAACTGTCATCATGTCTCTACACGAGATAGAGCTGGCGCTTGGAGTTGCAGACAGGCTGCTTCTCGTCTACGATGACGGCCATGTGCTTGTGAAGACTCCCGCGGAAGTTATAGAAAATTCAATGATTCAGGAACTGTATGGTCTGGATGATGCTATGTATCAGAAAATTGAGGGAACATTAACCCTATGGAGCAGGTAAGTATTGGTAAATACAAAATAATATGTTTTACAGACAAGGGAAAAGAACTGATGAAAAAGCTTTTCCTTGCTCTTTCCGTGAGCGGAGAGGTGGCAGAGAGTGGATCTGTAGCTTCGCTACGTGACTGGTGCAGGGATAACTTTGCAAAGGGAAATGTCCTTGTTTTCATCGGAGCCTGCGGAATTGCTGTCAGGACAATAGCTCCATTTATTAAAGATAAGACAACGGATCCAGCTGTGCTTGTCATGGATGAAAAGGGTGAGTACGTTATCCCAATCTTGTCAGGGCACCTTGGTGGTGCTGTTGATGCAGGAAAAGAGATAGCTCTTTTGACAGGGGCGGTATGTGTTCAAACTACAGCAACTGACGTTGAGGGGGAGTTTGCAATAGATGTCTATGCTACGCAGAATGACCTTGTTATATCAGATATGAAGAAGGCCAAGAACTACACGGCAGAGCTGTTAAGGACTGGTGAGAGTTCATGTTATATCGATGAAAGGTTTGAAGAATATCTGGGACTTTCTGGCATTCCAGGCAATATAAAAAGAACTTCTAAGGGCGAGGCTAAGCTTATCATTTCGCCTGCGACCATAGAGGAGTCAGCTCTTTACCTTATTCCCAAATGCATTGTAGTGGGAATGGGATGCAGAAAGGGAAAGAGTTGTAGTGAGTTAAAGACAGTTCTTTTGCAGAATCTGGATGAGTTAGGCATTGATGCAAGGGCAGTAAGAGCTATCGCTTCCGCAGATATCAAAAAAGCTGAAGCGGGACTTGTGGAGTTGTGTAAGGAACTGGGATGTGAGTTTGCTACCTTTGACAGTGACACGCTTATGGCTCAGGAAGGGGATTTTACAGCGTCTGACTATGTGAAAAAGGTTACTGGCAGCGATAACGTATGTGAGAGAGCAGTTGCAGCTTATGGTGCTAATAGCTTTCTATCCAGAAAAAAAGCCAAGGATGGAATCACCTTTGCTGCAGGAATAATAGATTTGAGGAAATAAAATGGGAAAACTTTATGTGGTCGGAATCGGCCCTGGAAGCTATGAGAATATGACAATAAGAGCCGTGAAGGCTATGGAAGAGAGCACTGTGATCGCTGGTTACACTGTGTACTGCGATCTTGTAAGACCTCATTTTCCAGACAAGGAGTACCTTAGTACACCAATGATGGGTGAGGAAAAGAGGGTACGAATGGCTCTTGAAAAGTCAGCAGGAGGAGAAACAGTAGCTCTTGTATGTAGCGGAGATGCGGGAGTATACGGCCTTGCAGGACTTGCTTTTGAGCTTGAGAAGGAATTTAGTGGCGTAGAAGTTGAGGTTATTCCGGGAGTAACAGCAGCTATAAGCGGTGGCGCACTTCTTGGAGCACCTCTTATTCATGATTTCTGTCTTATCAGCTTAAGCGACAGGTTAACCCCAATAGAGACTATTGAAAAGAGACTTCGCGCAGCAGCGGCAGCTGATATGGTGATAGTTCTCTATAACCCAGAGAGCAAGAGTAGAAGCGGTTATCTTAAAAGAGCTGCAGAAGTGCTGCTTGAAACAATAGATGGCAGCAGGATATGTGGTATTGCCAGCAATATTGCAAGAGAAGGTGAAGGCTACAGAGTAATGACACTGGAGGATTTACTTACCGCGCAGGCTGACATGTTCTGTACTGTGTTTATAGGTAACTCCAGTACTACAGTAATAGATGGACATATGGTAACACCAAGAGGATACAAGAGTGAGAGATAAAGTACTGATCTTTGGAGGAACTACAGAAGGGCGTGTCTTGGCAGATATCCTGCGAGAGTCCGGAGTTCCTCATGAAGTAAGTGTGGCAACAGAATATGGTAAAAGAATCGAGGCTGGCAGCGGAGAATGTAGTATCCGCACGGGCCGTCTTTCCAGTGCTCAGATTGCAGAGCTCTTGAAAAGTGACGAATACCTTGTGGTAGTTGATGCCACACATCCATTTGCTATCAAAGCTTCAGAGGATATTAAGATGGCCTGTAAAGAGGCTGGGGTTGAGTATCTGAGATTGTCCAGAGATACCGGTGATGACAGATTTGCAGGTGCTACTGGAAGTGATGTTACAGAAAAAAGTGCTGATGACATTGTATATGTTGATAATATGGCTGAGGCAGGAGAAGCGCTGGATAAAATCGAGGGAAATATCCTGCTTATGACTGGAAGTAAGGACCTTGCGGAGATTGTTTCCAAGATAAGTGATATTGAGAGAATCTATGTGAGAGTTCTTCCAAGTGTAGAGAGCATCAGTCTTTGCGAGAAGGCTGGTATTACGGGTAAGCATATTATTGCCATGCAGGGACCTTTTTCTACAGATATGAACAAGGCTCTCATAAATGAGTGTAGTGCAAAAGTAATACTGACAAAAGAGAGCGGCAGGAACGGAGGTTACTACGAGAAGCTTGAGGCAGCAGGTGAATGCGACATAAAGGCGGTTGTTGTAAGAAATCCTGAAAGACTTGTAGATGAAACAAATCATCTTGGAATGAGGCAGGTGTTGGAGAAACTTGTCAGTGACTACCATCTGAAGGTTGATACTGTGAGTGAAACAGATATTTGCCTAAATCAGGATAATGCAGAAGTGATCGAATTTACGGCGGCTGGTACAAAAAAAGAGCCGGTGGTTGTCCTTGCGGGAATTGGTCCTGGAAATAAAAACTATAGAACACTGGAAGTAGAAAGAGCGTTACAGGCAGCAGATATTATCTTTGGAGCTGAGTCCGTGGTAAATAGAGTGACAGGGGTAACGGCTAGGCTTCATCCATTTTATGATGCCGGAAGGATAATAGAATATCTAAAGGAACATAGAGAATATGTTAGCCCAGTAGTTGTCTACTCCGGGGATGTGTCTCTTTCAAGTGGTGCAAGCAAAGCAGCTGACAGGTTTAAAGAGGCTGGATATAAGGTTATTAAGATGTCTGGAATATCTTCGGCAGCTCTTTTGGCAAACAGGCTTGGCCTAAGGCTTGAAGATGTTCGTGTGATCAGTGCTCATGGCAGAGAATGCAATGTTTCAGGTTATGTAAGGCAATACGAGAAGCTTATAGTCCTTCCTTCTGATGCTGCGGATGCCAAGAGGATATGCAGTGAGATCTGTGCAATAGAGAAAGAAATCAGGATAATAGCCGGATGTGATCTTGGCTCTGATTCAGAGAGAGTGCTTGAAATTAGCGGCGACGAGACTATAAAAGACGGTACCAAGGTGCTTCTATATATAGAAAATGCTAAGGCGAATAAGTCAAAGGCAGTTCAAACCCTTAGGGATGATGAAATCATAAGGGGCAATGTCCCTATGACCAAGGAAGAGATCAGAGCACTGACCATCAGGAGACTTGAGCTTACACCGGACTCGGTATTTTTTGATATTGGAGCTGGCACAGGTTCTATATCCCTTGAAGCAGCTCTTTTACATCCTGAAATAGAAGTCTATTCCTATGAAAAAGAGGCAGATGCTCTCGAGCTTCTTGAGAAAAATCGTGATAAATATGGCCTTTCAAATATGACCATAATTTCTGGGGAAGCACCTGATACTCTGAGTGATGGTGTAATTCCAAGCCACGTCTTTATTGGCGGAAGTGGCAGGAAGTTAAAGGAGATAATCGAGACAGTGGTAAGGCTTAACCCTAAGGTGAGGGTTGTGCTAAACTGCGTGACACTTGAGACACTTTCTGAAGTAACAGAGCTTGTTAAGGCTATGGGACTTGGAGATGCAGAGGTTACTCAGGTTTCTGTAACAAGATATAACAAGAAAGGCAGCTACCATTTGGCAGATGCTATAAATCCAGTGTTCATCGTATCTTTTGGCGGGTGAGTAATGGCGGATAATAACACTAAGAAAATTCCAAGAGTGCTGATATGCGCGCCTTGCAGTGGAAGTGGCAAGACGCTTATTACCTGCGCTCTGATGCACTTGCTCAAGAAAAGAGGAAATAAGGTTGCAGCCTTTAAGTGCGGACCTGACTATATAGATCCAATGTTCCACAAAAAGGTATTAAATGTGCCTTCCAGAAACCTTGATCTGTTTCTGGCTGGAACAGATGGGGTAAAGCGAAGCCTGGTGGTGGGCTCGGATGGAAGTGATATCGCTGTTATAGAAGGCGTTATGGGATTTTATGATGGCATGGGAGCTACGAGCATGGAAGGTTCCTCCTATGACCTGTGCCTTCAGACAGGGACGCCTGCAGTTCTCGTTGTTAACTGTAAGGGCATGAGCAGGTCAATTATTCCAATGATAAAGGGCTATGCCGAATATGGAAATCCAGGAGTGATCAGGGGTGTGATCCTAAATAACATCTCTCCAATGATTGCCAGGGAGATTTCTGCAGAGATAGAAAAAGAGCTGGGACTTCCTGTAATAGGTTTCCTTCCAAAGCTTGAAGGCGACATTTTTACTTCAAGACATCTTGGGCTTGTGATGCCTGATGAGATTCCGGATATCCTGCAAAAGATAGATGAAGTTGCGGAGAAACTTGCAGAGAATCTGAAGCTGGAGAAGCTGATGGAGATTGCTTCCAGGGCAGAGGAGGTTACGCTGGAGAATCTGACAAAGACAGAATGTCTTGCTAGCGATGAAAAATGCACTAGGGACAAGATTACAGTAGGTGTTGCCCTTGATGAAGCCTTCTGTTTTTTCTACGAGGACAATCTGGAATTATTGCTGGAGATGGGAGCAGAGCTTAAGTTCTTTTCACCAATCCATGACAGTGAGATTCCAGAGGTGGATAGGCTCCTGATAGGTGGTGGATACCCGGAACTGTTTGCAAGAGAGCTTTCAGAGAATAAGACAATGATTGAGAGCATCAGAAAGGCTGCATCGAATGGAATGCCAATCCTTGCTGAGTGCGGCGGATTTCTTTATCTGCAAAAAGAACTTACGGATACTGAAGGAAACACCTATGAAATGGCAGGAGTTTTGGAAGGTAAGTCGTATATGACTGGAAAGCTGGGCCATTTTGGATATGTGAATGTGACTGCTAATGAGGATAATCCGTATCTTCCGCTTGGGGAGTGCATCAGGGGACATGAGTTTCATTACTATGACACTTCAGAGAATGGTCAGGTCTGCAGGATGAATAAGCCTTCGGGAAAACGTTCCTGGGAAGGATATCAGTGCGCAGGTAATATATTTGCAGGCTTTGCACATTTGTATTATCCGTCTGATCCGGAGTTTGCACAGCGATTTATTAGAGGTTAAGAGGAATTAGAATGATAGATAATAAGATGGCGTTGTTTTCCATGGTGCCTGATGAAGTTGATATGGAAGTTTACCAGAAGGTTAAACAGAACTGGGATGGACTGTCCAAGCCTATTGACGGACTTGGGGATTTTGAGACGCTTATCTGCCGCATTGCTGCAATAAAAGGGCAGGTCATGCCAAGACTTCACAAGAGAATACTGGTTGTCATGTGCGCAGACAATGGAATCGTGGAAGAAGGAGTATCCCAGAGTGGCAAGGAAATCACCAAGGCGGTGGCAACAGCTCTTGGAAAAAGAATAAGCTCTGCCTGCAGCCTTGGAAGGGCAGCAGGAGTGGAAGTCCTTCCGGTGGATATCGGAATCGATGATGAGGAAGAAATTGCAGGCGTCCTGAATTGTAAGGTTTCAAAGGGAACCAGGAATTTCTTAAAGGAACCTGCCATGACCGAAGAGGAAACTCTGAGAGCCATAAATCATGGAATAGAAATTGTAAAAGATCTGGCAGAGAATGAAACGGATATCTTAGCGTGCGGTGAGATGGGAATTGGCAATACTACAACAGCAGCAGCGGTTCTGACAGTTATTTTGAATGGAGATACTCAGGAATTTGTTGGAAGAGGAGCAGGCCTTAGTGATGAGGGACTTGCAAGGAAAAGAGAAGTCATCAGAAAGGCTCTTGATATCTACAAGTTTAATGACATCGATGACCCAAAAGAGAGGGCTTTTCAGATTTTGAGAACAGTAGGAGGCCTTGATATTGCTGGAATGACAGGACTCTTTATCGGAGCAGCTATAAACCATATGCCTGTTATCATAGACGGCGTCATCAGTTCCACTGCAGCTCTTTTGGCAGAAATTATGGTGCCTGGGGCCAGGCAATACATGATACCTTCTCATAAGGGCAGAGAAAAAGGAAATGAGGCAGCACTTAATGCACTTGGACTCGAGCCATTCATAAATGGTAATATGGCGCTTGGAGAAGGAACAGGTGCGGTGATGCTGGTCCCGCTTTTGGATACAGTGATGGATTTCTATCTTCACGGTGCCAGCTTTTCTGATTATGAGATAGAAGAATATAAGAGGTTTAAGTAATGGTAGTTCTTATCATTGGTGTCCCTGACAGCGGCAAATCTCAGATGGCTGAAGATAGGGCTATGGAGCTCTCACAAGGGGAAAAGAAATACTATATCGCCACTATGATTCCCTTTGGAGAAGAAGGAAAGAGGCGCATTCATAAGCACAGGGCAATGAGAGAGGGAAAAGGCTTTGAAACTATAGAATGTCCCGTAAATCTTGGGGAAATGCTCTCTGGGATCAATGACCTTTCAGAGGCTACATGTCTTGTGGAGTGCATGTCTAATCTTGTTGGAAACGAGATGCACGGGGATGTTAAGTATGGCGAAAATGAGCTGGTGGAGCACATCGCTGGTGATATGAGTAGGCTGTGTGAGGCTGCCAGAAATGTGGTGATAGTATCTAATTCTTTTGCCAAAGATGATGAGGGCTACGACGAAGATACCAGAAACTATGTAAGGGCCATGGATATGGTTAATGACAGGTTAAAAGAGCTGTCGGATGAGATATATGAATTTGTGGATGATAATTGGACCAGGACCAAATGATAGAAATATATAATGGGGAATTTTGCTCATGAAGATACTAAAACGTATTGCAATTGCATTTTCGATGTATTCAAGAATACCAATGCCCATTTTCGAATGGGAGGATGATGACTACAGAAAGGCCATAGCTTTTTTACCTCTTGTGGGCCTTGTAATAGGTCTTATAGAGATTCTTGTTATGGTCTGTGGCGGTTTTCTGGAAGTATCAAGGATAGTGATGGTGCCACTTCTTGCTGTTGTTCCGATCATTGTAACCGGCGGCTTTCATCTTGATGGTTACATGGATGTTAACGATGCACTATCATCTTATCAGGGACCGGAAAAGAGTCTCGAGATAATGAAGGATCCGCATATTGGGGCTTTTGCGGTTGTTGGACTTGCGAGGTATGGACTTATATATCTTGCGGCGCTTTTGGCATTGCCGTTATATTACATGGATGACATGGACATGTGGGCCATTAAGTTTTTTGCTGCGTGCTTCGTGATAGTCAGGGCGATGTGCGGAATAACAAGTCTTGTGATGAAAAAGGCTAAAAAGGATGGAATGCTGAGTAACGAAACAAAAGACTCCGGGAAGGGCACGATGGCTATATTGTATGCATTTCTTGTAGTTGGAGTTGTGTACACTGTAGTTATCAGGCCGGTTGCAGGAATTGTTGGAATCATAGCTCTTTTGGCATATACCTGGTACTATGGAAGGCTATGTGAAAAGAGATTTGGTGGGGTGACAGGTGATACTGCAGGATTATATGTGTGCCAGGGTGAATTGGTTTATCTGATCGCTATGGCTATTTATGAGTATGCGTATATGCTTTTATAAGATGACTGAAAATAAATTTATTGGAATTAACGAGGACTTTAAATTTTGATATCTAATCATTTGATAGCTTTTTTGCTGGGATTTGTAATGGATCAGATAATTGGGGATCCCTATAATGTGCCACATCCCATCAGGCTTATAGGTAGTCTTATTGGTTTCTTGGATAGAAAATTTATGGGGACCAAAGGCGAGGAGAAAGCGCCTGATGAGAGAAATGGCGTAGCTGAGTTTTATAAAGGTGTACTGATGTGTGTGATAGTACTACTGGCTACACTTTTGGTGACACTTGCTGTAGTGCTTGTGGCCTACAGGATTCATCAGATTGCAGGTATAGCCTTAGAAGCAGTACTTACCTGTTATATTCTGGCAGCCAAGAGTCTCAAGGATGAGAGTATGAAGGTCTATGATGCGCTAAGGACAGGGACTATTGAGAATGCAAGATTTGCAGTTTCCATGATTGTTGGACGAGACACACAGTGCCTTGATGAGACTGGAGTTTCCAAGGCAGCAGTAGAAACAGTTGCAGAGAATGCTTCTGACGGCGTAATAGCTCCTCTTATCTATACCTTTATAGGTGGTCCGGTTCTGGGGCTTTTCTACAAGGCTGTTAATACCATGGATTCCATGGTTGGGTATCACAACGACAGATATGAATATTTTGGTAAGGCAGCAGCGAAGATTGATGATATATTTAATTATCTTCCTTCTAGGATAAGCGCACTGCTTATGATTCTCGCTGCTTTTTGCTGCGGAAAAGAGTTTTCCGGGGCAAGAGCATTTGCTATTTGGAAAAGAGACAGATACAATCACAAGAGTCCCAATTCTGCACAGACAGAGAGTGCCTGCGCTGGTGCTCTTGGAGTAAGACTTGCTGGAGATGCCAGCTATTTTGGCAAGCTTGTCAGTAAGCCTTATATAGGAGATGAGACCAGAACGGTAGAAGTTGAGGATATAAAAAGAGCTAATAAACTGATGTATGGAACTACCTATCTGTGCATGCTGGTACTACTGATTGTTGGGGCTGTCTGTCTATTGGCGAGCGGATTAAGATAAATTGATATAGATATATTGATTTTGAGACTTGTATGAATTTTAGATATGAGAGATTTAGAAATGATTCATGGCGGCGAGATTTATGATAAGAAAATAGAATATGATTTCTCTGTAAATCTTAATCCGGTATCATGCCCTGAATCAGTTACAAGAGCAACGAATGATGCTATATCCTGTGTGGATAAGTATCCTGATATGGAGCAGAGAGAGTTTCGAAGAGCAGTTGCTGATTCTTTGAGAAGAAGAGCGATGCGAGATGGCAGTTCTTTTAATCAGGAAATGGTTATTGGCGGAAATGGTGCTTCTGAATTACTGGCGGCTGTTGTAAGAGCGATAAATCCGGTGAAAGTTCTTTTGCCTGTTCCGAGCTTCTATGGATATATCCATGCGCTTAAGATGCTTGATGAAAGCGAGATCGTGCAGTATGAGTTGAGAGCTGAAGATGATTTTGAACTGGGGCTGGAATTTGTGAATTCTATTTCTGAGGGGATTGACGCTGTGATTCTAGCTAGCCCCAACAACCCTACTGGAAAATGCATCAAGAGGAATGTGTTAGAGAGCATCATTACCAAATGCAGGGAAACAGGTACGGCTCTTATCGTAGATGAATGTTTTTATGCGTTATCAGATTCAGAGACAAGTGTATCAGCAAGGGAATATATATACGATTATTCAGGACTTTATGTGGTTGATGCTTACACCAAACTCTTTTCGATTCCTGGAGTGAGGGTGGGATATCTTTTAACTCAGGAGCAGAATATAAGCAGAATCAGGCGTTTTCTTCCGGAATGGAATATGTCAGCATTTGCGCTGGCAGCAGGAAAGGCATGTGCTGGTGAATGTACAGATGAGTTTATTGATGCTTCGAGGAGGCTTATCGGAAAAGAGAGAGAATATCTATCT
>JAEEGH010005548.1_pt1 | contig 31595 bp, 29 predicted proteins | sample 9134181 | NCBI WGS metagenome assembly JAEEGH01 (sample SAMN16246544, study PRJNA631951) | gut metagenome | biome: gut microbiome; feature: rumen; material: DP-attached | host: Bos | place: Iran: Karaj | collected 2018-10
TGGCATTGTTCAGGTTGAATGCACCTTTGTCGTTTGTAAGCGTTCTTGCGTTGGCGACGAGGTTCGGTAGAGTTCTGATGGTGACTGCGGCGTTATGGATTGGGGCGCCGGATTCGTCAACGATGGCTCCTTTGATGCCCGCTTGGGCGGCGGTTGCGACCGCGAGTGTAACGATTGCAGAAATGATGTTTTTCGGAAAAAACATGGCAACACCGCTTATTCGACGCTGCTGGGCGAGGCGATTGCCGTGGCGGTATTGCTTAACTTGCTGAAGTTCGGAGTTAGTGAACTGATGCAATTATCGACATCATCGGAGGATGCCCAATATTGGGCGTGGTCGGGACTTTGTTCAAAAAGAAAATTGACAAACCATTTTTTGCCTTGAGCGCAGCTGTTTAGTCCAACGATGCTTGATGCTGTCCAGTTGTAGGTGCCTTGGTCGGCGTCGTATTCAAAGGTCGATGTGCTTGCCTTGCCGGAATAATTGCCTGCTGGCGACTTGTATCCAATGGATTGCCAGGTGCCGCCCTTGTGCTGCTCGTGGATGTAGGTGTCCTGCATTTTGATGTAGGTTCCGGCCGCAAGACCGAGTTCGGCGGCTTTGGCTTTGTCCATCTGGCCGAATAGTTTGGGTACCGCGACTGCTGCGAGAACGCCCATGATCACGATGACAACCATCAATTCAATAAGGCTAAAACCTTGCTTTTTCATAGAGTACCAAACCCTTGATGCATTATGTTCCGTAATAGAAAAATACGGTTTTTGCACGCATTTCTATAAAAATAAGATATTTAAGGGCTTAAGTCGATAAAATACGGAAAAATTTCATTTTTTTTACTTCTTTGAGTGTTTCGATGTAACGAATATCACCTTTTTTTGCAATCAGACTGCTGGGCGTATTTTTCCAATTGTTTTCTTTAGGAGGGGGCGCCAGTCCTCTTGAAATGAAGTTTGTTCCTGTTTTTACAGATGAATTCAACCGCAACAAAAAATCCCCGAATCCTTTTAGATTCAGGGATTTAGTGGGGCCTCCCGGACTTGAACCGGGAACCAACGGGTTATGAGTCCGACGCTCTAACCGATTGAGCTAAAGCCCCAGCTCGCCCAAAATTAGTAAATATTTTGAAATTGTTTTGGCCCATTCGTAGTGGAACCCGCTATAAGCGTTCACAACGCATTTGTCCCAATCGGCGACTTCCGTGTTATACACGTTGATGGCGTCCTTGATGCGGCGCAACATCTGGTGCGGGGCGTTCGCGTCATCGACGAGGAACGCGTTTGCTTCACCTGCGGTTTCGAGGGTGTAGTCGGTGAGCATGCTTGCGATGCCGACGTTTCTGCCGGTGAGCGGGAGTGTACCTGCGGCCATGGCCTTGAGGATAATCGAGGCAGACGGCTCCTGCAGGTTGGCTGCGAACAAAATGTCAGATGCGGCGAGTGTGTCGCGCAGTTTTTCTCTGTTGTTCGCTTCTTCGGAGTCGAACTGGAGGACGCGGACGTAGTTGCCGTATTGGTGCGAAACTTCCTGGTAGTAGTTCCATTCGGGGTGCTCTGGTGAAATGCCCACGATGATGAGGGCGTTCTGCTTGGCGATGTCCGAAAGAATTGTCGCAAGCGTCTCGGAGGTGTTGCCCGATTCCATGTCCGCATGGCTGTAGATAATCAGCTTCTGCGAAAGGTCCATGTCGAACTGGCGACCGAGGCTCGCCTTGGCGGCGCGTTTCGCTTCTTTGATGGGGAGTTTCGCTTTGCCGTTGAAGTCCCAGAAATTGTAGTTCACGCCGAACTGGATGCCGAGGAGCTTGTCGCTGTTCCTATTGAGGAACCCGCTGAGTCCGCCGGGGAGGTTCGTGTTGAGCATGGCGTCGCGATAGCCGGACGACGGGAAAAGCACTTTGCTTGCGTACAGGACGCCAGCTTTGAGGAGGCTCACCTTGCCCCAGAATTCGTAGCCGTCCATGTTGAAGTCCTTGGGCGGGAGACCGATTTTTTCGATTTCGCTGGGCTGTACATGGAAGTCGTAGGTAATATTGTGGATGTTGAAGAAAAACGGGATGTTGTGGAATGTTTCTTGATAGACTGTGTGGCAGAGTGCGCCGGCGAGGGCTCCACCCCATTCATGCCCAAGGATGGCCTGGAACTTGATGTCGCTTTGGGTGCTGTATGTGAGCGCTGCCGAGGCTAGCAGGGCGAACCTGAGATGGTTGTCGCTATAGGGGAGCGAATGCGGAGGCCCATAAATATAGGGACGACCGAAATATTCCTCATTATATATATAGGTATGGAGCGGGTCGTCGTCGGAGTGCCAGACCTCGAAGGGCTTGTTCTGTAAAGCTTCTACGCCCTTGTAAACACAATGATACTTGTCGGAATCGATAATATGGTCTTTATAGAAGGGTGAACAGGTCATGACCGTAGAACCGGCATCGGCAAAAGCCTGTGTCATGCAGTTTACTGCGGTCGCAAGTGGACTTGGTACCTTCCAGTTCCCCGCTTCTGGAGTTACGACGAGTATATTCATTGATTTTTTAGCACTCCAAATAAAAATTTACCTACAAAAGTAAGTATGTATAAATTTATTTATTTAAATTTCAACTGAAAGGGTGTATTTTATTTTTTAACGTGATAAAGAGTCCTTTTCAACGTTTTTAACATAACTTCATCTGAAGGATACAAAATGAAGAAGATTTTCATTGCTGCTTTGGCAGCCGCTGTGGCTATCTCGCTTACCGGCTGTAAGGGTACTAACGAAAAACGCGGTGACGAACACCTCAAAGAAGGCCGTTTCCGTAACGCCATCAATTCTTATCTTGAAGCAAAGAAGAAGGGCAAAATGTCCGAAGAATTCTTTGACAATTTCACCCTGGCTCTTGTGCGTGCGGGTGATGCTGAATCCAAGAAAGACTTGAACAGCGACCTCATCAACAATTATTTCGAAAAGGCGGCTATCAACGTTCCGCAAGTGAAGGAAGACGCCACTATCGAAGAATACGTCAAGACTCTTGCCGAAATCGGTAAGCGCCAGGCCGCTCAGGAAGGTGTTGACTATGCGACGATCATCAATGCGTTTGCAAAGATTGACTCCGCAGAATCGGTCGCCAAGACCCGTCATGTAGCCGAATCCGCCGTGAAGAGCATCCGTGCCGAAACGGAAAAACTCTATGTGGCACGCAACTTGCAAGAAGCCACTTCCGAAGAAGATCCGGTCGTGAGCGAATACTTGCTCCTCCGCATGGCAGAAATGGCGCCGAACAATGCTGATATCCAGGCTGCTTTGAACAAGAGCCGTAAGACGACTCGCGGTTACTTCCTCATCTTTGGTGAAAACATTCCGGACTTGAGCGGCAAGCAGCGTGTTGACAAGTGGGGCTACGTGATGGCCATGCCGACCATCAAGATGACCAAGACCTCCCTCTCCGGCGAACTCCAGTTCTGGGCTTCGACGGGTAACAACACCGAACTTGATCCGTCCCTCATCAAGCTCGTTTCTACCGATGGCAAGGAAGTCTTTGCCAAGGGCGATACGGGTTGGTGCGAAGCCGAAGTTCTCGTGGGCAAGAAGGGTGACGAAAAGATTGAAAAGAAGCAGAAGAAGTTCAAGGGCAAGGGCAAGTTGATGAACGAATTCCAGTGCTCTGTGAATATCAGCTTCTCCTTCCCGGGTGGCTTTGTTCCGGACTACATCGAATACAAGGACAACTTCGGTATTGGCCGCAAGTTCCTCGGTCACTAATTCGAAACGGACTTAAAGAACGTTTGATGAACTCGCTGCATAACGCAGCGGGTTCTTTTTTTGTGTCGTCATGCTGAGGCGAAGCCGAAGTATCCAGTGCGGTTAAACTGTCGTCATCCTGAGGCGAAGCCGATGATTCTTCGTCACCTTGAGACCTGTTAGGGTCGAAAGGTCCAGTAAAGTCTTGTTTTGCGAGAACTTGTGTATGAGACAAGCTCGGAGACGCGGGTGTAAAAAATCCCCGGCTTACGAACCGGGGATTTTTAAACGCTTGTGTTTTTTAAAGGGAGGTGCCCGTTCAAGGACGGGCATGACAAATGCTAGAATTCTGCGTGGGCGCTCATGCCGAGGGCAAACTTGGTCTTGCCGACGACCGGGTTCTGGTTCTTGCTGAAGTTATAGCCGAACCAGAATACGAGATTCGTGTTGAGGGTCGGATAAACGTAGAAGTTCATGCCGAGGAATTCGAATTCGTCCTTTTCGATTTCGGAATCCGGATCGTGGTATTCGAAGCTGACGCCGAGAGTGAACTTCTTTGTGATGTTGAAGCTCGGTTCCATGGCGAAGAGCATCTGGTCGTCTGTGAAAATCTGCGGAGCGGCGGCGTATTCCTTATCGACGATGGCATAGAAGTAGTTCATGCCAAAGTTGAAGATGCCGTAGTTCATGCTCGGTTCAATGAGGAAGGAATGGACTCCGTGGCCCTTGTAGGGATGCAGGCCATAGACAGCGTAGATACTGTAGTTGAGCACTTCGAGGCTCTTGGAGTAGTCGAGTTCTGCACCGAACGTGTAACCGTAACCGCGGCCGATTTCAGAACCGAAAACCCAGTCCACACTCGGGGTGATGGTCAGGTGTTCGTCCGGGCGGTTCAAGAGCTTGAGGCCGTAGCTTGCGAATGCAGCGATAGAACTCTTGCTGTCGTCTGTTGCACCGAGGTAGAACTTGCCTTCGCCGAACTTGCTGTTGCCGACTTCGACACCGAAACCGCGGAGGGTCTCGTCGCGGGAGATGACTGCGTAACGTCCTGTGTCGCGCCAGAAGTAATAGTTGAACGCACCTGCGCTGTAGGTCAAGTCACCGAAGACGAAACTGACGTCCTGGAATGGCTTCCAGCGGAGTTCTACGCCGTCGAAGTTGAATGCCGTGTAGCGGTTGTCAAGGTCGGTTATCGCTGTCGAACGGGCGAGACCGTGGCGAATTTCGGCATCGCCGTCAGCATTCGTTAAATAGCTTCTTGTGTTCGTATAGACCGTGACGGAAACGTTTTCGTCGAGGTTTGCCGTGAGGGACAAGTCGATATCCTGGTTTGCGGCATTGGTGGGGTCAAAATCCCTGTTGAAATAGCTGGCGAAGTCAAAATCGACGTTTCCGTTGATTTCGATGTCTGCGGCCGTGGCAAAACCGGTAGCGGCAAGGGCAATCGGCAAAATAATTTTACGCATACAATCCTTCCAAAAAGGTTTATTTGGTTTTTACGAGCAAAAGATAGAAATATCTTTGTCGCAAGACCAATGTTTTGTGCCTAGTAGCTCAAAAATACGAATATACTATGTCTTGCTGGAATGAGTTTTGTAAATTTGAATAAGTCTTTAATAAAGGTGGATATGAAGTTTTCCTCCCGTATAATTCTTTTTTTATCGCTTGCGCTAGCGCAAGGTGTTTTTGCGTTGACGGCGGACCAAATTTTGGATAAGTCCAAGGCTTGGTTCAAGTCGGGCAAGGCCTGGAGCCTCAGCTTCAAGGCGCAGTTATTCCAGTCGGATTCCCCGGAAATCAGGACTCAGTCTGGGAGTCTTGTCGTTACCGAAGGGGACAAGTTCAAGCTCGATCTTTCGGGCATCAAGTTCTATAGCGATGGCGAGAGCCTTTGGCAGTGGAATGTCGATCAGAAGCAGGTGCTGATAAAGGCGGTCGAGGACCTGTCGAGTTCGCTGCACCCGTCAGAACTGTTGTTCAAATATTTGAACTGCAAGGCGCTTGAAATGGGCGAGGCAGAATTTTCGAAACAGAAACTTTGGACTTTGAAACTCGACCCGGCGAAGTATGCGGGGCAGTTCACCAGGATGGATGTGTGGCTTTCGAAGAAGGACTTTTCTCCGGTGCGTCTCTATACGGAAGATCCGGCGGGGAATGCGTCCTGGTATAACATTACTGACTTGAAAGTAGTCAAGGATGTTTCTAACGATGATTTCAAGTACAAGCCTGTTCCGGGTGTTGACGAAATCGATATGAGGTAAATTGTGAAATTGAGCGGAATGAAAAAGTCGGCTGTACTTGCGGCAGGACTCCTGATGGCGGGAGCTTTGGGTAGCAGTGCTTTTGCCGGCGAGACGTTGTTCAGCAATTACGTGTTTGCCGTTGGCCCGGCTGGGCAAAATGGGACATTGTGGGCTTTTTCGAGAGACAATAGCTATAGCGGCGTGACGTTGTTGAAGTTCAATGTTGCGGACAAGGGAACGGTGTTGACTGAATCGACCGCGCAGGCTCAAGTCGAGACGGATACGTTGACCGCGGTGCAGGATGGCATTTTTGAAGATGACCTTGCCGAACGGAGACGAATCCCGGCGGTTTATGCGGGCTCGAAGTTCGGACTTTTGCTTCCGATGTTTGCGATGGATAAAAATGACCGTTATTTGCGCCCGGCTGGGTATTATAGCGTGCGCGATTTGAATAACGTTCTTGAAAATCCTGTGGATGCCCCATCGATGGCTGACGATTTGGACAAGCCGATGCAATATGCGATGAGCGGGTTTGCGTACGATTCGACGGCGAAGCGATTGTGGATTGCCCGTGGCGCCTTGGGCTTGATGGTTCACGATATATCCGGAAAGAAAAGCGCGGATACGACATTTGTTTTTAACTTGAAGGCGAAAAAGCTTGAAAGACTCAAGGATAATGCGGATTTGGATTTGGAAAAATATCCTGAGATATTCGATGTCCGCTTGCATCCGGAAACGGGTGACCTTTGGCTTGCTACGGCGAAGGGCCTTTGGGTTATGTCTTCTGGTGGCCTCAAGCAAGTATCGGATGCGCTGAAAGATTCTCGTGTGACTGGACTTTGGATGGGCGGAAAACCGCTCCAGATTATTGCAGAAACCGCTTACAAAAAGAAAGAAGATGTGATTGGCGGGCTGTGGCGAATTTATGGCGAAAAAGCAAAAGACTTTGCCAAGGTGAATTTCTTGGATACTGCGGGCAAGGTACAGAAGAAAGATATTTATGATGAAGCGGATTATACGGTAGGCGATGTTGCCTTTATCGGCAAGACGGCTTACGTACTGGTTCGTGCGGTCGGCGGCTCTATTAGCGGCTACCTCAAGCTAGATTCCCTCGGTGCTCGCGCTTGGGAAAAAGACGATGACGGAAAGCTCAATTGGCTTTATGGCTATGAAACGGGAGCGACAGACCGGAAGGCTATCATCACGTCGATGTGCGCGTTTCCGCTTTCGAATAACCGGACGGGGCTTGCGATTGCAACTTATGGCAACGGCGTTTCTGTTTCGGCGGATTCCGGTGCGACATGGAGTGTTGTGCTGAACCGTGCAAAGCTTAGCAATAACCTGGGCTCGATTCGCATGGTGCCTTCTGTGATAACGCCGGGCGACGAAGCGCTTGTTTCGTATAAACTTGGCAAAGAATCGAAGATTACAATTGAAGTGTTCAGTTACGATATGCGCAAGGTGCGCACTATTGTAAAAGATGCTGTCCGCAATGCGGACGCTTCGCGCAGTTCGAACCCGAAAGAAGATTTTTGGGATGGACGCGATGACCATGGCAAGGATTGCACGATGGGTGTTTATTATATCAGGGTGAAGGACAATCATGGCCATATCGGTTGGGGCAAGGCGATGACGCTTGGAGGTAACTTCAGATGATTAATTTGAAAAATCTTGTAGTTACGGCTTTGGCTGTTTGTTCGCTTGTCGATTTTTCGATGGCTGGCCCCTTTACGAAAAAGTCTGAACTTGGTGGCTTTGACGGTTTTGTCGAGCGCATGGGCGCTGGCGTTCGTGAGCTTGGGCGTGGCAATACGGGTTCTGCAGATACCGCTTCGATGCCGGGTGCGTTTTGGAACCCTGCTTTGCTTGGTTTCCGCGAAAATCTTGGATATACGCTGAATATCGAAAAACGCGATTTGGACCGCTTGGGCGGAGCCTTCGGTATTGAAGGCAAAATTGGAAAACGCATGGGCGTGGGCTTTGCCATGCTTTATCGTGGCGATCGTGATTTCAAAGTGATTGACGACGATGATGAAACGATGGGTACTGCAAAGCCGTTCTTCTCGATGTTTTATCTAGGTTTTGCTTATCGTGCCACGCGTCAGGATGCGTTTGGCCTTTCGCTTTCGATGAGCTATGACAATTTGGATGTCGCCCAGTATTTCGAAGGAATTGATATGGAGGATTCCTTCCGCAGCCCGGTGACAATCAACTTGGCGTGGTTCCGTCAATGGAATGCAAAATGGTCTTCGTCCGTTGTCATTCGCAATTTGAGCTTCAGCAAGAACTTGTCTGCAAAGTGGACGAAGAATCCGAGCAAGGATAATTCGCTTGCTTCGACGGAAGGCGTGCGTCCGAAAGTTTTGCAGATTGGCCTTGGCTATCGCTCCAAGATTATGGGTAAGCCGGTCTATGCTTGGATGGAAGCGCTGGATTACCAAGTGGCCGATACGCTTTTGGCTTTTGACCCGCAACTTCATGTTTGGACAGGCCGCGTGGGCTTCGAATGTGAAATTGTTCCTAATGCAACGCTCCGTGTGGGTATGGACGACTTGAACTGGATGCTTGGCGCTGGTTACAAGTTTGAAATCCGCGTGGGCAGAAGAAAATTCCCGATAGAAGTGAACTACGCGTTCCTTTACGAAACGAGTGCGGGACTTTGGTCTCCGTTCAGCCTTGGTTTGCGGGGATACATTCCTTGATTTCGAAGGTGTTCATATCGAAGGTGCGCAGTCTTGAATCTATGGACTGCAGCTTCGATGTTGGCATAAACGTTATTTGTGGTCCGAATGGTTGTGGTAAGACGACCATTTTGGAAGCTATTCATTTGCTTGCGCAGGGGTTCTCGTTTCGGTCGCGTGATTTGCGGGAATTGATTACCTGGAAGCAAGATGAAATGATTTTGCGTGGCGAGTTTAATGATGAAGGGCGTTCGCGGATGCGGGCGTTGCGCGTTTATTCTCGCGGGTGCGATGTCCGTGAAAACGGTGAATCGTTGAAGTCGCCGACGTCATTTTTCGGGACGTGTCCGGCGGTGATTATGCAACCTTCGGACATTGAACTTTTGCGGGGCGGGCCCGAGGTTCGCAGGCATTGGCTCGATGAAATCCTTTGTTACAGGTCTTCGGCGAATGCTTTGGTTTTGCGCCGTTACAAGCGTGTGTTACAACAACGTAATAAGTGGCTCAAGGAGTTCAAACAGAATGGTTCGGCTGTTGGTGGGGAAGACTTGTTCCGTGTGCTGACGCAACAGTTGATTGAACTGGGCGCTAAACTGTGGGCTGCGCGTATTGCGCTTTCGAAAGAAGTTTCCGAAATCATTACGCGGTATTATCGCAAGCTTTCGGGCGGTGTCGATGAAATCACTTGTGCGTACAAGAGTTCAATTCTCAAGTCACTGGATGCGCTTGATGCCGCAGAACCGATGTCGGATGAAATGATGGACGAAATCCCGTCGGACGCTGGGAGTACTCCGGGGACTGTTACAGAGAATGCTCCAGTGGCTGCCTGTGCTGAATGTGCGGGTGTAGATGAAGGTGTGAGCGAAGAAATGCTGCGGAATGCGTTTTCGCGGAAGCTTGGGGACTTGGAGTTCGTGGAACGCCTGCAAGGGATGACGATGGCTGGACCGCACCGTGATGACTTGGCGCTTTGTGCATCTGGCTATGAAATGCGTTCTGTCGGTTCGCAGGGACAGTGCCGCTCGGCGGCGGTTGCCATGCGCTTTGCCGCAGTGGATGTGGCGTCGCGCTATTTGACGAAACCGATTTTACTGTTGGACGATATTTTTGCGGAACTGGACGTGAACCGCCGTGATGCGGTGGCTTCGCTGATTCGCGAAAAGGAATGCCAGGTTGTGATTGCGACTCCGCAGGCGGAAGATTTGCCGTTCAAGGCAGATGCGACGATTGAATTGAAAATTTAATGATTGTCATTCCCGCGAAAGCGGGAATCTCCTTTTTTCAAGAAGGTGATGCCCGTTTACTTCGGTTGCGCTCAGCACAGGCTCCGACGGGCATGACAGCAAAAAAAACTGCGGCGTGAACCGCAGTTTTTTTATCGGGGTGTTATCCCTTATATATTACTTGTTCTTCAGCAAGTCACGAATTTCGGTGAGGAGCTTTTCTTGGGCGGTCGGCTCAGGAGGAGCAGCCGGTGCAGCAGCAGCTTCTTCTTCTTTTTTCTTACGCATATTCTGCATGAAGCCGAGGAATTTCTTCATCAAGAGGAACACGGCGAATGCGACAATCAAGAAGTTCAACACTTCGCCAATGAAGGTGCCGTAAGGAATGGCAACGCCTTCGGCGGTCGTATAGACGAGAGCCTTGACACCTTCGCCTGCGTCCTGGCCACCGCACTTGGCGATGAGGGCCGTGACAAGCGGCATCACGACGTCGTTGACGAACGAATTGACGATTTTGCCGAATGCGGCACCGATGATGATACCGATGGCCATATCGACGATGTTGCCTTTGAATGCAAAGGCTTTGAATTCTTCAATGAGTGAAGTTGCTTTTCCTTTAAGACCCATATTGTTTCTCCTTGTTGGGTTGTTTTATAATTAAATAATAGGAAAAACCTTTAAAGTTTGGCATGCAATTTTTAAATTTGGCGCGCTATGTCATGGTTGTTGTTGGCTTTTGCTTCGGCTATTTTTCTTGGTTTTTATGATTTGGCCAAGAAAAAATCGGTTCAGGATAACGCGGTTCGACCGGTTCTGTTACTTTGCAGTGTTTTTTACGCGCTTTTGATGTTGCCGGTTTTACTGACGGGGCATTGCGAACCGTTGACTTTGCATGACCATTTCTTTTTGATGGGGAAGGCTGTCATTGTTGGGCTGAGCTGGCTCTTTACGTACAGTGCCATTGCCCACATGCCTCTTAGCATTTCTACGACGATTCGTGCGCTTGCTCCTTTATTCACAATCATGATTGCTGTTGGGTTCTTGGGGGAGCGTCCTCAGGCGATGCAATGGGCGGGTATTGCTGTTTGCGTTTGCTCGTACATCGGACTGAGCATGGCGGGTCGCAAGGAAATGGGACATTTCTTTAGCAACGGCTGGGTCGTGGCGATGCTCCTCGGAACGATTCTGGCTGCGTGTAGTGGAATATACGACAAACTAATTTTACAGCGGATGAACTTTGAACCTTTGACGGTGCAGGTCTGGTTCAGCATTTATATGTGCGCGGTGCAGTTTTTGACGACGATGATTACGTGGTACCCGACGCGGAAGAAAACGACGCCGTTTCAGTACCGTTGGTCGTTCTTTGCGGTGGCAGCCCTTTTGATTGTAGCGGACCGCTGTTATTTTTTGGCCGTGAGCCATCCGGATGCGCTGATTTCGGTTATTACAGTGTTGCGCCGCTCTAGTGTGTTCATCAGTTTCTTGGCGGGAATTCTTATATTCAAGGAACGCAAGAGCAAGATGAAGTTCGTGGCGATGCTTGGCGTGGTCATCGGGCTTTGCTTGATTTCTCTGGGACGTTGATTTTTTCACGCTATTTGAGGCTTTATGGTAAAGGTCGGAATAACTGGCTCGATTGGTGCAGGCAAGTCCTTTGTGGGGACGTTGCTGCGTGAGCGCGGTTTCCGGGTGCTGGACGCCGATTGCAAAGTCCACGAACTTTACCGAGACTGTAATGAACTTCGTGCGGAGCTTGCGGATTACTTTGGTCCATCGTGTTTGACGCCGACGGGAGTGAACAGCGCGTTGATTGCCGACCGTATTTTTGCAGATGCGAAGTCTCGTGAAAAATTGGAACAGATAGTTTATCCGTACCTGAATCATGCGGTGGAAGATTTTTTTGACGCAGATTCGGAAACCTCGAAATGCGTGGCAGAAGTCGCGGACGCTGCAAAGAATTATCGGTTTGTGGAGGCAGCTCTTTTCTCTCGTGCGCCTGAACTTTTGAAAATGCTCGACGAAATTTGGATTGTCGATGCTCCTGAAAATATACGGTTGCAGCGCTTGATTGCTCGTGGGCTTAGTGAAAGTGACGCTTCCCGTCGTATAGAAAACCAGCGTGGTGCTTGCGCTCCGGAGTTGTTTGCGGGCCTGCAAATTCGAGAAATTACGAATGATGGGGACTGCTCTCGCATAGAAACGCAGTTGGATGATTTGTTTAAATTTATAGAGAATGGTGATCCCGGCACAGAGGTCGGGATGACAGTGAAGAAAGCGCTGTAGTATGCAACCATACATTCACCAGTTTGCGAATTTCCTGAGAGCACACCTGAACTCGATTTCGGTGGGGCTGATAGCGACGCTTCTAATGATTTATGGCGCCTCCATCAACAATTATTTTAAGCGGATTACAAGAAGCATCCCGTTCTGGGGACGCTTTGCTTTGTTCGTTGTGTTGTGCAGCGTGGGTTACGCGTTTGCAAGTTCGCAATTAGTTCGCTTGCTGAAAATGGCGTTGTGCCAGTTGTCCGACCTTCCGCTGATTGGCGTTGTGGCGGGCTGCTTTTTGTTGCTTGCGTTCCTTGCAAAAAGCGGGAAGGATATCTAATTGAAATTATCCCGGTTGACTCCGTACAAGATAACGTCGTCAATCCACATTTCGCTGTCATCGACAATCCAGATGGAGAATGTCGTGACGCGGGCCTTCACGAAGTCCCAGCCCATGTTCCCGAATTCGCCGTCACCGGGGACGAAATCATCTGGCGTAAAGCTGAAGCGTTTCCAATTGGAGCCGAGATAATCAACGTATTTCGTTTTGCCGGTTGGCTCGTTTAAAACTTCAATGGCAAAGCCGAGTTCTCCGGAGCCCTTGGCAAAGAAAACGATGGAATCAATCCCTTCGAGACTTGATGGGTTTCTGTTGATGCGAGAGCCGATCATCGACCATTTCCCTTTTTTCTTGGAAGTGCTCTTCCAGTGGAAAACGTAGCTTTGGCGTTCGTCGTTAAACTCGAATGCGTCCTGGACGTTGTCGCGAGAAGGCGTCGTCGTTACGTTGGAATCCTGCGGGTTGAAATACCAATCGCGTGTGCCGTCGCCGTAGTCGAATGCAGTTTCGAGTTTTTGACTGTCGAAGTCGATGATCTTGATGGAATGGATGGCGGTCACGAGCGAGTCGGGTAGATCTTTCCAGATGTCGTTGCTGCTTGCATCCAATGCGGCGGTCTTGCCCCAATACATGACGAGTTCTTCGACGCTTGATGTGCCGTTGATGCGAATCTGCAATTCCGCCTGTTGGAGAGAATCGTTCCAGAACACCTTCTTGAATTTGAGCCGGTTGTCGCTTTGGTCGGTAAAGCGGATGTCGTTTCCGTTTTTCATGGCTTCGTTAAAGTTGAAGTTCGCGGAATCAAGGCGGACAAAGACGACGGTCGTGTCGGCTATGGGACGCATCCAGTCCGAAATAGTGGAATCTAGCGGAATGACCCGCAAATGCGCCCATTGTTCCAGTTGTTCGTTGGCAATATCCGGCTTGGCAAGAGTCTTGATGTTGTTCTTTTCACCTGCGGATACCTTGACCGATGCTTCGCCGATAGCTGCCTGGTCTTCGGATATGACGGCGCGGATTTGATAACTTGCCGGCGGGAGCGAATCCAAAGTGAATTCGCCTTTCTCGTTCGTCTTGATGAGCTTGTCTGTGCCGTAGACTTGAATCCATGCGTAATCCGATCCTTCGGGGATATCTGCCTTGCCGCTGACGGAACCGAGCTCTTCTAACTGCACGGTTGTTAATTTGTTCTTCTTTAAATCACTTGCGGCGATTGCCCTGAATACACCTTCGTTTCCGTCTATGATTTCGATGTAACCTTTATCGAAATCGGCGGAATCCATGACGATGTTGCCGAGAGAATCTGCGGTGAGTTCCAGTACGTCGTTTTGCGAATTTGAAGATGTCCCTTGCACATACCAAAGCGGACGGATTCTTGCAACGGCGTACGAGACTGGCTTCGCGTCGATGTTGACAACATTGATGATACACGCGTTTTCTGTTTCAACGGTGCTTGCACCTGCTATTTCTTTATCGGTAGAGCAGGCGAATAGTAAAATGCAGAAGAGGAACGCTAATGACTTTTTCATGCGCTCCTCGCATTTTCTTTAGAGGTTTCTTTGTCTGAAATGTCGGCAACGGGATACAGCGAAAAGATGAATTGTACCACCTTTTGTGGAGCGGCTACATCGGCGACGCGCTTTTGAACTTGCCGCCGAAATTCCTGTGTCATTTCGACGAGGTCTTCAAGGCATTCGTCATCGACGCAGGCGAGGACTGATGAGATGTTGCGCTTGTCTGGCGGAATATTGACGAGAGCGTTTTGCGCTAGCGTCAGTAACTGATTCTGGTAGCTGCGGATGGCGCTAATCTTGGATGCTCCAGCCGACGTGAAATTGACTGTTGTGACGGCATATCGTTCGGAGGCAAGAGGGGTAATCATCTTGAGTTCTTTCAGAACCCGGATGGCTTCCTTGACCTGATCTTCTGAAATGGCAGGTGTAATCTGCTTGACGAGTGTCCGGACATCGGCTTTGCCACCGTTGATTTCGATGATGGAACGGACAACGGGAATCCACCAGCGGCTGAGAAACAAAAGTTCGTTGGACGTGAGTTTGCGAAGATTGACATCTTGCAATGCAAGAGCCATCTTGTATAGCTTGTCTTTCTTTGTCTTAGATTTTGTTCGTGATGCGGCCACCAAGATTTCAAAAAGTTCCCCATCGCGGCCTTTAAGTCCGAGCAATTTTTTCGAAAGCGGGATGCTTTGTGCGGGTAGGTGCGATTCCTTGTTAAGAACGCGGAATACCTGGCTTGTTTCGAGACCCAGTTTTTGCCCCATCATCTTGTAAGAAAATAGCGGAAAATCCAATTTTTTCTGAACGAAAAAATTTTTTAGCAAATCTCTATAATCGCCAATTTCGTTAATATTCAGCATAATTGCATCCTCTATTATGAAATAGATTTTTTACATGCGCAGCGGTAATGTCTTTTTCAAGTTTTATTGACGAAATGACAATGTGATATAAGTCACTTTTGACGAAAATCACTATTAAATAGGGCGAAATTGTTGTTTTTCTTACATTCCTTGTTATTTGAAACCCTAATTTCTACCTTAGTTATTGGAAACAAAAAGGTGGCTAATTATGCAAAAGGAAGATTTCTCTATTCTCAAGCAAGTGGTACTTTTTGCGCTGCTTGCCATTGTTCTTGGTTTTGCTTATGGTTAGTCCTTAAGTTTGTTTTTGGTGTATATGTAGAAAGTCGGTGCGGTTTAGGCCGCGCCGATTTTTTTTGTTCTTAAAAGAATTATATTATTGCTTGCCTGAAAAAGATTAAGGAAGGATTATTTAAAATGCCTGCTGAAATAAAGATTATTGAACGAGCTGAAATGTACCTGCGTAAGCTTTCTTGTGGTGTGAATCCTCTGACCGAGGAATCTTTACCGGAAACGGATGCTTGCCGCCAGGAAAGAATTAGCAAGTGCCTTGTCTATGTGGCCGATTATTTAAAGCAAAAGGTGATGCCGGATATGGAACGGCAAGAAAAATTGAATGCACCGAAGCCACAGAAAGTTCTTAAACCGCGTCCTGTGCGTGAAGTGGCGACTCAAGAACTTGTCCTTACTCCAGAAATGCTTTCTAAGTTTGAAATTTCTGAAGAGCCTGTTTCTGTTTCGGGCTTTGTCCGCCGTTTGAACACTTTGATTCCGCAAGGTAGTGGTATGATGCCGCTTGTTTATGCCGACGTTGCCGAAGTCCTTTCGAGAGAGGGAATTCTTTTGAAAGAAGAAGGTGAAAAGGGCAAGGACTTGAACTTACCGACTCCGCGTGGCGAAGAACTTGGCTTTGCAAAAGTTGAAGCGGATATTCGCGGGCATCATTCGATTTATACAAAGTGCAATGCTGATGCTCAAAAGTTTATTTTGGATAACATAGGCAAATGCGTGACCCAGGCCAATGACCGTTTGGCTAGGCGTAAGGCTCGTGCGGAATCTGGCGAGACGGGACGTTCCGGGAAGGAAAAATTCCACGTGACCGAAGAACAAATTAAGAATTACCCAGTGGATGAAACACCGGTGCCGGTTAGTGAAATTGCAAGGCGCTTGAACGATTTGCTCCCGCAAGATTCCAACGTCGAAAAGATTTACTTCAAGACGATTCGCGATTGGTTTGTATCGCAGAATTACCTTGAAGAAAAGAAGAATGCGCTTGGAAGGATTTTCTTTGTGCCGACGGAAGCGGGTTCGCAGAACGGCATTGTGACGGAATCGCGCGTAGGCAAGAATGGCGAAAATTATGATGCGGTCTTGTACAATGGCGTGGCGCAAAAGCTCGTGCTCGACCACGTGAACGAACTCGCGTAATTCGTCATTCCCGCGATGACTTTGTCATGCCCGACACCGATCGGGCATCTCCATACACGGTTATATTAGCAGATACTATCTCAGTCTCCGTAGGCCTTTGGGCATCGGGACTTCCTTGCCGTCTTCGCTGAGCAGGTAGATATTGTCGAGGCTGATGTAGCCCTTGCCACTGTGGCGTGCACGGAACGCGAAGTTTTTGATTTTGGTCGGGTCGAGCTGCGGGATTGTCTTGCCCCAGCCTTCCTGCTTCATGTTTTCCCAGATGAGCGTGTCGCGGACCCAGTTGCCGTGCGTGTTCTTGAGTCGAATCATGAATTCATCGTAGTCTTCGACTTGGCTCGACATGATTTGCAATTCGTGGTAGCCTTTGGGATTATTGTGCGTCGTGGAGTAATCGAAGACGATGCCGACGGATTTCTTGACTTCTTCGGGAACGTTGTAGTAAGCGCCGGAGTAGTTCGGCCAGCCAAGTTCAGGCGGTTGCTCGACGATGAAATCGTGGCGGATGTAGCTGCCGAGAGGTGGAGTTCCGTTGATGATTTTGGCATCCATAGAAGTAGCGTTGTCGCCGTTGACGACCGGGAACCACGATACGTTGTCTAAACCGTTGTCGAAATTCTCCATCACGCTTGTGGTGCGGTAAGCACCGCGAATGCGGAACGGAATGTTGAGCGTGTCTGGATAACAATTTTTCAGTCCATTCGAGACGGTGAGTTTGATTTCCTTCTTGCCGATAGACACTTTGTTTGTGACAGGAACTTGAATGTGGAAACTTTCGATGGAAGAATTCCATTTGCCGTCATCAGGTGTAGCGCGGACGGTAAGCGTCCCTTTATTATCCCACTTCTTGATTTGGATGTTGGCTCCGGCGAGCGGTTTTGAAGTTTTTTCCGTGGCGGTCACAAAGAGGTCGAGCGTGTCGCCAAAGGTCATGACTTTCTTTTCGAGTGCTGCTGCGATAATCGTTGGGCTAGTGGGTTTCGTATGGATGAAAGCGTTCATGCGGACAACGACGGTTCCGAATGGAGGAATTTCGATATCGCGGTTCTTGCCTTCGAGCAAACGACCGCTTGGTCCCATTTTCGGGTACGGGTAAGCGTCTTTTTGGTCGCCAATCCACTTGAACTGTTCTGCTCCGAATACGTCAACTTCGGTGCGATAGTTGCCCGGCTTCTTTTTTTCGCTCTTGCGGTCAACCTGCACAATTTGTTTGGTGTCTGAGAGGTTTATTAGCAAAACGTGACAGCGATCTTGATCTCCGAGGTTGCAAACGGCGTATGGCACGACGGATTCGGTCGTGCTCTTGACGGGAACGACAGCATAACCTAATTCCGGATCGAGGAAACGCATGTACGCCATATAGACTCCGTAATATTCGGCGGTGGGTTCAAGGCTTCCCCAGAGGTTCCAGGAACCTTCCTTGACGAGTGCGGTCATGCTGATGGTTCCCCACGTGTGGTCAGGGCCTTCAAAGACGTTGCCGAATGCATCCCACGGGAGTGCCTGGAATCGGTCGCCAAAGCGGACTGCATACTGCGCGAAGATGTTTGCCATGCCGGCGGCTTGCGGGTAGTCCATCCAGATTTGGCTCCCTTGTACAGACGTGCTGAATTCCGAGAGAAACACGCCACGCTTGCCTTCGAGATACTTGTTCATCCAGGCGTTCAGCGTATCGGCGTTGTGGCCGACATCCATCGTTGCCTTGAGCATGTCCTTGGCGTTCAGGTTGTTCGGTGCCCAGTACGGATAAGTGTGCAAATCGACTACATCGAGATAGCGTTTGCCATCGGCTTTTTCGGCTTCGCCGACGATGCGTAAAAATTCTGCCATCCAGTATTTGCCATCGTTGAGACCTGCGCCTTTCTGCAACATCTTGTGCGTGCTGAACATCGGCCCATGCAAGATGATGCTTGAATCGACAGCCTTCATAGCGCGTGCGTATTCGATAAAGCGTGCGGCATATTGCCTTGCTGAAAGCGGACCGGATTCTTCCCATTCACCGTCAAGTTCGTTGCCGATTTGCCATTGCTTGATGTTGTATTTTTTGACTTTATTGGCATAGTGGACCCAAGCGGCGGCTTCTTTGGAGGTGCCTGTGCCTGCGTTCACGCAGATGACTGCTTGAGCCTTTTGACCGTACACCAGTTTCGGAAGCTGGTTGATGTAAGTCATGAATTCTTCGAAATGCCACTTGATGTTTGTCCAGTCGGTGCGCGGCTTGTCGCCGTTGCGGGTGGACATCGCGAAGAACTTGTAATCGTTTCCGGCGAGCAAATCGTCAGAGCCGCTAAAGAGTTTCATTTCGCGGATTTGCACGCCCTTTGATGGAAGGTCGGTCGTCTTGAATTTTACAGCGACGTAACGTGCCCGCGTTGTCGGGAACTTGTACTTGGTCTGGTTGCCCGTGACTTTGACTGTACCCCATCTCTTTAATTTATTCTCTGCGTGCTGGTGAACGCCCGGGTATTCGGCGTAGTCTTCGGTCCAGTATGAAAGTTCAAAAGACTTCGGGCGGAGATTGCCCCAGTCTATGATAATGGAGTCGAGGTCTTTCTTTTCGGGGAACTCAATGACAACCCAAGGAGGGTCTTTCGGGTCGAGTATTTCGCCCCACCACATCGTGTTCATGTCACCATCGGCGAGGTGGCTGCGACGGATGAAACCGTAGTTGTCTTTTGTGGTGCCGCGGTAAATCGTTTCGCCGAGGAATCCCGGAGCCCAGCTTGTGTCGCTTGGGATCCAAAGTCCGGTGCTGTCGTATTTGCCTGCACCGTTCCAGTGGTAGTCATTGCTCAAGCTTCCGTTCGGAAAACGGAAAATCGAGTAACCGCCTTTGGCGAGCGCGGGCGTCATGTCGTAATAGCGGCTGGGCGGGTTCCAAATGGCAAGGTCGGCGGCTAGCATGTTATCCGTGTTGATGACAATGCCCGGATGCGTGTCGTCAACCTCGATGACGTTCTGTGCCGCGAGTGCGGACGTGGCGGAAAGTGCGAACAACGCAAACGACGCGCCGAAGAAAAACTTTTTGGCGCCAGGAATAAACTTCATAGGAACCTCTTAAAATAATGGGGCTATCCTAAGAAGATAATAAAATATTGAATGAGGTTGGGAGTGGATGAATGATGCGCTAATCGCCGTATATGCTACGAGTGTAGCATATAGAAAATATTTATCGAAATATTTTGCTAAAAATAGTGATTTTTGTTAAATATTTAGGATTTTGTTGCATAAATGTATTGATTTTTGGGGGTGGCAATAGTATATTTACGAATGGTGAAAAGGTTAAGGAAGTGTTTATGAAACGGTTTTTATTGCCTCTCTCTTCGTTGTTTTTAGTTGTCGCTTGTGGCGATGATTCTTCAAGTGCGTTCGACGCATGGTCCGAAAATCTGTCAAGTTCAATTGCGTCATCGTCATCTGTGAATAATCCAAAGTCGTCATCCGAGGATGCCCCCACATCGTCATCCTGGAGCGAAGCGATAGGATCCAGTAGCAGTTCATCGCAAAACGTCATCCTGAGTTCCAGCGAAGGATCCAGTTCATCCCATAAATCCACGCCTGAGCCGGAATCATCTTCCTCATGGATTGCTTCGAGCTCTTCGAGTTCTCGCAATGACGTGAAAAGTTCATCAAGCATTGGTAATGATGTAAGTAGTTCTTCGCAAAACGTCATCCTGAGCTCCAGCGAAGGATCCAGTAGCAGTTCTTCGAGCGAAGTCGTTTCTTCTTCCAGTGAAATCCTTACAGATCCGTCGAAAATTTTCGAATTGCGAGTCCCGAAAGGGGACGCTTACACATGCGAGGCAAAAGGAGATTGGGGAGACCGTGTTTTTAGAGAAACATATTCGCAGAGTGATTTTGTATGCACGTACGATTACGATGGCGAAAAAGGTTTCTTATATGTGCAATTATCGCCTATTTCTTGTTCTTTTGGACTTTCCTTAACGCCTAACTATGATGTTGATAAAGCGGAACTTTATGTCAATGGGAAATTTGTGGATATATCGGATGTTAAATACGAATGGGGCGGAAATCATCACGTACAAAAGTTGTGGTTTACATATAAAGGTAAAGTATTCCGTTACGGACAATCGTCGTTAGGCTTTGGTGGGCGTCCTTGTCAAGGAATGGACTGCTTAAATGTCTTTGAATCAGATAGAAAAACTTATGTTGTGAATGGTTGTGACGAACAGCGTGCTATTCCTATCGTTTGTAATGGCGTGAATGCAGAAAATCAAAATTTTGACTTTACTGACAAATTTAAGGTTTGCGAAGGCGATCCACGAACTCGAGGAAATGATTAAAACTTGTTGTTCTTTGGTTGTTTTTAGAATGTGCTGGAACATTTAGGCTGTTTACGAGGTATATTTATTACTATGAGAATCATCCTGCTTGTTTTGACTATGCTTGCCTTGCTGGCGTGTACCGACAGCAATTCGGATGATATTTTTCGCCCTAACGACCCGGATGTTGTAAGCCCCGATACAACTGCAATCGATACAGCGAAAACGGATACGACTACGGCAGATACGACTAAGGCTGACTCTGCAAAAATGGATACGGTTTTAGGTCCGTGTTTAGATTTTGTTCAGAATGACGATGAATATACCGGTTTCTGCAAGCAAGATGGCTACACGGCTTTCCGCAAGATGTCCTACGCCTCAAAAACGGAAATGGGGATAAGCTATCTCGTGAAATTTGTCATTGCGGATTTTGATACTGACAACCCTCAGGTCCATTTTATGAATACGATGAGGTATTCGTATCATTACGATTTTGCGGAGATGGTGTTGGGCGATACGCGTTCGCTTGCTGTTTTTAATGTGGAAACGTATTTTAGTGCCGAAAAGAATACTGCCGCAGGAACGCTTGCTTATTATCCGTCTGTCGATTCCATGATTGCGTTGACGTTTTTCCCGTCGGATTATATCTCTCCTGAACAAGTTGCTATTGCTTATAAGTTAATTGAAGAAAGATTGTTGTTCCTCAATTCGAGTGGTTCTAAGAATCGCTTGTTCTATATGCCGGCGGGTTCAACTGCCGAGAGGGCTGCTGCTGAATACGCTGACGAATTTAAAAAAAAGGATATTCTCGTCTTTACGCATGCGGAACTTTTTGGCGATATTCCTTACCAGATTATGAATACGGGAACGGCTTACGGCACGCTCTGCAAGCTCACTGCAGCAGAACTTGATACGGCGATTGTCTCTTCGCATGATATTTTGATTCTTGAAACGCTCCCTGCCGAAATTCCGCTTGTCGCGGCCACTATCAGCAAGGATGCGCAGACGCCGCTTTCGCATGTGAACCTTGCCGCTCAAGCACGCAAGACGCCGAACATTGCCTTTAACGGGAATGAAATCCCCGATAGTTTACTTGCACTTTGCGGAAAGCTTGTAAAGTTGGAAGTCAAATCGAACTCTTATACGGTTCGCGAAGCAACGCTTGAAGAAGCGCAAACGTTCTGGAACACGAATGTGCGTGAACAGAAAACGCTTTCGTTCGATTTGTCGGATTCGGGACTCGTCGATTTTGCTAATCTCAATTTTAAGTCGTCAAAATCGGTGGGTGTGAAGGCTGCGAATCTTGCTGAACTTCATAAGTTGATTCCCGAAAATTCACCAGACGGATTTGCGGTTCCGTTCTACCATTACAGCCATTTCATGGATTATGCTGAAGTCACGGAGGAACTGTGTGGACGTTCTTTTGAGGATTGTGGAAAAGAAGGTCGCGCATCTGAAATTTGTACGCAAGTGAAAAATGCTTGCGTCAGTGCCCTTCGTCAAGCGCAGAGTGTTGAGTCTAAGGTTGCTGGGTCAGCCGAAGCGTCCGAATCTGTGAGTTTGCGTGGCTACATTGAAAATCTTATCGCACGCGAAGATTTTAAAACAGATACGCGTCTGCGAGAAGCTTTGCTCGACAACATTCGTTACATGTTCAAGCATATTCCTGTGGAAAAATCTTTTGGCGATTCGCTCGATGCTAAAGTTCGTACGCTCTACGGCGAAGCGGGTGTTCGTCTGCGTTCCAGTACGAATTCCGAGGATTTGGAAGACTTCAACGGCGCAGGGCTTTACAAGTCCGTCAAGGCAACGACACGCGAGAAGGATTTGCCGTCTGATGAAATTCGCAAGGTGTGGGCATCTGTGTGGAGCTTCAAGGCGTTCGAGGAACGGACTCTTTGGAACATCGATCACATGTCCGTGCAAATGGCTGTCGCTGTTCATGAAGCGTACCCCGATGAAGTCGCGAATGGCGTCATCATCACGCAGAACATCGCGGATTACTCGGTTGCGGGTATTTACGCAAATATCCAAGTGGGCGAAACCTCGATTACGAATCCTGAAGGCGGCGAACTCCCGGAAATCATTTCGATTATTCCGTCTCCGCCTCCGGCACGCGGCGTGCAGAGCGTTTTGTTGCAACATTCTTCGTTATGTCCTGATTCGCTGATTCTGTCGGATGGTGAAATATACTCGCTCTATCAATTTGTTTTGAAAATCCAAAACCATTTTGCGGAACTTTACGACGTGTATTCCGATGCGCTTGCCCTCGACATTGAATTCAAGGTGATGGGGGAGGATCGCAAATTGATTTTTAAACAAGTTCGCCCATATATTCTTTAAGAGGTTTTAGTATGAATTTATATAAAATTTTGCCAATTTGCTCACTGATTTTTATTGCTTGCTCAGATGAAAATTCCGATAGTATTTTCAATGTGGAATCTGAAAATTTGACAAGTTCCTCATGGATTGCTTCGAGTTCTTCGAACTCTCGCAATGACGTGAATAGTTCATCGCAAACCGTCATCCTGAGCTCCAGCGATAATTCGACAAGCTCATCAACCGGATCCAGTAACAGTTCGTCAAGTTCCGCGACGGTTGCCGTGTCGTCGTCCGTGAATGCCCCCACATCATCCTCCTCGATACCTTCTACGATTTCGTCATCCTCGGAGCGAAGCGGAGGGGATCTATCTAGTAGCTCCAAGGTCCCTGAGCCTGTCGAAGGGTCTAGTTCTTCATGGATTGCTTCGAACTCTTCGAGTTCTCACAATGACGTGAGCAGTTCATCGCAAGCCGTCATCCTGAGCTCCAGCGAAGGATCCAGTAACAGTTCGTCAAGTTCCGCGGCGGTTGCAGACCCAACGAAACTTTTCGATATCCGCGTTCCAAATCAGGAAGCCCTTTTCTGTGTGGATAGCACTGCATACACAGTGTTTAAAAGAAATGTTGGCGAAGATGACCTCATTTGTAGCTTTAAATATGATGGCGAAGAAGGTTTTGTGTATGTTCAGAGCAATCCGACAAAATGTATCGGAGGCGAGCTAACCCCTGTATATGAAGTTCATAAAGCAGAATTTTTTGTCAATGGTTCCATGCAAGAAATCACGAATGTGCAATACTACGGAGGGGGATCGCATGGAACTTATTCCGTCAAGTTTACGTATAAAGGCAAAGTTTTTGATTACGATTATTCTACGATGGGCATGGGCGGTCGCCCTTGTCAAGATGTCGATTGTATGAGAGTCTATGAAGCAGACGGAAAGACGCTTGTTCAAAACGGGTGCGTCAAGGAAGAACGTTCGCTTCCGATAGTCTGCCGGCGTGCTAAAAAAGACGGAACTTTTGCCAGTTTCGAAGATACTTACCACATTTGCGAATCTGACTCTTGGTGATTACGGTTCAAGGCCTGATTCTGATATTGGTTCTTCTTGTCAGAATTTTTCTGTTTATGAAATATAAGACGTATGCAGCCAAAAATGAAATTAGCATGGTAAGAATGTTCGACGAATCTTTATCCAGAAAGTCAATAAAATCAAAGAATAACTTGTATATAAAAATGTGGCACAAATATAATTCTAAAGACATAAGTCCTATAACGGTAAATATTTTATCAACTGTTTTATATTTCTCAAAAAATATTGCAAGGAGTATGCAGAGCACAGGAGTTATGACGATGTAGGGAAGGTATGCTAGCGAACATGTTTGTAATTTGCTGTGAAAAAAATTCATAAAGAAAATTAAAATGATGAAAGCAATAATTGCGGAACTCAATCCTATCTTTTTTAATTTGTTTGTTAGTTCGATATTGCACCCGTCTTTTGCCCAATGGCCAAATATTGCGCCAATGAAAAATATCGGAATCCTTGCGTATGTCAGTATAATAAACCCGCCAAAGTTTTTATTGTTGTAACAAAGAATGCAAGTTAATGCATAAATAAACATTAAGGATAATCCTGCTCCGATGAAAAAGAAGGATGCTTTTATTCCGTATTTTTTGAATAATCTAAAATAGACAGGGTATATTGCATACAAAAAAACAATGCAAGAAATAAACCAAGATTCATCGCGGAGACCAATCCAATAGCCTAATGTTGTCGCTCTGCATATCAAGGAAGAAAAACTTCTGAAACTAAAATCCATTTGTGCTAAATAAACAACACTTAGCACAACCCAAAATTCAGGGAGAATGCGGAAAAAGCGGCTCTTGTAATATTTCCTTATATCAAAATTTTTCCTAGACAGTGAATAATAAAGGCCAAAACCCGATAGAAACAAAAAAATATCTACGCCGCCATAACCGATAGACCTAAAAAAATCCACTGCGGCTAAATCTGTAGGAACTCGCAGATGAAACAGCATAACCCATAATATGGCAAAGCCCATTATGGCACTTCTGTGCTTTGATACTAATTGAAGTATGTCGTTCATTTGAATTCGGTTCTGGAGTTGTTACAAATAAATCTAATAGCAAAAAAGAAGAATGTTTTGATAATTGAGTGTAAAAAAGTTCTACATTGATGATGAAAGGATCATCAAACAGGTATTCTCATGGAAGAAACGTTCAAAACCAGGGGCACATGTGCCACCACAATCCAGTTCACCCGCGATGGCGACAAAATCCGCAACATCCGCTTTACCGGTGGCTGCAACGGGAACCTCAAGGCTATTGCCAAACTTTGTGAGGGGATGACTGCCGAAGATATTGCTGCGAAATTGCTTGGCAACACCTGCGGTGGCAAGCCGACTTCGTGTGCAGACCAGTTGGCAAGGGCTGTTCTCGGTCGCGAACCGTAATCGTGAACTGAAAATCGATTTCGCCTCGAGGCCGTGTTGAAACGTCGTCACAAAAAGCGCCCGCCCATGAACCGCTCGCAGATGATGCAGGCGGTTCGTTCCGAAGATACGAAACCGGAAATTCTGGTGCGTCGCTCACTTTTCAAAGCGGGTTTCCGTTATCGATTGCATCGTCATGACTTGCTGGGTTCGCCGGATTTATTTGTTCTTAAATATGGTGTGGTTGTTTTTGTGAACGGATGTTTTTGGCATCAGCATGGTTGCAAGTTTACGAGCCGTCCCAAGAGTAATTCTGAGTTTTGGAATAACAAGTTTACGAATAATGTTGTTCGTGATGTCAAGACGAATTGGGAACTTTCGCTGCAAGGTTACCGCGTCGCCACGGTTTGGGAGTGCTCCATCAAGAACGATTTTGAACGAACCTTGGAGCGCCTGAAAGCTTTTATCTTGAGCGATGAAGAGTCTATCGAGATTTAAATATGCAATAGCAAGTTTAAAAAAGATTATTTTTTACAGTTGAATTGGTATAGGATTAAAAATGCGTGTTCTCGAAAAAATTAGCGAATTTGTAGGCAAGTGGATGGCGGTGGTTGTGCTTGTAATTGCTGCGCTCTCACTGTTCGTTCCGAAATCAACGCTCTGGATTGAGCTCTCGTGGGTGAATTACCTCCTGATGGTCGTGATGTTTGGCATGGGGCTTACGCTTAAACTAAGTGATTTTGCACTCGTGTTTGCGCGCCCGAAAGAAATCACCATCGGTTGTGCATCGCAGTTTATCGTGATGCCGGCACTTGCGTTTTTGCTTTCCAAAGCGTTTGGCCTTGATGCCGCGCTGATGGCGGGTGTGGTACTTGTGGGAACATGTCCGGGCGGAACCTCCAGTAACGTCATTACGTATCTTTCGAAAGGTGACGTGGCGCTCTCTGTCGGCATGACGAGCGTGAACACGTTGCTTGCGCCTGTGCTGACTCCGGCGATTACGTACTTGCTTTTGCGTACAACTGTGAATGTCGATGTAATGGCAATGTTCCTTTCCATCGTGAAGGTTGTGATTGTGCCGATTGCTTTAGGTTTTGTTATCAACAAGTTTTTTGGCAAGTGGACTGCGCGTGCGGTCAAAGTTTTGCCGCTTGTTTCCGTGATTGCGATTGCGATGATTGTCGCTGCCGTTGTTTCGCATAATGCGGCGAAGATTCTCTCCACGGGCGCAGTTGTATTTGCCGTCGTGATTCTCCATAACCTGCTCGGCTACGGCTGCGGCTTTGGACTTGGAAAGTTATTGCACTTCTCGACGCTCAAAACAAAAGCTTTATCCATCGAAATCGGCATGCAGAATTCTGGGCTTGCGACAAGCCTTGCGAGTACCGCGTTCTCGTCGTTAGCGATGGCGACCGTCCCCGGCGCCATCTTCTCCGTATGGCACAACATTTCCGGGGCGATACTCGCGAACGTTTATCGTAGAAAAGAATAAAAATTCGGTAGAGTTAAACGTTACGTCCCTCTGTCATGCCCGCCTTGAGCGGGCATCTCCCTTTTATGACTAAAAGTTAAAAAGTTTAAAATTACTTCTTCTTTGCAGATAACTTCTTGAATTCGGCTCTCGCTTTTTTCATATCCGCCAAGAAAGTCTCGTCATTGTGTAAACTTGCGAAAGCTCCCGATACGAGAACCTTGGACGCATCAACATCGCTCTGCCAATGGAAACCAGCGATTACGCGGCTTTGCCCCCATTCGTAGGCGTACTTCAATAATGCATCTTGCGCAGCCGGGTTTATTTCCACAAGCAGCATCGCCATTGACCATGCAAGAATCGTGTGGCCCGAAGGATAAGAACCGTTTTTTCTCAAAGTCTCTTCGTCTTTAGGGACTAGCGTCGGTTCGTTGAAACGGTCAAATGGACGACGCCTCATGTAGTGCTTCTTGGGAGCTCTGCCCACTTGTCGGAGCGTTGCTATCCCGCGTTCAATCACATTCATGATGGCGGGCGTTTTCTGTGCTGAAATTTCCATGCCGAAGGGCTCGCTGAACATTCGGACCATTTCGCTCAAATTTGTTTCCGCTTGCGCAATCGCAAGGGCCGCACGTGCTGAATCGGCTCGCATGGACTTGCCCCACATGTACTGCGAAATATCGTACATGAACTGCACCGAAGTCGTTTCCGGCGGTGCGGGGTAGAAGTTGAGCGCATTCGGGAGTGCGTCTGCTTTGACGTAGGGCTTGACGTCGGCTGCAAAACTGCAGAGTGCCGCTCCGCAAATGGCTAGAGTGAAAATGGATTTTTGGAGAATTCTAATCATGTTTTAAAGATATATTTTTAAAACGTGTGCGGATTTTTTTTGCCGCTGGGAATGCTTGACTATCGGTCTCCGTAGAAAAGTTTCGTGTTGCGATGCCAGGCTACCTTGCGATAAACCGGCTCCAACAGCGAATCGTTTTCGTTCAAAAAGAACGTGTGCAACTTGGTGCTCTTTGACGCTAATTGTACGCAATAACGTGCGGTCGCTTCGTTGTGGTGTCGCCTGTGGAAGCACGAAAGCGTCAGCAGGTGATCATTTTCCATTGCTTTTTTGACCTCGCCACGGTAAATGTGGGGAAGGTTGCATCCGCGAATCCAGACTGCAAAAGCTCCGTTCGCAAGCGCGATGTCCAAAATTCGACGCTCCGCATCTGAATGGAACGTGCCCACAAGGCATTGATGGTACCGCCCCATTTCTGCAGCCCATTGCTCCAAGCGGTAATCGTTCGCGTCAAAATCTCTCGACGCAAATACGCCGATTTTCGTTTCCGGCCCATACCACAAGCGCAAGGACCCTTCTGTATTGATTCCGATAAGTTTGACTCTGTTCATGCTTGAGATTCCTTTTGTGTGTGATGGTTAAACTGTTTTCGATACGGTTTCAATTTCATGCTTGAGCCACTGAGTTAGTTCTGCTTTGTCTGGCAGATTTAGTTTGTATTTCTGTACAAACAGGGATTCTTCGATGCCTGAGGTGGCGTATTCGACTAGTTCTTTGCCAAATTCAGTACACATCAAAATGCCGATAGGAGGATTGTCATCTTTTTCCATCACGTTTTTACGGTAGTATGCCAAATAAAGATTCATTTGTGCTATGTCGGAATATTTGATTTTTGTGGCTTTGAGGTCAATTAATACGTGACATTTGAGAATGCGATGATAGAATACCAAATCGCAAAAAAAGTAATCGTCATCCACGAGAATTCGCTTTTGACGAGTTTCAAAACAGAACCCGTTGCCTAATTCAAGGAGAAATTCTTCAAGATGGTTGATTAGAGCATTTTCCAAATCGGATTCATCAATAACATCTTTATCTTTCAGACCAATGAATTCACAAACATATGGATCCTTGACGACATCTTTTAGTTCGATTGCGTTTTCGCTTTTTGCTATGCGGGCTTGAATTAACGCGCTCATCTTAGCGGGGGCCTTGCTTAAGGTTGTACGTTCGAAATAATTGGAATCGATTTGACGCTTGAGTTCGCGGACGCTCCACACGCCCTTTATGGTTTCTATCTCATAAAAGGTTCGTGCTAAAGAGTTTTCTACAGTCATTATGAGTGATAAATGCGTAAAAGAAATTTTATTAAACAGTGTTTCAGGAGGTATTTGCACTTCATTGAATTGGGCAATCGGTGATTGCCCAATTTGGCAATCGATGATTGCCAAATCTTTTTTCCCTTTATTGGATTGGGCAAACGTCGTTTGCCCAATTTGGCAAACAGTGTTTGCCAAGTCGTTTTTAGAGTTTTGGGAAATGAGTATTTCAGTTGGTAAAATTGCGGAAATTTGCTTGTTTGACGCGAACTCGGACGAAATAAACTCCGAAATCGGCTTTGCGAGTTGTTTGAATTCGGTGTAGAATTGTCGATACAGTTTTAAATTCCTATAAGAAAGAGACTTCTTATTCAGTTGTTCGGCTAGTTTTTGAAGAGTCTTTGCTCCGTATTGAGCACGGTCGTTGCCGTTCTGCTCGTAGTTGACGATGTAGTATCCTGTAAGCCAGTTCCTTGCTGTAATGTTCTTGTTGATTGCCTTTGCGGTGTTGTCCTCAAAGACCTTATCAATTTGTGAAACCGCATTGCATAGATTGTTGAAATCGTTCATCTGTTTGTTGCTCCCTTTCATTTTCCTCTCCTTAAGACGAAAAAAGATCGCCCCGCTTGCGCGGACTGCGATCTAATAACATCACCCTTTCTGGTGTTGAATGTAATATACAAAATGGGGTAGAGAAAAACAAGTGCCGCAAAAGAGGTGAAAATGAGAGCGTGTTTGCGATGCCTCTTGCACATGCTATTAGACTTTTATATGTTATGCAATATGAAGTTTAAGTTTTTTATTTGTCTATTCGTTTTACTTTTGCCGTTCGGTGTCGTTGCAAAAGAACTTACGGCGATTGGGTTTGTGGAAGCAGATGCCGACCAAGTTTTAATCAAAGACAAGATCCGATTGACTTTTATAAGGACTGATTCTTGTTGGATAAGTTCTTGTTTCTTTGAAAATTTTTATTCCTGCCCTCATCTGATAATGAAAAATTCATGGCAAATTATCGATGCTGATGGAAAATACATTGACGTGGGAACCCTAAAACCATCAAAAGCAACAAGCGGTAGCAAAGTTGGATTCACTTCTATAGCAAAGCCTTTAAACGCAAAACCTAAATTTGATTCCACACTTCAATCTCGATATACTTGGGCTGGCACTACCTATCCTCCGCTGTTGGCGGTTCCGAAAGGGACTCATGTCGAGATAATCCAGCCGGTTACGATGAAAGGTTCTGCTGAACAAAAAATAAAGGATAAACTTGTAAAGCAGTACTTTAGAAAGAAACGGACTGTTTGCAAATGTGATTCTAACGAAACTCTTATCTCTGAAAGAGATGCCAAGTCAAGCGATGTCGTTATCAAACCGCTAGTAGGGTATAAGGATAACGTATCTTTTTATGAAGTACTTATCCCGGACACTTCTGGTTGCGGCATTTTGGATGACGGAATGGAATTGATGGCCGTAAAGAATGGCAAAGTTGTAAATCTTACGGAATCATCTGGAATGGCAGATGACCGCCCGACGACAACTGCAATGACCCTTTTCAATAGATATGTCTTTTCAACGAAAGAATTGCAAGATACCGTATATGTGTTCTTTGCTGGCGGCTATAATCTTGACGGTTACATTCTGCTAGATTCTGAATTGAACGTTCGAGCCGTCAGCACGTGGAATTATCATTGAGTTGATTATATCTCCAAGCCTGCTTGTAACATATACTTTTGCGCAAAGCAATTTGCCTCGTCATCTTTTTGCTGATTCTTGTTGCCGTAATAGACGTTTTTGATAAAGATGTCCTTTTTGCCGTGAAGTACGATGTGGCCGAGTTCGTGGAAGAAAGTGAACCAGAATGCATTGCGATCTTTGAATCGGTCGTGCAATTGGATGACGGGAATATCCTTGTACCAACGAGCCATGCCGTGAATTGGTGCCGACTTGAAGTTCTGCGCATACAAAACCTTAATGCCGATCGTTGCGCCAAGTTCTTGCAACTTGTGCATACCTTCGTCGATAAAATCTTCGCCCACTTTCGGCTTGGGCAAAGCTTTCTTGCGTCGTAAATCTTCCCATGCGGCAACGTCGGATTTTGCCAGTTCCACAAATTGCGGCATAGCCTTCTTGATGGCGGAACGCAGCTTCTTGTCGTTCTGCTTTTCCATTTTAATTTCGTCAGCAAGGATTTCGCCACGGCGCATCCACACGGAGGCTGCATACGGATCTTCAGTTTCGGCGAGCGAGATGCGGAACGCAACTTTCAGGTGATTTTTGTAATAGTAGTTTTCCCACGCTTTGGGTGTTGGCACTCCGAAAAACTTGAGAATCGGCGATACTCCGTCTTCTTTGTTGTTGAAATTCGCTATCCACTTGCGCGGATTGAGTTCACCAATAGGGAAAAACTTACGCCAACCGGCTTGTCGCTTGACGGACTCCCTGACTTTTTTTCGCCAAAGGTCCTCATCGTACTGTTTTTGCATATTAAGCCAAAAATACTGAGGAATCCCCGTTCCATATTCAAGGCTGTAGGCCATTTCCGCTGTTACACGACACTTTGCTTTCAGAACTTCGTTAATTGTCTTGGAGGTGTAGCCGATCCGAGCAGCAAAGTCGTTAACGTCAACACCCATTTCTTGAAGTTTTTCTTCAAGCATATTGCCTGGAGGCGTCAACCCCCAAAAAATCAGTTC
>JAEEGH010005549.1_pt1 | contig 31595 bp, 33 predicted proteins | sample 9134181 | NCBI WGS metagenome assembly JAEEGH01 (sample SAMN16246544, study PRJNA631951) | gut metagenome | biome: gut microbiome; feature: rumen; material: DP-attached | host: Bos | place: Iran: Karaj | collected 2018-10
CTTCTTCCAAAGTAGTTCTCTTCCTCATGATCAGAAACATAGTTGATTGCGTTTGATACTGATCTTGCAAGATAATATGCAAAATCGCTGGCAAACTCATTCTTTTCCTGTCTGCCCCATCTGTCGATTCCATACTCAATTGGCTTATCAAGGCCAATCATGTCCATAGAATCAAGGTCTCCTACGCCATAGATATTATTGTTTTCATCCCAGTGTTCTCTTACAAGATAGTCGTAAATCTTGTACTCATCTTCCATGATACTGAAAGGGATTGTTCCTACCGGTGACTGATTAAAAGGCTCTCCAAACTTGATATCATGAAGGAATCTGTCTACATAGATGTCGCAGGCAATATTCCAAAGCTTCGGATTAAAGCTAGCTTTCTTAATCTTCTTTCCTGATGCATCCTCCACCATATATCCTGGTACCTTATCAAGGTCATAGTGTCCAAAGCAGTTGTGAAGAATGCAGTGAGCTATAGCGAAAGCCCACTGCTTTGGTGCAAGGCTGATTTGCTTGTTTACAAGGATTGTGCCATCTGCTTTTGAACATGCGGGTGTCTTTTTCCCAATCTCACCCTTCCCTGCCATCTCAAGGTAATAGGCTGCAAAATGGCTGAAAACCTCATTTTCATATACAAGGTCTATTCCCTTTCTAAGCTGAACAAGGTTAGGGTCTTCTCTTTCCTTATGCTGTTTTCCCATCCTTTTTCTTCTCCTGTGCTACAAGCCTAGGAAGATCTCTTACAATCTCAATCATGAACCACTCAGGAAGTACCTTTCCGTCATCAGCAGATACTACCATCTGTGCAAGCTCATAGTTGAGCTGTGCAAGTTCCTTTAAAAGAGACTTTGCTCTGTGTGCAAAGTACTGGTTCTTCTTGTCGATCTCAGCCTTCTTCTCAGGAAGGTCATGAAGAAGTCTTGCTCTGAAAGACTGTGCAAGGAAGTAGAGAACATCTCTGTCCTCAGGCTTCTCAGGCCATCTTGCGTCTCCCTTGATGATGTCTTCAAGAAGGTACTTATTATCAAGCTGCTTTACGAATGCAGCAAACATACCAGCATGACTGGCTGTTACGCTGCCATAAGCAAGCATTCTGATTGTCTCAATCGGAATCTCTTTTTCCCCAGCTCCAAATTCCTTAAGTGCATCGCTCAGCATATGCCATGATCGTGGTGTAGAGAAAGGCTCTTCTGTCTTTGGAGGCTCTGAGAAAAGGTGATCCGGTCTCTGGCTGATATAATCAGTTACCCAGCTGTGGATTCCATTTCCGTAAGCCCATGTGAGCCAGCTCTTTACGTCAGGCTTGAGCTGAACATGAAACATTCTGTTAATAAGTGCGCTGGACATTGTCTTAACTATTGCCGCATCCTGTGTACGGTTTCCTGCACCAATAACTATGCTGCCTTCAGGAAGGTGGTATTCACCGATCCTTCTCTCATAGATGAGGCTGTAAAAGGCCTTCTGTACTTCCTGGGAGCAGGCATTGAGCTCATCAAGAAAAAGCACATAGGGCTCTTTTCTGGCAATCATCTTTGGCGGAAGAAACTCTGAGGTCTCTCCCCTTATCTGAGGGATCCCAATAATATCCTCCGGTGCCAGCTGGCTTCCAAGAAGCGATACGCAGTCCAGCCCCACCTCAATTGCAAATTTCTCTACAAGTGCCGACTTCCCGATACCGGGTGCGCCCCAGATAAAGACCGGGCGGCTTGGTGCTATGTTAAGTAATATGTCCAGTAATTCTGACTGATTAACTGTTACCGGTAAATTCATAAAGTATCTTTCTCCTCTTTTTCTTTTGAGAAGGCGAGCTTAAATCCCTCACCTTCATAGATCCGTACAGGGTTGCCGCGCACGATCTGCGCGTGTCTTCTCCAGGCATTGTTCTTCTGCCTGTCCCTGTTTGTTACATTCATTTCTTTTAGCACTGCAGAGAGTTTTTTCAAAGCATCCTGTTTATTAGCGAACTGAGACCGCTCCCTGGTTGAAGATACCGTTATTCCTGTAGGCAGATGGATGATCCTCACACCCGTCTCCACTTTATTCACGTTCTGTCCGCCGGGACCGCCACTGTGGAATTTCTCAATTCTTATGGTGTCAGCAGTGAGTTTCTCGCTGATCTCTTCTGCCTCCGGGATAATACTCACATCAACAAACCAGTTTTTTCGCTTGTGCCCCTGTCTGTATTTACTCTTGCATATCCATTGCATTGTCCCTTCCAGCTCTGAAAGATCCTGTTCCGATGAAAAAATGATGGACGAGAACGCTCCTTCTGTCTCTCCCTTCACCGATGTGATCATCTCGATATCTTCAAACTCTTTTTCCAGTGCTCTAAATATTCCTCCGACTGCAGCCCTGCACTCAACAGGTCCCATTCCGGAGCTTATCTGAAATATCATTTATGTATTTCCTCCCTTGTAGTTATAAACAGACTTCAGTATCTTGCTGATCTCTAAAGTGTCCTTTACTGCCTCCCTGATGTACTCAACACCCCTGTATGCAAAAGGCGCTTCGTCCAATGTATCCCTGCTGATGCAGCTGGAGTAAATTCCTCTCATTAAAGCCCTGAACTCTGACACAGTATGTGAATTGGCTGTCTCTTCCCGTGAAGTGATCCTCCCGGAGCCGTGTGGAGCTGAGTTGTTCCACTCTGTGTTTCCCCTGCCCTTTCCAAGGATCACACCGTCTCTCATGTTTATGGGTATGATCACATCCTCATTTTCTTTTGCAGAGATTGCTCCTTTTCTGAGAATTGGAGTATTGTCGCTGAAATCAACATAATTGTGGATGCAGGTAATTACTTCTTTCTCTTTCCATTTCATACCCTTTATTATCTCCGAAGCAATAACCTTGCGGTTCAGCTCAGCATACTCCTGCACTACCGAAAGATCATGGAGATAGTCTTCCATTAAATCTCCGGAAAGATATGTCGTCTCATAAGGAACACCTTTTATTCCCTGCTCCTTAAGTGCCTTCTGGCCTGCAGCCATGTAGTATTCAGCAACTTCTTTTCCCAGATGTCTGCTTCCTGTGTGGACGATCATGTAGGTCTCTTTTGCCTCATCCTGATCAAGCTCTATAAAGTGGTTGCCACCGCCAAGTGTACCTATACTTAAAAGAGCTTTATCACCGCGGATATGCCTGTAACAGCGCAGCCTCTCAAGATTAATAACAGCATCATGATGCACTGTGCTTCTGACCTTTAATCCAACGGGTATGTTATCTCTGATGACAGTGTCCAACTTCTGGAAATCATTGCGGATCCTGCCAACTTTTACCGCCAGCATCCCGCATCCAATGTCGACGCCCACAAGCGCAGGAAGAATCCGCTCTCCCACTGTCATAGTAAGTCCAATCGGACCTACTTTTCCCGGATGAACATCCGGCATAATTCTGATATTGCTGCCCTTAGCAGCCTCAGTGTCACATATCATATGTACCTGAGCGATGGCATACTGATCCACATTTCCATCAGTCTCATCCCCTGTGCACATGATGAGGGCATCTGAGTATTTTCCTTTTACTGGTATCAAAATAAAACCTCTTTCTTCTTCAGAGGCTTACATTTGTCCTATCTTTCTTTTGGCCCGGAAATACGATCTGATCGATTGATCAGAATAAAAGACGGCGGACAATCATGCCTCTGTCATATGTAATGTTAGTAGTTGCAAAAGTCGTCATGCGTTTCATGATTGTCCTCCTTTCTGCTCATTATGAGCAATCTGAATTTCTTTGTTACATTTAGCAGTATATCACACTGACTGGACAAATATAGTCCATTCAATAAACTTTTTTACAATTTTGTAGAAATTGGCTGATACCACATCTCAAAATAGTGCTATATCTGAATCAGTAAACGCTTTACTTATCCTGCGGAAAAACCTCCATATACTGCATGCTATCCCCTGTCAAACCCTCAGATTTACAATTGTTCATATCGGAAAGCAAATAGCACATTATTTCACAGATAACTTCTATGTGCCCTGTGTCAGGATTATTTTCTGTTACAAAAGAATCATTTTTATCCATATGTCCTTCCTTTCCTGCGTCAACCTTCTTATTTATACTTATTTTGTGGCCAGCCAGCTGTATCCACAAAAAGGACATGTAATCATCACTGGCCGCACATCTCCAATTCTGGCAATGAACCTGCGCTTACATATCTTACATTTTTTCGGTCGGATGGATACTATGAAATTGCTTTTCATGATGCCTCTCCCATCTATTACTTCTGCTGCGCATCATCCTGCCTACACCGGTAAAAGTGTTTACAAGTGATACAGAAATGTCTACAGCCTCTGTTATTCCTTACCAGGCAGTTGTTAATCCAAAACCAAATTCTATTCATGACATTTCACCTTCCCTTTCCTAAAGCAGTAATATATTGGTGACAATGCCCCTCAACTCTTTTTCAGATACAGAATATCATCCATATTGGACACATATTGTCTAATAATAATTTTTTTCAGTATTTTAATTGTAGATTTCAATGAAAAAGCTTATTGACTAACGAATTAGCTAATTGCCAAAGATTTCAAAGGGAAGTACTGTAATAGTCGCATCTCCGGTGCTGAATAGTTTAGTCATATACTCATACGTTTACCAGGACACAAGTCAATCAAAATCACTTTCAAGTCGCTCGATTACGGTGTTTTTCGCATCATCTTTAACAAAAATAATATCTGCTCCACTATCGTCATGAATCCTGAGATTTTTCAAGTTATCATACACCTGCACTATATCGCGTATATTATATCCATTAAGGATATTGATAGCTTCTCCTTGAGATAATCCAAATCTATTCTGGAGCTCTATCCTTAAGTCTCGTCTTTCTCCTATATCCTGGTAACCATTAGGAGGCAGCTTCTCAGCTCTTTCCCAGTATTCGACTGCATCTTCATATGTAATCCATTCACCAACATGTGCATCACGTTTCTTTTTTAAAGCAGCAAGCTTTTTTTCTGTATTGCTTTTATTTTTGGTGCCTACCTTATCTTCTGACTCGTTATAATATTCATCATTCATCGATACGTCCTCTCATTTCTTAAGCCTTTGAACTTAACAAGATCTTCGCCCTTGCGTACTGCCCCGGCTGTAAATTCCGCATGTATTCTGAAAGCTTATCGAGATCAAATTCAATCTCGTCAGGATTCCATTTTTTATTGTCTCGTTTATTACTCATAACCCCTCCAAGCCACATAAAATCGGCATTTGTAGCACAATCCATGGGTGATAAGACCCATTTTCAAGTATAGAAAATGAGGTGGACATGTTCTGACCACTCACCCAATTATTAATTTCAATGACTTATGATTGCTTATAAGCCCGCATATTTATCATACTCAGGGGCATGCACGTTTTTTTGCACATGCCCCGTGATATTTGGCTGACAAATAATTATATGTAGAAGGAAATCCAGCAATGAACAACATTGACATTAAACACGCCTGTTCTTTTACAGGACACAGGCCGGAAAGATTAAATGGATTAACAGAAGAATCAGCAATGACGTGGCTCACCGAACAGATAAAAGCTGCAATAGCAGACGGATACACAGATTTCATCACAGGGATGCAGCGAGGTGTAGATCTTTGGGCTGCAGAGATTATATTAGAGCTGCGTAAAGAAAATGATAGCATCAGACTCTTCTCTGCCTGTGCATTCCCAGGCATGGCAGAAAAGATATCAGAACGTGTTAAAGAATGTTGATGGCCAGCAATATATAAGCCAGCGCCCAGGACGCAAGGCTTTCTTTGATAGAAACGAGTGGATGATAAATCACTCATCTCGTCTTATTGCCATGTATACTGGATCTCATGGAGGAACGTTAGAGACAATTAGGTATGCGCAAAAGAAGGGGATTGAAGTGGTTTAGATTAAAGATAACAAGTCTCTATACAAAAATGAGGATGCAGATTACACCGATAAAAAAGCGGCGTTAATTTTTCAGAGGGCGTCTAGTTTGACGCTTACGAAGGCTCTGTGAGCAGTGCGATTGTCGTCGCTGCTCAGTCAGGAAAATTTGGTACAAGTCTTGTAAACATTGCTCCAGAAACCGTTGGAACATTGACAGTATTAACAATAGACGCTATCCGCTATGGATATCAGCTCTCATCAGAAAAAATAACCAAAACAGAATATGCAGACTTAATGACACAGGATATAATAATTGCTCTTGCTTCTCAAACAACCGGTGCACTTATGCTTGCGCTATTCCCGTTCATACCATTTTCCTATATGGCTGGAAGCATGGCAGGTGCAATGCTTGCATCTGTCGGATACCAAGCGGGAAAAGAACTATATTTGGAACTACAGGGAGAAGATGGTTTCGAAACAATAGTTCCATCCTCAATAGCATCTGGAACAGATATGGCATCAGACTTCCTTTCGTCACTTAACATTAAAAATAGTATTTCGGGTTTTAAAGATAGGACTGTTACTGCATATAATAATGGAAAACTCTAAATAACCTCACGAACAGGTTAATCTATATTGCAATACATTCAGGAAATTATCATGGCATATTTTGAATATATGCGAACAAAATGCTAAATTGCGGCCAGCCAAGCAATATTTCTATCGATATCCTTTAGATTTCTTTTAGAACCATTTAAGGCTATATTAAGGTTATGGTAATAACATGTTCTTATCAGGAAGAGAAAACCTGATACCCCACATACAAACTTTTCATATTCATAACACAATAGGCTGCCGACCGGAATAGCTGAGCTGCCTTCCTCCCTAAAATACAGCCGGGCATTTGCCTGGCTTTTATTTATTTGATTCCAGATTATGCACATACTCTATTTGGATTTACCTTGCAATTCCAGAAAACATATAGATACCTCTGGGATTGCTCCGAAAGTGTTTATGAAGCCACCTCCATATGATCACCCTACTCAGCATAAAAATCTTTAATAGAGTAAATCTCGTTATTATCACCAATTGTGATAATGACAAAATCTGCATACTCATTACCATCAATCGTAAAATACAACGCCCCTGACTCTGACCCTTCTATTATTATCCAATGTCCATTTTTGAATAGTTCATCTGCAACATCATAAAATCGTTGCACACTATATTGATAATGTGGGATGGCATTATCACCTGAGATTTCCACATCAACCCCTGTGGCAACGGATACGGTCGCATCTTCTGCCACTTTTAATCCTTTAGCATCAAAGGGAAATCTTTCTGAACTTGACGATGAGTATAAGTAGCCGTTCTCATAGCTAGGGTAAAGGTAGTAATCACTTCCATCTTTTTGTAGCGTGACCTGATCCCAGCAATTATACTCTCCAGCCAACGAACCGCTAAGTGCTGTAATCAGCTCACCGTAGCTCATGGTGCCACCTAACCATTCGTAATCATAACTATTCAGCAGTTCAATCTTCTCTTCTATCTCTGCATCAGTCATTTCTTTATTTGTATAGTTGTAATAAATCTCTTTATGAACATCAAGCTCTTCTATGGCAGAAAGCTCCTCCTCTGAAGGTACGCCATCACCATCCAAATCTTCGAACATCTGATATTCTACGCAGTAATCTGTCTGCACTTCGGTCCCTTTATGCTTTGACATGTAGGAACCATATTGAACTGCTCCCGCATAATCATTGTTATGGTTGTAATAGATTCCTTTTCCCGGAGCATAGTCGTAACCCGTATTACCCCCTGCACCATAAGACCAGTTATACATAAGGCAGTGAGCATAACCATCCTCGTATGTATACAACGAAGTAGTGCAGTTATGTTCTATTACAAGTTCAGGAATATCATCTTCATCAGCGTAAATAAGATCGTATTTAGCACTGTCATAAGACATATTGTAGAGCTTGGCTATCTGAGCATAGGCATTTTTGTAATTCATATAAAGACCTTCTGCATTAGAGCCAAGTAACGCCTGTCTGACTTTGGAGATAGTAAAGTTATTTGCAAGATCAGTTTCAATATTCTGCTCTATACCATAACATGATTCATAGGTGTAATTGGTATCGACTGACTCTTCTAATAAAATAGTCTCCCCAAAATCTGATGTTCCTATGATTACAATATCTTTCATCCCATCTACGTTGAAGTCAAAAAAGCCAACTGCAGCAACTTCAGTCAATCCGCTTGAATTACTACCTCTATAGGCATATGTGAAAAGCTCTGTAACGAATTTTCCATTCTTGACCAAAATAAAGGAAACGCCCTTGTCCGCATAAGCAGGATACGTAACAAAATGTATCAGCTCTCCATTGGGCTTTAAGTCAACATCAAATGTCTGGTTTTCATCGCAATAGTCATCCCATTGGATGGTGTTTGACTCTATGAGTAATCCCTCATCAGATTTTATTATAGTCAGGATCCTGTCTGCATTCTGTCCATAATGCGTGTCCTTATCTGTCTGAAACCTTAATCTATAATTATCTCCATATCTTTCACCGGAAATACATTCATAATGTTTTTCTGTAATACTCCAAATTGTGTTATAGTATGATTCATATTTTTCGACATAATCCCAGGACAACATTGGTTCATCCGGGGCAATTGTCATTCCGGTGTGATCTTTTATGAACTTGACCAAGTCAGGCTTTCTTACTGCGATTATATTCTCGTTTTCATATATATTTGATCTTTTAGTAGCGTCCAAAAAATCTTGTATTTCAGTACTACTGATTTCTTTGACATTTATCCCGGCACCTGTTTCAAGGACAAAATCCCAATCGATTTCTTCTGGCGAGTTGAAGGCAGTACCTAAAAAGCCTTGGTATTCCGGCTGATTAAACAACTCTGTGAACCCTATAAGCTCTTCATCGGATAACTGGCCATCTTCAGAAGCATCTGATATTTGATTCTGTTCAGATGTTTCTTCGTTTATATACGTTTGTTCATTATCAGAACTTATATCTGCAGAAATCTCTGATTCTAACTGTGTTGTATCATTTTCAATGCTTTGACTGGATACATTCTTACCACAACCAGACACAAAAAACATACAGATCATTACAAAAAACGTATATAAGACATGTCTTTTCATAATTAAGCTCCCATGATTCTGATATTCATATTAATTTTACCATTGCTGAATTGATGGATTTATTAAATTACCATGAATATTTATATCTTAATTCTCAGGCCGATGATTAAACATAAAGCTTAGCTACCCGCTGTAATGCCTGTCGCTATTACTGTCACGCTACAATCATCCTGGACACTGTCATCAAATCTATATCCAAAAATAAGATTCACCGAATCGCCGGTCTTTTCCATAACGTAATTGGCTGCATCAGCAACATCCCACAACGAAACATCTCCACTTATACTGAAAATAAGATCAGAAGCCCCTTCAATACTGGTTTCGAGCAAAGGACTACTTATTGCCATCTTTGCTGCTTCAATAGCTTTCTCGTCCCCCTGTGCGGTACCAACTCCCATATGGCAAATTCCCTTATCAGTCATAATTGTCTTAAGATCGGCAAAGTCATGATTAATATCGGCTGTAACACTTATCAGGTCCGTTATTCCCTGCACAGTTTGGCGAAGAACTTCATCTGCCTTTTTCAGTGTATCAGGAAAAGATGTCCTTCTATCAACAATTCGAAGAAGCTTATCATTGGGAATGATAATCAGTGTATCCACGTTCTTTTTTAGTTCTGCAATACCTTTATTGGCGTTCTGACTTCTTACCTTTCCTTCAAATGAGAATGGTTTTGTTACTACACCAACTGTAAGAATTCCCATTTCCTTAGCTATTCCGGCCACAATTGGAGATGCCCCGGTTCCTGTACCGCCACCCATACCGCAGGTAATAATGACCATGTCCGCTCCCACAAAGGCGTTACCTATTTCACTTGAGCTTTCTATCGCTGCATTTTTCCCCACTTCAGGAATCGCACCTGCACCAAGTCCACTGGTCAGTTTTTTACCTATCTGTATTTGTGGAGCCTTTAAACAGTTCAGAGCTTTCAGATCAGTATTAATTCCAAGCAATTCTATATCCTGGACTTTATCATCAATCATTCTGTTAACTGCGTTATTCCCTGCACCACCAACACCTGCGACAATAATACGCGCTTTGGGCTTCCTATTTTCTGAAATCTGTATTCCACAAGACATATCAGCCACCTCTTTTCTCTGAATACTTCTTATATGAGAATAGTAGCAGCTTGAATGTACATTATTTTGTACCAAAAAACTCACCTCTCAAAAACAAAATAGTTTTGGAGAAGTGAGCCAATAATGTATATTCAGTATTTAAACCATTCAGTGCTAAAGCAAATACCCCGAATTCACAACGACTGTTTTCAGGCATTCTCTGTGTACCTACAATCTGGGTACCCGCTGCATCCCCAGAACACTCCGTATTTACCATTACGGCGCTGAAGAAGGTTTCCACATTTAGGGCACTTCCGTGCACTGCTTATCTTCTTTAGAAGCAGTTCTCCCATCTTCTCGTATACTGCCTGGTTCATCCTGCAGTCGTTCAGTGCTCTGTGCGCACCCTCAGTTGAAATTCCATAGTATGTTGCCAAATCTGATAAAGAATGATGCGGCAACTCTGGCAGGCAGATCCTGGCCATCTTTAAGGTATCAACATAATCGTTTTCAGGTATTTTCCCAAAATACTCCTCACAGTCTCGATATATGAACTTAAGATCAAAATAATGTATATTATGTCCAACAAGTACCATGTCGCCGATAAATTCCAGAAAGTCAGACAAAGCATCCTTGAAAAATGGCGCCCCTTTAACCATATCATCGGTGATACCATTAACGCGGGATGCAGAATATGGTATAGGACATTCAGGGTTTACCAATGTCGAAAACTCATCCATCACCTGTCCATTCATCACCTTGATGGCAGAAATCTCCACTACCCTGTCTTAATTGCAGGATATTCCAGTTGTCTCAAGATCAAAAACAACATAATCCCGATAAAAATCTATTCTATGATGTCCTTTGCTGTTACTCAAATTTGTTACTTCTCTTTCTTTGTCGTTTTCGTCCATTCCGTTCCTGCTTGACAAATATTTTCTCAAGAAATATTGCGCATTTATCATGCACTTCACTACATATTTGCTTACATTCTATACCTTTTTCCTGATTCTCAAGGATGCAATCTATGACATCAGAAAATGCCTCGTTGACTTTTTTAAAGACTGTATTCATCCCATCTTCGCGGTATTTTTCAACAAATAATTCCTGGTCTATTAGAAAAACACCATCTGCGAAATTCCTAACCTTAGGTAACACCTTCTCTGAATTATCTCGATGCGAATGATGGACAAAACTTAACGGCATGGCGGAAACCACAAATGTTTTAGCCCCGGATTTCTTAGAAATCTTGACTGTTTCCGGTAAACCGCCCGTACCTGTTCCGCCGCCCAGAAAGCAAACTATAACTACAATATCAGCTCCATTTATTAGCTGCGTATAGTCATCTTCATGCATTAAAACTGCATTCTTCCCTTTTTCAGGTGATGCCATAGTTCCGCATCCATTTGTATTTTCCCCGATAAACAGCTTGATATCTGCCTCTGATGCCCATGTGGTTATATTTAAATCAGTATCAATTGTAATGGTAGTTGCGTCAATGCTTTTTTGCTTGATAAATGCATTCAGTGCATTATTTCCTGCACCGCCCAAACTCACAACATAAGATTTAGCCAAACTCTTCTACCCCGTATAAAAATGAGTTTAAACCCCTCCCCCATCGGTTAATTCATCCATATTGGGGGACATATCATAATTATTTGCTTTTGAGGTACTGAACAAATTCACTTACACATTCTATGAATTCCATAATATTCTCTCGATTACTCGATGTCATGACTGGATGAAAATCAAACAGTCTTTCATCTTTTGATGTATCATCAACAATACGAATTTCGTGTTTATTAAATATGAGCAGCAAGTATATCGGATTCCTTTCACTGTCTATTCTGATTTCGAAATGACCTCGTATATAATCCCACTGCTGATCCGATGTGATTAATCCTTTATCTAAAAAAACCCTATAAGAGCATTGCAATATTTCTCATAAGTGTTCTTTACTGTAGCCATGAATTGATTCTCCTTGGTAAATTTTGATATGAATCTATCGTTCCCATTCCGGCTTCCATCTATTGGCATAATCCCATGTAATCTCAGGTGGCGGATTCGTGATCTGTTCATATGCCTGGAACATCATTTCAGCAATCGTTTGATATCCCACTGCCCCACATCCACCGCCAAAAGCCGGAAAAACTATACTGTCAACAGCATTATTCAAAGCCATCAGCAAGCTGCTTCTCATACAATGATAAATGACCATAGGATCCTTAATGGATGAAGGAAAGCGCATGGTCGGTGTATGGATCAGCTTAATATCCTTTACTCCGGTATTAATGATAAAGCTTGTACCTACAGGCTGCTCTCCTCTGAAATGTTCCATTATGTATTGCTGCACTTTCTTCATGAGATTCCATCCAAACCACTCTGAGATTGCAAGATCATAGCCACCATCCATAAGGCCATAAGAATTTGCCGGGGAAACAACACATTTGACATCAGTGGTGTCCATAAAATGCCTGAAATCATCGCAAACCACATATACATCATGAGAATTTCTAAAATAGAGTTTCCACATTTTGGTCATTGATATATTGTTATCCAGTAAATATATTCTCATACATTTTTCTCATTATCTCATCATTCATATATTGTCTCACCAAGAAAAGCTTTTGAAATCTTTGATAGTAATCTTTTTACATCTTTGTCAAAGAGGATTTTCACATTTTTCTCTTCAGCCGCTTTTTTCAGCTGTTCATTTAGTTCCTGGTTGGCCCTTGTAATTATTATGTATTTATCTATCAGTATTTCATTATCTTTATCAAAATAGCTGTCTGCTTTACAGATTTGATCAACCACTTGATTCCCTACACAATCCTGATAATCCTTGACTTGAATAGCAATGACATAAGAAACATCTAAAAGTCCAGGTATTCTGATTATTATGTCGGCGCCATGCTTGTTTTCCTCAATGTTACTCGTTGTCTGCACGCTATAACTGTCCGGTAATATCTTTTTGAGTCCTTCACAAAGCATAACTTCCCACTCAGGACCCTGAACTGTTTCATTAAGTTCCTTATATAATCTGTCCGCAAAACTCTCTTCACAAAATGCATTTTCAACCTGCTTTCTAAAACGAGCTTCATACGAGCTTGCGGATACCAGTTTGTCATTATCAGTATCAAGTATTTTTTTGATTTCATCCTCACATTTATTTATGCTCCAGAATCTTGATCTGCACTTAAATGTCTCTCTAATGGCTCCATCCACATTGATGTTATACTTGGAAAACCTTTTTACGAATTTAACAGGAAAAATATGCCCGTAATCGCCTTTGTTTTCATCGATTCCAAATCGGTATCCGACATCAAAATCTTCAATGGCAGAAACAATCGCTATTTCATCCCATTCAGGGATATGTGGAATAAGTAAGTAATCGCCCTTTTTCACCTTGTGATAGATAGGGAGATTCCTTCTGGCAGAAATATCAACGTTATCCTTACTCAAATCCTGATTCTCACTATATCCCCAGCCTTGGCGCAGTCTTCCATGCTGAATCTCGTCAAAAAAGAAATCCTTGTAATCATTATCGATCCTATAGGCCCAATAATTCATGACAACCTCCTTTTGTACTTTTCCCTATACTGTTTATAGTTATCATTTATATTATGCTCTCCCATCTTGTATGATCATCCCAGGAACTGCTATCGCCTCCACACTTGTCGTCACCTTTCTTAAGTGTTCCAGATGAGCAATTGCATTTATTGCTCTTGCTTTTGCTTTCTCTTACGTTTGCGCTCCCAGCATCTCCATTTTTCGCATTTGTTCCGCATTAATAATTCTTTTCATTCCTGATGCATTTGTAAGACATCTGATCTCATCAGTTATTACACCAGCCTTCATATTTAGAGTCTTCTCCAAAATATGAAGCGCCTCCATTCTGTCCGTCCCCCATGTTCGTGTAGTAGCCACGTTGTGATGATATCTTGCCTTGGCTGGAATCTCCCGTGTGCCGGTCACTGCATCATGCCTTGTTTTGTAGGACTCTAGAAGTTCCATCTTAGCATGATAGTTGTGGCAGTGTTTTAATGAATCTCCCAGAAGATACACTATGAATTCATCTATGATATCAGGCAGTACCCATGGGGATCCAAGTGTGACGTATATGTCTTCTGTTGCAACCATAGGAGGCATTACTTTCTCTATAGCCAAGACATTTTCTCTGAAATAGCCGTTGTATTTTTCATCAGCCTCTTTTGCTGCCTTCCATACTCATCTGCAGTCTCCCAGCCTCTATAAAAGCACTCTCCCCAGGTTACCGGATTTTGATATATAGAGCCCTTCAACATACATATGACTGTTTTATAATCTTCCCCGGTTATTGATGAAATGAATTCAATATCGACATGTCCTAAAGTTGTAAGGCAATGGATCAGTGCATCGGAGATATTGTCAAAGTGCGTATCCTGTGTCCTGACATCCTTATCAAAAGCATTATTCCAGTCAAGCGGAAGATCCATGCAGGTAACTTCGCGAATGTGGCGCTCTTTTTCTTCCTGCTCAGCTTTCAGGCTTTCTTGTCGCCTTATGGCTGCCATCCTCATTTTTTCTGATTTTTCACGTTGTTCAGCTCTCTTTTGCTCGTCAATAAGCTTAACAACTACGGCATTGATTTCACTTGGAGAATATGTCTTATACAGATCAGATGGAATATTTAGAAGGTCAAATATAGACATCTGACCATCGATCTGAGTATCATTCGCATTTTTCTTCATATTTAAGGGCTCCCATATAAAACTTTTATCAGAACACATATTATCAATTCGCATGTGCATTTTTTTGCAAAAAAATGCTGATGCGAAAATTGTTCTTAATAAGAAACAACTACGCACCAGCATGAATACATGAAACTCTCGTATTTTAAGTATTCATCATTGTTCTCTTTCCTTATTCACGAATTTCGTAAACTCAGGCAACCACCGCAGTTCTACTTCTCCAATAGGGCCATTTCTCTGTTTTGCAATTATGATCGTGGCAATTCCTTTTTTTTCCGTGTCTTTTTTGTAATAATCTTCCCTGTATATGAACATGACCACATCTGCATCCTGCTCGATGGCGCCGGACTCTCTAAGGTCTGAAAGCATTGGCTTTTGATCTGTTCTCTGCTCAACTGCTCTTGATAGCTGCGACAATGCAATAACCGGGACATTTAATTCCCTGGCAAGTGCTTTGAGTGCTCTGGAGATATTTGCGACCTCGTTCTGCCTGGACTGCTCATTTTTACTGCTTGCGCCGCTCATAAGCTGCAGATAATCGATGATAACCAGGTCAAGTCCCTGATCGTGCTTAAACTTCCTGCATTTCTTACTTAGCTGCCTTATATTTATTCCCGGAGTATCATCAATGATAAGCTTTGAGCCGCCGATAGATCCTGCTGACTCTATTATCTCTTCCCACTCCATGTCAGAGAGATCTCCCTCTCTGATCTTTTTGGAGTTAACACGGGACTCCATAGCGATCATTCGGCTTACAAGCTGTTCTCTAGGCATCTCAAGAGAAAAAATTGCAACCGCCTTATTATCATGAAATGCCATGTGCTCAGCCACGTTAAGGACAAAAGCTGTTTTACCCATGGCTGGACGTGCAGCAATAATGATAAGATCCGATGGCTGAAAGCCGGATGTCTTATAATCAAGATCAATGAAGCCTGTTGCGTGTCCGGTAACATAGCCCTTTGTCTTACTGGCTTTCTCGATCTTATCAAGTGTATCCATCACTATCTGGCTTATGGGAACCACCTGGCCATCATCTTTGTTCTGGGTTATCTTTAATACATCACTCTCAATGCCATTAAGCACATCATCTATGTTCTCAGCATCTGTATAACAGGAATTGACAAGGTTTTCCCCCACCGCTATGAGCCTTCGTAGCGTCGCCTTTTCATGTACAATACCTGCATAGTATTGGATGTTTGCTGAAGTGGGTACTGCTGATACAATCTCTGCCAGGAACTCATTACTGCTCACATTCGGAGGAACATTCATTTCCCGCAGCTTTTCTTGCAGCGTGACCACATCAACAGCTTTACCTTCTTTGTCAAGATCTGCTATGGCCTGGAACAATGCCCCCAACTGTTTATTATAAAAATCATCACTGGTTAACATCTCTGACGCTGTTTCTATAGCTGCTTTGTCCAGGATCATTGCTCCAACGACAGACTGTTCAGCCTCCTGGTTATTGGGAGCGCTTCTTCTGAAAATTGCAGCTTCTGTTACTAATTCATTACTCATGTCTTTCCCTCGATCTTTTCTCTAAACTTTGCGTATTCAGGAACCCACTCAAGTTCAACCATGGCAACAGGTCCGTTCTTTTGCTTCGCAATAATTACCTCTGCGGTATTATCATCCAGTGTGTTATCGTAGTCTTTCTGCCTGTACAGAAAGACTATCTTGTCTGCGACTTCTTCAATAACAGGAATGTCAAAGTCAGTCAGCAGCGGTCTGTAGTCAACTCTTTCATCGATAATCCCTGGAATCTGCGTTTCCACCACTATTGGCACGTTCAGTTCTTTAGCAAGATTCTTAAGGCATATGACCACATCTTCCATTTCATCAAGGAAAGATGCATCTTCTTGTTCATCAAAAATGAGCTGCAGATAGTCGATAAAAACAATCTTTACATCATATTTTTCCTTGTACATTCTGCATTTTTCCGTAAGCTCCCTTATAGTAAGCCTAGGCGTGTCATCAATGATCAGCATGGATTTTCCAAGTGCATCTGCGGCAGCCAGAAACCTTTTTCGTTTTTCGGGGTCTAACGTACCATGCCTGACTAATGTCATCTCAACGTCTGCTTCCATGCATATAAGTCTGCTTGCCATATATTCCTTTGGGGTCTCAAGAGAGAACCACACTGTTTCTGTTCCACTACGGATTGCGATACTCCCTGCCATTTCGAGCATTAATGCTGTCTTTCCCATTGCCGGTCTGGCTCCTATAAAGATAAGTTCCCCTGAGTAAAATCCGGACGTTTCCTTGTCGAGTTTTGTAAACCCGGTAGAAATACCTGAAATATGAGCTTTGTTTTCTCTTCTAGCTGCCAGTTCCTCCTGGACGCTTTTTACAATTTCACCAATAGGTTCATAGTCAAAGTTATTTGATTCCATAATTATGTTTCCTCATATTATTGCTTTCCCATCAGGTCAAAGATGCATGCTTAGCGGCCTTTTTCCCAATCTTTCAAGACTAACAAGGCTTGGCGTGATTCTACAATCCATCACCTTAAAGCCTTCTTAAGTTCTAAAAATGATAGAGGTTCCACCCAGGTGTTGTAAGAAATCTGGGTGAGCATGCATTCGGTTCGGACTGTTTCCTTTATCTCCTGCCATTTTTCCCTTATAGCTCTTTCGATATCTATGTCTTTGTTCATTTATATATTCCTCACAATGTGGCCACTTTTAATCTGATGAATTTACTTCAGCCGTTATTTCTCCATATGAATATTTTATATATTGCCGTGAGCGTTTTTTTGTACATCAATGCTGTTTTCTTTCAGGTAATAGAAAAGAGGACGCATAAACACGTCCTCAACATCATCAAAAGCAGCTTGTTATCTGAATCAACAACCCTCCATAAAATTTCTCCACAATTAAGAGAGCTTCATTTTATTAAGTTCGTCCTGCTGTAATGTGCTCATCAACCTCTCCCAATCTGGCTCGCTATATTCCGAAAAGTATTCTTCCATCTCCATCTCAGCAACACATGAAAGATACTTTATATAATAGTAGTCATAGTTATCCATAAATACATCATAAAAAGAATACGCCTCGTGTTGTTCTGGCAAAGAGGTGCTTTCCACTATGCATTCCACACCACAGTCCAGGCAAATCCAGCAATTGGAATCATGTTTTAGGAAATTACTTCCGCCACATTTGCATACTATTTTATTCATCACTTGTCCCAATAGTCGAAGAAACTTAGTTGATTGGAATCTGGCAGGTTTTTCAATAATCCTAAACGAACCATGTTATCGTATACCTGCTGAGAGCAACGGGTCCTTGATCTAAAATCTTCTTTGGATATAAAAGAAGTCTCTTTGGCAGCGATAATTATCTGCTCAGCCGCTTTCTCTCCAATCCCGCCTATGCTCACAAGGCTTGGTATAATCCTGTCCCCCACAACCTTGAAGAATTTTGCGTCAACAGTATTTATGTCAATCGGGGCTATTTCAATCCCACGCTCATACATTTCTTCTGCAACTCTCAAAGCATAGTATTCTTCCTTTTCTGAAGCAGACAGCATATCAATCCGTGATCTGTATTCAGATATGGCCTTCTTTAGATTTCCTTTTCCTTTGAACATTTTTTCATAGTTCAGTGCTCTGGCACGTATAGAAAACCAGGCCGCATAGAAAGCCAGCGGATAATACTCTTTGTAATATGCTATCCTCCATGCCATCATGACATATGCTGCAGCATGAGCCTTGGGGAACATGTACTTGATCTTTTTGCAGGATGTTATATACCATTCAGGGACATGCGCATCTTTCATTGTCTTTTCCATTTCTTCAGAAAGCCCTCGCCCTTTTCGTACAGACTCCATAATCCTAAAGGACATCTGCTTATCAATCCCCATGTGAATGAGATATTCCATGATATCATCCCGGCTACAAATGCAGGACTTGAGAGTTGCTGTTCCACCTGCGATAAGTTCCTGTGCATTTCCAAGCCATACGTCAGTTCCATGCGCAAGCCCGGAAATCCTGATCAGATCTGAAAATGTTTCAGGCTTTGCTTCAATGATCATGCTCATGGCAAAATCAGTTCCAAACTCCGGAATCCCGAGACATCCCAGCATAACGCCGCCTATCTGCTCCGGGTTTATTCCAAGTATGCCCGTTCCTTTAAACAGCATCATAACGTTTGGATCATCTAATGGAACATTCTTTGGATCAAATTCCGTGCTTTCATGTAAAAATCTGAGCATGGTGGGATCGTCATGCCCGAGAAGGTCCAGCTTGAGAAGGTTATGGTCTATTGAATGATAATCAAAGTGGGTTGTAATGAACTGGCTGTTTACATCATTGGCCGGATACTGGACAGGAGTAAAGCTGTTGATATCTTCTCCATTTGGAAGAACAATGATCCCGCCCGGATGTTGTCCTGTTCCGCGCTTAACGCCAACACATCCATTTACAAGCCTTTGAATCTCTGTGCGGCGTTTAGTGATATGATTCTGTTCAAGATACTTCATAACAAAGCCATATGCCGATCTTTCTGCCAATGTGCTTATCGTTCCCGCCTTGAAACTGTAACCTTTCCCAAATATCTCTTCTGTGTACTTGTGGATAGTTCCCTGTATTTCACCGGAAAAATTCAGGTCAATATCAGGCTCTTTATCTCCGTCAAAGCCCAAAAAGGTCTCAAACGGAATACCAAAGCCTTCTTTTTTCATCGGTGTTCCACATATCGGGCAATTCTTGTCCGGAAGATCACAGCCAGCGTTGCCATCCAGGCAGACTACTTCCTTACAGGTAAAGTCACTATGTTTACATTGTGGGCAAAGGTAGTGTGGCGGAAGTGGGTTCACCTCTGTAATTCCTGCTGTATATGCGCCAAAGGAAGAACCAACCGATCCTCTGGATCCAACCAGATATCCTTCCTGCATGGACTTTTTAACCAACCTACTGGCGATTATGTAAAGTACGGAATACCCATTTCCTATGACAGACTCAAGCTCCTTGGTTAACCTTTTTTCTACTATCTCAGGAAGCTCTCTGCCATATAGTTCATGCGCTTTTCTCCGGCAGATCGCATTTAGCATCTCGTCGCTGTGCTCAATGACTGGTGGACATTTATCAGTCCTTACAGGCGGAACATATTCACACATATCGAATATTTTGTTTGTATTATCTATTACAACCTCTTTTGCCTTCTCATCCCCCAGATAACTGAATTCTTTTAACATCTCGTCCGTAGTCCTAAGATACAGTGGCGCCGGTTCTTCAGTCATTCCCATTCCAGCAAGGAGAATACGCCTGTATATTTCATCCTCCGGATTAAGAAAATGTGCATCACATGTTGCAACGACAGGCTTTTTATATCTCTCGCCAAGCCGTACAATCTCGAAATTCACTGCCTTTAAGTCATTTTCCGTGCTTATGTATGGGAAATAGTCACTTTCTATCATGAATTGGTTGTTAGATAAAGGCTGTATTTCAAGATAATCATAGAATTCCACTATTTTTCTTATCTCATCTTCAGATCTTCTCTCAATAAGTGCTTCATACAGTTCACCTGCGCAGCATGCAGATCCAATGATCAGACCCTCTCTGTGCTTTTCAAGCTCACTTCTTGGTATAAGCGGTTTTCTGTAAAAATAGTTCAGTTGAGACATACTGATAAGCTTATAAAGATTTAATCTGCCAATCTCATTTCTTGCCAGAATGATCACATGATATGACCTTTTATCCTTCATATCATCCCGCTCAATATGATCAAGATTTTCAAGTCTTCCGATGTCAACAAGGTAACCTTCTACACCCAGAATGAGTTTAAAACCGTCATTAACAGAGTCCTCATGTCGATTATTGTAAGTTGTGATACAGTGCCAGGCCTCCGTAAGAGCCTGAACAACGCCATGATCAGTTATTGCTATCCCGGGCATCCCCCACTTAATGGCCTGTTCTATTATGTCTTTGGTACTTGAAACTCCATCCATGGCGCTCATGTTGGTATGACAATGCAGTTCTACCCTCTTACGTGGTGAGCTATCCATCCTTTCGGATGCAAATGAAGGTACAGCCATAATCCCTGAAACTCTCTGCATGATAAGTTCTTTATCATAGGAATCAAAGACAATACTTCCCTTTATTATCAGAAAAACACCTTCTCTCAATTTCTGCGAGAAATAAAAATCATCTCTATGATCAACAAATATCTTCACGCTGATGCTGTCTGTGTAGTCAGTAAGTCCAAATATGATCAATGATTTGTTGAGTTTTTTGATGTCTTTGAAACTTAAATCAAAAACTCTGCCACAGACGGCAATTGCATATGTGGTTTCACCATTAATATCCTTAATCTGGGTTACCTCGTCATCAAAGTGTCTGCCATAGATCAGTTCTGCATTACTATATAAATCGTTCTTTGCACAATCTGTTTTCAATATTCTTCTCCCCGTCATTTGAATCAAGATGCAGATGCGCAGATTCTCTGTACATCTGAATACAATAAAGTAGACTTTTCAAGCAGCTCATGAGCCATAAGATCAAGCAAACCTCTGTGCTTGACCAGGAGCTTTTTCACCTCCAGATAGTTCTTTTCCACGATCATCGCAACAGCCCTGTTTCTGTTCTCTGCAGCCCACTCATGACTATAATCATCCTGCATCCAGTTATTAAAGCCAAACATACAGAAGTTATCTGCTAATCGTTCTGCCCGGTCAAAGGCATTGTGAAGATCTCCATTCGCTCCTAAATCTGTTTCTCCAAACACCAGCTCCGTTATGGCTTTGCCCGCAAGAGATGTCTTAATGGTATTCTCAAAAAAAGTAGCATCGGTGTCCATCTGTTCGTCTGAACGGTAATACCTGACAAAACCGTAATCTCCACCACTTGTCTCTCTGATTGATACAATGCTTACACTTCCAGGATCAAGAATCTCTGAGACTACTGCATGCGCCGCCTCATGATATGCATTTTTTCTAAGTGTATCTTCAGATAAATGATTACTGCTTTCAGGCGCTTCAAAAACCAGATCAAGACATGCATCCACTATATTTTCCATGGTTACATTTTCCTGCCTTTTATATGCAGCCTTTATGGCAGCACACCCGATCACACTTTCAAGCGTTGCGCATGTTTCGTTGTTCAGCATCCTGGCTATAGATACCTCATCGAGCCCATCACTTATCTTAGCTTTGTCCAGATAGTGCCTGACTATGGCCTCTGCTTCATCATTTTTTGGAACATGTACGTTAATCCTTTTACCAATACGTCCATGTCTTAACAGCGATCTAGGGATTTTGTGAATATTATTGACTGTTGCTATCACAAATACATCCATATCAGCCACCTCATCTATACATGTCTGCACTGTAACAAATTCTTCTGCATCACGATCCTCATCTTCGTCAGAAAACTTGTCCAGATCATCAAGCAATATGATCGAAGGGGCATTGATCTTAGCCAGATCAAACATATCTGCAAGCTGCTTGATAAATGCCCCATCTGATGTTTTTTTTCTACACACATAACTCTTTCTGTTTGTAGACTTGATCAGACAATTAGCCATTGTGGTCTTTCCGGTTCCGGGTTCTCCTACAAGAACAAGACCTTTACCACTGATTGCTCCCATTTTTTTGTAAATATCAGTATTGTTAAGCATGTCACTTATAATCCTGAGTTCTCTTTTTATGTCTTCATATCCCACAATTTCCTCAAAGTAATCTTTCATTTTTATATTCTCCTATCATTCATAATCAGGCGCCAATCACAACGCACAAATTCTCTTGTGCTCTTTCAATTACATAATAAAAGAAGCAATGTGCTTTTTTTTGCACATTGCTTACCCTTCCTAACTAACAATTTCATCTAAGCTATAGCACTTCTTATAATATGTAAGCTTATTTCCCAACCCATTATCATTTAAGATCTCCAGTACCTCGTCACTTATCAAAGGATGAAATCCTTTAATATCATCCGCCAGCATAATACCGATGACCTTTTTCAGATTATGTACATCACCTATCAGCTCATCATATCCTCTGTAATATTCGCTTGGATCAGCAGTTTTTAATGCGAAGCCATAATTGTTATATATGAAATCATATATATAGTTGGCATAGAAAAAGATCTCTGTAATAATCTCCATCTTGTTCCGCTTTGTTTTTAGTTCAACTAAATTGATGGTATCCTCATTTAAATTCCACAGATCAATAGCTGAATGATGGTCAGTAAATACAGGGCGGTCATATCCCAATTGATATAGGCCAACCGGAAGCTGCCGATGTACATTTCCATTTCCTATGTCAGGTGAATTCCTTAGTGTGTCATTTAGTTTTCCAGGCAACGACAACTTATACTCAACATCGACTTCTCGCACTTTTTCAATGTTGTCTACTTCTCTTATTCCTCCTGCCTCGCAATCTGGTATGTTGTTTTCAAATACTGCATTTTTGCCACTCAAATACTGTCTAAACTCGTTAACCATAAAATCCAGATGATCAGATAATCTGAACCAGGAATACTGTTCCGAGAACTTCATAGCTCTATACAAAAACCTGTTCCAATGAAGATATTCGGTATATCCAACGTTTGGCCAATATTTGTGGCGGTTTAATTCAAGAACAACCACCTTTGAATCTGAACAAAGATACGAAGCTATAGCCCAACCTTCAAATGTGTTAGCAACATCCTGCATACCCATGTCCATAACGTTCTTCAAATCGAGGCACACCTCAACAAAGCCTTCTTTATCAGTAATACATACTTTTGATGAAAATCTCGCACCAGAAAACATTACTTTGATCTTTTCTTTGGTAGTATTCATAGAAACCTTCTTCCTACATTTGCTATCTATCAACCATATAAATCGAGTAGGAGGCGGTGACTAACCGCCGTCCTCTCACAACACCGTACGTACCGTTCGGTATACGGCGCTTTCAATAGTTGACGTGCACAGACTGATAGGCCGTGGCTAAATCATAAAAGCCACTGTTTATCAGTCTTTCTTTTGTCATAGCCATATTGACTGCGACTGTATGCGTGGTAAACCAATGACCACGCCGACTGTTACCAGCTATGTACGCCAAGTCATCGGGTACACCCATCTTAATCAGATTTCGCACCTTTGTCTTGGGCTTCTTCCATTGTTTCCATATACACATACGTATTCTGTGATAGAGCCATCTATTGATTTCGTCTATGTTGTTCTTCATGCTTGCTATACCGTAGTAGTTAAGCCATCCTCTCGCATATACCTTGATTTTCTCAAGACTAGGCTTGATGGACTGCACAGACTTACGGGAAGATAAATCTTTCAGCTTTGACTTGAACTTCTTCCATGACTTTGGATGAACCCTGACGAAAACGCCACTTCCGTTCCTTCCCAATGCAAAGCCAAGGAATTTAAAATTTCGGATTGCAAACACGCTTACAGTACGGCTTTTCTCTCGATTAACCGTTAGCTTCAGTTTGTCTTCGAGATATTTCGTACTGCTTTCCAAGAGTCTCTCTGATGCTCTTTTGCTTTTCGCTAGAAGAACGATATCATCTGCATATCTTATGCAGGGCACACCTCTTTTCAGAAACTCTTGGTCAAACTCATTGAGGTAGATATTCGCAAGAAGCGGAGATAGATTTCCACCTTGCGGTGAACCTTCCTCTGTATCAATGACCACTCCGTTTTCCATTACCCCACTTTTCAGATAACGCTTTATGAGCTGAACTACACGTTCATCCTTCACATTCTTTCTGAGAAGATTGATAAGGATTTCATGATTCAAGGTGTCGAAATACTTTGATAAGTCCAAGACTACCGCAAAAGTGTAACCTTGTTCTGCGTATTCCTTTATCTTCTTTATAGCATCCTTTGCGCTTCTGTTTGGACGATAGCCGTAGCTTCCATCCGCGAACAATGGTTCATAGATTGGCACTAACTGTTGAGTTATTGCCTGTTGGAGTGTTCGGTCTATCACGGTGGGTATGCCAAGCTTGCGCACACCACCATCTGGTTTTGGAATCTCAACTCGCCTGACTGGCGATGGGGTATACTTGCCGCGGTATATGCGGTCAGTTAACTCCTGTTGATGTTCCTTAAGGTACGGAAGTGCCTCTTCGATAGTCATTCCATCAATACCTGGCGCTCCCTTGTTTGCCTTAACTCTTTTATACGCTCTGTTAAAGTTATCCTTATACAGTATCGCTTCCAAGAGCTTCGGCTGTGCACTGTCTCTTTCTTTCCATATCCGATTGAACGACCTAGACGCTTTCGCATACCCTTCGTGTTCCGCACTATCTCTTTGCGAACAGCCATTATTATCAATGTTTTCTGCCATTAAAGGTCATTCCTCCTTTCTCGGTCATACTTAAGACTCCTACTGATTCGGTCCTTCGGTTAACCTGTCCATGTTTCCATGTTCATATCCCTACTATGACCTCTGCTGACTTCTGCATGTTCAGCACCGCCTCGTTGCCTTGTGCGGTGGTTACTCCTTTCGGAGCATTTCACGCAGACCTCCCTAGGTACCACACGTTTCTTCCTCTCCATCCATCTGCCTCATTTATCATGCATGATTCCGTGTAGTTATTGGGCTTCGACTTGTTATGCAGCCTTACCCTCATGCATAACCTCATATGAGATTTCTGTACGTCAGACCAGAGATTTGCCCGTGGGTTAGTATGTTCCCCACATCCAGCTTCCTTCAGATTCCACCTCGCGATAGACACCCTTGCTTTCGGCTATATCCTTCCCACTACCGGGCGGATTCGGGACTTTAACCCGTTAGAAACGTGCGCCGCTAGGCGCACTATTTGAAAAGAGCGTCGCACACGCAACGCTCTTTTTCTTATGTCCAAACAATATTCATTCTCTATAGAAAAGGATTATAGAAACGATTCCCGTCATGGAAAGTGATTATCATACTTGCCACAAAGAAAATAATGATAAAGGCAAGGACGGCATAATCTGAGGCAGTAAGTTCTTTCTTCCTGTACCAGGTTCGCTTCTTGTGCTTACCAAAGCCTCGAAGCTCCATGGCATTACTTACAACGTCTATCCTCTCCATAGTCGAAAACAACAACGGGAAAATAATTGCCGAAGTGTTCCTGATCCTGTCAAGGAGCCTTCCCTTAGAACTCATCTCAATTCCTCTGGCTTCCTGCGCATTGCGGATCCTGTGGAATTCATCCTGTATATCAGGTATGTACCTTAGCGCTATCTCCACGGCATAGGATATCGTATAAGGTATTCCTACTGCATTCATGCTTGCTGCAAGTTCACTGGGATCAGTGGTCACAAGGAAGATGAACACTGAAGGAATAACAGTGAAGTACTTGATAAATACGTTGAACTCGTAAAAGAGCTGCTCTTTGGTCAATGTGTAATTTCCAAAGAGATGGCATATCTCATTTCTGGTTCCGTATATCTCGCTGCCCTGATAAGGCGCAAAAAAGAAGATACAGGTGAGGTTTATTACCATAAAAAACATGATAGCTAAAAATACGCTTCCAACCTGCTTCCACTTCGTGCCGGAAACAATATAGATCAATGCCCCCATAAAGACCATTACAAGAAGAATCCTGGTATCAAAAGTCAGCGCACTGCAAAAGCACCAAAGTAAAAAGAATACCAGCTTTGTAAAGCCGCTGAGCTTATGGATAGGCGTATCCTTCTTTTCATAGGAGATCATCTTACTCATGATTTATCTCCTTTCTAAGTCTTCTCTCATCCTCAATGAATCTCTTGACGAACATATCCGGATTGGAAATGCCGCATTTCAGTGCAAGATCATAGAGAGAAGTCCTCTTAAGATAAGCTTTATCACATATGTCATCTCTTGTCAGAACGCTCCATGGGCCGGCGTCCATAAGAAGTTTCCCATCAGTCAGTACCAGTGTCCTGTCGGTATACTCCAGCATAAGATGCATGTCATGGGTTATCATCAGTATCGTCACAGGAAGCTTCTTCCTGATATCCAGAAGGAATTCCATGATTTCTGTATAATGCCTGTAGTCCTGACCGGCTGTGGGCTCATCAAGAATGATCAGTTCAGGGTCAAGGACAAGTATTGATGCAATTGAAACTCTCTTTTTCTGTCCAAAAGAAAGAGCTGATACCGGCCAGTTTCTAAACGGATACAGTCCGCATATCTTCAAGATTTCAGAAACTCTTTCCTTGATCTCATCCTCAGGAACACCTCTAACCTGCAGTCCCAGCGCCACCTCGTCAAATATCATGGGCTTACTTATCATCTGGTTGGGGCTCTGCATTACATAGCCAATCTTGTCCCCCCTCTCCTTAATAGATAAAGGAGAGATATCTTTGCCGCCAAGCAGTATTGTACCGGCCGTTGGCTTATAAAAACCGCAGATAAGGGAAGCCAGAGTTGATTTGCCTGCGCCGTTCTTTCCAACCAACGCCACCATTTCACCCTTTTTTATGTCAAAAGAAACATCATCAATGATGGTTCTTTTCTCGTCATAGCTGAATTTAAGATTTTGAACTGTTAAAAGACTCTCTGTAGTAGTCTCCTTCTCTTTTTCCTGAGTATCCGTAAACCACTTAAGAACTGTTCCCTTATATGGTTCAATATCCATACTCTCGATGTGCTGAGGATGAGAATCCTGAGTGATCACCGCGCCCGCATGTTTAAGGGCCGTGATATACAAGGGCTCTCTAATTCCGTTCTTATCAAGAAGGTCTGAACACAGAAGCTCATCGGGATGCATATCCGCAATTATCCTGCCCCCCTCCATGAGGATGACTCTGTCCACATCCCTGTAAAGCACGTCCTCAAGTCTGTGCTCTATTATGACAACAGTCATGTCTTCGCGCTTCATGATCTCATCGATAAGAGCAATGGTGCGCTTTCCTGTTGCCGGATCAAGATTAGCCAAAGGCTCATCAAAAAGAAGCACCTTTACATCGCAGGCCATAACTCCGCCCAGAGATACTCTCTGCTTCTGTCCTCCGGAAAGCTCTCCGGGAGCATTTTCAAGGAAGCTGTTAAGCTCAAGCTTGTTCGCTACATCTTTCACCTTGTCATGCATCTCATCCACAGGAATCATGTCATTTTCAAGAGCGAAGGCAATGTCCTCAGCAACAGTCAGCGCAATAAACTGGCCATTGGTATCCTGAAGGACTGTTCCGACTTTCTTCGACATGCCAAAAACTCCGAGCTTTGATGGCTCTTCACCACAAACTCGGAGTGTTCCGCTCATATCCCCTGAAAAAGAACAGGGGATAAGAGCATTAAGGCAATGTGCCAATGTAGATTTACCTGATCCGGACTGTCCGGCTATCAGAATTTTCTCACCGGGATATATTTTCAGATTGATGTTCTTTAAGGTCGGCTCCTGCTGAGCCCTGTACTTGAAAGTCACATCTGAAAACTCGATGATTGGCTCGTTACTACCCAATCTATTATTCCTCCACCTTAAGGTTTGAACTCTTTCCGGCAATTCTGGAATAAGCTACAAGGAGAAGTGAGCCTAAAATACCAATGATGATTATGTCTCCAAGGAATGCTAATGCACCCTGAACGAATACTTTGTTTGCAGGCTCCTGATATACAAGGATATCAAGAACGGGTGCTACTACTATCCATGCAAAAGCATTTGCAACAACCTGAACTACGTTGAAGAAAGTGATTGTCTTGGCATCAATAAACTTGCCCTCTTCAATTGCATATTTTTTGGCAAATAAACCGATTGCCACACCAACTACAGCCTCAGGGAATACCCAGCTCCACCAAACTGAGCCATAGAAAAGAGCATCGCCAAGAGCGTGACCCAAAAATCCAACAACACCGCCAACGATAGGTCCGAAAATAGCTGCAAAGAAAGCTAAAACTGCCATACGTGGCTGAAGCGCTGTGTTAGGAACAATTACCAAAGGAATCTGCACATTCGTAAGTACTACGAAAAGCGCTGTTCCAATACCCATTGCAACTACTTCTTTGATTCCAAACTTTTTGTTCATACCATTCTCCTCCGCATATTAAATTAACCTGCATTCCTCTTCCCATAACAGGAATGCATAAAATTGTTCAAATAATCAGTTAGCTGTGATAGGTGAATCGCAATACTCACAAGTTACTGATGTTCCCTTAGCTACAGCTACCTTCGCACCACAGCCCGGGCATGTACATGTAACTTCCTCAGCAGCCTGAGCGAAAGGTGAAAGAATAGATACGTTTCTCTCAACAGCAGGCTGAGTCTGAATAAGACTTACCATTCTGCTTGCTTCGTCAATTGATACATTGCTCAGAACGCCAACAGTCTGAAGATACTTGAGCTCCTTGATGCACTTGTCATATGCGATGTTGCACAAACCTGAAATGTTATCAATGCTGCCCTCGTGCTGGTTAACGATGAGGTCAATGTACTTACGGTTTCTCTCTGCCTTACTAACAAGGGTCTTGGAGTAGTACAGCATAGCTGCGCCGCCGGCGATCATCAAAAGTCCCCAAAATGTATTATCTGAAATTATTGCAAGACCGATGACAAGAAGCGCTGCGCCACCCAGCATATACTTTCTCTTATCGGTAGTGCCAATAAACATGGCGTTCTTGTTCTTGGTATTCTTCAGGATCAAAAGTGCGATACCTGCAGGCCAGAACGCGATAAACATTACAATGATGAACCAGGTTGAAAAATACCATTTACTTGTGTCGATATTATTCATTTCTAAAATCCCCTTTAAAATTATTCTATGATTTTTTGACCAATGTTCCGGTCAATAATCTTCTCTTATTATACGTGCTCAGAAAGGTCTCTTGAGACTGAGCTTTCTCTTTCTCTCATCTGCAAGATCCTCAATCTTTTTGCAAAGCTCAGTGATCTTGTCATTATCCTTGTTTGAAATGGCACCACCAAGCGCCTCAACAGATTCAAGGATTCCCTTTTCAACATCAAATACTACCTCATTACTTGTAACCTGTCCGCTTGCAAGTGAGTCATAAGCATGCATTACTGTCTTCCTGAGAGGATCTGAGTACTCCATTTTGGAAGTTGCACTCTTCATCATATCAAGAATGTACTTGAAGTTCATAAGATCTGTTGATCTTGTCTGCTGCTGTTCTTTCACATGTGAACCATGGATGACAACAAACAAAAATGCCACTGCATAAAATGCCACTATGCAGAGCTGAATGAAAAATGCTCTTGCAGGCCAGAGGAATAAAAAGTTCTTACAGATTATTCCGGCAATTAAAGCTATAACAAGATAAGCAATTGTGATCGCTGAAATCTCATACACCTGAAGATAAGATCTGTTGTTGATGTAGAAGATTTCCACATATGATGCAATGAGCGCTGCCAGCATCATGAATACATAACTGATCCAGAATGTAGTATTAAATGTATCCCCAAACAGGAAAAGACCTATATTAGCCACGATAATCAGTATAGCCGCAACTATACTTTTCATAATTGTTCTATTCATACCTTTTCTCCCTTAATTATCAGTCCTCGTACTTACTTCCGCACTGTCCGCAGAACATCTGGCCAGGCGCAAGCTCAGCTCCGCAAGCCTTGCAGGTTCTTGCTACTGCCACAGGAGCTCCACACTGTCCACAGAACTTCATACCGGGAATAAGCTCAGCTCCACAGGCCTGACATACTTCCTTCTTCTGTTCCATTGGATTTCCGCAGTTGACACAGAACTTAACACCTGCCGGAACAACAGCGTTGCACTTAGGACAAATCTGCTTGTTTGCTGCCGCAATACCGGCGCCAACAGCACCTCCGCCAAGGGGGCCTCCTTCGCCGCCATTCATCATAGCGCCAAGCATGTTGCCCATGGCTCCGCCCATTGCAAGGCCCATTCCTGCTCCAACAAAGGCTCCGCCTGTTCCATTGTTGCTGGCAGCCATCTTAAGGGTATCAGCATACTCCTGTCTTGCCCATCCATTGTTGCCGTCCTGATCACGGATAGTCATACGCTCATAATCAGCCTGAGCCATCTGACCGGATACATAACGGTCTGCCTCAGATGATTCACGACGAAGATCATATCTGAGTCTCTCATCAGCGCCCAGCTGTTCACGCTCGAACATTTTCTCCTGACGTGCGATTCTGAGCTCTCTGATTCTCTTCATACATGGATCATCCTCAGGAACCTCAATGCTCTCAATGTAGAAATTGACGAGCTCCATACCGTATTCATCAAGAACGTTATTAAGAACCGGCAGCATATCATCAGCCAGCTGTTTCTTCTTGTTGCAGGTTACGAGAACCTCATCCTGTTTGGATACAAGGTATTCAGCAAGTCCATCGGTAATATTCTGAATGAAAGCGGATCTGAAGTTCTTGATGATATCCTGTTCTACTGCACTTGCATTTGGGCCAACAAACTTAAGGAAGAACTTCTTGGAATCCTTAACGATTACAGAATAAGCACCTCTTGCCTGTACATGAACCTCAATGCCCCATACAGGGTCGATAACTCTGATAGGATTACCTGTGCCCCACTTGAGCTCCAGGTGATGAGATTTGTTAATATAATATACTTTGCAGCTGTATGCGCTTGTTCCCCCCGATACAAGCTTAGATACAAACTTTGTTAAAAAAGGATAATTCTCAGTTGTAAGGGTATATTTACCCGGTCCAAAAACTTCCTCAATTACGCCGTCTTTCATGAACAGCGCTTCTTCATACTCAGCGACGATCAGCTGTGAACCAATATTAAAATCTTCATAGGGAACCTTTGCACACAGCGAATTGCCGATAGAAGTATTTTTGATAACTGACATTATAGGCATAGCTATTACCTCCAAAAAATCAACTTCAAACATTATACAATATCTGATGGTTTTTGAGTACACAAAAACCGCTAAAAA
>JAEEGH010005550.1_pt1 | contig 31595 bp, 23 predicted proteins | sample 9134181 | NCBI WGS metagenome assembly JAEEGH01 (sample SAMN16246544, study PRJNA631951) | gut metagenome | biome: gut microbiome; feature: rumen; material: DP-attached | host: Bos | place: Iran: Karaj | collected 2018-10
AACGACAATATGGCGGACGAGCTTGTACAGTTTGCTCTCGATCTGTTTGAGTCATCAAACGACATAATGAGCGCTGTGGGACTACTTCTCGGGCGCATCGGAAGGCGCTACAAGCTTTCCTTTGTAGCTCTCAGAGAGAGGATGCAGAACGGTTCGAGCAAGGTGAGCTATACCTGGTTTTCCGAGGACACTCAGAAAGACCTTCAGGTAAACACGCCGATAAGCGCCGAGGACACCGTTACCACGGACAGGATGTTCAACAGCAGTGAGAGCATCGTTTCGTGCGATACCGGCGAAATGGATCCCGCTTCCCCCTTTACAAGGCTTATGAACGCAGAAGGGGTAAAGGCCTTTGTAAAGAGCCCGCTCCTTTCGGGAAACGAAGGGATTGGCTGCGTCCTTTTCGGAGTGCGTACAGGCACGAGAGAATGGACCGATGACGAGATCAAATCATTTGCCGTAGTCAGCAGGATCTTAAGCGTCTACATAGTCCGCGAAAAGGGCTATGACAAGGCACAAAAAGAAATAGAGCGTATGATGAACTACGATGATGTGACCACGCTCCTTAAGTTTGACAAGTTCAAGGAAGCTGCGGGACAGATCATCGTTGAAAATCCGGGCGATACCTATGCGGTGATATCCGCCGATATCGCGCATTTCAAGTATTTCAACGAGCATTACGGATTTAAGCTCGGCGACGACCTTTTACGCGATTTTGCGGATATCATAGTAAAACACAATCCCAAGGTGGTGGCGTCCTGCAGAGAGTATGCGGACAATTTCCTCCTTCTTGCGAGAGTGACGCAGCCCGATGCACTGCAGTCCATTCTTGAGGGCTACAGCAAGCGCTTTACGATGAACGAAACCATACGTTTCCCCGAGACGGGAGCCGAAGTAAACGCGGGCTATTACCTGATCGAAGAGGACAGGGTCGAGATATCGGTTGCGATAGACAACGCAAATTCTGCAAAGAAGACACAAAAAGAGACCGGAGCTGCCGGTGTGCTGCGCTTTGAAAAGGGAATGAAAGAGGGAAAGATACACGAAGTCACCCTCATACATACCATCGAGGATGCTCTGGAAAATCAGGAATTCAGGCCTTTCCTGCAGCCTAAGGTCTCCCTGACCACCGGGGAAGTTGTCGGCGCCGAGGCACTGGTACGCTGGCTCAAGCCCGACGGTACCATCGGAATGCCTGATGAATATGTGCCTCTCCTTGAAAAGTGCGGAAAGATCCTGAATCTCGACTATTATGTTTTCGAATGCATACTAAGACTTCTGAAACGCTGGGAAACAGAAGGAAGAGAACTGATCCCGATCTCGGTGAACTTTTCCAGAAGGCACATAAAGAACAACCTTTTTGTCTCATATCTCACGAGACAGACCGATCTTTACGGCATAGACAGGAAGAATATCGAGATAGAGATCACCGAGAGCGCTTTCGTTGACGATTCCGATGCGTTGATCAGGATCATGAACGAGATAAGCGCCCTTGGCTTCAAGCTTGCTGTTGACGATTTCGGAAAAGGCTATTCTTCACTCAGCATGCTGAATGAAGTGCCCGCCGACGCGATAAAGATCGACAAGGAATTCCTTAAAAACTACCAGGACGTATCGCAGAAAGCGATGTTAAACAACGTCGTAAGGCTTATCAAGGATGTCTCGATGACCGTCGTGTGCGAGGGCATCGAAGAAAAAGAACAGGCGGAATTCCTCGCCCTCATCGGATGCGATGAAGGACAGGGCTTCTGGTTTGGAAAACCCATGCCTGTAAGCGAATTCGAGATAAGATTCAACAACAAGATAAAAAGTACTATTTCCGGTATCTGATGCCTGTCAGGAAAGTCTGTTCCTTACCGGGTAAAGCGCAAGATAGAGCAGGATCCCGATAATGCCGCAGGCAATGACTTCGCCGGCACCCACGGTGAGAACATTAAGCCAGTAGGCGGTCTCTATTCCGTAAAGAGGAAGGTATGTGGGAACGATGAAAGCATTTGCGAGGATATAAGGCAAAGGCATCAAAAAGATAACAAGACTCAAAGGACCGCGGTTTTTGCTCGTATTATCCGATGCAGGAGCAGCGGCCTTTTTTTCCGCGTTAAAGCCTATGGCTTTCCAGATGAGCCAGCCGCCCGCACAGCCGATGAGGGAAGCGAGAGAGCCCAAAAAAACATCGATCAGGATGCAGCCTGATGTAAGGTTGTAGATGAGGCATCCGATGGTAACACCGGGGATCGCAGCGGGAGTGAATGCGACAAGCATACAGAGGGCGTCGGAGATCCTAACCTGGATCGCGCCCGAGGACAGCCCCAGCAGGCCGGAAACCCAGCTGAAGGCAACATAAAGCGCGGCAATGATGCCGGCTTGAGCGATAAACTTAACTTTCTGATTCATTTTTTTTCTCCTAGTTTTGTTTTACAAGAGGATGGTCACGAACTCTTGGGGCGGTCATTATACAACGACCGCCCCAAAAATGCAATGATTATTTTCTTGTACAGGGAGAAAAAATATTTTTTGAACTTTAGATGATCTTTTTGATCTCAAGATCCGGGCGCTTCACGAGGTCCACAAAGCCTGTGCTGACCTGCACTATGGGCTTGGTAAAGCGGTCGTTTAACAGGATTATCTTTCCCATGGAGCCGTCGCTTAACAGCACTGTCGCGCCGATCATGGACTGCGCAAGGCACGAAAGGAACGGGAAGAGAGCAGCGGGATCGAACTGCTGCAGGCCTTCTTTTTCAAAGCCGTCTATGACATTGAACGGGCATATCTCGTTTCTGTACGGACGTTTTGACGTCATCGCGTTATAAACGTCCGCCACGGCGACATATCTCGCGTAGAGCGGGATCTTTTGACCCTTAAGACCTGCGGGGTAGCCTGTCCCGTCATAGTGCTCATGGTGATGCAGAGCGCAGAGCGCAACATATTCCGGAAGGCTTGTGCGGACAAGCGTCGAATAGCCGAGAGTCGTGTGTGTCTTTATGGTCTCGCGCTCTTCGTCAAGCAGAGGCTCGGGCTTGTTCAGGATCTCTTCCGGGATCTGCAGCTTTCCGATGTCATGATACAGCGAACATAATATGATATCGCTCATCTGGGTATCATTAAATCCTGCTTTTATGCCGATAATCCTAGATATAAGGGCAACGCTCACCGAGTGCACAAAAATGCTGTCCTCAAAGTCGCGTGAGCACTGGAGGAGTTCCAGAAGATGCAATGTGCTTCCGCTCTTTTCGGAAACATCGTTCACTGCGGCTATCATGGGACTCGCTTCTATGGGGAGCGCAGGGTCCTCGAGGATCTTTTCAAACGATTCAGAGAGCTTATTTGCGATGGCAAGGATGGACTTTCTGAATTCCTTGTATTCCTCGGTGGATTTCAAAGGGTTTTCTTTGGGCTCAAACTCCCTGATCTCTTCGGGAGTTGCAATGTAATCAGGTATCATCACCGTGATCTCCTTGACGCCCGAAGCCATGAACCTGGCAAGATGACGCTGTGAAAGCACGGTGTTTCTGGGAACGATGACCTCGTTTCGCGAATTGACGGTATCGGCGTACAGGATCATTCCCGCGCGCAGATCATTGACGGATATGCTTTTCACGATCATGCGAAGTCCCTCCTTAAAGTGGTGTCAATCTGATAATAGCTTAATCCCTTTTGTTTTGCAAGAAAAAAGGACTATATGAAAAAGTTTTTAAGGAAAACCGGAAGGATATTATGGATCGCGGTGAAGATATCGATCGTGGTCATTCTTTTGGCTGCCATTTTTCTGGGGATAAAGCTCTACAATAAATACGGTCCGATGGTGTCAAAGCTCAGGATGGACGCGCTGAGGATCGCTCAGGGCTCTGTGAGAGAGGATTTCACCGGGGGGCTCACAACGGTCATATATGACGCAAACGGCGAGATCATCACATCTCTCCGCTCGGGGAAGGAAGCATATTACCTGGAATATTCCCAGATCCCCAAGGCCGTGGTGGATGCCATGGTGGTGACAGAGGACAGGAAATTTTATTCTCACAACGGCGTGGATTATGTGGCCTGCGTAAGGGCGGCTCTGGAGCTTGTAAAGAACGACAACCGCATCACACAGGGAGCGTCCACCATCACACAGCAGCTCGCGCGAGGGATATATCTGTCCTACGACGTGACCTATGAGCGAAAGATCACCGAGATATTTCTGGCCTGGGAACTTGAAAAAAAATATTCCAAGCAGGATATCATGGAGTTTTACTTAAACGACATCTATTTCGGGAACGGTCTTTACGGCATACAGGCCGCTTCCTTCGGATATTTCGGGAAGAGCGTGAAGGAACTGTCTCTTTCGGAGATGGTCTATCTTTGCGCCATCCCGAACAACCCCAGCGCTTACGATCCCTACAGGCATCCTGACGACACTGCCGTAAGACGCGACCGCATGTTAAAGCAGATGTACGATCACAAAAAGATCGGCTATGACGAGTATCAGGCGGCAATGAACGAAGAGATAGTGATACAAAAGAGCGGCGTGAGCAGATACAATTATGCGGAAACCTATTCCAAATACTGTGCTGTGCGCGCCCTGATGGCCGCGGACGGGTTCAAGTTCAGGAACACCTATACGTCAGACGATGACCGTGAAGCCTATGAGGAAGCATACGACCGGGCGTACAGCTACTGGCAGCAGAAAATGTACGGCGGCGGGTATCGTATCTATACTTCGCTTGATCTTGGCATGCAGGATCTTTTGCAGGAGGCTGTGAACGAAAATCTTTCAGGGCATACTGAAATGAGCTCCGAAGGCGTGCTGGAGCTGCAGGCTTCCGCCACATGCATAGACAACGACACGGGACTCGTGGTGGCGATCGTGGGCGGCCGTGAGCAGGAATTTGCGGGCTATACGTTAAACCGCGCATACCAGTCGTTCAGACAGCCGGGAAGCTCCATAAAGCCGTTGATAGTCTATACTCCCTGGTTTGAGCGGGGGCTTTCACCGGATGACATTTTAAACGACGTATACAGTGAAAACGGCCCAAAGAACGCAGGCGATACATATTCGGGTGAGATCACGGTGCGGTTTGCGGTAGAACGCTCGAGAAATACGGTCGCATGGGAGCTTTTTAAAGAACTGACGCCTGAAGTTGGGCTTTCGTACATAAAGAACATGATGTTCAGAAAGATAGTGGATGAGGACAACATCCCCGCGGCCTCGCTCGGCGGCCTCACATATGGCGTGAGCTCGCTTGAGATGGCAAGCGCATATTCCGCGCTGTGCAACGGCGGCGTTTTCAGGACACCCACCTGCATCGACCGGATAACCGATGTCGACGGAAATGTCATTGTTTCAAGCGCGGTCAGGGAATGGCGTGTATATGAGGAAAATGCGAGCCGTGTCATGACCGACGTCATGAAAGGCGTACTGATAAGCGGAACAGGAAAGAAGTTTAAGCCTGAGACCGCGATAACCGCGGCAAAGACCGGAACGACAAACGACACAAAAGACGGATGGTTTGTGGGCTTCAGTGTTTATTATACCACGGCGGTCTGGGTGGGCTATGACTATCCCAGAGAGATCGAGGACATAAATTCCACATCGCATCCGGGACGCATCTGGAAACAGTTTGTGGATGAGATGCATGAGGGGCTTCCCTCGGTGGATTTTCCGGCCTTTGAGCCGATACCTCAGACAAGGTTCCCTGCCCCAAAATATGAGGATGCGGGACAATATAAATTCACCCCCACTCCCATGCCGGAAAGAGATCCGGAAATGGAAAATGAGGGTGATACAGATCCAAATGAAGAGAGCGGCGGCACAGACCAAAATGAAGACGGCTGGACCGACGACTGGCACTGGGACTGATGTTCCGGTGCTTTTTTAACCCTGCTTTTTCTGCATTGCTTTGTACTTGCTGACGTAGCGCTGTATGCGGTCCGTAGGGTTCAGGAACTCGCTGATCGACAGATCGTGGTTCAGTGAATCGATGAGGAGCGCAATGTACTTTGACATGTCCGCCGTGGTGTAGTAAGGGCGGGAGAGCAGCGCTTCGGGCTGGTAAACAAGGTTTGTGGTGATAAGAAGATCGAACGTGCCGTTCTTGTAGGCTTCGTCAAAGCCTTCCATTCCGCTCGTGAACAGGCCGAATGTGGCGCAGATGAAGATCCTCTTTGCTTTTCTCTCTTTGAGCTCACGTGCGCAGTCAAGCATGCTCTCACCTGAGCTTATCATATCATCGATGATGATGATGTCTTTTCCTTCAACGTTTGAACCCAGGAATTCGTGTGCCACGATGGGGTTCCTTCCGCCTACGATCTTTGTGTAGTCGCGGCGCTTGTAGAACATTCCGACATCCGCTTCGATGACGTTTCCGAAGTAGACCGCGCGGCCCATGGCGCCCTCATCGGGGCTGACTACCATGAGGTGGTCGGTGTCAAGAGTGATATCGGGTGCTTTTCTCAAAAGCGCCTTGATGAACTGGTAGGTGGGCTGTACCGTTTCAAAAGAATGAAGCGGGATGGCATTTTGTACACGGGGATCGTGCGCATCAAACGTGATGATGGAATCGACACCCATGTTTACAAGTTCCTGCAGAGCGATAGCGCAATCGAGAGATTCACGCGCGCTTCTCTTGTGCTGGCGTCCTTCATAGAGGAAGGGCATGATAACGGTGATACGGCGTGCTTTGCCGCCTACAGCGCCGATAAGACGCTTGAGGTCCGAGAAGTGATCGTCGGGAGACATGCAGCTCTCGTGACCGCACACGGAATAAGTGATGGAATAGTTGGTGATGTCAACAAGGAAATAGAGGTCGTCGCCTCTTACCGATTCTTTGATGAGGCCTTTGGCTTCACCCGATCCGAACCTCGGACATACAGTGTCGATAAGATACGAATCTCTCTTGTAATCGTTGAAATGGATGCTTTCCAGGTCATCACTGCTCCTGTTGTAACGCCATTCAACAATATAGTCGTCGACTTTTTCGGCGATCGGCTTAAAGCTTTCAAGAGCTATGATACCGAGCCTTCCGACGGGTAACGTGTTCAAGATGTCATCCTGTGCCATCAATGGTCCTCCGTTTCATTATTTACGAAAACGCTTCCTTAATACGTTGCTAACCTTACAACAGAAAACCTGACTTGTCAAGGCGAATTAAGAAAAGGGCATTTTAAGACGCAGGTCATCTCCAAAGAAATGCAAAATGGTGTAGTATCCGGATATCCTTGAAAAAATACGTTCGCCGTAAACGTTCCCGATGTCCGAAAGACTCAAGTTTGTGGAAAGGATCGTCGATCTGTTTCCGACAAGGCGTTCGCTTATCACTTCGTTGAAACGTGATATAGTAAAGGCGGTGGCAAGCTCCGCTCCGAGATCGTCTATTATGAGAAGATCGCAGGTCATGATGTAATCTGCGGTCTCCGTGATATTTTCTCCGTTATCTCCGCCAAAGTTCCTCAGGGCTTCAAACATCTGATGCGCCGTGAGATAGAGCACCGTGTGGCCTGTTTTTAACAGTTCCGCTGCAATGCAGTTTGAGAGGAAAGTCTTTCCGAGCCCGGGATTTCCGTAAAGGAGCAGATTGTCATGTTCCTTTTTGGTGTCAAAATCCTTTACGAAGTTGAGGCAGATGTTCAGATTGTCCTTCATCTGGTCGTAGGACGAAGTCCCGCTTCTGGGATCTATAAAATCTTTTCTGTAAACGTTAAGGTTGAAGGTGGAGAAATTTTCTTTTTTCAGCTTTTCCTTGAGGTTTGAATTGTCATATATAAGCTCGGTGATGGCTTTTTTAAAGCATATGCATCTTTCGGTCCCGATATGACCGGTGTCCTTGCAGTACGGGCAGGAATAGACACGCTCCAGATAGTCTGCGGGAAAACCGTGCCCGACGAGCAGGGCTTTCTTTTTTTCTGCAATGCCGGAAAGCTGTTTTTTTAAGAGATCAAGAGCACTGTCGGCTTCAGGGCTTTCTGACATAAGGCTCTCTGCGCAGCTCATGGAAAGATCGACGGTCTGTTTTTCGAGAGCTGCATATTCCGGAATGGCTGTAAGGACTTCCTTTCTCCGGCTTTCCGCAATGTGCGCGGAACGGTCCTGAAGTTCATCGTAATGACGCATTATCCTGTTGTACTGGTAGTCTTTAATTGCCATTAGGCTGCTCCCTGTTTGCTTTTAATTTGCTGCGCTGTAAAAGCTGCCTTTCGATCTCGTCCATGTCGGAATCGGTATAGTTACGTTGCTGATAGGAATTGTATGCCGCGGCAGACTTGGAGACAGCGGTCTTGAGATTGCTGCCGTTCCTGGACCTTGATGCGCCCGCGCCGGTGTCGGCCTTTACCTGATCGAGCGTGGTGTAACCCTTTTCGTGCCATGACGTGAGGATCTTGTCAGCATAACTGAAGCTTGGCTTTCCTGCATTTAAAAGCGTGCGGTCGCAGGCTTCCTTGACGATGTCTGTGGAAAAGCCCATGGATTTCCATTTGTTGATGAGCTTTTTCTCTTTGTCCCCGGGAAGACGTCCCAGGTTCCATGACCTGTTGATCACTGAAAAATAGTTGTCAAACGCAGCGGAATACTGCTCGGCGTCCTCAACGGTGGTGATGCCTTCTTCAAACCAGTTGATCGCCACAGTCTGGATGTACTTGCAGTTCTTTTTGTTCCTGCTCACGCACACCTCATAAAGGTGGAGGATGAGCTCATTGGAAAAATGAAGATCGTAGTACATGAACAGAATAAGCGAATAGTCTTCGTTTGTAAGAAGCCTTTCGAGGTATACCGCAACGATGTCGGAAAGCCATTTGATGTTGGGATCACCCAGGGCTTTGTCAATGTCATCGCGGGTATATTCTTTCTTTTCAGGACCGGTCTTCTCACTGATGGAGATGACCGCAGGAGCGGAGACCACTTCAGGCAGTCTCTCGCACACAGGATCCTGCGAAAGGTCGGTGAGACTTATCGCGGTGATCTCGGAATCTTTCTTTTCAAGCTCCAGAACGCCGGACTTCTCCCAATAGTTCAAAGCACGGATTACGTCCTTTTCGGATTCGTCAAGCATATCTGCAGCCGACGAAATGGTAAAATCCACATTGCTGCCCGAAAGACAGCGAAGAACATACAGGTAAACCTTTATCTGCAGACCGTTGGCTCCCGCCATGTAACGGTCGATGAAAACGTTAGGTATGACCGTAGCGGAATACTTACGCCCGGTCCTTATCTTGATGTCACTCATTATACTGATCCGCCCCCGATAAATTATCCCGGACAGGTATCCCACGCCTCTCCGATGTCGCGTAGTATAGCATGAAAAAACGGGTATGTGAACGGGGACTTTTTTGTATTAAAGTCGTAGAACAGGAATGTGGAAAAAGTGGAAAAGTCGGTGGGAAAATTCAAAAACACCTTAAAAATCACAAAAAAGCGGATGAAAAATCCACACACAATTGTGTATATTTTTAACACAATACATGTGTGGAAAAAGTGGAAAAGTCAGTGGCCAAGGAGCATATCGCCTATATTTACAACATCTCCGGCTCCCATAGTTATCAACATGTCACCCTGTGTAGAAAACTGGAGCAAAAAATTTTCAATTTCATCAAAACCGGAAAAATAGTAAGCTTCCTTACCTTTTTTTGCGAGCAGGTTTTTGATGTCTTCCGAGGACACTTCACCCGTGTCTTTTTCACGCGCTGCGTAGATCTTTGCGAGCACTACGACGTCCGAAAGGCTGAGAGCATCGGCAAATCCGTCGAGGAGCGCTTTTGTGCGAGAGTATGTGTGCGGCTGGAACACAGTGATGATGCGCTTGTGGCCCGTGTTTTTCGCGGCGGTGAGAGTGGCTTTTATCTCTGTGGGATGGTGCGCGTAGTCGTCATAAATGTCGATCCCGCCGAGTGTCCCTTTATATTCGAATCTGCGCTTGGTGCCTGTGAAGCGTTTTGCCGCCTCCTGTACGGTGGAAAAAGGTATGCCGTATCTCATTGCCATAGCTATCGCGGGAACCGCGTTTGAAACGTTGTGTGAGCCGACCAGCCCCAAAGAAACACGGCCGATCACCTTGCCGTTCTCACAGTAGTCAAAGCTTCCGCATCCCTTGTCGTCATAGGTGACGTTTGCAGCGGCATAGTCAAAGGCATCCGCATTCTCGCCGTCCTTGCACACACCGTATGTCTTAAGGCCCTGTATCCCTTTAAACAGACCGGAAATGTCTTCGATCTCCGAGTTTACCAGCACCAGTCCGCCTTCCGGAACAAGCTTGGCAAAACGTCTGAAGGAGCACCTGATGTCGTCAAGGTCCTTAAAGAAATCAAGATGATCCGCCTCAATGTTAAGGATGATCTCATCTGTGGGGAAGAAACTAAGGAAAGAGTTTTTGTATTCGCAGGATTCCACTATGAAATCCTCGCCGTGCCCCACGCGGAAGTTTCCGCCGATCTCGGGGACCACGCCGCCCACAGAGATCGTGGGATCCGTGCCCGCATCAAGAAAGAACATCGAGAGGAGCGAAGTGGTGGTGGTCTTTCCGTGAGTTCCCGCAATGCCTATGGAATGAGGGAACAGCTTCATCACCTGTCCCATGAGTTCTCCGCGTGTGAGAAGAGGGATATTGCGGCGCTGCACCTCGAGAAGTTCCGGATTGTCAGGGCTTATCGCGTTTGTATAGACCACGACATCGATGGTATCTGTTATGTTTTCCGCGCACTGCCCTATCTTTACATCGGCGCCGAGGCTTTTGAGCTCATCGGTGAGCGCCGAAGGATTCGGATCCGAACCTGAGACCGTAAAGTGTCTCGAAAGCAGGAGCTTTGCAAGACCGCTCATGCTGATCCCGCCTATCCCCATGAAATGGACATGCACAGGCTTGTTAAAATCAATAATATACATCTTATTTCCTCCGTCAGCCGCGGCATACCGCGGTACGTTAATTATAGTCATGACACGAGCAAAAATCAAGGGCAGGAGAGTTTGGAAACGTTACCGAAAATTTTCGAAAAAATATCAGATGGTATATTGACAGAGCGACGAAAATGGTATATTATGACTTCAACAGCGAAAATTTACGAAACTCGCGTTGGGTTTACAAGTAACACATCCACAAAGGAAGGGAGAAAGGGACTTATGGGAAAAGATCAGCTGAAACGAGGTTCGGGTCTTTTAATGCCGGTCAGCGCGCTTCCGTCGCCTTACGGCATCGGTACATTGGGAAAAGCCGCTTTTGATTTTGCGGATTTTGCGGCTGGTTGCGGAGCAAAATACTGGCAGGTGCTCCCGATTGGCCCGACAAGCTACGGTGACAGTCCGTATCAGTCGTTTTCCGCATTTGCGGGAAATCCTTACTTTATAGATCTGGACATTCTCATAAAAGAAGGCCTTCTTTCGGAAGAGGATGTGAAAAACGCCGATTTCGGACAGGACCCTTCGGATATAGACTATGCCGCGCTTTATGCTTCCCGCTTTGAAGTGCTGAGAAAAGCATACAATGCGAGCCGGCACAAGGATACAGAAGGATACAGGGCCTTCACCGAGGCAAACCGCTACTGGCTTTCCGATTATGCTTTCTATATGGCGTTAAAGATACACTTTGGCGGAAAGTCCTGGCAGGAATGGGACGACGACATCCGTCTGAGAAAGCCCAAAGCCGTATCCAAATACAAAAAACAACTCGCGGACGATATCGATTTCTGGAAGTTCCTGCAGTTCAAATTTGATATCCAGTGGAACGAAGTAAAGAAATATGTAAATTCCCTCGGAATAGAGATGATCGGTGACATTCCGCTCTATGTGGCGCTTGACAGCGCGGACGTGTGGGTGCATCCGGATCTTTTTGAACTGGATGAGGACCTTCGTGAGATAAACATTGCGGGAGTGCCGCCGGATATGTTTTCCGAGACCGGACAGCGCTGGGGCAATCCCATCTACCGCTGGGACAAGATGAAAAAGACTCACTTTAAGTGGTGGGCGGAAAGAATGAGATCGTGCGGGTATCATTATGATGTGGTCCGCATCGACCATTTCATAGGCATCGTAAACTACTGGTCGATACCGGCGACATGCCCCACGGCAGTGGACGGTCAGTGGATAAAGGGACCGGGAAAGAGCCTCACGGACATGATAAACCGTGTGATCCCCGATACAAAGCTCATCGCAGAGGATCTGGGAGTGCTCACAGAGCCCGTAAAACAGCTCATCGAAGCAAACGGCTATCCCGGAATGAAGATACTCGAGTTTGGCTTTGATGTGGAGCCCGGCAATCCTTATCTTCCGCATAACTACACCACCGACAATGTCATCGTATATATCGGGACTCATGACAACGAGACCCTTGTGGGCGCCATCCTTAACGCAAAGGTACAGGATCAGAAAAAACTCATGGAGTATTACCGTGCATCGAGCGAGGAGGAACTTCCCAAAGCGATCATCCACGCAGCTTACGCAAGTGTGGGACGCGTAGCGATAATCCAGGTGCAGGATATGCTGGGGCTCGACAACAGCGCCCGCATGAATTTCCCTTCCACCATCGGACAGAACTGGCGCTGGCGCGTGACAGAAAAACAGCTCGCCTCCATAGACAGGAAATATTACAAAAACCTCGCAGAGCTTTACGGAAGATAGAATCGATTTAAAAGGAGCACCAAATGAAAGACTTTAAAGCAAACGTATCCGAGATACTTTCTCTTGACTACGGAAAGACCGTGGAAACGGCCGACACCCGCGAACTCTATGCCGCGGTGGCCGGAGCCGCTATGTGCGGTGTGGGCAGGGATTTTGCCGAAAAAGCAAAAAACGCCGAAGGTAAGAAAGCGGCATATCTGTCAGCGGAATTCCTCATCGGAAGGATGACCTACAACAACCTCCTGAACCTCGGGCTTCTGGGTAAATACACCGAGCTCATGGATGCTCACAGAAGAGATCCGGGTGAGCTTGAGGATGTGGAAGATCCCGCTCTCGGAAACGGTGGTCTCGGAAGGCTTGCCGCATGTTTCCTCGATTCCGGTGCCACACTCGGCTACAATCTCAACGGTTACGGCATCCGTTATCGCTACGGCCTGTTCAAACAGACCTTTAAAGACGGATTCCAGAACGAAGAGCCCGACGACTGGACAAAGGACGGAGATCCCTGGTCTGTGCGCTGTGAAAAAGACAAGGTGCTCGTTCATTTCAAAGACGGTGACGTTTATGCCGTTCCCTACGACATGCCTGTTGTGGGCTACGGCGGGAAAAAGATAAACATGCTGAGACTCTGGCAGGCAGAGCCTGTGAACGAGTTCGATTTCGATCTTTTCAACGGGCAGAAATATTCAAAAGAAGCCGAAGAGAGGAACAAAGCATTTGCGATATCTGCCGTGCTCTATCCCAACGACTCCGAAAAGGCCGGAAAGCAGCTCAGACTCAAGCAGCAGTATTTCTTTTCCAGTGCCTCTGTGCGCGATATGATCCGCACCTACAAGGAAAAGTACGGAAACGACTTTAAACAGTTCTCTTCCGAATATGCGATACAGCTGAACGATACTCATCCCACCGTTGCGATCCCCGAATTCATAAGGATCATGGTGGAGGAAGAGGGTCTTACGACCGCAAAAGCGCTCAGGCTTGCCAAGGAGACCTTTGCATACACAAACCACACCGTAATGGCCGAAGCACTTGAAAAATGGGATGTTTCGCTCTTTAAGTCAGTTATCCCCGACGTTTTCAAGTATGTAAAGCTTCTGCAAAGATCGCTTGAAAAAGAGATCGCGTCGATCGATACAGGAAAATTTGACAAGTCGATGTACAACATCATCGACGGCAACCTCATACACATGGCGCGTATGGCTATTTTTGCGTCGCATTCCACAAACGGTGTTGCCGAGATCCATACTGAGATCCTTAAAAACGACGCGCTGAAGGAATGGTACAAGGCCTACCCCGAGCGCTTCAACAACAAGACGAACGGCATCACACAGCGCAGATGGCTTGCTCTCTGCAACATGGAGCTTTCCGGCTTTATCTCGGACCGCATCGGAAAAGACTGGGTGACCGACCTCGACGAGCTCAAAAAACTCGCTCCTTACGCCAAGGATACCAAGTGTGTAAAAGAGTTCAACAAGATAAAACAGATCAAGAAACAGCAGCTTTCCGACTATATCTTTGAGAAGGAAGGCACAAGGATCGATCCGCAGTTCATCTTTGACATACAGATAAAGCGTCTCCACGAATACAAGAGACAGCTCATGAACGCTTTCTCGATACTTGATATCTACTTTGGGCTGAAGGAAGGCAGGATCAAGGATTTCACACCGATGTGCTTCATTTTCGGTGCGAAGGCCGCTCCGGGATATTTCAGGGCAAAGAGCATAATCAAGTTCATCAACGAGATCGCAAAGCTCATCGATTCCGACAAGGATGTGAAAAAACTCCTTAAGGTCGTATTCGTGCAGAATTACAATGTTTCCTATGCGGAAAAGCTGGTCACAGCGGCCGACATTTCCGAACAGATATCGACTGCGGGAACGGAAGCTTCGGGCACAGGAAACATGAAGCTCATGCTCAACGGAGCTGTAACGCTCGGCACCTATGACGGCGCGAACGTTGAGATCGTGCGTGAGGCCGGAGAGGAAAACAACTACATCTTCGGAAACCGCGTCGAAGACATAGAAAAACTTAAAGCCAAGGGCTACAACTCGAAAAAGATCTACAAGAGCAACAAGAGATTAAAACGCGTTGTTGACACGCTTGTGGACGGCACTTTTGACGACGGCGGAACGGGCGGATTTAAGGAGCTTTATGACTCACTCCTTGAAGGCGCATCTTGGCACAAGCCCGATCACTATTTCATTTTTGCCGATTTTGACAGCTATGTCGAAGCAAAGCTCAAGGCAAACAAGGATTACAAAGACCGTGTCGCTTTTGGCAGAAAGTGCCTGCTGAACACGGCAGCGGCAGGAAAGTTCTCTTCCGACAGAACGATAAGAGACTATGCAAAAGAGGTGTGGGACCTCGACTGAAAGACTTGAGATCCAAATATCAAGGGGTTGTCCTTATAGGCGGCCCCTGTTTTTTTATCCTCGGAAAGGCTTGCGATCACACTCGATTCTTGACAAACAGCGCGCTCTGGGATAAAGTATTGAGGAGTATAGCCTTCGCTCGGACAGCAAGGCAAAAAGGAGAATCAAAAAATGGCAGACGACAGGAAATTAGTTGAAGAGATCACATCCATGGATGTGGATTTCGCCCAGTGGTATACAGACGTTGTTTTAAAAGCCGAGCTCATCGACTATACGTCCGTAAAAGGATGCATGGTGATAAAGCCCGACGGATATGCGATCTGGGAAAACATACAGCATGAGCTTGACAGAAGGTTCAAGGAAGCGGGCGTTCAGAACGTTTATCTTCCCATGTTCATTCCCGAAAGCCTTCTTGAAAAAGAGAAGGACCATGTCGAGGGTTTTGCTCCCGAAGTGGCATGGGTAACACAGGGAGGACTGCAGCCTTTACAGGAAAAGCTCTGCGTGCGCCCCACATCCGAGACGCTTTTCTGTGATTTTTACAAAAATCTCATCCATTCCTACAGAGATCTGCCCAAGGTATACAACCAGTGGTGCTCGGTAGTGCGCTGGGAGAAGGAGACCAGACCTTTCCTTCGTTCCCGTGAGTTTTTGTGGCAGGAAGGTCACACCATCCATGCATCTCACGACGAGGCACAGGAGCGCACGATCCAGATGCTCAACATCTACGCCGATTTCTGCGAGGACTTCCTTGCAATGCCCGTGGTAAGAGGCAGAAAGACCGATAAGGAGAAATTTGCGGGCGCGGAAGCCACCTACACCATCGAGGCTCTCATGCACGACGGAAAGGCTCTGCAGTCCGGCACGAGCCACAACTTCGGTGATGGCTTTGCAAGAGCTTTCGGCATACAGTACACCGACAATCAGAACACGTTGCAGTATCCGTACCAGACTTCATGGGGCGTTACCACACGTCTCATCGGCGCGATCATCATGGTCCATGGTGACAACGAAGGACTTGTGCTTCCTCCCAAGGTTGCGCCCACACAGGTCATGGTCATCCCCATTCAGCAGAAAAAGGAGGGCGTCCTCGAAAAGGCGCAGGACATCTGCGACAGAGTCGGCCGCATAGCACGCACAAAGCTTGATTCTTCTGACAAGAGCCCCGGCTGGAAGTTTGCTGACTGCGAGATGAGAGGCATCCCGCTCCGTATAGAGATCGGACCTCGCGATCTTGAAGAAGGAAAGTGCATCGTCGTAAGACGTGATACAAGAGAAAAGACTCCCGTAATGCTTTCCGAGCTTGAGGAGAGGATCCCTCAGATGCTCGACAGAATGCAAAAGGATATGTACAACCGCGCAAGAGAGCACAGGGACGCACATATCTGGGATGCGCACAACTATCAGGAATTCAAGGATATAGCAGAAAACAAGCCCGGCTTCATCCGCGCCATGTGGTGTGAGAACAGAGAGTGCGAGGACAAGATCAAGGCCGATCTCGGCGTTACATCACGCTGCATGCCGTTCAACGACGACGATCAGATAAGCGATGTCTGCGCATGTTGCGGAAAGCCCGCAAAGAAGCTTGTTTACTGGGGCAAGGCATATTGATCTTGGAAATGAAGCTACCCGAAAATGTAAAAAAAATAGTGGATGCCCTCATTGAAAACGGCTATGAAGCATATGCCGTGGGAGGGTGCGTAAGGGATTCGCTGTTAAACAGGACTCCGAAGGATTGGGACATCACAACGTCCGCATTGCCCGGGCAGGTGAAGGAGATATTTCCGCACACTGTGGATACAGGCATCAAGCACGGCACCGTGACTGTGATGCTGAACCATGTGGGCTATGAAGTCACCACCTACCGCATCGACGGAAAATATGAGGATATGCGCCACCCTTCAGAGGTGTCCTTTACAAAAAGTCTCTCGGAAGACCTTTTACGTCGCGATTTCACCATAAACGCGATGGCATATAACGAAAAGGACGGTCTTGTGGACCTTTTCGGAGGGCAGGAAGACCTGAAAAACGGGATCATCCGCTGCGTGGGAGATCCGGGAGCGCGTTTTGACGAGGATGCGTTAAGGATCCTCAGAGCCTTCAGGTTTTCCGCACAGCTCGGTTTTACCGTCGAAAAAGACACAAAGAACGCAGCTGCGGCGCGCGTGCAGAACCTTCGGAAAGTGAGCGCGGAGCGTATCCGCGACGAACTTTGCAAGCTTATCCTTTCAAAAAATCCGGACAGACTGTTCGATGCGATGGATGCAGGCGTCACCGCGGTCGTTTTACCTGAGTTTGACACGCTGGTCCGCGGAGGGCGGGACGCAAAAGGACTTAGAGGTGTCCTGAGCGGCAATGCTTCTTCCGGCATGAGAGCGGTGAAAGCCGTGTCCCTTGCGGGAAACAAGGATCTCACAGACCTTAAGGACCTTACTGCAAAAGAAGAACTGATCTTAAAGTGGGCGGCGCTTCTTTCCGAATATGCCGACACTGATGTTTTCAAAGAGGATATAGAAAAATTCACCGAAGAACGCGGCGGCGAAAAGCCCGAAGACCAGTACAGGGCTGTGAGCCTCACAGGACAGAGCGAAGCCGCGGAAGAAAAAAAGAGGACCGAAGTCAGGAACGTGATGAACAGGTTCAAGTTTGACAATGAGACCCGCGACATGGTCGTAAGACTTGTCGGGCTTCACAACAAAAAGCCTGTGTTTGTGAATGACGTTTCGATGAGACAGCTCCTTCGCCGTAACGGTGAAGAGACCGTGAAGCTCCTGTTTGAGTTGCAGAGCGCTCAGTGCCTTGCGGAAAGCTTTGTTTCCGTGGGCGGTATAAATGTCGGGAGCGTGAAGACTCTCGAAAAGATAAAAAAAGCAAAGGAAACCGTAAAGACCGTGACAGAGCGTGGTGACTGCTACAGCATCAGGCAGCTCGCGGTAAACGGGAGGGATCTCATTGAAGCCGGTATAGACGAGGGCTCCAAGGTGGGAGAGACCCTGGAATTCCTTTTGGACAAGGTGATAGCAGACCAGTCGCTTAACGACAAGGAAAAGCTTATCAACATAGCATGTCTTAACTATTGATCCTGATACGGAGAGAGTAAATTGATAAATCTCGGACCGGAAGAAGAGAATAAAAACAGCAGACTGTATGAACAGCGTGTCTACGGGACCGACAAGCAGAAACGAAAACGCTATGACGAACTGCTTGGAAAGGACACTGCGGATTCTGCGAGAAAACGGAGCGGGTACGATCCGCGTCCGTCCTCGACCGAGAGCCACGGCGGGATAATCGCGCTCATGGCGGTTTTCATGGTCGCGATCTTCGGACTCCTGCTCTACCTTGTTTTCGGAGGAAAGAGCAACACGGGGAAAAGGCCCGGACAGCAGACGGATCCCACGGGGACGGCATCCCTGACACAGGGAGTTTCCGCAACTCCCATACCCGCGGGCTTTGAATACCTGGCGGTCGTTCTTTCGGTCGACACGGAGATAAAGACCATAAAGATCTACAATGTCCGTGAAGATGTGGAGCAGCTTCTTGTATATACGGGAGCAAGCCTCTTTTATGCAAGACAGGGCAGTCAGATCACCGCTGCACAGCTTTCGACGGGCGATATCGTGAGATTTTCCTGTGATTCCCGGGACATGGTGGTAAAGGCTGTATGGGCTGACGACACCTGGGAAAAGCTTAAGGTCGATGACCTGGAGATCGACACGGAGACGCACAGGATGACCGTAAAGGGCAGAAACTACAGATATCCCGAAGGTGTCTGTGTCCTCAGTAACAACGAGCAGGTGAAGCTGTCTTCACTCATCCCGTCCGAAGACAAATATACGGTCCGCGGCGTGGATGACACGGTCTGCGAGATCATTGTCACAACAGGCCACGGAACCATCGCTTTACGGAATTTTGAGGATTTTGTGGGCGGTACACTCCAGATAGGCACAAGATATTTCAAAGAAGTCACGAACGACGGCGTTTTCGTGGTGCGGGAAGGCGACTACACCGCAACGATCAGCCATGATGAATATCAGGGCACGGAAGAGATAAAAGTCGAGCGTGACAAGGAAACGATATTTGACGTGTATGAATACGGACGCGGCTCGATACACATCGGAAATGTTTATTTCACCGTATCGGACGGAAACAACAATCCGATAGCCGCAACGCTTTACATAAACGGGAAAAAGACGGAATATGCGGGCATAGCGGTGGCGCTTGACTATGGCACATACGATCTGGAGATCGAAGCCGGCGGGTTTGAAACACAGGCCACAAAGATAAACGTGGACCGTGACGAGATGAGGATATCGCTTTACCTCACAGCGACCGCGCCGTTTACTCCGACGCCCACACCTGAGCCCACAGTGACTCCGGATGCCGGGCTGACACCGGGGGCAACGCCGACAGTAATTCCGACACAGGGGGGAACCACATCCGCCAGCGTTGATATCTCTACAATGGGATTCACGTTAGATCCCAATCATCTGATCTTTGTAATGGGACCTGAGGGAGCGGAACTACAGCTTACTAACACGGATCTGAGCGAAACGTATAATATCGGGACGGTACCGTGTGATTTTCAAAAGATATTAAGCAATAACTGGCAGATGATAATCCTGTATAACGGACAGGCGGTCATTTTCGAAGAGGTGGATGGTCCACTGCCCAATGACGGCGCAGATGTCTTTTACAATTTTGCGGACAGATTCAGTACCGGTAACTGATATATGCAGTATCATGCCTTAGGGCATTTACAATATGCACTATGAAAAGGAGAGCAAATATGGCTGATCACACAAAGAACTATGAGGAATGGCTCAACAATCCCTACTTTGACGAAAAGACAAAGGAAGAACTTAAGGGTATCGCCGACAATCCGAACGAGATAAAAGAGCGCTTTTACAAGGATCTTGAGTTTGGTACCGGCGGACTCAGAGGCATCATCGGCGCAGGCACAAACCGCATGAACGTCTACACCGTAAGACGTGCGACTCAGGGCCTTGCAAATTACATCAAGCGCATGAACGCTCAGAAAAAGGGCGTTGCGATAGCTTTCGATTCACGCCATATGTCTCCCGAGTTTGCCGACGAAGCAGCTCTGTGCCTTGCGGCAAACGGCATCAAGGCCTATGTTTTTGAGTCTCTCCGCCCTACTCCCGAGCTTTCGTTCGCAGTGAGATTTCTCGGAGCCACAGCGGGCATCAACGTGACCGCAAGCCACAACCCGCCTGAATACAACGGCTATAAGGTTTACTGGGAAGACGGCGCGCAGATCATCGCGCCTCACGATGTTGAGATCCTCAAAGAAGTAAACGGCATTTCCGATTTCAGCATCTGCCTCACGATGGACAAGGACAAAGCCATTGCCGAAGGGCTGTACGAGCAGATCGGCAAAAGCGTTGACGATGCATACATCGCAACACTTAAAAAGCTTGTATTAAGGCCCGATGCCATCAAGGCAAACAAGGACTTAAAGATCGTCTACACGCCTCTTCACGGCACGGGAAACATCCCCGTAAGACGCATCTTAAAAGAGATCGGATTTGAGAATGTAACCGTAGTTCCCGAGCAGGAACTTCCAAACGGCGACTTCCCGACCGTTTCCTACCCGAATCCCGAGGCAAAGGAAGCCTTTGAGCTTGGTCTCGGCATTGCAAAAAAGATCGACGCGGACCTTGTTCTCGCTACCGATCCCGATGCCGACAGACTTGGCGTTTATGTAAAAGACGCAAAGTCCGGTGAATACATTTCACTCACCGGAAATATGAGCGGATGCCTTCTTGCCGACTATGAGATTTCCTCAAAGAAGGAACTCAATGGTTCACTTCCCGCAGACGGCGCGCTCATCACCACCATCGTTTCCACCGACATGGCAAAGGCCATCGCAAAGTATTACGGAGTGGACTGCATCGAAGTGCTCACAGGCTTCAAATACATCGGCGGCGTGATGAGAGAATTTGAAGAGAAGGGCAAGGGCACCTATCTCTTTGGCTTTGAGGAAAGCTACGGCTGCCTTATCGGCGACCACGCAAGAGACAAGGACGCTGTTGTTGCCACAATGGCTCTCTGCGAGGCAGCGGCATATTACAAGACAAAGAACATGACACTTTGGGATGCAATGGTTGAAATGTACGAGCGTTACGGCTATTACAAGGATGCCATCATTTCCGTTACCATGAAGGGCATTTCCGGTCTCCAGAAGATCGGAGAGATCATGGAGCACTTAAGACACGAGCCCATCACCGAAATCGCGGGCTACAAGACACTTGCGGTGCGCGATTACAAGGAAGATGTAAGAAAAGACCTTGCGACAGGAAAGACCGAAAAGACGGGCCTTCCCAACTCAAACGTGCTCTATTATGAGCTTACCGACAACGCATATCTCTGCGTAAGACCTTCGGGCACAGAGCCCAAGATCAAGCTTTACTACGGTGTAAAGGGCAATTCGATAAAGAATGCGGAGGAGCTTTCCGAAAAGCTCGGAAGCGAAGTCAAGTCTCTGCTTGAAAGCTTATAAAATCAAACAGTGAGGGAAAAATGATCCGATACGTGCTTGTCGATCTTGACGGAACGATCACAGATTCCTTTGAGGGCGTAACGAAGAGCATTCAATACGCCCTTTCTCATTATGGTATCGAGGTTCCGGACAGGGAAGCATTAAGAAAATACATAGGGCCGCCCATCACCTGGTCCTTCAAGGATGCGGGCCTTCCAGACGAGTGTGTTGACGAGGCCATCATGAAATACCGTGAGCGATATAACCGCGAAGGCTTGTACGAGGCAAAGATCTATGATGGTATCCCGGAGATGTTAACGACCCTGCACAACGCGGGTATCAAGCTGGTGCTTGCCACATCAAAGCCTCTGGTATTTGCCGAAAAGATCATGAAGCACTTTAAGATGGACCTGCTGATGGATGAACTTTGCGGTGCAATGTCCGACAGAGAAAGGAACAAAAAATGGCAGGTCATAGAATATATCCTCACGGAGCATGAAGTTTCCGACAGGTCGGAGGCGCTGATGCTCGGGGACACGCGCTTTGACGTGGAAGGAGCAAACATCTGCGGAATAAAGACCATGGGAGCGCTGTGGGGCTTTGGGAGCAGGGAAAGCCTTGAAAAAGAAGGCGCGGCGTATTTTGCAAAAACCCCCGTGGAAGCCGCGGAGATGATATTAAAGATCAACGGACTTTGATCCGGTAAAAATATTTTTAAAGGAGACAGATCTATGAACGACATGATCAAAAAACTGATCGGAGTCGGGATAGGAGCGGTGGTGATCGCGATCCTTATCTTCAGCTCGATCTATACCATCGGAGAACAGGAGCAGGCTGTGGTAACGACCTTCGGTAATCCCAAGGCCGTGAGCACCGCGGGCATCCACCTTAAGATCCCGTTCATCCAGCACGTGAGAAAGGTGGACACGACCATAAAGGGCATTGCCATCGGCTATCAGGAAGCTTCCAATGTTTCGATAGAGTCCGAGTCCCTTATGATCACATCAGATTTCAACTTTGTAAACGTGGACTTTTATCTCGAATACAGAGTGAGCGACCCGATACTTGCGCTCTATGCTTCGCAAAATCCCACTGTGGTGCTTAAAAACATCGCGCAGGGCTGCATCCGTTCCGTCATCGGAACGACCGATGTCGACTCCGTTATCACCACAGGAAAGAACGAGATCCAGGCGAACATCAAGGAAATGATAATGAGAGAGCTTGCTGCCAATGATATCGGCATACAGCTCGTAAACATCACCATCCAGGACGCCGAACCTCCGACGGATGCCGTAAAGGAAGCCTTTAAAGCGGTTGAAACCGCAAAACAGAGCAAAGAGACCGCGATAAACAATGCAAACAAATACAGATCCGAACAGCTTCCCGCAGCACAGGCAAAGGTCGACAGGATCATCAAGGAAGCAGAGGCTTCAAAAGCCGCAAGGATCAACGAAGGTATCGGTCAGGCCGAGCGTTTTTCGGCACTTTTTGACGAATATAAGAAATATCCTCTCATCACCAAGCAGAGAATGTTCTTTGAAGCAATGCAGGAACTTCTCCCCGACATGACCGTATACATAAACGGCACTGACAAAGACGGAAACAACATCGAGATGATGCTCCCGCTGGAGCCGTTCCTTTCGGAATGATAAAGATCATCAAATTTCAAGTCTCGGAGGAAATATGGAAGAATATAAGTCAAGCGGAACCTACAGCGGAGGCGCACAGAATGCAAAGCCCGCAAAGGCAGGCGGTTTCGGAAAATATATAGTGATAGCGGTGATCGCGATCATCGCCCTTGGGCTCATCAGAGCCTGCTTTGTAGTAACATACAGGAACGAGTACACACTCGTGAGACAGTTCGGAAAGATCGATCACGTGGTATCTGAGCCCGGTCTTTCCATGAAGATACCGTTCATCCAGACAGCGGATACACTGCCAAAGACCATACTCATCTATGACCTTGAGCCTTCGGATGTCATCACGATGGACAAAAAGACCATGGTCGCAGACCTTTATGTACTCTGGCGCATAAACAATCCCACGCTTTTCGTGCAGACACTGAATTCCCAGCTGTCGAATGCCGAAGTCAGGATCAATGCGGCAGTCTTCAACTCAATGAAAAACGTCATTTCATCGTTAAACCAGATGGATGTCATTTCCGGTCGTGACGGCACGCTTTCCTCACAGATCAGATCGAACATCGGTACCGGCATGGAGCAGTACGGCATCGAACTCATCAGCGTTGTCGTAAAACGCCTCGACCTTCCCGATGACAACAAGTCTGCGGTGTATGACAGAATGATCTCGGAGAGAAACAACATCGCCGCAAAATACACTGCGGAAGGTGAAGCGGAAGCACAGATGATCCGCACCCAGACCGACTATGAGATCACGATCAGCGTATCCGAGGCGGAAGCAAAGGCTGCGGAGACGGTGGCAGCGGGTGAAGCGGAGTACATGAGAAAGCTCTCGAGCGCCTATAACGATCCCGAAAAAGCGGATTTTTACACCTTTGTTCTTTCTCTTGACGCTGCAAAGAAGTCGCTCATCGGAGGAAAGAAGACGCTCATTCTGTCGCCCGATTCACCGATCGCGCAGATCTTCATGAATGCGGAGTGATATATGGCAAAGATCTCAAAAGAGGATTTTGACAAGATCGCAAGCCTCTCAAAGCTGTCCTTCAGCGAGGAGGAACGTGAGCGGTTTACGGCGGATCTTGAACAGCTTACCGACTTTGCAAAAAGCGTGAACACAGCGCTCTGTGATGAAACAGACGCGGAAGGCAGAGAGCCCGGGAAAGCTGAAGAACTCACACTCGAAGGATTAAGGGAAGACGTTACAGCGTCTTCCCTTTCAAATAGTGCCGCGCTTCAGAATGCAAACGGCACAGACGGATATTTTAAGGTGAACCGGGTGATATGAACACACTCTTTGAATTGTCGGAAAAGCTTAAAAAGAGGGAGATCTCATCCCTTGAGCTCACAAAAGCATACATCGGGCGCATTGACGAGAAAAACCCTCTGCTGAATGCGGTGGTGCATAAGACCTATGACAAAGCGCTCGCCCTTGCGGAGAGGGCGGATAAGCGCCTTGCTGATGGAAATGCACCGCTTCTCTGCGGTATCCCGGTCTTGTTGAAGGACAATATATGCAGCGAAGGCGACCTCACCACATGCTGCTCAAAGATGCTGTCCGGGTATCGCCCGCCTTATGACGCGACCGCATGGAAAAGGCTTGAGGAGCAGGGTATGGTCCTCCTCGGGAAGACCAACATGGACGAGTTTGCTTTTGGGTCAACGTCGGAAACAAGCTGCTACGGAGCGCCGAAAAATCCGGTTGATCCATCTTTTATCACAGGCGGGTCTTCAGGCGGATCGGCAGCGGCTGTAAGCGCAGGATTTGCGCCCGTTGCACTTGGGAGCGACACGGGCGGATCGGTAAGACAGCCGGCATCATTTTGCGGAGTTGTGGGGCTTAAGCCCACATATGGCGCAGTGTCGAGATACGGGCTTATCGCATATGCAAGCTCATTTGACCAGATAGGTGTGTTTGCGGGCTCTGTGAAAGAAGCCGGCGTTCTTTTTGGTGCGATCCGAGGGACGGATTCTCATGACATGACGACCTGCGCAGGTTTTTACAGTGCCGGAAAAAGGCAGGACGGAGAGCTTTCCGCGGCATCTGCCGGCAGGCGGCTTAAGCTCGCGATAGTCCGTGAGCTTTCCGACGGCATTGACGAAGATGTGAAAAATACACTTGAGCGTGCACGGGCTTATTTTAGCGGAACCGGCGCCGAGATCGCAGAGGTTTCGATACCTTCGCTTGTTTCCGCACTCCCCGCATATTACATCATTGCTTGCGCCGAGGCTTCATCAAATCTTGGGCGCTATGACGGCGTGCGGTACGGACACAGGGCGGAAGGTGCCGCAAGCTTTGAGGAACTTGCCGTTAAAAGCAGGAACGAAGGCTTCGGAGACGAAGTAAAGCGCCGTATCATGCTCGGTACCTATGTACTTTCGGGAGGCTATTACGACGCATGGTACAGGAAAGCCTGCGAGGTGCGAGAGACGGTAACACGCGGATTTTTGAAAACCTTTGAAAAATACGATGTTATCCTTGCGCCGACGTCTCCTTTTATTGTCCCCAGATTCGGAGAAAAAAGAGGAGCGGCCGATCTTTACAGAGCAGATATGTGCACAGCACCCGCAAATCTTTCGGGGCTCCCCGCAATCTCTGTGCCTTCGGGGACAGACAGAAACGGCATGCCCATCGGACTTCAGATCATAGGGAACAGGTTTGATGAAGAGACGGTGCTTTTTGCTGCGGAGAAGCTTGAACAGGGCCTTAAGCCCCAGCACGATACATGGGGAGGGTGTGCATGCTGACCGACTATGAGATGGTATGCGGCATTGAGACACATGTCGAACTTGCTTCAAAGACCAAGATATTCTGCGGATGCAGCACAGCCTTTGGAGGAGAACCGAATACACACTGCTGTCCCGTATGCCTTGGGCTTCCCGGAGCTCTGCCCGTGCTCAGCTCGGAAGTCGTGCGGCTTGCGGTAAAAGCCGGGCTTGCTCTGAATTGCAGCATAAACCTGCATTCACATATGGACAGGAAAAACTACACCTATCCCGATCTGCCGAAGGCATATCAGATCTCGCAGTTTGATGAGCCGCTGTGCGTCGGCGGTTTTGTGATGCTTGACAGCGGAAAGCGTATAGGCATAACACGCATTCACATTGAAGAAGACGCAGGAAAACTGGTGCACGGATCGGAAGGCACGTTTGTTGATTACAATCGTGCGGGCGTGCCGCTTATTGAGATAGTCTCGGAGCCGGATATCTCGACTCCCGAGGAAGCAAGGGAATATGCGGAAAAACTCCGCCTTATCATGCGCTATGCAGGCATTTCCGACTGCAGGATGCAGGAAGGACAGATGCGCTGCGATGTCAATCTGTCGCTCAGGCCGCATGGATCCGATACTTTTGGTACGCGCACTGAGACAAAAAACATCAATTCTTTCGGAAACATAGTAAAAGCGATGAATCTCGAGATCGAGAGACAGGCGGCTGTGCTGGATGCCGGGGGTACTGTTATCCGCGAGACGATGCGTTATGATGAGGATGCGAACCGCATTGTTTCCATGCGGAGCAAAGAGGGCTTTGACGATTACAGGTTTTTCCCGGAGCCGGATATTCCGCGGTTTTCCATCGACGAAGCTGAGATTAATGATATTCGCGCGTCAATACCCGAGCTGCCTTTTGAAAAAAGAGAAAGATACATAAAAGAGCTGGGCCTTTCGGAATACAACGCGGATCAACTTTACCGCTTCAAGAACGTCTGCGCCTTTTTTGAAGCTGTGATAAATACGGGCGCAACTCCCAGAAATACCGCAAACCTTATCATCGTTACGATCTTTTCCGGTTTTTCGACTGAAGGAGAAAAAGAGGATTTTGACATCAGAGTCACCGCGCAGGAGATGGCAAAGCTTGTAAAATACCTGGATGAGAAAAAGATAAGCATGCAGACCGCTTCAAAAACGTTGCTTTCCATGCTTGAGACCGGAGAAGGCGCAGACAGCTTTATAAGCCCTGAGGACCTTACGGATGTGGATGCCGATGAGCTTCTTGCGCTATGCCAAAAAGCTGTGGAGGAAAACCCCAAAGCCGCGGACGATGTGCGCTCAGGTACGGATAAAGCAATAAACGTCCTCAAAGGCCATGTAATGAAAAACTCCCGCGGACGCGCAGATTCCGCAGAGGCGGAGAGGATAATACGATCGCTGCTTGTGTGAACATGTATCTGCTTTTTAGTCGTATTTGTCTGTGAAAGCCATTGTTAATTCGTTCAAAGTGTTTAGATCTATGATGGGATGCCGACAGGGATGAAGCTTTATATTCCCAATATCCTTGATCTATAAGATCAGAAATGCCGAGAGCCGCCCTTGATACTGTAAGGGGGCGGCTTTTTTTCGTTGACACTGCCGAATTTAGTGTGTTATTATACAAGTTGGTGCATTATACACTTTTGGGAGAAATCGGATGATCAACAATCGTAAAGTCAGGCTTATGACGCGTCTGGCGATATTTGAGGAAAGCGAAGGTAAAGAGGACCTGAAGCTGGGACAGTATTTCCGCAGGGACTATATCCGCCTTCAGATCTTCAAAAACATAATAGCGGTCACGATAGGCTTTGCTCTGCTTGTGGGGCTTTATCTGGGATATGAGATAGAATTCCTTGTAAAGGAAGCCGTAAATATCGATTATTTTGCGATGGCAATGAGGTTTTTGGGACTGTACCTGGTGGTGCTTCTGATATATGTGGCGTGTGCGGTGGTGTTCAGCATGCTGCATTACAATGCATCGAGGAAAAAGCTTGCCAAATATTTCAGGATGCTGAGACGCATGCGTACCTTTTACAGGGAGGAAAGCGGAAAATGATAACCAATATCCTGGTCGTCAGAAAGGCCGTTCGCCGGTTCATACAGAAATACCAGACCGCGTTTGAGCTTATATTTAAATTTATAATAACATATCTTGCGTTCGATCAGATAGTTACGCTGCTGGACTTCAGCACTACGCTTTCAAAGAGCGTTGTGAAGCTTGCTGTGGGAGTGATCGGAGCGATAGTTCCGGGGATAGTCACTATCCTGATACTTGGGATCACCGCGCTGTATGAGGTCTATTCGGCGGCACCGATACTGTCGCTTCTGGTGCTGGTGCTGTTTATAGTGATCTATTGCTTTGCGGCGAGATTTTCGGGAAAATACGCCTATGCGATAATCGCGATCCCGCTGCTCGTAAAGTACGATCTTCACTACATCGTGCCGCTCCTTCTGGGACTTACCGCAACACCCATGGCTATATTTCCCGCCATTTCCGGAGTGCTGTTTTACTGCATTTTCAAGGTGATCGTTGCGGACGTTTCGATCGCAACATTCAAATCGGTGGATGAAGCGCTCGCGCTGTATCTCAAGGTCATAAACGACATTTTGGGAAACAAGGATATGCTGGTCACGATCGCCGTTTTTTCAGCGATAATAGTCGTGATGTGGCTTTTCAGAAGACTGCAGTACAGCTTTGCTTTTGAGATCACGATAATCGTCGGGGCATGCACAGGACTCATCCTGTACTTCCTGGCTTATTTAAAGCTTGGCACGCCGATAGACGGAGGGGTAAAGGGCACGAGCCTTTCCGTGATCATAGTGTGCATAGTGCAGACCTTCAGGCTGATATTGGACTATACGGGCGTGCAGAATGTACAGTTTGAGGACGACGATTATTACTACTACGTAAAAGCCGTACCAAAGATAGACGTTGATGTTCCGGACAGATTCGTAAAGGCCGGAGAAAAGCCGGAAAGACCCGCACGTATTGAAAAGCGCGAAACGCCGAAGGAACGTGACGAGTCGGAGGATCCGGAAAAAGAGAACGGCGCCGCTGAATTCTTTAAGGGGATCGCGGAAAAAGCCAAGGGCATCGCAGCCGGATTTGCCGCGCTTGCCGACCGCAGAAAAAAGGAACACAATGCGGTAAAAAGTGCGGTAGATGACGATAATGGCTGGTTTGAGATAGAAGAAGGCGCGGGAAAGAAGGCGGAGGAGGCTGTGAAAGCTGCCGCGGAGAAGCCGGAAAAGCCCGCAAAGCCTGAAAAGAAGCCTGAAAAGAAACCCGAAAAGAAACAGGAAGAACCGACTGATTTCCTGGAGGAGTAGATAGATGGAAAGACTGACGGAATTCATAAAAATGTTTTGGTCAGGTTTTTCCATGCCGAAGTTCAGTTTTCTTGATTTTATCGAGATACTGATCATAGCATGGCTTATTTACTATGTTGCAAAGTGGATAAAGAACACCAGGGCGTGGGTCATCGTAAAGGGCCTGCTCGTGATCGCGCTGTTCTGGATACTTGCCGAATTGCTTCATTTTGACGTTATCCTGTGGATACTGGAAAAGACCATCGGAGTAGGTATCACGGCGATCATAATCCTCTTCCAGCCCGAACTCAGAAAGGCACTGGAGAACCTGGGACAGAGAAAGATCGTGCCGTTTGCTTTTCTCGGGGATCCGAGATCAGGACGCGATCAGTTTAACGAGAAGACCGTAGATGAACTCATCAAGGGATGTTTTGACCTTGCAAAGACACGTACCGGCGCTCTCATAGTCATTGAGCAGGAAGTGCCTCTCACTGAGTATGAGGAGACGGGTATCGAGGTTGACGGCGTTGTTTCTGCGGCACTCTTGATAAACATTTTTGAAAAGAACACGCCGCTTCACGACGGCGCGGTTACGGTGCGCGGAAACAGAGTGACCGCGGCGACCTGTTATCTTCCTCTTTCCGACAACATGAAACTCAGTAAAGACCTTGGAACAAGGCACAGAGCGGCTGTAGGTGTCAGCGAAGTGACGGACGCTTTTGTCATCATCGTTTCCGAGGAGACGGGTAAGGTTTCCGTTGCAAGGAACGGCGCCCTGGTCTACAACGTTGACGGAGATTACCTTAGGACCAAGCTTTCAGAGCTTATCATCAAAAAGAAGAAGGGAGGCAAGGCATGAAAAAAGTACTTGGCTTCCTGTGGAGCAAATTCAGTCACAACTGGTGGTTGAAGGTCCTTGCGATCGTGATATCGACGGTTATGTGGTTTATGATCACAAACAACGAGAATCCCGTGGGCGACATGACCTTTTATGGTGTGCCTGTAAATATCGTGAACGAGTCTCATATCACGCAGATGGAAAAGACCTACGACATCCTGTCGGGTGAAGCCATCGATGTGGTTGTAAAGGGAAGGACATCGGCGCTCGCAGCGCTTGAGGAGTCGGATATCATTGTCACTGCGGATTTTGATAAGATCTCGATGACCGGAAATGTGCCGATCGATGTCACGATACAGGGACAGAACGGAAAAGACATCGAAGTAGTCCGCAAATCCAGTGATTACATGAAGCTTTCCATAGAGGATTATTCCTTTAAGGAGTACAAGGTTTCGGTGGATACGATAGGAGAACCCGCCGAAGGCTATGTAAAGGGGAACATCGAGGTGAGCCCCAGCGTGATCACGATATCCGGCACAAAGACACAGCTCAGCCGCATCCGCAAAGTGGCTGTGACCGTTGTGCTTGACGATCTTGCGGGAAATACCACGCTCTCGCTTAAGCCCATTGCCTATGACAATGACAACGAGGTCATAAACAGCGATAAGCTGGATCTGAGCGTGAGCACCGTGCAGGTGACCGCAAACATCTATAAGACAAAGACAGTGAACATCTACGGCTATACGTTGGGAGAAGTGGCCGAAGGGTACGAACTCGGAAGTGTTCTGTGCTATCCCTCGACCATTGAGATCGCCGGAACGACAGAGGATCTCAAAGAGATCGGCTATAATCTTAAGGCATATGTCGATGTTACAGGTGCAACACAAGACGTTGAGAAGTCAGTACGTGTGGATGATCTGATCGACGAGACGCTCTATCCGAGCGTTGTCATCCTTACCGATGACGCGACTGTAGTCGTAAAGGCGGGCGTTACCGAGCAGCAGCAGAAGGAACTTACTCTTTCCGCGGCGGATATTGCCATCCAGGGGCTTGGCGAAGGGCTTAAAGCCGATATAAGGAGTCTCACAACGAGGAAAGTCGTTGTAAAGGCTACGCGCGGCTGGCTTGAAGGCCTCACGATATCGGGCATCTCCCCTGCGATAGACCTTTCCGACATCACTGTTCCCGGCAGATACATGATACCTGTCACATTTGCGGATTATCAGGGCATCGATATCCTTACCGATGTGACCGCAGTGATACTTGTGGAGCCTGTCGAGCCCGGAGAAAAGGGAGCGGAGGATTAGTTTTTCTTGAAGGAATTTGTTGAAAGCTTTAAAAAATATGCTTTTTTCCTTTCACAGCTCGTGAAAAAGGAGATAAAGCTGAAATACAGAAGTTCGTATCTTGGAGTGATATGGACGCTGCTGGAGCCGCTTCTCACGATGATCGTGCTCACGGTGGTGTTTACAAGGCTTTTTGGAAGAGATACAAACGACTACCCTGTCTATATCCTTACGGGACGCCTGTTGTTCACGTTTTACTCGGGTTCCACCATGGCTGCGTTAAAGTCTGTGAGGAGCCATGCCGGGATGATCAAAAAGGTATATGTC
>JAEEGH010005552.1_pt1 | contig 31582 bp, 28 predicted proteins | sample 9134181 | NCBI WGS metagenome assembly JAEEGH01 (sample SAMN16246544, study PRJNA631951) | gut metagenome | biome: gut microbiome; feature: rumen; material: DP-attached | host: Bos | place: Iran: Karaj | collected 2018-10
GGCAATTTCCTCACCCCTGAAGCGACAAAGTTCATAGGCCCAGAACAGTATCCCTGGCTGCTGCGCAAGATGGTAAGCCTGCTATTTTTGAAGAAAGTCAACGGAGAGTTTGAATATTTCGCCAAGGATTGGGGTTGCACCCGTCCTTTGGATGACAAACCGTATAATGGACTATAAGTTATCGAAATGGAAATATCAAATTGGTTTAAGGGTTTTAAGTATGGCGATAACAAAAGAGAGATTACAACAGACATTCAGCGAGGGAGGTGCCCAAGAGATTTACGAAGAGATAAAGGCTTCTGGTGATTTCATTGGCTTTGCTCATCAGTATGCATTCAGTCAAGATTATCGTGTGGCAAGGAGTGCTTTGTGGGGACTGACCAAGGCTAACAAAGAGGAGCTGTCGCAGCTACAAGTGATACTCAACGAACTCATCAACCAAGCCATGCAGACTGATAATTCATCCGTCAGGCGACTGTCCCTTAACATCGTTGAACGACTGGAGATGTCTGAAGATGACCTGCGTACGGACTTCCTCGATTTCTGTTTCGAACACATGATAGATGTCGGGGAGTATCCTGGCATTCAGTCGGTCTGTATGAAACTCGCCTTCCGCATGTGTAACTTTTACCCAGAATTGATAGACGAACTAAAACGCACTCTCGAGGCGATGGAGATTGACTATTACAAACCCGCCGTAAAATGCGTCAGGAACAGAATTCTGAACGGCAAACTAAAGTAACGATAATATCAATATCGGATGGAAAATCCGGACGAACGGGGGCTTTCTTTCTGCGTTGGTTGCTGGAATAATTGTGATGTCTTTACTTTGAAAACCTGCGACGGATTCCTGTTTACGGGCGGACAGGATGTCACGCCAGAGCTGTATGGGGCGAAGGATGACCCTTTAGTTGTTTCCAGTCCGGAACGCGACAAATTGGAAAGGCTTCTGCTTTCGAAAGCCCTGCCGTCCGACAAGGCCATACTCGGAATTTGCCGTGGCCTACAGTTCATCAATGTGTTTTTGGGCGGTACGCTTTGGCAAGACCTTCCTTCAGAGCATCCTTCGGAGATTGTCCACCGTCAAGGCAAGCCTTACGGCGTTCCAACCCATACAGTCATGCTGAACGGAGATTTACAGACGCTGTTGGGCAAAGACATCCTCGAAGTGAACACCCTGCACCACCAAGCCGCCAAAGACCTCGGTAATGATTTGATTGCAATGGCTGTCGCTCCTGACGGTATCATAGAAGCAGTACAAATGATGGGCAAGCGTTTCGTTTGGGCCGTTCAATGGCATCCCGAATATATGTTCAGGACAGACTCGGATAGTTTGGCTTTATTCTCGAGCTTCGTCAAACATTGTAATTGTAAATAAAGCGGCAGCCACTCAAAAAACTATTCCTTCAAAAATCTTTCCATAATACCACCGGCTTTAATGGCATAAATGCCAGGGGCCAGGTTGCTCACATCGATTTTGCCCTCGTAACATTCCTGCTTCACCATACGACCTGTCATGTCGAAAACGCTAACAGATGTGCCCATCGTGACATCCAAATAAAGGATGTTCACCACGGGATTGGGCCAGAGTGCGACACTTGACGATGTCTGCTCGGAAATGCTGGTGGGGTCAGTTACCTGATAATCGATAGTATATACCCGATAATCATTGCCGGAGAGTATTCCGTAATCAAAAACAGAACTATCACCGTCAAAATAAACCATCGGATTCTCGCCAAAGACAAAGCCTTCCTTAGGGGAGAGAATAACAAGCATGTAGTAATTTACATCAACAAGATCGAAATATTCGTCCGGCTCGAGCACATGGTCATCATAGCTAACATATCGATGCCATGAAACATCAGTTATGATATATGGAGCTTCCGGACTCACCTCTATGTCGTAATCGGGATGTTCGCCCCAAGCAGGAGCAGTGAAGCCTTCCACATGGATTTCATCGATGATTTCTGGCTCAGGAGGTGTCGGTTGTGGCACCATGAACAAGCCCGCAAGCTGTGTTCCTTGGCCAATCTCGCCGAGCAGGGTCGCCGTCCCTGTTTCTGTATTCACTTGGTACAATCCGTGGTCACTCATAGTGGCAAACTGAGCCCAGTAAAGCTCGCCTGTGTCAAGGTCGAAGGCCATGCTTTGCGTGTACCAAACTTCTTTGCCTGTAGGCCCGACCAGAGTGGTGGTGGCATTGTTGAGGTCTATCTCATACAAGTTACCGCCCTCGTAAGCAACGCCATAGGCCTGTCCTTGGGTATTGATGGCAAGCGTCCACAGCTTCACGCTAAACATCCCGACAACTTCAACTTCTGAAGGTGTGGCGAGGTTGGAGCGCTTCAGGTATGAATTGTACTGGCTGTCTTGACACAAATAATACATCATCCCATCAACAGGATTGTACGACATGTCGATATACAAGTTGTATTGTTCCAATGTCGGCACAATGGTCTCATAATTGCCAATGGTTTGCGTTTCCTCATTAAAAGGTGCTTTGCAAAGGCTTCTTGTATTGGTGACAAACCACACATATCCGTCCAAATAGGTGGCGGCCCAAATGGTTGGGAATGTTTCCGATACTGCCTGTACGGCATTGGGGTTCTGTGTGTCAAAACTGACAAAATGGTCCTGCCAATTCGCTCCGTTTGAAGTGTACAAGGCATAGCCATACCATTGCGCGGCAGAGGCATTAGCCATTCCAAAAACAGCCATAAAAGCAACGGTCATCCATAATAGCAAAGATTTTTTCATCGTAATGTTATATTGATTCGAACTGCAAAAGTAAAAAAATCCGCACATCGGACAAAATCTTGGGCTGTGGATTTTTTTGTAACTTTGCACCCATGAATATTGAAGTCTTTCGTGAATACTGCCTTTCATTAGGCGATGTGGAGGAAAAGCTGCCCTTCGCCAAGATGCCAGGAGGCGACTCGGTGTTGGCCTTTTATGTCAACGGTCATACGTTTTGTTATTGTGACATAGACGACTTCAAGACCGTCATCGTGAAATGCCAAGCCGAGCGCATCCCCGAACTGATTGAAACCACCAAAGGGATATGTCCACCTGACAACCACTTCAACGCCAAATATTGGATAGGTTTGGAAGTGCAAGTCATTGAAACTGAAATGTTGAAAGAGTTGGTCGCCAATTCATACGAGATTGTGCGAACAAAGAAAAAGAAGAAAGCGAACTATTAGCAGACTACGCCTCCAACTTGAAATTTTCGGCAAAAATAATATTTATGCCTACACAAAGAACAAACACACTCCAATGACACTGATGATGGCTCCAAAAACCTCGCGTAGCGTCACTTTTTGATGGAACAAGAGGGCTGAAGGAGCGATGATGAGAATAGGCGTGAGGGCAAAGAGCGTCTGGGCGATGCCTGCCGAAGTGAATTGCGTGGCCAATAGCGATGCGCTGACTCCGATGAAAGGTCCGAATATGGTGGATGCCAGCACGCACCACATCGCCTTGCGGTCGTTCACGGCGTGATGCAATTGAGCCAATCCATCTTTGTTGAACAGCATCAATGCCAAGAAAAAGCCTGTCAGTCCGATGTAAGCACGGATGGTGGTAGCCGCAAACGACATGCTGACACTGACTGGAAGCGATAACACGGCGTTGGAAAAAACCGAATCGCCTGAGATGCCGGCAGCAGTGAGCGCTGCATCATAGTGCGTCAAACCTACCTTGCTGAGCACCAAGCCGAAGCCTTGGCAAATGCCAGCCATCGCCGCGAAGAAAATGCCTTTGGGAGGCAACTTGAAACTAAGGGCGTGATGTTTGGAACCGTCACTTTTTGACAAGATGGACAGCGCGATGCCACTCAAAGTGACGACCATGCCGAGGATGGCAATGGGGCGCATCTGTTCACCGAGGAACAGCCGACCGGTGATTGCTGCTGTGGGTGCCGAAAGGGTCATGAAAAGTTGACCGAATCGGGAGCCTATGTGGATGTAACCCTGCATCAGACAGTAGTCGCCGATGACATACCCCACCACACCCGAAAGCAACAGCCATGTCCAAGTGCTGCCGTCGGCATAACGCGGATAGGGCACACCCATCACCAACCAGAGCATGACGGTGAGCAACACCAACGACATCGTCATGCGGATGGTGTTGAACGGCAACGAGCCCATGCGTTTCGAGCCTACCTCCGCAAACAACGCGGTGGCAGTCCACGAGAGGGCCACGCCCAACGAAATCAATTCACCGATAAACATATATAGAAAATTCGCGGCAAAAATAGAAAAAAAAGTTGCGGTTTCCAATTTGTGATTTTTTGTACTTTTGCAGGCAAACAAATTCAAATCCAATTCAAAATGAAAAAAGCATTATTCCTCGCAGTAGTGGCACTGATGATGGCCACCAGCTGCAACAACCAAAACAAGAAGACTGAACAAGTCGTTGAAACTGAACCTGTTGTCGAACAAACCAGCGGCATCTACGACATCACCGTCAAGGACATCGACGGCAGCGACGTGTCGTTGGCCAACTACAAAGGCAAAGTGCTGCTCATCGTCAATGTGGCGAGCAAGTGCGGCCTGACCCCGCAGTACGAAGCCCTTGAAGCCCTTTATCTGAAATACAAGGACCAAGGCTTCGAGATTCTGGCTTTCCCGTGCAACCAATTTTTGGGCCAAGAGCCTGGTACCAACGAGGAGATTCAAAGTTTCTGCTCGCTGAACTACAACGTGACCTTCCCGCTGTTCGACAAGATTGACGTCAACGGTGAGCATGAGAGTCCGCTCTATACCTATTTGAAAGAGCAGGCCCCTTTCAAAGGCTATCCTGAAGGCACAGAGGAGTTTGCGGCGATGCTTGACGAGATTCACCAAAAGACGGGAACGGGCTTCGACCAAGGCGATGCCATCCGTTGGAACTTCGGCAAGTTCCTGGTTTCCCGCGACGGCAAGACCATCCTCCGTTTCGAGCCTATGGTGACACCCGACATGATGGAGGAAGCCATTGAGGAAATGCTGAAATAGCCCATGGAATAAATCAGATTTAAAGCTTAAACCATCGTGTTGTAAACCAGTTCAATGGGAAGCCGTTGATTAAATAATATCTTTGGCAAGCGTTAAATAATTTGTCTTCGCGCTTGCGTGTGCAGAATATTGTTTACTTTTGCACGCCTAAAAATGAAGATGGCACACTTGCACCGCCACCTTCGAGACGAATGAAGTGAATTGACAATCAATTAAACAACTTATAATCCACAAATTATTAACCCTTAAAAATTTAAAAAAATGAAAAAAGTATCATTTTTGCTCGCCACTCTGCTTATTGGTGGCATGATGTTCACGGGTTGCAAAAAAACCGAACCGACCCCAACCCCAGATCCGACTCCTGCACCTGCTAATACCACAGTGGTGTACAAGGTTGACAACACGAATGGCAATTTGGTCATGTCCGATTGCTTTAAGCTGAATGTGACCTACACAGCTGCCAATGGTGAGTCTGTCACCGAGACCGGCGTCACGTTGCCATGGTCGAAGTCAATCGAAGTCACGACTCCTTTCAAAGCAAAGATGCAAGGTGAGTACGTTTACAATGAAAGCGAGCTTCCTGACCAGGTGGTTTCAGGAAAGCGTTATGGAATTGGAGCCCATAGCAACGGTTCGTTGAACATTGAAATGGTGGGTAGCATCAGTTCAGGTAGTAAGGAATCCTTCCTCGAGCTCATGGCAAATAATCCCGATCGCCTGAAATTCAGTGAAGAAAAAGACTTTTAATTGCTATTCAGTGTTTTATAACTAACAAAAAAAGTGTGTCACGAATGACACACTTTTTTTATTTTTGCGCCAATAAAAAAACTACCATTCATCGCAAATGGAAAAAATGTCAAACTAAACCTTATTATCATGAAAAAGTATTTACATCTCGTTTTGTTGTTGTTCGCATTCGCAGGCTTTGCCAAGGCCCAGGGGCCTGCATCAACCGCCAATTGGTACGGATACATCTTACCCTCCAGTCCGGCAGAATACAAGTACATCTCTTTTACCATGCAGGATTTAGGGTCGGTGTCCGTAGCGTCGGACGTGCTTCCCGCGGTAAATACAGCCACCTTTGCTGACGGTTGTGTGTGGAGTGTGAACAACGACAACGGCTACAACATTTGCAGGTCGAGCTTTGATGTCCCTAATAATCTTATCGGGACACCTGAAGTGATGTTTGCGGGCGTTTCATACGTCAACGACATGGCCTACAATCCTGCCGACGGATTGATTTATATCATTACCGATGAACACTTGAAAAGCTTCGACCCGACCAACCCCGTCAACATGCAAGACCACGGCGCGATAGAGCACGATGGCTTCAATTTGGCTATCAACAGGGATGGCGACGCTTATATGATCAGTTCTTGGGGCGAGTTTGGCTCGTTGAATCTTTCCAATGCACAACTGACCGTAATCAACCCGATTGATTTGCCGATAAAAATGGCTTTTGACATGCTGACGGGTGAATTGTTTGGTGTTCATTACGGCAACTTGTATCAGCTTGATCCCAACACTGGAGCCTATACCATCTTGGGGCCGCTCCATGATGGAGGCAACAGCTATGATCCGACCTGCCTGTTCATGACCTACAGCTCCAATCCAATAGATTTCACGGTCGGTGATTTGAATTATCGCGTCAATGACGACAATGTTTCCGTAACGGTTTTAGGTCATGTTGACGGCTACAATGCACAAGGGGCGTTGGTCATTCCTGAATCGGTGAGTTACGAAGGGCGCGATTATGCCGTGACCGTCATCGGAAACACCGCATTTATGTATTGTTTCTATCTGACCAGTTTGACCATCCCGAATTCCGTGACCACCATCGAGGAGGGCGCATTTGCCTATTGCTCGGGTTTCACTGGCGATTTGGTGATTCCCAATTCGGTGGTTACCATTGAGCCCAGCGCATTCTTTACTTGCTATGCTTTTGACGGAGATTTGGTCATAGGCAACTCCGTTACCACTATCGGCGACTATGCTTTTGATGATTGCAGCGGTATGCATGGTGTGGTGAACATCCCAAGCAACGTGACATCCATCGGCACAGACGCTTTCAGATATTGCCAGTTTAGCGGCATGACCGTCGACCCAGCAAACCCTGTCTTCGATTCAAGAGACAACTGCAACGCCATCATCGTGACGAGCACAAACGAGCTGCTTACAGGATGTGCAAACACTGTCATTCCCAATACCGTCACCAGCATTGGCGAAAACGCATTTTGTGGTGTTGAAGGATTGACATCGATTGACATTCCGGAATCAGTGACTACAATCGGGGCAGGTGCTTTCTCATTTTGCTTCAATCTGACGGGCGATTTGACCATCCCCAATTCAGTGACAACCATCGGCAACGGTGCGTTTTTCGAGTGCTCAGGTTTTGATGGCACGCTGACCATTGGCGCGTCGGTGACTTTCATTGGCGACTATGCGTTTAGGCAGTGCTCCAATTTCACTGGCGCCGTTTCCTTGGCCACCACGCCTCCTGAGTTGGGCAATGAGCCGGGTTGGGATTGCGTTGTGTTTATGTATTTTGGCTATCCTATCCTTACCGTTCCTTACGGATGCGCCGCAGCATATCAAAACTCCAATTGGTATGACCCGATGGGGTTGAACGGTTTCTATGAGTTTATTGAAGCCGAACCACAGACAGTTTCGGAAGTGGAAAGCACTGTTTTTGCGGTTTATCCCAATCCGACCAAGGGAATCACTAAAATTGAAGCTGAAAACATCCAAAGCATCAGCATTTTCAATATGCTTGGAGCAAAAGTCTTTGAAAGCCCCGCAAGTGGCGATGCCTTTGAATATGATTTCGGCCATCAAGCATCGGGTACGTATTTAATCAAAATTGAGACAGTGAAGGGCGTTGAAACGAAACGGGTGACGGTTTTGTAGGCTGTTTTTATTGTCATGAGCCTTGGCCTTCGGGTTGCGGCTTTTTTATAATCCAGCAAGCAGATGTAAAATTTTATTCAAATCAAATTTTGACGCGAATATCACATTTTTTCACATCATTCCATGTGAAATACGAAAGTTTTTGTATTTTTGCGGCGAAAAATAAGATTATTTGTTTCAAATATTGATATGAAAACTCCGTATTGGATATGGCAATATGCCGAATGGCCTCATTTCTGCTGGAACAATGACAGCATCATTGCTTCATTAGCGCTGGTTCGCGAAAAACAAGGACGACTTCTTGGCCTGATGGATGGCTTGGAATTTGACGTGCAGAACACCTCTTCGCTTGAAGTGATGACTGAGGACGTGTTGCGCAACAGCGAGATAGAAGGTCTGCTCCTCAATGCCGATAATGTGCGTTCCTCGGTGGCACGACACCTCGGCCTTGACATTGGCGGATTGTCCCATTCGGACCACTATACCGAAGGTGTAGTGCAGGTGATGATGGATGCCGTACAACAAGCCGACACACCATTAACCGAGCAACGACTGTTTAACTGGCACGCTGCTTTGTTTCCTACCGGAAGAAGCGGTGCCACGCCCATCACCGTGGCGACATGGCGAACAGGCGAAGAGCCAATGCTGGTGGTGAGCGGTGCCATGGGAAAGGAGAAAATCCACTATGAGGCACCGCCGTCAGACGATGTACCCCATCAGATGCAACAGTTTATACAATGGTTCAACAGCGAGCCCACCACCGACTCTGTGATAAAGGCCGCCATTGCACACCTTTGGTTTGTCAACATCCATCCCTTTGACGATGGCAACGGCCGTTTGACACGCACGCTCACCGATATGCTATTGGCACGAGCCGATGGATTGCCACGACGTTTCTACAGCATGTCGGCAGCCATTTTGCGCGATAGAAACAACTACTACGATTTGCTGGAATATATGGGCAAACATGGCTTGGACATCACCCGATGGCTTTTGTGGTTCCTGCAGACCATGGAAAACGCCATCGACACTGCGGTTGAGAAAACCCAACGTGTGATACGGAAATCGCTGTTTTGGCAGGAGCACCGCACTGTTGCGCTGAATGAAAGGCAAATCAAAGTCATCAACCGACTTTGGGATGGGTTTGAAGGCAAACTCAACACCAGCAAATGGGCCAAGATGACCAAGACTTCCACAGCCACCGCTTTGCGCGACATACAGGATCTTGTCGACAAAGGCATCCTTTGCCGCACCGAAGAAGGAGGCCGCAGCACCAATTACAAGTTGGTTGAGTAAATAGTCTGTCCCATCTAACACATCCTATCCAGCCGAAGCCTTCGGTTACCGCTTTTTTTGTATTTTTGCACCCATGAAAACACTTATCATTTATGGTAGCCAATACGGCTCCACGAAACTAACTTCACAATTTTTGTGAAAAAACACTTGACTCGTCCCTAAGGTCATGCTTTAATTTTGCACTCGCTAGCAAAACATCGTACGATAATGGGTAACAAAACAAAGTTAAAAATCGGAGAGTTCTCCAAGTTGATGCAGGTCACCGTGAAGACCCTGCGTCACTATGAGCAGAAGGGACTCCTCGCGCCTGATGAGGTGGACGAGTGGACGGGCTATCGCTACTACAGCATCGACCAGATGCAGAAGTTGCAATCCATCCGCGACCTGCAACGGCTCGGATTCTCGTTGGATGAAATCAAGGAGCTGTACGAAGACGGTTCGCACGCACCCGATATCCAGCAGATGGACGAGAAAATCAAGGAGACGGAAAAGCTGCTGAAGCAACTGAAAGCCCGTCGCGTCCAACTGCTCGAATGGAGAGACTCTCGCAAGCAAATCTCAACAATGGAAAAATTCAGCATCCAATCACTGCCCGATATCATCGTGGCAAGCCATCGTGAAGTCATCCCCAACTATGCGGCACTTGGCCCGCTGTGCGTCAACGTCATCGGCCCCGAGATGCAACGTCTCGGCTGCAAGTGTCCGCCTCCAGGTTACTGCTTCACTGTCGAGCACAACAAAGAGTACACCCCGACCAACGTCGACATCGAGTACTGCGAACAGGTGGAAGAAATGGGCACCGACAGCGACATTATCCAGTTCAAGCGTTTGCCCGCCGTTCCCAAGGCATTATGCATGAAGCACGTTGGCCCATACGAGCGTTTCTATGAGTCGTACACCGAAGCCTTCCGCTACATCGAGGAGCATGGCTATAAAACTGCCGGACAGCATCGCACTTGTTATATCGACGGTGTCTGGAACCAAGACGACCCCAAGAAATGGCTGTCGGTGATTCAGATTCCGATAGAATAATTCTTTTAATGGCAGGAACTTCAAGCCGTGGTCTTCGGGCTGCGGATTTTTTTGTATTTTTGCAGGCATGAACATCGAGGAATTATATCGACATGGAAATATCAAATTGGTTTAAGGGTTTTGAGAAAGGTTTAGCGAGGCTCTCTCCAGAGCAACGGTCTGTTTTCTTCTCGGAATGTGGAAAAAACTGTGTGAATGGCGGAACGCTTTCCATTTACAAAAAACTCTATGAGGATGCTGAAGGGGATATGAATGTTTTCTTTCAGATGGCCAATGAGTTGCCGGGAGTAAAAGGTGAGGTTGTTGAGAAAGGTCGTGTCTATCGTCTTGTTTTCTTGGAATGTACCTGTGAATTATGCAAAAAAGGATATATCTCAACGCCGATGCTCTGTGAATGTTCACGCCAAAGCGTGATTTATTCGCTACACAGCTTGTGGAAAGACAAGACCTTCACTGTAACGCTTCGTCATTCCATCTTGGGTGGTGCAACAGATTGCGAAATGAGAATAGAGGTCGACAGATAAAATGAAAAGAATATGAACACAAAAGCACTTGTCGTTATCGACATACAGAACGACATCACCAAGCATTACCGCGACATCATTGACAATATCAACAAAGCGATTGATTGGGCAACTAACGAGGGGATGCACATCGTCTATATCAAGCACAACAACATCACAGCCGCCACCCGTACCTTCAAGCCCGGCACTCGCGGTGAGGAGTTGGCGCCGGAACTGAAGGTTGTTTCGGAAAATATCTTTGTGAAGACAAAGAGTAACGCCTTGACGAGCGAAGCGTTCAGCTCGTTCATTGCCGAAAACAGAATCACGGAGTTCTATGTCGTCGGCGCCGATGCTACCGCCTGCGTGAAGTCCACCTGTTTCAATATGCGTAAAGCAGGCTACATGGTGCATGTCCTCTCTGACTGCGTCACCAGCTACGACCTGCAGAAGTTGCCTGAGATGCTCGCCTATTACGCCAAACAAGGCTGCGAAGTAAAAACATTGACGGATACTATCAAATAAAAACGACCATTTGACGTTACGGGGAAAAGAAAAACTCCGCCTGCCGGGACATTTAATATACGAGAAATAATGGAAACCAATAGAATACTGTTACGCTTCTGGCGCGAGAGCGATGCTCCCGCATTGTACAAATATGCCAGCGACCCCGAGGTGGGACCTCGCGCAGGATGGCCACCACACAAGAGCGTGGAGGAGAGCCGCGAGATTATCCGTACCCTCTTCAACAGCGACCACATGTGGGCCATCGAATGGAAAGAGACAGGCGAGCCTATCGGCTGCATAGGCTATTTTGTCTATGGCGAGAGCAATATCAACATCGGAGAGAACGATGCAGAAGCTGGCTATTGGATAGCTCGTCCCTACTGGAACAAGGGCATCTGCAGCGAAGCGCTGCGACTGCTGATAGACTACAGCTTCAATGAGAAGGGATTTGCCACCCTCTGGAGCGACTTCTTCCCCGACAATCCTGCTTCCGGCCGCGTGATGGAGAAGTGTGGCTTCCGCGACACTGGTGAGATCAACTACTGTAGCCAACTGCAGATTGGTAGCGACCGACCAGTGAAGATTATGCGACTGGACAACAATAAAAACGGCAAAGCCACGTTACTCCATTGAACTTATTACGAGAACCTTATGGCGAGTAATCCTGATTTTGTACAATATATTTCCGACCAATGCAGCGGTGCCGGAGAAATTGTAACCCGCAAAATGTTCGGTGATTATGGTATCTATTGCGAGGGGAAAATTTTCGGTCTCATCTGCGACAACGGCTTCTACCTCAAGCCCACCGAAGCAGGACGAAAGCTGCTCCGCAGCGAGGACATGCGTCCTCCTTACGACGGAGCCAAGCCCTACTTCTATATCGAGGATGTCGACGATCGCGACTACCTCTCAGCCCTTGTAAAATCCACCTGCGCAGAACTGCCGGCTCCTAAACCTAAAAAAAGATGAAAATATTCAGGGAAATATTAGGATACCTGATAGGGGGGCTGCTTTTTGTCGCACTAATACCCACAATAATGTGGCTAGCCTCCGGCATGCCTCCGATAGTACACATCGGGGCACTACGGGCCTCTATAACGGGATTACTGATGGTTGGAGGAATAACGCTGAGCATCTGGACCATCATCTACATGAAGCATCGCGGGAAAGGCAACCCGATGGATGCTTTCGGCCACGAAGTGGCGCCGCGCACTCAACACTTGATGACCGACGGCCCCTACCGTTTCAATCGCAACCCCATGCTCACCGGCACACTGACCTATCTGGCAGGAGTGGTGGTGTGGCTTTGGACTTGGCAGGCAGTAGCGGTATGGGGGGCCTTCTTCGCCATCATGTTCATCCAGGTCCTCAACGAGGAGCATCGCTTACAACGCGACTTTGGTGAGGAATATAAAAAATATTGCAGATGTACCCGCAGATTCTAAAACAAAAAAGCCTCCGTTTGGGAGGCTTGGAGTGGTCTGTGGGAGATTCGAACTCTCGACCTCTTCCGTGTGAAGGAAGCGCTCTGAACCAACTGAGCTAACAGACCGTGGGGTTGAAAACGGGTGCAAAAGTACACACTTTTTTGAAACTGACAAAATATTTCTTCTCAATGGCCAAGAAAAAACAGGGACTCCTCCACTCGCAAATCAGCGGAACAATCTGGTTTGCAGCGGTATTAATAGTCATCCTCGCCCTTGTATTTTTTTTCTTCCCCAAGCACTCTACCAGCCCACAGCAAGCCCCTAATGAGAAAAAAAACATAGCCGTTTTACAGAAAAAAGAGGATTCCGTCTACCGGTCGCGCCGCCTACAATACCACTCCCAGAACCACCGTCAATATCCCTCCCAAGGCAACTGCTCCTACCCCACACAAAACCGCCCTCAATCCTCCTACCCGGCTCTCGACACCCTCAACAGTTACTACAGCACCGAACGTCACACGCCCATCCGCCAACCACTTTCGGTGGAGCTCAACAGCGCCGACACCACCACCCTGCAACTGCTTCACGGCATCGGCCCCACCTACGCCCGCCGCATCGTCAAATACCGCGAACGACTGGGCGGCTTCATCTCCACCGACCAACTGCTCGAAGTCTACGGATTCACTCCCGAACTGCTCGACCACATACGTCCCCACCTGTGCCTCGACCCCTGCGAACTACGAAAAATCAACATCAACACCATGACGCTCAAGCAACTGATAAAGCATCCCTATATGGACTACTATTTCGCCCGCGACCTCGTCATCCTCCGTTCGCGCGGCGCCACATTCTCCTCTCCCGACGACCTCCGCACCCTCCCCTCCTGCAACGACACAATGCTCTCACGGCTCCTCCCTTACCTCGAGTTTTGATAGAGATCTTGCAGAAAAAAAAGATTACACGATGCAATATTGAGAGGAGCTGGCCGTTAATTGGAAGTCATGAATTGGATTAAGCGCATAGCTTCTTGGGTGCTGCTGGCGGCATATCTACCAATGGTGGCAGTATCGTCGTTCCATGTTCACCATGAAACCGTCGACAACCACGACGACTGCCTGCAATGCACCGGCCATTTCGAGACACAACATCAACATAATTGCGACTGCCCCTACTGCTACTTTCTGAGCCTGAGTTATCTCGGCCGGAATGCTAAGTCGTCGGCAGTTCTCCTTCCCGTGACGGAACATCATCCCACAGAAATTGCTGAAACGACGGGAATGTTCCACTATGGGCTAAGTTTGCTCCGGGCGCCACCGTCTTGTCCCCTACATTTATTGAACGCTTGATTGCCTGATTGTTTGTGTGTTTGGGCAATCAGGCCTTTGCTCATTTACACACTTACATTTTTTATCGATTAAGCAAAAATGAAACGGATATTAATCTTATTATTATGCGTATTCCCCTTGATGGCTTTTGCCCAAAAGCATACCGACGCAAATCTTCTAGGCCATGTAATCAATTCGAAGACAGGAGAGCATGTGGCTTATGTAAGCGTCTTCCTGCAGGGGACCACCATCGGTACCGCTACCGACGAAACAGGCCACTTCCATATTGCTAATTGTCCCGAGGGAACCTTTATCGTAGTGGTTCATGGCGTGGGCTACAAGCAGGTGGAGCGTGCAGTGACTTTCGAACAGAAAAAGACCGTGGAACTCGACTTCCTGTTAGAGCCCGACGTCATTGCCCTCAACCAGCTCGTTGTCACTGCCACCCAGCATGCCACCTCACGCCGGGAAACACCTTCGGTAATCGACGTCATTGGCAGCGACCAGCTCGAAGCTGTCACGGCCGTCAACCTGGGCGAAGGCCTGCGTTTTCAAACGGGTGTCTGTGTCGCCAACACCTGCCAGAACTGTGGCGCCAACGAGGTGCGCCTCAACGGACTGGGGGGTGCTTATTCTCAGATACTCATCGACAGCCGACCCATCAACAGCGCCCTCGCCAGCCTCTACCTTCTGGAACAACTGCCTACGGCATTGATTAACCGCATAGAAGTGATGCGCGGCGGCGGCTCCGCACTCTACGGCAGTAATGCCATTGCCGGTGTCATCAACGTCATCACCAAGGAGCCGTTGCACAACAGCGCCTCGGTGGAAAATCTCACACGGCTGGTGGGCGGACAGAGCATCGACTGGAGCAACTCGTTCAACGCTTCCGTCGTCAGCGATAGCCGAAAGGCAGGACTCTTCATCTACGGCCACAACCGTCAACGCAACCCGTACGACCATAACAACGACGGCTACTCGGAAGTGGGCTTGTTAAAGGCACACATGGTAGGCATACGCGGATACCTCCGCACCAGCGACTATTCAAAACTTAATATCGAATATCACAACATCGGTGACTATCGACGGGGCGGCGACCGTTTCGACCTCCCTGCCAATCAAGCCCATGTGGCCGAAGGCGGCGAGCACGACATCCACTGTGGGAGCCTCAAGTGGGAATGGTTCTCGCACGACGGCGAGAGCCATGCATCCCTCTTTGCATCGGCTCAATATGTCGTCCGCGAAAGCTATAATGGCGAGCGCGAAGATGACGATCCCTTCGGCAACTCCTACGGTTACACCACAGACCTCACCGTCAACGAAGGATTCCAGTATAGTCGCCACTTCAAACAGTTACTCTTCATGCCCGCCGAGTTCACTGCCGGTCTCGAGCACACCTACGACCGCTTGCAGGACCGTCTGCTTACCGACAGCAACACCCTCGACCAGAGCACCTCCGTGCTCAGTACTTATCTACAGAACGAATGGAAAGACGAGCACTGGAACATACTTGTCGGACTTCGTGCCGACCGTCATAGTATGCTCGAAAACCTCATCGTCAGCCCTCGGCTGAACCTACGCTATGCTCTCAACGAGCACCTCGTGTTCCGCATAGGCTATTCCTCTGGCTTTCGCGCCCCACAGGTCTACGACGAGGACTTGCATATTGGTGCTGTAAATGGCGAATTATACAAGATCACCAATGCTGCCGGCCTGCGACAGGAGCACTCACACTCCCTCAACCTTTCCACTGACATCTGCTTCCATCTAGGCGATATCGAAGGCGACCTGCTAGTGGAGGGCTTTTATACCCGCATCAACGATGCATTCGTCAACGAACTACTTTTCGACGACACAACCAGCGGCTACCGTCACTACGAGCGTCGCAACAGTGACGGCGCCGAAGTGAAAGGCGTCAACCTTAACCTTAACGTCAACTTTAACGCCAACATGCAAATGCAAATAGGTGGCACCTGGCAGAGCAGCCTCTATACCGGCGGAGGACAAGAATGGGACGAGGGCAAATTCGAGAACCGCATGGAGCGCATCCCCAACCTCTATGGTTACCTCTCGGCCACCTATAGCCCCTACAAGCGCTTGACTCTTATGGCCACCGGCACCTTTACTGGTCCGATGTTGGTGTATCATACAACCACAGAGATGGAGCAGGTCATCACACCCTCCTTCTTTGACCTCACACTAAAGGCCTCCTTTACCATCCCTCTGGGTGTACGCACCTCGCTCGATGTCAGCGCCGGCGTGCAAAACCTATTCAATAGCTTCCAGCGTGACTTTGACAGCGGCCCTTCTCGCGACGCCTCATACATCTATGGACCCACGCTACCCCGCACCCTGTTCGTCGGTGCCAAGCTGACAGTCTGACACATTATTTGGGAACAAACAAACACTAAAAAATCAGACCATCCAATCGGATGGTCTGTTTTCTGTGATCTGCACAAGATTTGAACTTGTGACCTCTTGCCTGTCAAGCAAGCGCTCTAAACCAACTGAGCTAGCAGATCAAATTGAAGATTTCTTCTCGCGAAATCGGGTGCAAAGATACGACGATTTTCGAAACTGGCAAAATTATTTGAAAAAAAGTTGTATTTTTGTAATCGAAACCCAAACACCAACATCACTTAATATACTATAAACCAAACCTTAAACTTCAAACTTTAAACATTAAACTTTTTTCACCTCATGGCTGACAATTATCTCGAAAAAAGGTACGAAGAGACCCTCGGAAGTGGAAAAATCAGGGTCAAAAAGATAGGACATACCGTCGACGAACTGCTGCTGAAAAACCGCAGCACGCGAGGCTACAAGAAAGCCTATCGGGTGAGCCGCGCCGAACTGGAACGCATCGCCGCCGTCTGCAGCCGCATCCCCTCGGCCCGTAACCAGCAGGTGTTGAGAATGATGCTCGTCACCCACGACAGTGGTGCCGAAAAGGTACTGCCACTGGTGAAGATGGGGGCCGCACTGCCCGAGTTGCACCTTCCTTTCCCTGGTACTGAACCCGAAGCGTTTATCATTGTCTGCTCCACCGTGGAGGAAAACCCCATGGTTGACATCGACCTTGGTATCGCCGCCCAAAGCATGCTGATGAAAGCCGTCGAGATGGGTCTCAACGGTCTGATTATCGCCGCCTTCAACCGCAGCAAGCTACAAGAAGCATTCTCCCTCCCCTACCCTCCGCTGCTGGTACTGGCCATCGGCAAAGGCGACGAACGCATCGAACTCACCCCTATCGGTGAAAACGAAAGTCACGCCTACTATCGTCACGACGGCATCCACTATGTTCCTAAGGTTTCGGCAAAAGATTTGCTGATTCATTCGTCGGCGGATTGAACGAATTGAACGAATGATGCAAAGAGTTCCCCTCCTGCCTATGGCGGTAGCCATGATGGTGGGTATCGCCGTATCTCATGCCGACCTCCTCCCGATATGGGTGTGGGTTGTCGTGATGGGCGTTGCGGCACTTGCGGGAGGACTGCTGACAATACTGAAAAAAAGAGAATTCCGTGTCGCACTCACCCTCCTGCTGACACTCACTTTCGTGGCCATCGGTGCCTTACGGATTCTCCCCGACGACGCACAATACGACCCGCGACACTGGACCCATCTCGTCCAACAGCCCTCTTTCCTCACCCTGCGGCTCACGGAGACACCCACACCCCGCGAGCGCAGCTGGAAGACAGAAGCAGAGGTCCTCTCTGTCGACAGCCTCGAAGCCCACGGCACCCTGCATCTCTTCCTCCGCAAGGACAGCACCGCCGCCACCCTGCATTACGGCGACACGTTGACCCTGCACGGCTACGCCGATACCACACGAGGCACACTCTATGTCACCTCTGACCATTACCTCATCGCCGGACACGACAGCACCTCGCCGCGAGCCCACTGCGAAGCAATGAGAATGAAACTCCTACGCCGTATGCAGCACGGCCCTTTGGAACACCGCCATGCGGGAGTGGCCGAAGCGATGACCCTCGGCTGGCGCGGAGACCTCGAGCCCGACCTGCAGGCACAGTTCCGCGCCGCAGGCATCATGCATCTGCTCTGCGTCAGCGGCTTGCATGTGGGACTGCTGGCCGTCATGGTGGGAGGCCTCTTCCTCTGGCTCGGTGAGGAGCGTCGCGGACGTATCCTGAGAGGCAGCCTGCAACTACTGGTATTGTGGGGCTTCGCTCTGCTCACAGGCTTAGCCCCCGCCACCGTACGTGCCGCCCTGATGTTCAGCCTCTTCATCATCAGCCACATGATGGGGCGCCGCACCGACAGTCTCAACCTCCTGTCCCTTGCCGCCATCGTGATGCTGATGGTCGACCCACTGCTGCTCTTCAACACCGGCTGGCAGCTCTCCTTCTGTGCCGTCGCCGGCATCCTGCTGGCACGCCCCGCGATACAGCTGTTTCACAACCCCTTCTGGCAGACTGCCTCCGTCTGTCTCGCGGCCACCCTCGCCACCTTTCCCGTCATCCTCTCCTCCTTCCACACCTTCCAACCTTACTTCCTGATAGCCAATATCATCATCGTCCCTCTCGCCGCCCTTATCCTCGTTCTCTCGCTGCTCTACATGCTCCTCCCCTGCCCTTTATTCGCTTCACCGCTATGGTGGTTGCTCGAGAGCAGCGACCGTCTCACGGGGGCCATCTCACGCCTGCCGGGAGCCACCATCAATAACATCGAAATCAGCCCCATAGGAACTATGTTCCTAACGGTGGCGATTTTTTTCATCCTCTTCGCAATAAACGCCGCCCTTCATCGTTACAATCAAAGAAAGAATCTACCCTTATGCTGAACGACACACACCAATGGGTGGCCCTATACACCAACTCGCGTGCTGAGAAGAAGACCGCCCAGACGCTGGAGGCTGCTGGTTATGAAGTTTATCTACCCCTGAAGCACACCCGCCGTCAATGGAGCGACCGTTGGAAGAGTGTAGAGGTACCGCTCATCAACTCCTATATCTTCGCCAAGATACGTGCCAGAGATGTAACCCCCGTGCGCAACAGCGCCGGCGTGGTGACTATCGTCTCGTGGCACGGGAAACCCGCCATCATCCCCGACAAAGAAATCAACGCCATCAAACGCCTGATGGACGCCGAGGCGGAAGTACACGTAAGAAACAGCACGCAACTGAAGCGCGGTGCCAAAGTGCGTATCGCCGAAGGCCCCTTCACAAACTTGGAAGGAATGCTTATCAGAGACTGCGAGGATGGAAACTTCTGCGTCAGCATCTCAGGACTCGATTTCGTTCTGGTTACCGCTATCGAGAGTAGCATCCTTGAACTTATCGAAGAAAATCCAGACACCCCCAAAGGCCTCTGGGAAAAAGAATAGATGTCCCGATGCGCAAACTGTTCATAGTATTGATGTTATTGCTGGCCGGGAGCCAATGGCCAATGGCCAATGCGCGACCCGAAAAGACACGTCTGCTGCTTATCGTGGACTGCTCCCATTCGATGTGGGATCATTGGCAGAGTAACGCCAAAATCAAGGTAACACAGCAGGTGCTGCTGACGTTCCTCGACAGCATCGCAAGCCAGCACGATGTCGACGTGGCGCTCCGCGTCTTCGGCCACGAGAACAAACTTCATTTCTCCACACGCCTTGAGGTACCCTTCGGCGCGGACAACATCTACCAGCTACAGAGCAAAATCAAGACCCTCGTCCCACAAGGCGGCTGTACAGCAGCAACGGCACTGACCGACGCGCTCTCCGACTTCCCCGCCACGGGCGACTCCCGCAACCTGATACTCATCATCACCGACGGCATGGACGACTGCGATGCCGAGATCTGCGACGTAGCCAGACAGGTACAACTCAGTGGCGTGGTAGTGCAGACTTTCGTGCTGGGGATCGGCGGGGGAGCCTTCCGCAATGCCGACTGCGCGGGAAGCCTCTTCCTCGTGCCTGACGAAGAGGAATACACCAAGACGCTCAACGACATCTTCCGTCTGAGCGACAAGAAAGCCCCCGTGGTGCTGAAGATGACCGACGGTAGCGGCGACCTTTACGAGACCGAACATCCTGTGGCCTTCTACGACCACCGCACAGGTGTTATCCGCCAGAGCACCATCTACAGCGTCGACGAGCACCTGCGACCCGACACCCTGCTGATGGACCCGCTGGTAACCTACGACATGACCGTCTTCACTCATCCGCCACTACGGAGAGAGAACATGCAATTCAGCATCGACCGTGTAAACAACATCGACATCACCGTCAACGAGGGAACCCTCAAGGTGCAGCATAGCGGCCAGCGTCCGCCGTGGACGCAGCCATCGGTTGACGTGATTATCCGACGTTCCGACAACGGTGAGCGCGTGGCGGCTCAGACGATTGGCGAAACAGGGCAGTACCTCGCCGGCCGCTACGATGTAGAGGTGCAGACCTTACCCGTCACCACCCTGCGCGGTGTGGAAGTGCGTAGCGACGCCGTCACCGAACTCAGCGTTCCCATGCCTGGCATGCTGGTATTATCTAAACCCAAGGGCATCACCACCGGCGCCATCTTCCGCCTGCGCGACGGCCAGGTGGAGTTCGCCACCGACCTCAACCCCAGCACCGCCGGCGAACGCCTACTGCTCCAACCCGGCCAGTACGAGGTCGTCCTCCACCCCCAGAACGCCACCAAATACGACAAAGTCCAGTCCAAACGCTTCGTGATAGAAAGTTCGCAAACGACGAAGATAGTATTCGACAGCAAATAATCAAACTAGTCCGACTAGTCAAAAAAGAGAAATCAAACAAAAACAATAATATTATGACCCACTACGAAAACAAATCAAGCAAAGAGTTGCGCGCCGGTATGGGCGAGGGCCTGGTAGAGGCTGGCAAGCGTAATGAGAATGTCGTGGCGCTGAGCGCCGACGTGAAAGGCAGCGTCAAGATGGACGGCTTCGCCAAGGAGTTCCCCGCGCGCTTCATCCAGTGCGGCATCGCCGAGGCCAACATGGTCGGCATCGCCGCCGGCCTCTCGCTCTGCGGCAAGGTGCCCTTCATCGGGGGCTTCGCCGAGTTCGTCACCGGCCGCGTCTACGACCAGATACGCCAGGTGGTGTGCTACAGCAACAAGAACGTGAAAATCTGCGGCTCCCACGCCGGCATCTCGCTCGGCGAAGACGGCGCTACGCACCAGACCATGGAGGACATCGCCCTCATGAAGGTGCTGCCCAACATGACCGTGCTCGTGCCCGCCGACTTCAACCAGGCCAAGGCCGCCACGCTGGCCGCCGCCGAGCACGTCGGACCCGTCTATCTGCGCCTCGGCCGCAGCAAGATGCCCTGCTTCCTGCCCGAGGGTGAGAAGTTTGAAATCGGCAAAGCCCAGTTGCTGAGCGAGGGCCGCGACGTGACCCTCTTCGCCTGCGGACACCTCGTATGGGAAGCCCTGCAGGCCGCCGAGCACCTGGAGAAGGTCGGCATCAGCTGCGAAGTCATCAATATCCACACCATCAAGCCCCTCGACGTGGAGGCCGTCGTGGCCAGCGCCCGCAAGACCGGCGCCGTCGTCTCCTGCGAGGAGCACCTCTTCAACGGCGGCCTCGGCGACAGCATCGCCCAGACCCTCGCCCTCCACTGCCCCACGCCCATGGAGTACGTGGCCGTGGACGACCGCTTTGGCGAGAGCGGCACCCCCGACGAGATGCTCACCAACTACCACCTCCGCGCCGCCGACATCATGGCCAAGGTCTACGCCGTCCTGCAGCGCAAGCCCGGCGCCCCGCAGCAGCGCTACTGCCAGAGCTGCGGCATGCCGCTGACCGACGAGGTCGTGAGCGAGAACCCCGACTACTGCAAGTACTGCTTCGCCGATGGCAAGTTCACCGCCGACTGCACCATGGAGCAGATGATAGACTGCTGCGCCCAGTACGTCGACGAGTTTAATAAGAATACCAACCAGCACCTCACCGCCGACGAGTACAAAGAGCAGCTCCGCCAGTACTTCCCGCTGCTCAAGCGCTGGAAAAAGTAATCCCAAACCATGCAGGAGGTACACTCCACATGTGTGCCTCCTGCCTCATTTATGACATCACAAATTGTGATCACCTCACCCTCAACCTCTTGCCAAGTTGCAGTTTGGTGGTAGACTTGATGCCGTTGAGGGAACAGAGATTTTTCACCGTAGTGTGATAGCGACGCGCCAGCTTGCTGAGCGTGTCGCCTTTTTTTATAGTATGGTATTGTGTCTCGGAATTTTCAGAATACTCTGAAGCATCAGCGTTCTCCGAGCCACCCACGGCTTTCTCGGTCACCACCCTGTTGCCGCCTCCACGAGCCTCACGGTAAACGTTACCGTTCAGGTCATCAGTAGAGATATTGTATTCGCGATTGACGCTACGGTCTCTGTCGGCCAGGCTATGGGAGAAGAGCCATTCGTAGGTCTTCTGCATATAAAAGATACGCGCCAGACGTCCGTGATTGGCCCCCTTGAGGGGTGTCCAGATCAGCCGTTCGGCGGTGTCGCAGGCCTCCATGGCATCCACCACACGCTGCGAAGCCGAGATACCCACAGCACGGTCGGCGGTACCATGCAATATCCACAGCGGCATGCGGTTAAGCCCGCAGAATTCCTTCAGTGTGCTACCCCCGCAGAGAGCCATTGCCGCAGCGAAGCGGTCGGGATAGGTCCCCGCTACATCGAGTGTGCCGAAGCCGCCCATACTCATTCCAATGAGATAGATGCGATTGGTGTCGACGGCATAGCGTTCCTCCGCCCAATCCACCAATCGGATCACCCGCTGGGGAGTCCAGCCATTTGAAGTCTGGGGAGCCAAAACGTATGCATCGATTTTCATGCCCATCTCAAGGGCGTTGATGGGACCGTAGCGCTTCACACGGTTGAGGTTCTTCCCGCTAAGACTCTTTCCATGAAGGAAAACAATCAGGGGCTTGACTGATTGCTTGATTGCCTGATTGCTTGATTGCTTGAGCGTGTCACTGTCGGTAGGGGGCTCATAGAACCAGAAGTTATAGGCATCCTTCACATCGCCGCGGTGTGCCGTGAGGTGCTGCGCCTGCAGTACTAAAGTGGTCAAAAAGAACAATAAAAAGACTATCTGTTTCTTCTTCATAACGGTCATTTGAAAATGCAAAGATACGAAAATTATTTTTTTTCGTATTTTTGCACTCCGAAAAAGCAATCACTCATGGTGAATAGCGGCATATATTTCAGCCATTTGCGCGAGTTGGTAGCCCTCGAGCTCCGCGAAGAGCAGCAGTCCTACCAGCGCAGCCTCGAGGCCAAAGGAGCTTCGCTCACAGGCTGCATCCAAGAGCCCGCCTGCCGCTATCCCGTACATCTGGGCAACAACGCCTACAACCCCCTCGGACAGCTCACCCTCGAACTGCGCTACGAGGTGGGTGAAGACGAGGTGGAGCTCGACTTCGAGCCCGGCAAGCCGGCCACCGTGTTCTACCTCACCGATGGCGGCGCGAAAGAGCTGCCGCACCAGTGCTATGTAGAATTAGTGGGCGACGGCGTGATGACCGTCAGCCTCCCCTCGAAATCTGCCCTGCAGAGCATCAAGGACCTCGCCGAGCACCACCTGCTGGGTGTGCAACTGGGCATCGACAACACCAGCTACCGCGTGATGCAGGAGGCCCTCTCGGAAGCCGAGAGGAAAGAGGACGAGAAGTTCGTCCATCTCCGCAATATACTGATAGGCAACGCGCAGCCCTCTTTCCGACAGCTGCCGCCTCTCTCCTTCCCCTGGCTCAACGCCACCCAGAATGCCGCCATACAGAAGGTGGTGGAGGCGCAAGAGGTCTCCATCGTCCATGGCCCTCCGGGTACCGGCAAGACCACTACGTTGGTGGAAGCCATCATCGAGACCCTTGAGCGCGAGACTCAAGTACTTGTCTGCGCCCCCTCCAACGCCGCCGTCGACTGGATCAGCGAGCAACTCATGCGCCGCAGCGTCAACGTGCTGCGCATCGGCAACCCACTGCGCATGAGCGACGAGATGCTCGACTGCAGCTACGAACGACGCTATTCCGCCCACCCTGACTACCACGAACTGTGGAATATCCGCAAAACCCTCCGCGAGGGAGCCAAAGGCGAACAGGCCCACCGTCTGCGCAACCGTGAGACGGAGCTGGAAATCAAGATTAACGCCGACCTCTTCGACCAAGCCCGCGTGGTCAGCTGCACCCTTATCGGCAGCGCCTACCGCCTCATGGAGCGCCGCCGCTTCTCCACCCTCTTCATCGACGAGGCCGCACAGGCCCTCGAACCCGCCTGCTGGGCCGCCATCCTCAAAGCCGACCGCGTCATTATGAGCGGCGACCACCAGCAACTGCCACCTACGGTGAAAAGCATAAAGGCTGTCAAAGAAGGCCTCGCCAACACACTGATGCAGAAACTCGTCGGCCTGCATCCTCGCTGCGTCACGCTGCTCACCACACAGTACCGCATGAACGAGGACATCATGGCCTTCTCCTCACGCTGGTTCTACCACAATCGCCTCCAGGCCGCCCCCGAGGCCGCCCACCGGCTGGTCTCCCCCCTCGACACACCGCTCACCTGGATCGACACCTCAGCATATTCAGACCATTCTGAAAAACGCACTCACACCGGCTCCCTCACCAACGCCCAGGAGGCCCGCCTCGTCATCCACACCCTCCGCGACTATATCGAGATGATTTCTCCGCAGAAAATCGAGAACGAGCGCGTGGACTTCGGCATCATCACCCCCTATCGCGGACAGGCGCGCCTCATCCGCCGCCTGCTCAAGATGCAGCACTATTTCCGAAAGCTCAAACGCCACATCACCGTCGGCACCGTCGACGGCTTCCAAGGGCAGGAGCGCGACGTCATCGTCATCTCCCTCGTGCGCGACAACACAGACGGCAACATCGGTTTTCTCCGCGACCTGCGCCGCATGAACGTCGCCATGACGCGCGCGCGCATGAAACTTATCATCATAGGCAACGTACAAGCCCTCTCCCGCCACCGCTTCTACCGCGAACTGGCAGAACACATCCGACAGCACGGCGAATTCATAGAAATCCCCTCACCCCCCCCTCAAACCCCTTAAACCCCTTAAACCCCTCAAACCTCTCAAACCCCTTAAACCTCTCAAACCCCTTAAACCTCTCAAACCTCTCAAACCCCTTTAACCTCTCAAACCCCTTTAACCTCTCAAACCCCTTAAACCCCCTAAACCCCCTAACATGTTAAAAAAACTCTTCGGTTTCGACCCCACAAAGCATAAGGTGCGTACCGAGATCATAGCCGGCATCACCACCTTCCTCACCATGGCCTATATCCTGGCCGTCAACCCCGGCATCTTCAGTGCCCTCGACAGTGGCGACAATCCCATGCCCACCACCGCCGTCTTCACCGCCACAGCCCTCGCCGCCATCGTCGGCACCCTGGTGATGGCCATCTATGCCAAGAAGCCCTTCGGCTTGGCTCCCGGCATGGGCATCAATGCCTTCTTCGTCTTCACCGTCTGCATCGGCATGGGCTATCGTTGGCAGTTCGCCCTCACGGCCGTCTTCCTCGAGGGTATCCTCTTCATCATTCTCTCGATCTTCAAGATTCGCGAGCTGATTGCCAACACCATCCCCGCCGGTCTGAAGGCCGCCATCGGAGCCGGCATCGGCCTCTTCATTGCTTTCATCGGCCTGCACAATTGCGGCATCGTGGTCAACAACCCCGACACATTGGTCACCCTTGGCAACTTCGGCGACCGCGCCACCCTTCTGGCGCTCATCGGCCTCTTTATCTGCGGTCTGCTGATGGTCAAGAAGGTCAAAGGCGGCCTCCTCTGGGGCATCCTCATCACCACCCTTATCGGCATTCCGATGGGGGTAACCCAACTCAACGGTGTAGCCTCCGCACCGCCTTCGGTGGCACCCATCTTCATGCAGATGCAATGGCACGATATCTTCTCTCCCGAAATGCTTATCATCATCTTCACCTTCCTCTTCGTCGACCTCTTCGACACCATCGGCACCCTGGTGGGTGTCTCGATGAAAGCCGGCATGGTGGACAAGAGAGGTAATGTCGACGGTGTGGGCCGCATGCTGATGTCCGATGCCATCGCCACCGCCGCTGGCGCCATGCTGGGCACCTCGACCACCACCACCTATGTGGAAAGTGCCGCCGGTGTGGGCGTGGGTGGCCGCACGGGACTCACCGCCTTCGTCATCGCCGTCTGCTTCGCTCTGGCCCTGTTCCTCAGTCCATTCTTCCTTGCCATCCCGGCGGCAGCCACCGGCCCCGCCCTCATCATCGTGGGTGTCATGATGTGTTCCAGCATCACCAAGATCGTTTGGGATGATTTTAGCGAGGCCATCCCCGCCTTCATCACCATGCTGATGATGCCGCTGAGCTACAGCATCAGCGAAGGCATCATGCTCGGCATCATCATGTATGTCCTGCTGAACGTCTGCACCGGCAAGAAAGGCATGAAGAAAATCAGCCCCACCATCTGGGTCCTCTCCGTCGTCTTCGTGCTACGATACCTACTGAAAAGCCTGTAAAGAACTGGCGGGGCCGCGCGGTAGCGCGGCCCCGCCTTTGAAAAAAAAATTTGGTCAGATGAAAATTATTTCGTAAATTTGCACCTTGAAATATTTAACATATTCTTAATACTATTGCACTATGACTTTAAGGGATATTGTAGACAAACTGGAAGCGACGGTGCCGCTGGGAGCGGAACGTCTCGATATAGAGGTGGAGCATGCTTTCGCCTCGGATTTGATGAGCGACGTGCTGACGCTGAAAGACACCCCGGTGCTGGTGACGGGACTCTGCAACGTGCAGACCATCCGCACCTGCGACATGGCCAACCTCGACGTGGTCATTTTCGTGCGCAACAAAAAGCCGACGGAGGATATGATTGAGCTGGCCGAGGACAACGATATGGTGCTTATCTGCAGCACCTACTCGATGTTCAAGACCTGCGGGTTGCTGTGGGAACTCGGAATGAAACCTTTGTATTGATAATCTAAGATTATGCATCAAGAATATACTGTTATAGAAGGGGATTTTGTGAATGCTGGGAAGGCTTCGAGTTCGGTGAAGAAGACGCTGAAGCAGTTGAACGTGAATCCGCAGGTAGTCAAGCGTGTCGTCGTGGCCCTCTATGAGGCCGAGGTGAACGCCATCGCCCATGCCTACGGCGGCAAGGTGGAGGTGGATATCGACAGCGACAAAATCCGTATGGTAGTGGCCGACAAGGGCCCGGGTATCCCCGATATCGCGCTGGCCATGCAGGAGGGCTACTCCACCGCTCGCCCCGAGGTGCGCGACATGGGCTTCGGCGCCGGTATGGGCCTGCCCAATATGCAGAAGAATGTCGACAAATTGAACGTCAGCTCCGAAGTAGGAGTCGGCACGACGGTCGAAATGGAAGTGAATTTCCAGTAGTTAAGTAGTCTGTAGTTAAGAAGTTAAGTAGAAATGGCTTTTTATCACGCTTTACAAGTAGAGGAAGATCGATGCATTGGTTGTTCGCGGTGCATGAAGATATGCCCCACGGAGGCTATCCGCATCCAAGGGGGAAAGGCCGAGATACAGGAGCACCGTTGCATCGACTGCGGCAAATGCTACGAGGTGTGCCCCGTCCAGTCTATCGCCATCAAGGACGACGACTTCGAGGCTTTCAAGAAGTATTCCCACTCGGTGGCGCTGCTGCCGGCAGTCTTCATGGGCCAGTTCCCCGACGAGGTGAGCGTGTCGCAGGTCTACGCAACGCTCTATGAGCTGGGCTTCGCCCATGTGATGGAGGTGGAGAGTGCGGCGACCATCTTCAAGGAAGCCAAGGAGAAGTATGCCCGCGAGCATCCCGACATCCGTCCCCTCATCTCTTCGTTCTGCCCCGCCATCGTGCGCCTGGTGCAGATCAAGTATCCGTCGCTGACAGAGAATATCATGCCCATCAAGGCCCCCCTCGACCTCAGCGCCATGTATGCCATCGAGGAGCTGATGCACCGCGGCATTCCGCGCGAGGAGATAGGTCTCTTCTATGTCACTCCCTGCGCCGCCAAGGTGGCGGCCGTAAAGGCCCCCGTGGGCGAGGAGAAGTCCATTATCGACGGCGTCATCAATATGAATTCGCTCTTCAACCGCGTCTACAAGCGCATGAAGGACAACGGGAAGAATCACCAGTACAAGCCCCTCACGCGTCAGCGCCTCTCGGCAGACGCCATCCTCTCGACCCTCACCAACGGCGAGCGCCGCATCTGTACGGCCAAGCGCAGCTACTCCATCGACGGCATCGAGAATGTCATGGACTTCCTCGACAAGCTGGAGAACGACGAGGTGGAGGGCGTGGAGTTCCTCGAACTGAGGGCTTGCGACCAGAGCTGTGCGGGAGCGTTGCTGAGTGTCGACAACCGTTTCCTCTGCGGCGAGCGTATGTATGCCCGTGCCCGCAAGGCGGCGGAACGCGAGCGCAACGGCGAGATGGCCCGCGACCGCGAGATGGATAAATACCAGGACTACCTGATAGAGCATTCCATGGTGGACGAGGTGGAGCCCCGTTCGATGATGGTGCTCGACAACGATATCTCGAAGGCGTTGGAGAAGATGGAGAAGATAGAGAAGATGAAGACCCACCTGCCGCAGATCGACTGCGGCGTGTGTGGTGCCCCCACCTGCGAGGCTTTCGCCACCGACGTGGTGTGCGAGAAGGCCAGCCTGCACCAGTGTGTCTTCTACCGCCTGCACCTCGAGGCACAAGGGAAGATGACCCTCCACGAGGGCCGCTCCAATATGTACTCCGTCTGGGGCGACGACCGCATCAGCGGGGAGATAGAGGTGTAATCACGCTTACGAAAAAAAAAAACGAATAAAAACAGCAAGGGATGCTCCCAACGGAGCATCCCTTTGCAGCATCATGTAACCAAAGAGTGTCTTTACTTGATTTCCACGGTGGCGCGGCGGTTATGGGCGCGGCCTTCCTTGGTGGCGTTCGATTCCACGGGATAGCTCTCGCCTTTGCTGGTAACAGTGATGTTACGGGCGGGAGCACCCATCTTGGTCATCATACGCTTGACAGCGTAGGCACGTTTGCGGCCAATCTTCAGGTTGTTCTTCCTCGTGCCGGTATTGTCGGCGTAACCCGTGACGACGACATGGATATTCGCGTCGTTCTTCATGGCGTCACACAGTTCCCGCAGGCTGGCCTCGGCCTCTTCATTGCGTAACGGCTGGGTCTTCCTGTGGTTGAAGTAGAACTGTATGGGGGCTTCCGTGCTCTCCGCTGCCGTGGCCTTCTGCTCCACGACGGGGGCCGGAGTCTCTTTCTTGGGCTCTGCCTTCTGAGCCTTCTGCTCCACTATCGTGTTGTGATAGGCGGTCAGGTCGTTCTCGCGGGAGTCCTTCATGGCGGTCAGCTCGGCCTCGGCTTTCTTGCGGGAGTCCTTCATGGCGGTGAGCTCGGCTTCGGCTTTGTCGCGGGAGTTCTTCATGGCGGTCAGCTCGGCCTCGGCTTTGTCGCGGGCCGTCTTCATGGCGGCGAGCTCGGCTTCCGTCTTCTCGCGGGCCGTCTTCATGGCGGCAAGTTCGGCGGCCACACGGTCGACGTTCTCGTCGTTGGCGGGGGCCATGGTGAAGGCGCCGCCGTCACCACCCCGTTTCTTGCCGTTCCAACCGAAGTTGACACCCAGGCTCACTCCTATCTCATAGTAGCCTATCTTCTCCACCTGCGTGGCGGTGGAAGGCTGGGTGACGGTGTAGGTGGCGTCGGGACTCAGGGCATAGATGTCCACATTGTTGTCGGTCTTGTAGGCGATGGGCGCATAACGGCCATAGAGGCCGAGGGCGAGGGAGGTGACATCCCCGAGGGGGAAGTTGTATCCCACCTCGGCATCGAGGAGGCAGTAGAAGGGCTTCGTCATGTCGGCGTTCTTCACGCTCTTCTCCGTGGTCCCGTTCAGGGTCATGGGAACGGGCGTGGTGGGCGTGATGCCCAGGTCAGGGATGGCGGTGACGGCAAGCGCCGGGTCGGTGAAGCTGTAGTCGGCGCTGGCGTTCACTGCCTTGGACAGCGAGAGACCGACGTTCACAAAGACACCCCCGAAGCGCATGGCCAGCTGGATGGGCAGCTCCAGGAAGGTGTAGCTCTGCTCCTCCTGGATGGAGGTGGCGGTGCCGCGAAGCGCCACCGCGGTCACCGCACTGCCGCCGGGCAGCCCAAGACTGCTCATCGGCAGGCTGGTGGTGATGGGAAGGTCGAAGTTGGAGATTTTCTGGTTGTGCGAGAAACGACTCAGACGCACGCCTGTACGGAAACCGAAATGTTCGCCAAACCAGTAGGTGTAGCCCACGTTGAAGCCCAGGGAAAGTCCGGGCTGGTCGTTCCACGTGGCTGAGCCCGTGAAGGGCATGGAGCCTATGCCGAGACCCTGGAAGGCCACCGACAGTTCGTGTCCCTTGCCGCTTTCCTGAGCCTGCATGATGGGCATCCCTGTGAGAAGCATGGCCGCTGCCAATGCTATTGTTACTTTTGCTGTTTTCATTGTTGTTTCTTTTTTAGTAATTCTAGACCTAGGATGGTCTAGGATATCCTAGAATCGCCTAGGATATCCTAGTTCTCCTAGAGAGTTTACTTCACTATCAGTCGTTTCACTGCACTTCTTCCGTCGTTCAGCGTCAGACGGACCATGTACATGCCGGAGGCTTGCGGTGCCTCGATGACGTCATTGTCCTTCTGCTGGAGAACCATGCGGCCTTGCAGGTCGTAGACGCGAATCTCAGCGCCCTGCAGGTCGGTTCCCTCGACGGAGACCTTGACCATGCTGCCGTGCATCACGGGGTTCGGGGCAACGGTGAATTCTATCTCTTCAACATCGCCGATACCGACATTGCCGATGCATACGGTGTTGGAACGTACCCAGTACTCCATGTTGCCGTCAACGGCTACCTCGACATAGTAGCATCCGTTCAATCGGTTGCCGCCTTCGCTGTAGCTGTCGTGGTCGGGGCCTTCGAGCACCATCTCGCCGTCACGGTACCAGCGGTACCAGACGTAGTTGACGTTCTCCATGCCCTCCTCGTTGTGGTTGACGGAAAGCATCACATCCATCAGGTTGTAGAGGTACGGCATCACAAAGCCCTCGGGCAGGATGACAAGGTTCATGGTGACGACACTGTCGCATCCGGTGACGGTGGTCAGCGTGCGCACATAGGTGCCGCTCTCCGTGAACGTCTCGCCGTTCCAGACGAAGGAACCGGTGCTCAGCGTGTCGAACGAACTCTCGGCGCTGTGGTTGATGGTCAGGTGCAGGGTCACGGTGCTGTCGCATCCGGCAACGGTGGTGGTGCTGTAGCTGTAGTCTCCGCTCTCGGTATACATACGGCCGTTCCACTCATAGCTGTCGCAGTTGATGACGGTCTCATCCTCGTTGACGCTGTTGCCAATGGTCAGGTGCAGGGTGTCGACCTGGGTGCAGCCGTTGTTGTCGAGGTGGCTGTAGGTGTAGTCGCCGCTCTCGCTGTAGACGCTGCCGTTCCAGGTGTAGCTGCCGCAGGCCACCTTCGTCTCGGCCGTGTGGACCGGGTTGTTGATGGTCAGCTGCAGAATCACCGTGCTGTCGCAGCCGTTGCTGCCCTCGGTGGTGTA
>JAEEGH010005557.1_pt1 | contig 31563 bp, 31 predicted proteins | sample 9134181 | NCBI WGS metagenome assembly JAEEGH01 (sample SAMN16246544, study PRJNA631951) | gut metagenome | biome: gut microbiome; feature: rumen; material: DP-attached | host: Bos | place: Iran: Karaj | collected 2018-10
GTTATCCCAATCAACGGTTGCACACTCTGTAAAGTCTGTCTGACCAGAAACTACTGTAAGAGTGCCGTCATCGATGTATGGCTGAAGTACTGACATAGCACCTGTGAAGAAGTTTGGTGCGTTAGGATCTGCAGGGCCACCACCAAAGAGCTCGATGTTGTAAGGGCCATCACCCTTCCATTCCTGAAGACCATCTAAAAGTGCCTGAGCCTGAAGCTCACCTGTCTTAACTGAACCAAACTGAACAACACCATCAACACCTGATGTATTCTCAAGTAAACGGTCATAACCAATTACATATACACCAGCTTCCTTAGCCTGCTCAAGAACAGAACCAAGCTGAGAACCATCAACTGGTCCTACAACGATAACCTTAGCACCATTTTCAATCATAGACTCAATCTGCTGTTGCTGCTGTGTAACCTTCTGATCAGCAGCCTGTACAATTGGATTGTAACCAGCAGCTGTTAACTGCTCTGTAAACATTTCCTCAGCTTCTTTCCAGTTCTGTGTTCCAAGCCATGGAAGAGAAACGCCAATTGTTGCTCCTTCCTCAAATCCTGGGAACTCGCTTGTTGTAGCCTCTGTTGTCTCAGAAGTTGCTGTTGTTGTGTCTGAAGCTGCATCCCCCGCACCTTCGCGGCTTTCCCCACAGCCAGCGAATGTAGTTGCCATCATTGTTGCAACCATCGCCATTGACAAAAGTGTTCTTTTTTTCATTTTCAATCCTCCTCGTTGAAATTATTTATTTGCGAAAAGTCTACCTATGATAGAACTTTTTCCACTCTTTTTGTTGTATACATCAAATGCAACTGCAGCTAAAAGGACAAAGCCCTTAATAACCTGTGTACGGTCTGCACCAACACCCATAAGCATCAATCCATTATTAAGAACGGCCATAACAAGACCACCGACTATAGTTGCAAGAATTGTACCAACACCACCTGAAACTGCAGCACCACCGATGAATACAGAAGCAATTGCATCCATTTCCCAAGAAGTACCATCTGCTGGACCTGCTGCTGTTGCACGACCTACGAAAAGAATACCTGCTACCGCTGCCAAGAATGACATGTTCATCATTGTAAGGAAATATGTTCTCTTAACATTTACACCTGAAAGGGCAGCTGCTGCCTTATTACCACCTACTGCATATACATGACGTCCAAATTTTGTACGCTGTGTAATGATGTGATAAATGATTGTAAGTACAAGTAGGATAAGTCCTGGAACTGGGAATGAAGTTCCCACACGCCCTGATCCAAATAACCATGTAAAGTATCCAATGATAATTGCTACAAGAAGAATTCTAATTACTAAAGCCCATACTGGATCCTTAACACCTGTTGCATCTCCTGAATGCTTATGCTTTTTGAGTTGAACGAAAACATAACATGCAATTGCAATAATACCTAATAAGAGAGTTGAGTTATTCATTCCTGTAAAGGCTGGTCCCCATTCAGGTAAATAGCCTGAACCAAACCACTTTAGCTCCTCTGGAGCAGGTACAGAAATTGAACGTGAAATCCAAATAACACCACCTCTGAAAATCATCATTCCACCAAGTGTTGTGATGAAACCAGGAATTCCAAGCTGTGATAGGAAAAATCCATGCCAAGCACCTGCTAAAATACCAATTGCAAGTGCGATTAATACAGCACACCACCAAGGAATGTTGTAATTCTTAGCAACTAATGCCATTACCATTCCTGCAAAACCAGCAACTGAACCAACTGACAAATCAATTTGTCCAATTACGATTACCATTAGCATTCCCAATGCTAAAATCAAAACGTAAGCGTTACCTGAAAGAAGATTCTGGAAGTTAGAAGAAGTAAGCATTCTTCCACCAGATATAATATTGAAAATCAAAATTAATAAGCCTAAAGCTACAACCATTGTGTATTGACGAAGGTCTCCGCCCAATACCTGTTTAATATATTTCATACCTTATTCCATCCTTTCATATCTAACATCGAATTAGTTTGATGTTATAGTCATTCGTTTCATAAGACCTTCCTGACTAGCTTCGCTGCTAGCAAGCTCACCTGTTATTGTGCCTTCAAAAATTGTGTAAATTCTGTCTGCCATTCCAAGGAGCTCAGGCAACTCTGAAGATACTAAGATTACTGCTTTTCCTTCATCTGCTAACTGATGAATAAGCTTGTAAATCTCGTATTTTGCACCTACATCAATTCCTCGTGTAGGCTCATCAAGAATTAAAATATCTGGCTCCGTAAACATCCATTTTGAAAGTACAACCTTCTGCTGATTACCACCGGATAAAGTTGTAACTCCTCTATCAACACCAGATGTTTTTATTTTCAGTGAGTTTCTGTATTCTTCAGCTGCCACTTTTTCATCATTTAAATCTAGCAATCCATTTTTTGTAATCTTGTCTAGATTTGCAGCAACTACTGTCTTTCGAATGGAATCCAATAGATTAAGTCCTAAGTTTTTTCTATCCTCTGGAACATATGCAACACCATGTTTAATAGCTGACTCAACGGATGTTAACTTAACCTCACGGCCCTTAATCTTTATAGTACCTTTTCTATATATTCCATAATTTCTTCCAAATATTGAACGCATCAATTCAGTTCTTCCTGCGCCCATAAGACCAGCAAAACCAACAATTTCACCAGCTCTTACATTAAAGCATGCGTTCTTACAAACCATTCTGCCTTCTACATCAGGATCCTCAACACACCAATCCTTTACTTCGAAAATAATATCTCCTGGCTTTGACTCATGCTCTGGATAACGATTTTCAATGGATCTACCAACCATTGCTTTGATGATTTTATCTTCATCAACCTTACCAGCTTCTACATCATAGCTTTCAACTGTGTGTCCATCTCTAATTACTGTAACTGCATCAGATACAGCAGCAATTTCGTTTAACTTGTGGGAAATCATGATACATGTAATTCCCTTATTCTTTAAATCAAGCATTAAATCTAGAAGATTTGCTGAATCTGCCTCATTAAGTGCTGAAGTAGGCTCATCCAAAATAAGAAGCTTTACATTTTTTGAAAGAGCTTTTGCAATTTCTACTAACTGTTGTTGACCTACACCTAAATGCTTAATTAGAATATCTGGATTAATTGATAACCCAACCTTCTCAAGTATTTCATAGGTTCTTCTTTTTTCCTCTGCCCAATCAACCAAACCATGCTTAATAATTTCATTACCCATGAATATATTTTCTGTAATGGATAATTCTGGAATCATCGTTAGTTCCTGGTGAATAATTGCAATTCCTGCATGTTCAGATTCCTTGATATTTCTGAATCTCATTTCCTGGCCCATATAGATGATTTTGCCGTCATATGTGCCATGTGGATAAACACCTGATAAAACCTTCATTAAAGTTGACTTTCCGGCACCGTTCTCACCACATATCGCATGAATAGTACCTGTCTTAACTGAGAGATTTACATCGTCTAGTGCTTTAACACCTGGAAATTCTTTTGTAATACCTTGCATCTGAAGGATAAAAGAATTGTTCTCCATATATCAAATACCTCCCTTTTATATGCCACTGAGCTTTAATTTTTAGTCAAAGTTAAATACTCACTTGGTTTCCTCAATACTCTATCTGTAGCTATTGCCGCCGCTCCATATAATGTTGGATCAATGCTTAGCTTCGATATCTCTATTCTTACCTGACTGCTGATTGCTGGAAGAACTCTCTCATTAACAATTCTTTTGATTGTTGGAAGAAGTAACTCATCCCCCTGTGCAATGCTATCCCCAATTACAATTATTTCAGGGTCGTATGCATTTATAAGAGTTACGCAACCATAACCTAGGTATTCAGCAATTTCATTTACAAGCTTTAATGCTTTTTTATCTCCCCCTCGTGCCGCATCAAATACCCTATTGCATGCTTCACTTCGGTTTTCATATGGCTCTTTAAATAAATCTGGCAATTCCTTCTCAGCCTTTTTCAATAGAGCCATTGTCGAACTATATAATTCCAAGCACCCCTTGTTTCCGCATTCACAAGTAGGTCCTTTGTAATCAATACTTATATGACCAATTTCACTGGCAATTCCCAGGTTGCCAATAAGCAATCTATCATGATCAACTATTCCTGAACCAACACCTTCACCTGCTAAAAAATATGCTAATGAACTAAGTGGTCTGCCGTGATTACCAAACCACCATTCTGCAAGGGCTCCTGCATTGGCATCCTGTTCAATAAATACTGGCTTATCAAACTCATATTTGAATTCATCTATAAAATTCACTGTCTTCCAGTTTGGCATTCTAGTTACCATTGCAATTCTACCTTCATATCTAAGGTAAGGTCCTGGGACAGCTAATCCAATAGCAACAATGTTGTTATATTCTTTTAATAGAGCGTGAATCTGCTCTTTCATTGAAGCTATTACATCATCGGCAAAATCAGTCAAGCTGTATTCTGTCTCTTGTTGTGTATAAAGCCTGCCAGAAATATCAAAAACTCCTATTGCAAATACATGTCTGGAAAACTTTACACCTATTACTAGGTTCTTCTCGGCATTAAGCCTAAGACCAATGGAACGTCTATTTCCATTTCCTTTTACTATTCCCACCTCAGAAACAATGCCCATATCTATAAGTGCACCAACAAGCTTTGTTATAGATGCTTGGGTTAATCCCATAATCTTAGCCACCTCGGCTCTAGAGCATATCTCCTTCTGTTGTAGGATTCTAACTATAGCTGAACGATTCATCTCTGATAAATCGCTTGTATTATTACCAGCCAATTCTCTATTTCTACTCATAATCTTTTCCTCGCTAGCGATTACTTTCAAGTGTTAATCACTTAACACTGTTAACACATTATCCCTTTTATTTTTCTTTTTCAATACACATGGACCAACTTCGGCGATGTAAATAAAGACCCCCTCTAAAATTTTGTAAAAACCGCTCAAAGCCCGTAAAATCGGGTTTTTTAGACCAAATAATCATTAACAAAATCAAATTTTTCCATGATTATATGCTTAGATTTGCTTAATCGTGATTATCTTTTCTAACCCACTCACAAACCTAATCAAACGATTCGGCAATATAACCAACTACACAAAGTTGAAATTGTGCGCATTGTATATCGTCTTTTTTGCACAGACAACTGTCTAATTTGATAATTTTTTCAGAAGTCACTTTTCATTGATGACCTTTGTGTAGATAAAGACTTGGAATGAAAACTAAGGAACGTCAAATTGAATATATTCTATAAGAATAAAATGGAATAGTATTTAAAAAAGGACACTATTCTATTTTTATAGTAGTATAATGATTTGGGGCTAGGGAGTTTTTTCTCTCTAGCTCTAATTTTTTTGAGGTGATACAAATATGAAATTTTTAAAGCAGTTTCTAATCATTTTGGCAATTTCACTTATTGGTGAAATATTAAAAAGCATATTGCCATTTCCAATCCCTTCTAGCATTTATGGAATGGTAATACTTTTCATCTCTCTCCTCACCGGAATTATAAAACTCGAGCAGGTTAAGGACGCCGGCAAATTCCTAATTGAAATTATGCCCGTTATGTTCATTCCTGCTGGCGTAGGACTGATGACATCTTGGGGGACACTCAAGCCTGTTATTATTCCAGTTTCCCTTATTACCGTAATTGCTATTTTTACCGTAATGGGAGCTACTGGAACTGTTTCACAGTTTATTATTAGAAAAAGCAAAAAGGAGGCGCAGTAATGAGCGAATTCATGCAAAACAGCGTATATGCTGGCGTTACCATAAGCCTTATCTCTTATGCATTTGGTGCTTGGCTAAAAAGAAAATATGGTTTCGGATTATTTAATCCTCTGCTTATATCTATTATTGTAACTATACTGTTTTTATTAGGTTGTCACATCGACTACGCCACATATAATGAAGGAGCAAAATACCTTAGTTGGTTCCTTACTCCTGCCACAGTATGTCTTGCAATACCTCTATATGAAGAATTTGAGCTCTTGAAAAAGAATGCCAAAGCAGTAATTCTAGGAGTTACATCGGGTGTTATTACAAGTCTATTAACTGTATTTGTAATTGCTAAGCTGATTAATCTTGATCACAAAAACTACGTAACACTTTTACCTAAGTCAATTACAACCGCCATTGGAATGGGTGTTTCTGAAGAGCTTGGTGGATACGTAACTATAACAGTTGCGGTAATAGTTATCACCGGTGTTATTGGAAATATTCTTGGTGAGCTGATTTGCAAAATATTTAGAATACATGAGCCTATCTCTAGAGGACTAGCTTTAGGTACAGCGGCTCACGCAATTGGAACTGCAAAAGCTATGGAATTAGGCGAAATTGAAGGAGCAATGAGCTCTCTTGCAATAGCTGTTGCCGGTATTCTTACTGTAGTATTTGCTTCCGCTTTTGCTGGATTGATTTAATAAGATGCTCTGAAAAAGAAATTCCCCCAGGCACTGGCATACCTGGAGGTTGTAAAAGGAGTCTAATAACTTCCCAAGAAACCCGGTTATGAAACTTGGGAATGGAAATAATCAAATTAAAAATACCAAGAGATATAACTAAACGGCTGCGAGAGCTTTACCAAGCTCTTGGCAAGCTGTTTCAGCTGAACCATCTGGAGCATCCTGACAAATAACACCTTCGCCATTTACTACAGTTGCACCTGCAGCTTCCATACGGTCAACCCAATCTCTCATCCATTGTCCATCTCCCCAGCCATATGAACCGAAAAGACCAATTGTCTTACCTGAAACAAAGCCCTCTAAATCTGTTACGAATGGCTCCATTTCTCCTTCCTCAAGAACTTCTGCTCCCATTGCAGGGCAGCCAAGCGCAAATGCCTTGGCGTTCTTAAGTTCATCTATAGATGCATCTCCAACATAGACAACATTTGCTTCACCACCTGCTGCTGTTACACCTGCACCTACAGCATTGGCCATAGCTTCTGTATTGCCTGATTGTGACCAAAATACAACATTCACTTTACTCATGCTTACTCTCTCCTTTGAAATACTAATAGAATGAATTAGCTAACTTTCGCTTCGGATACTTGTTGTTCAATTATAGCTTTTAAAGAACATCCCCCAGAAAGCTTACGAACCATTTCATCCTTAATGTTGTCAAATTCTTCAAACAATCTCAGGGTACTATCTTCATTGTCATATACTTTCCAATATCCTGCTATTTTGAACCCATCTCCGCCGTTTTCGATGAAGCCTTTTACATCACATAATGGATATCCAAGAAAAACACCCATTTCGTGAGGAAATTCTTTACGACTATGAATATACTCGTCATAACGCTCTTGAAAGTATCTCAGACAATACCCAAAAGCTTCTGTGCGATAACCATATTTTCCAAGAAATTCCTTAACTTCATTTGTAGATAAGTAATTAATGAGCATGTCCCTGTTAAATACTAAAAAGACAACCCGTTTACGGTCATATACAAGTCGATAACCTGACAGACCCATCTGTCTCAACACATATCTAACCTTATCTTCCTGCTTACGAGGAACTATGAGAAGATTCGAAGTCTTAAGGCCCGCAATAGTAGGTGCACATTGTAAAACAATCTGCAATTCCACTCTTTGCCTGTCCATAGACCATAACATTTCAAATACTTCTGTACTCATTTTCTTGTATTTACCTGCCTCTACATTTTGTTAGCCTTAACTAACTGTGGTTATATTACACTACTTGTTAGCGTAAATCAACCCCATTTTTTCAATTTTTTTATTAATGATAAAGCTTCTCATTTTTCAAAAATAACATGACTTCTTGTGGGCTACTTAAGGAAAAAGCCCACAAAAACCTACACAATTGCCGTTGTTTGAGTTATTATCTTGGGCTATTTGTGCATAATGTTCCATATATATAACGGAAACTAAATTTGTCTGTGTAGTTTTTTTCTACCCATTTGTGTACACTATACCCATGGAAAATTTCTCTTCAAATAGACAACTAGAACTTAATAATCCCCCTACGGAATCTAAAAAAAAGCTGGATTCAAAAGTATCTCTTATCATGAGCATCGAGGACTTTGAAGAAGGCGTTCGTAAGGGTATATATAATGACGATAAAGGAACAGCATACATAATTATCAATGGTGCACTTAATACTACATACAATGTTTATATTGATCGTCGCCGCATAACAAAAGCTGGCTCTGTAGTATCATTTGAGGGCTTATTAAAGAATTATTCACCAGAAGAAATACAAATCAGATATGATATGAAAGAACAAAAGATGCCTTCTTTAAGCATTTATAGAGACAATAAGACAAAATAAAAGAGTTCCATCCCGTGATATATGTAACCAGAATCCTGTACACATAACATCACGCAGATGGAACTCTTTTTTAGTGATACACAAAGCCAAGCATTGTTATATCATCAAATTGGTCGACTTCTTCTGTGAACAGCTTTATGCTTTTCCTAACATGTAGCAGTAGTTCTTCGGCATCTCCATTAGGATTAACGTTTAAAGCCTCTAACAGCCTCTCTGTACCATACAATTCATTATTTCTATTAGTTGCCTCTGTCACGCCATCAGTGTAGACAAAAAGACTATCTCCAGAATGCAGTTCAAATTCATGCTCTCCAAATTTTAGTCCTTCAAAAGTTGCTACCGCAGGTGAATGCTTATAAATAGATAGCTCAAATTGCCCGCCATTTCGCTTAATAACTGGATGCTCATGCCCTGCGTTTGCAGCCATACCTTTACCGGAAGACACGTCAATTATGCCTAACCATACAGTTACAAAGAGATTTGATTTATTTCCTTCACATAATCTGGCATTTACATCTTCTAATATCTTTCCTGGCGATAAACACTTACCAGACATTGCCCTTGTTTTTATAAGTGTTTTGACTACCACCATAAATAGCGCCGCCGGAACTCCTTTTCCAGAAACGTCCCCTATTACCAATGCTATGTGACTATCATCAATAAAAAAGAAATCGTAAAAATCTCCACCCACTTCTTTCGCAGGTGTCATAGTGGCAAATATGTCAAATTCAGCTCTATCTGGGAATGGTGGAAAGTCTTGTGGTAACATTTCTGCCTGTATACGAGTTGCAACATTTAGCTCTGCTCCTATACGTTCTTTCTCCGCAGTTATCTTCTGTATATTATCAATGTAATCAACAATATCCTCTTCCATCCTATATATTGATTGAGCTAAATCTTCCAGCTCATCATTGGTATGTATTGAGTCCCTCAATTCTTTTTCAATAGTTGTGCTGGCTGCAAAATTACGTACATTCTTTCTAATAAGCATCAGTGGCTTAATCAAATTCTTATGGATAAAATACCAGTTCACCACACAGAAAGCCCCAAGAAGAATTAACGCTATTATAATCATATTTGAGACATAATTAAGCAAAGTGGTTCTAATTAGCTTCATGTTGGTATCAACAAATAATAATGCAACCACTTCTCCTGAGCTATCCTCTATTGGCAAACAGCTAGATGTCAAATAGCCATATTTAGAATGTCTAACCAAGTATCCCTCTGGCTTTACTCCGTCTGTATAGGCTTTCCAAATCTCCTCAAACGGTGCGGAAATAGGGTCCACAAAGCCCATATTACTTCCAGAATCGTAGATGTACTTAATAGTTTTATCTTCACTAGGCACACCTATATAAATATATGCTGCGCTAGATTCATCCTGTACATCCTTTAGGTAATTAGCCATCCATTGGTAGTAATCATCTTCTTTCCATGTAGATGCATACTCAGCAATCTTTTCATGATCGATTTGCTCTAAAATTATGTTAGCAACCACATATCCTCGTTCGTTGTATATTGCTTGAATAGCTCTATCAAATATTATTGAACCACTTACACACATTAGTACAAGAAGTAATAAAGTGAATACAGCAATTCCTACATATGATTTCTTGCTAATAGTAAATCTTCTTTTCTTTCTTGTCTTACTCATTTTCCCCTCAAAAATCAAATAGCATCTTCATCCTCATACAATGTAAAACTGATTTCATCAAGCTCTGCATGGAAGAATTCTGGCCAGCTATATTGGTTCATATAATCTCCCATATATTGATACTTAGATTCTTTCTTTTTCTCTAACCAGTCAAATAAATCACACTCGATTTTATCTTTTGCAATGGCCATACTGCCACGTTGCTTAATAATGATTCCCTCAAGCTTCAATTTTTTGAATGTATTTTGTAAATCCTGTCTAAGATTACATAAATAGGACAATTTCTTTTCTGGATCACCATCATCTTCCCATAATGATGCGATTAATTCCCCATTAGATGTCTGTGCCCCCTTATTATTAATCAGGACAGCGACAATTTCTTTTGTCCTATTATATTTAAAAGAAACTGGTTCTCCATCTACAAACAGCTCAAAATTTCCGAATGTTTGAGCAAATACCCTCTTATATTTTTTTCGTAATTCTGGATATCTAAGAGCATCAAGTTCCTTACCAACTCTGACTTTCAGCTCTGGTTTAAATATGTATCCACTAGCATGAATTTGCATTGCTTCAAAGGCAAACTCCTTGTGCTCCGTCAAAAATATAATGTTTGTGTATGGATTTAATTCAATCAAATACTTTCCTAAATCTATGCCTGTTAGTTCCGGCATATTAACATCAAGGAAAGCAACATCTATCTCTGTCTCCCTTGCTTTTGCCAGCGCAGAGAGTGCACTATCAAAAGAGTAGCACTCTGCATCTGGCTTTAATTCTTTTACTAAATTCGTAATCAAATCTAGAGAAGTGCGTTCATCATCTACTGTTAAAATAGTCATTTCGCACCTCCCCATCACATAGTTACCGACTTAATCTTCTGATTTTTTCGCTGCTCTGCAGTCATATGTAGTGGGTCCGCCTCGCCCACCACTAATGTTTCGCCATCATTGATTGCAGCCTCATGCAAAGGGCCAGCATTCATATCAGCAATCACCAAAGCTGCAAATCTATCATAGTTGTCAAAGTCAATTACAGGAAAATGATGCTTCATTCGATACCAGTGATTTGGATCATAACCCATGCTACCAATATATAAACGATCTGCTGTTTCAGCCACCTCGTCTAAACCAGCAGGCTGACCAGGCTCAAGCTGGTATTCCTCACAAAACAATACTGCATAGGCCTTTAAAACCCTATCTCTCACAGTTTCATCCGTCCCATTTTGATTTTTTCGCCCCGTAAGAGACTCCATTACTTTGTAATAATACTCCCTAGCCTGATCATCTTCATCAAACCGTACAATGGCATCATAAAATGCTTTCTCTTTAAAATTTACTGCATCATTTACCATAAAATTACCCTCACCTATTTAACTGCTAATTAGCCTCTGATAATGGAATATATTCAAGCTCAGTGTAGTCATCTGATGAAGCTTCTCTTTCAGTGTATTCTTCCTCTGTAGCACTTTCCCATTCTTCACCATCATATGAAATAAACCAAGGCTGTTCTTCATTCTCATAAGCATCATATTTTGTTGCCCATTGCAAAATTAGTTCAGTGGTATTTGGACTAATGTCATATACATTTTTGCCGTATTCCATTGCCCCACCAGAATACTCATTTACTAGGAAATAGTCGTTATAAATATAGTATCTATCACGAGCACTTCCTGTAACTACCAATGTTGGCACACCATCCACCATAGTGTAAATGTCATATGCTGCGCCTTTTAATTCATCATCCTTGATTGTTCCCACAAAGAGCTCATCGATACCGTCTTTATTCTCATCATAGTAAGCTATACCAATGTTCTCCTTACCTTCTTGTCCAAGGCTATAGAACTCAGGGCTCATATTGTTTTCTTCATACTTAGAAGCATCCCAACCTTCATCAACTGCCGAAATGTATTTTGCTATTACTTCACCATAGAGATCCTCACCCTTTGTTCCTGCTCCATACTCATATGTTGCTCCATTTACGCCAGTTATGTTTGCCACAACAAGCTCTGCTGAATTGTATATTGTATCAAAGGATTCTGTTGGTTCCTCAGATTCCTCATAGTTCCATTGAACTTCAGTAGCGTAACCCAAAACAACTTCATACTTAGTTCCATCAGCATCTGTTAGTTCACCTACTTTTTTATATGGGCCGCCGGCATATTCAGATGGGAGCTTATGAGCTACCACTGTAAATACCATTCCACCGAATCCAGCTTCCTTTGCTTCTTTATCATAAATCGTAATCTGATTATCAGAAGTTTCTGCCTCAAATATTCCATCACACTCAGATGGAAGCGTAAGCGTAAACAATGAATTTGAAATTTCACAGCTATTTTCCTCTACTGTTGCTTCGCTTTCATCACTATTATTGTCTGCTTCTTGATTGGTAATCTCACTTTCATTATTACCACAGGCTGATAAAGTTATCATCCCACCAACGATCAATGCTAATATCCTTTTTTTCATATTCTCCTCCTAAAACTAAATTGTATGATTATCATTCTTAATACTATCATAAGTGCCACAAAAGTATTAGATTTGCGGCAAATTTTCATTCTTTGTTCAAATATTCAAAAAATTCCCTAAAAAAGTGGGCTAAACACATTAGCCCACTGAATTTAATAATATTTAATAATAACTACCTTTTATCTCTTATTTGAAAATCTTAATTCGCACTTAATATTGCAAAAAATCGGTACATACCCATGAGCATACTTTTTGTTTGCTTCTTCGGTGGAAATATAAAATATCTTTTTACAATTTGGGCATTTAAGCTTAATCATTTCCATACAAATGCACCTCGAAAACTTAATCATTAAAAAAAGACAAAAAAAGCCTGACCCCTGTAAAAAGGGATCAAGCATTTTTATTCATTACTGCTTTGAAAGCTCTAAATACAAAGCTGCATCAGCATTATGCTTATATGGTGCTACAAATAGAGCCATAGCTAATCCAAATGTAACCACACCAAAAATATACCATCCTATGAAGGATAAATCATACAAGAATGTACGCCACTTGTGACCATTCATCATCTCACGAGATTTTGTAATAACCTCTGTAGCTGATAATTCTGGATTGTCCTTGATAATATAAGGCACCATCCTATATGAATAGCTCTTTACAATGCCTGGGATAATAAATAACAAACACCACAATCCAAGGAACAAATCTGTAAGGAATAGTGTAATAAATGTATGACCATATCCACCAAATCCTGTTTTGATTTCACCTATTGGTGCTTTTCCTTCTTCTACATTTCTCTTAAAGAAGCGATAGCAGCCAACCTTCAATGGATTAAACAAGAAGATTTTTAGTAATATAGATATTACCAACATTACTCCAAATGCTGCTAATAGTACTTGGACAAGTGTAACAAGTTGTTCTTGTGTTAATCCTGATACTAACTGTTGAACCCATTCATCTGAATCTTCATGATTAGCAGTTGCTGATGAATTAACCGCAAGCAACGCATTAAGAATCAGTGCAGTAACTACACACTTCCAATAATTAGCAATAAATGCCGCTTTTCCTTTTGCCTTTACTTCACTAATTGACCACATGTCCCAAACTCCTTTCCAAACACATTCGTAGTTACATGTTACTGTATTAATAATAACCCCTTTTTAAGGGCTTAATACCTATTTCACATTTTTTTTAGAAAAGAAATGATAATATCACTTTTTAACCTTTATTATTTATTCTAACCATCTTAACTTTTATATCTATTTTAACTATAGTACCTATTAGATTTATCCTCTATCTCGGTTCAAAAAATGCATTTTTCCCTGCATTTCCTCATTCATCCCAATAGCATAACTTCTAAGATTTTCCTTAAGGCTAACACCATCGAAGACCTCTTCTTCCCCTTTTTGTTCAGCTAATTCGCAGCTCAACTGCTCAATCTGTCTATGCATTCGCATCATGTTATTAGCCATATTCTTCATGATTTGCAAAATGCTATCTTTGTTTTCCTCAATGAAATCCCCCATTAAAGCTTCTGTCACACGAAGAATCCTTGTTTCAGAATAAGTAATAATTGTATAAATAGCCGGTTTACCCGTAAGTATTCCAAATTCACCAAAGCATGCCCCTGGTCCCAATAAACCAATCAAAACCTCATTATCTGTACCATAGCCAGTGTACATTTCCACATGACCAGAGACTATTTTATACATATCTAGGTTAATTTCCCCCTCATTAAGTATAATTGTCCCTTCTGGCACATTATAAATCTTGTTTCGATTTACTATGCTCTTCTCATCGAAAATACTTGGCATACTCTTTCCTCGCAAGCTATTAAGAGTTCTCTTTAAGCTTATATATAATTGTAATCTGGACCTTGTTTTTCTTTACTCCGACAATAATATCATCCGCAATACTTGCAACAATAGAACGCTCCAGCTCATCCCATGCTTCCTGTATTTCTTCATTATCAGCTTTCTGTGAGGCAACATTTGCTTTATAGTCACCCATTGACCAATTAACACCGGAAAATTCAAGAGGCATTGCAACAGAGGCAGCTTCGTTATACAATCCCAATCCCATGATATTAATCATATTTCCATTGTATTTTTGGTTTAGCTTCATTACACTGTCATAATTCAATAGACCTGTTTCTATTAAATCTCCGATTTTACCCTTGAAGCCTTTAGCTAGACTATTTCCCTTATCAGATGATAACGACAAAATATCATACTTTTTATCTGCATCCATCTTGGTGTTTCCAACGACCTTAACACAACATTCATCGTTATATTTCTCAGCCCACATCAAAGCATCGATATCGCCTGTCATTTCCTTGACCATTCCGATTGTCTCATCCATGATTTGCTTCATGTGCAAAGTATCCTTTTTGCCAATTTTAAGCATACCGAGGCACTCTTCTACTTTGCCATAAGCAATATTTAAATCAGCATCGTTTGATGTTAAATGTATATAATCTGTTGTAATAGCCGCACGTTTAGAACCAACAACATATAAAGACTTACTAAAATCTTTGCAAATGCAAATATTTACCTCGTCATTCTTTGCTGCAACGAGAATCTCATCTGCAAGATTAGCAAGTACAGAACGTTCAAGATTCTCCCATGACTCCTCAGCATATTTATCCTTTAGACGTTTTCTCATCAAGTCAGCTTCATATTCTGCCAATGACCAAGTAGCTTTCTTGTGACCTGCAAGAATATCTCTAAAGCTTTCGATAAATGATTTATCCGCAGCATTCTTACCGGAGCTGGAAATTGATACAAATTTTTCCTTTTTATTTTCAGTAAGATTAGTCTTAGTTTTTATATTAATGTACGAATATCGTGAATTACCTTCGAACCAAATCTCAACAGCATCATCTTTATTCACAATCGAAAAAACTAATCTAAGTGATTCCTCCGCCAAAAGAGAAAATCTTAATGCATTTCTTCCTGTAATTTTTACATTTTTCTCAAATTCGTCCAGGACAGTCTTAACTTGTTCAAAGCCTTCCTTTAAATTAGTAACAGTAATATGTCCAGATTGCATATTTCTCCCCCTCCTATTAAGCTTAACTTTTCTAATTATATTATTATTTTGTGTACAATCCGTTAAAATCGCCTATTATTCCCCATTTATTACAAATTATTATTTAGGTGACCAATTTTCCTGTAAATCTTCTATAACAATATTTTCATCTACCTTCACGGCTATTTGATACTCATCCTCATAAACTACTTCTCCAGGGAAATTAGTATAGACTACATAATAAGGATGATTATATTTTTCCAATAGCCAAAGAAGAGGATTGATCATTTTCATCATCATTTCTGAATTCTCAGTTTTAAAATAACAAATAACCTTTTCTTGTCTCATGCATTGAGGTGGCCAAGGTAATTCCTCTGCGAACCATAAATCTAGCTCATGATAAAGCGATTCATCCTCCTCATCTAAAACACCATTTGTAACCATCTGCTGTAGCATGCTAAATATCCCTTTGCCAACTCTAGTATTAGCTGCTAATTCTCTTCCCTGTATTCTGCAATATTTATATTTGATTGCCATAGTAGACCTCCGCAGTTAATGACTAATAACACCACCATTTTTCTACATAGCTATTTTCCATGGTTCTACTATTCCGTTAATATTCTCCAGCCATGTTGTACCATTTCTTCGCCTTACAGTTATTGGGGTAACTGCAACGGTATTTTCTGTTCTCACATCCAAATATCCATTACTATCTGATGTTGAGCCCAATGCACTAATTACATAATTAACGCCATTGACTGTTCCCAAATAAATCATTGTATGCCCAGGTAAATATAGAGGTGTACCTGGAACACACTGTGAAATCAACATGCTTTTGGTTTCATTATCATATTCAGCCACATTTAAGCATGTTCCTGGTACTTCCTTCTGCCAGCTAGTATTTCTTGGCATCTCTAGTCCAAAACACTTATATACATTTCTAACAAGAGCTGAACAGTCCACAGAGTCAAGCATTCCACCCCAACCATATGTATCACCTAAATATTTAAACGCTAAAGAAACAATATTTTCAGATGTCATTGGCAAATATCCAATACTCACATCTTTATTTTGTGCAATCAATGCTATTTGTTTTACGCATTGTCCATAAGCATCTCTTGTTGGTAGATATACCACATAATTATTCCATGTTCCTCGCATAGCAATATTTCTTGGAATCTCCCACTCAGGTACTAATTTAAGTGTTGTTCCCATCGTCAGCTTCACACCTGATGTTGATGGTGAATAATAAGATTCTGAAAGGGTAAAGTAATCGGTTGTTACAACTATAAAATCTTTCCCATCCACCTCAGTCTGCCACATGTCAAGCCATTCTGCTTTACCATTGCAAAATGCTATATCATTTCCAAGAACCCAACCAGAAACATTGTTTGAATATCCCCAATAGAAAACACAATTATTTACAATTGCACATTGTTTAACTAGAAATGGTTCATTAACTTTCAATGAGGATAATACAACTTCATCATCCGAATCCGTTTCGTTATAACCTATATAGTCTATAGTTGGAATACTTTTTATCTGTGTTTGACTTACTGCAAGTGCATACTTAGGCGCAATCTGATTATCCCAACCTGTTGAAACAACAGCTGCAGAAATCATAGAATAATATGTCAATGTATCTGTGGCCACTCCATTAACAAATATTGCTTTTTCTGGCATTTCTGCCACTATTGATTCCGATAAGCTGTTTTTCAATTCTGAGGCATCAAACATTGCATCCATAGCAGTTACATCATTCATATTGCAAGCATCAGTTCTCATTGCAGCATCATTAAACTGGTTAATTTGGCTTACATCCATAATTACTTGTCCAGTGACTTGTTGAGATAATGAATTCCAATAATTTGCCTCACACATTTCCTGGGTAACTGTACTTTCTGTTGAAACATTCGCCTGCACAGTACCAAAAGTACTATTCTCAAAAAGAATAATTGCTAAACTGGATACACAAATTGTTTTTCTGATTTTTGATTTTATCTTCCCCATGTTTTCCCAAGCCCCTTTTAATTAGTGAATAACATCCATATTTTAAATTGAAAACATTTTACTCTATAAATGTGTAAAAACATTTAAAATACGTTACTTATTACACTATATCTTCTAGGTTGAACACAGATTCAACATACATTTTTCATAAAAAATACGCCAGTTTACAGCATTTTAGCTACAACTGGCGTGGTAAAAATCCGCAATATTCTGCTTTTTATTAGTTGAGTTTTGCCTCCATTAATTTCGACCAATCATCTTTATTATACTGTCGTTCTTGGAAATTATTGAATGAATTCCTATTCTTAGCTTGATCGCTGCTAGTTTGTTTTTTAGCGCTTCCACCTTGTTCAATCATCCAACAGATATACCCAACTTTATCATTAATGATTTCTTTTGACGTATCATCAAGTCTTCTTTTGAATTCAGGAATAATCTGCATCATATAGACTGCATCTTTATCATTACGCTTTGCACATTGGAAGATTCTTGAGATTTCCTCATCAGTAAACTGTATCTTTGAAGCATTGAAAAATAATTTCAATTGCTCTTCCAATGGATCTGTTTCCTTTTCTTCTATAACATCTACAATTTTTGCAGTGGTATCTATATAGTTCTTTTCTTGAATTTTAAAACGATACCCCACATGTTTATTGCTTTCATATCTTGCTTCATACTCAAATGTAAAATCACATTCTGCAACAGAATTGATACTGTTCCTTGCTGGTGATAATACACGTCTATCTATTTCTGCCTTTGGATAGCTTTCAGGAATAGAGAATTGATGCTTCAACTCCTCAACTGAAATATCAAACATTCCCGGTGTGGCAGCTGGATACTCTTTATATCGTTTCCTATTCTCTAAATACCAATATAAAGCAATGGTATATTTTCCTTGTAATTGGGTAATTACTTCTAACTGTCCATAAGCACCATGTACAATTCTTGAACATAAAGCCAAATCTTTAAAGAAATCCGTTGGCGCAAACTCTATATATGCTTCTTCTCCTCGATTACCTTTATGATGTCTTAAAATACTAAACCAAGGAATTTCGATTTCATCATCACCATTAGGACCTAGGTCAGCAAAAATTAGATGTCGTTCCTTTAATTTTGCTGCGCCCTTCTTAAAAATCTTATATATATATTTTGGATCTTCATGTCTTGAATACTTGGCAAATGTAGATGGCTCAATTTTATATGTTTTGTTCTCCGGAAATGAAGACATTGTTCCTAAAATTGCATCAAATACTATATTCTCATCAGAAGTAAACTCCATTTTGCAATGCATAATAAGGGCATCTGTTCTATATGCAATACCTATTCCGCCCTTCTTTAATGGGTGTTTATTATCTTGAAGTGCTAACAACTTTAGCAGCGTCTCATGGGAATTATCATTGAATGTTTCTACAAGATTTTCAATAGAAACTGCTTCTTTAACAAATTCTATAATCTTTGCTTCATCTTCATTAATAATAGCATTTCCATTTTCATCAACTATGTCTGCTCTAACTTCATAAGTATCAACAACACGGCCTGTGCTAGTTGCTACTGTTTGATGCTCCACTTGCCCCAATTGGCTTCCCAATGGATATTCATCATCATAGAACATACCTGTTGCGGGATCTATCTCTCTGTAGTTTCCATTTTCATCCTGCTTACGAATTGCCATATTTATCTCCCTATAATAATGGCATGATAATAATTTGCCATGCCATCATTATAAGATAACCTACATTTCCTCGCAACAACTTACGTTCAAAACTTAGTGGAACTTTTGCCATTCCATTTCTTCAGATATAATTTAGTGGATTTTTTGCCATTAAAATGGATTTTACTATTCTCACAAACCCCTTTAAATAAAGGCTTTTTTAACCCTATTTAAAATAGTGGAATTTCTGCCACCATATATATCTAATGGCAATGAATTTGTTTGCCATCCAAACATACATATTATTAAATTTCCTCGATTTTATGGGATTTTTTAGTGGAATTTTTGCCATCATGTGTGGCCTATATGGCACATATTTAATTTGCCATTAATAGTGGAAATTTTGCCATTTGTATAATTCTATATCAATTATTTACCTATTTTATTGAATTTTTAGGCTATTTTGTCATTTTAAGCACCTGTTTTCAATGGCAAATCAACTCCTTGCCACTACTAAGTGGAATTTCTGCCATATGGTGGAATTTTTGCCAGCTTTGGTTGACTTGTCGCCATAGTTAGTGGAATTCCCGCCAGCTTTAGTTGATTTTTTGCCACATCAAATATGGATTTTTCCTTGATTTTATTGCGTTTTTTCAACCTCTGCTATACATACTATACACTTAATATACATATATATACTTCTAGCCAGCAAAAAAACAGGAACATAAACTATTTTCATAGCAATGCTCCTGTCTATATTACATATTTTCTTTTTCTTGATATTTATGAATTACATATGCCATCCATGATGTTGGACGTAAACCTACTTTACTTGCACTTGATTTAATATCTTCAATTAAGTCAGACTGCAACATAGCTGTAAATCTAGTTGGTTCCTTTAATTGTTTCATGAAAGGCTTAATTTCTTCAAAAGAAGGTATTTCATTTTTGTTAACCTTATCAATCTCATCTGTAAATAGATTTTCTAATAAATCCTGTCGAGAAACACCTTTTCTAGCGGCATTGAATCTAAGGAACATATCTTCATCTTCTAATACTGAAATAGTAATAGATTTTCTTGGCTGGGTGTATCTTGTTTCAACAACCCTTGAGCTCTTTGCTGGAGCCTTTTTCTTTTGTACTGGGGCAGCTTTTTCTGCTACAGTTTTCTCTACTGCAGATTTTTCCTTTGTAGCAGCTTTTTTATTTTCTGTACTAACAGCTTTCTTTTCTACTGTTTTTTTCTGAGGAGGTTCTACGGCTGGTGTGGTGTCCGCCATTAAATTGTCGAACAAGTCTAATGTACTAGAGTTTTTTGGTTTTTGTACAGATACGCCAAATCCATCACCTGATACTGATCGTGCCATTATTTGCCCTCACTTTCTAAAAATTCTTCTACAAATGCCTTGTAATCAATTGAACTATTACACCAAGGCTTTGATTTTACTACAGCTTCTCTATTATCAATTGCAAGCTCGCCATCCTTGCAAGCTCTAATATACTGCTTATAAACCTTTGTGCCCATTTTTTCAGCTATTGCAACAGCATTTTCGTAATGATTTTTTTTAACGTTTCTATTTGTTGTGTAGTTTGTTACGACAAATCCATTTACCTTTAAATTTGGGTTGATTGCTGTTTCACCATGAGCTAAAGACTGAATTAACTTATATTGGTTAGCTAATCCTTGAATAGAATAAGCATCTCCCACTAATGGGATAAGTGCTTCATCTACAGAGGCTAAAACTGATTTGTTGATTGAGCCTGTTAAATCTGGTGGACAATCAAGTAAAACATAATCATAGCCTTGAAGCTTATTGAATACTTTTTCTTTTAGCGATGTAAATACTAAATTACTTCCTGGATCCATAATCATGGAATTTAAGTTTGATAATAAGGAGTCAGCAACGATTATATCGCCAAGCTCTGTATGTTGAATGCAATCCATTGGATCCATTGGTCTTCTTTCTTCTACCCAGCAGTCATACAAAGTCGCGTCATTCATGTCTGCTTTAAATGTTAAAGAAGCATTTCCCTGAGTATCACAATCAATAACTAGTACATTGTAGCCTTTCTCTTTTAATAGGTATGCCATATTACAAGTTAATGATGTTTTCCACTGGCCACCTTTTCCTATACATATTGCAATTGTTTTCATTAATTGGTCTCCTATAAATCATGTCATATATTTATGAATCTTATATAAACTCATTATTTGCTGTTATTTAAATATAACACATAACACATAATAAATATCTTAAGGCACTAAATTATTCAATAGCATTTCTAGTACTTAAATATACAAATGAAATTATATACTATAAACCCAATAAATGCAATAATACAATGAAAGACTATATGTATATAATGTATCAAAAAGTAATAAAAGATAATAAGTAATATAAAGAAATAAAGTAATAAAAGTACAACAAAGTATTAAAAGCAAATAAATAATATAAATAAAGAAAATAACAAAGAGAAAGTAAATCACATATATAATAAAAATAAAACAAGGCAATGAAGGAAATAATGTAATAGAAATATTAGATAGAACTAAAATACATAAGATATGTTAAATGACTATATTAACAAAGATAACTAAAAGGAATATTTAATCTAATATAACAAATATAACTATGATGGCTTAAAACACAATAAGAACGAAAAGAACTATACAAGCCCTAAAATGGCAAATTTTCCTATTAAATAGCTTATAGCATATTTATTAGCATATAGAATTAAAAACGCCTATAGGGGCGTATATGGATGTTACAAAGCTATATTAAACCGATAGACTGAAACGTTTTATTGATTTTTTGCAAAAACATATTTTTTTCACACATAAACACTAACATAAAACCAAGAAAAAGCAAATTCAATGCCAATTTGTACAGGGGGTAGATCATGAATAAGAGAATATTGGTAACCATTCTAACAATGACTTTTGCATTTAGTTCATTAGTTGGATGTGGAAACAAAGAGAATTTAGAAAGTGAAACAAGTACTCAACAGGAGGAAAATAAAGAAGAAGTGACACCGACAGTTGAAGAAAGTCAAGCAGAAGAAACAGAGGAAGAAGAGACTGTAGATACATTGCCAGCGTATGAGTACCCAGGACCAGAGCTTTTCTATTCAGTATTATATGGATATGTGGTTGAGGATCTAGGTCAATATTTTGATAATGCTGGAGTATTAATTCCTAGTATCAGTATCATCAATATAGACGAAAGCAATAAAGAAGATCAGTTAGTATATGGAGATTATTGGATTTACAGTTACAGACTGAATGGTCAAACTTTGGAGTGTACTGCAGGTGGTGATTTCCCAGGCGTAATACATATAAAGCAAACTGATGATGGTTATGAAGTTACAGGATTTGATAGAGTGGAAGATGGAAGCAATTTTGATTCCAGTGCAAAAGAGCTATTTGGTGAAAACTATGATGCTTTTATGGAACTATCATCAAATTCAGATGAAAAAGAAAAGGTAAGAGCTCAGATTATTGCAAATTATGTGTTTGCAAATGACCTTGATATTACAGAATACCAAGATACAGGATGGGATCCAGTTCAACTTCCTGAACAAAATATTGACACATTCTACAGTGACCTATAGCATAGTAATACAAAAAGACTTGAAAGGATAATGACATGAGTGAAGAAATACTTGCTATGCTAAAGCCATCAATAGATGCTAATGAGTTTGTAAAACACAATCATATTGTGATAGATGAGGTAGATATTAATGGAGCCACTGCTCATATTGATATAGTTCCAGAAACATTAAATGTTTTAGGAATAGCCCATGGAGGCGCACATTTTTCCTTGGCGGATACATGCGCAGGTTATTCATCAAGAGCAGATGGAAGGCAGTATGTCACTCAACAATCAAGCTATTACTTTATTAAAGCTCCACATGGTGGGAGAATGATTGCAAAAGGAAAAGTAGTTAGCAGGACTAGAAAATTATGTGTTGTAGATGTGGACGTTACAGACGAAGAAGGCACACTATTAAGTAAAGGTTCATTCACCCTGGTGTGCGTTGCTAATCACTTATAATTAATAATATCAAAAATATACCGTTCTTTGAATGCTAGGCAGATGCCAAACAATCAGAGAACGGTTTTTTTTACAAAATAAAAAGGCTGCCCGCCAGCAGCCTTTTTGGGAGAATGATATATGAAAAAGTTTTTATCGCTCTTGCGATGATGTAATAATATAACCTGTTTTTGTAGTCTACCTGTTTGTAATGTGATGGAAAACTGAAAATTAGATTTAAAAAGCAGAATCTAGAATTCGCATAACATCAAGGCTTTCTTCTAAATAATTATTAGCAGCTGTAATATCATTCTCGGCAATAATACGAGCAAAGTCTTTGAATTCTTGAGTCATTCTATGGTGGACTGGTGCTGGAATAAATTCATCAACAGCAGCTGCTCTAACTTTAGAACCAGAAGAATCCTTTTTTGTAGAATCATCAGCACTATCGTAGGTAACAACAGTGAGATTTGGCGCGGTATTTGGCTTGCCATCAATTTTCATATAGCCTTTTTCACCTTGAACTGAAACAAAACAAGGACTATCTGAATCCTTAGCGCCAATACATACGGCAGTAAATGTGGGATAAGCAAGTACCAAAGCTCCAGAAGTATCAATACCATTAAATCCTCTATTAGGAAAATACTGGACATTTTCTGGTAGGCCTAATAATGCAGCAACGTAATGTATATTGTATATGTTTATATCTCTTAAAGAACCACCTAAAGAGCTTGGATCAAAGGAATAGTCAACATCACCATTCAAATATCTATCATAGCGACTAGAGTATTGAGAATAGTTGGCAATTACCATTTTTATATTTCCAAGTTTAGGTAAATCGGTTTTCATTTTGTTGAAAACTTCATTATGTAAGACTGTAATAGCCTCAAATAAGAAACAATTATGGGCTTTCGCAATTTCTGCAAGCTCAATAGCCTCAGAAAGTTTGCCAACAAAAGGCTTCTCTAGAATTACATTTAAGTTATTCTCTAAAGCCTTCTTAGCGTATTCATAATGAACACTGTTAATTAAGCCTATGTATACAGTGTCAATATCAGCATTCTTAATAAGCTCGTCATAATCAGTAAAAATGCTTTTTATACTATATTTTTCCGCAAATCCTTCGGCTTTGTCTTTACTGTGTGGCCTAGCAAAGATTGCATTTATAGATATTTCTTCAATTGGCGCCATAGCCACTAGAGCTTCCGTAACGATTTTTCCTGTACCAAGAACAGCAAGCTTCATAATAATTCTCCTTAATAAAATAATAATGCTATCATTATATCATGATAGCATTAGGAATATATATGAAACTAATTAGTTTTAATTATTGGAAAAAACAATGGCTTCATCCTTATAAGAGATTCCATTGTAGTCGTGTTTATAAGGAACAATAGCACGTTCAATTTTGGGACAAACAAATTGATCGTCAACATTAATTACTATTTCTGTATTTGGGTCGTACTGGCTTAATTTTTCAATAACATCTTTGATTCTCATTATAAATATCACTCCTCTTTTAGAAATGCACCCGGATATAATATTATAAACAGTGATAGATAACAAGGACCAAAAAATGAATAGTGAGAAATAAAGAGAGTTAATTTTAGGGGTTATTAAGGTTTAGATAATTATTGAAGAAAATTATAGATGTGATACAATTAGATTGCGTTCAATATTGATATAGAAGATATTATTACAGAGGGTGCCATGGAATATAGAAAGAATAGAAATGGAGAAGCCATATCAATTTTAGGATATGGTTGTATGCGATTTACAACGTAAGCGCTTAGTAATCCACCGTCGTGACTGACAGCGGTACTTTTGAAATAATAATAACAACTAAACATATGGAGCATTTCACTCCAATTACTATTCGTTATAGTTCGTTCATATGGAGCGTTTTACTCCATATCGAATAGGATATTCAAAGTGGAGTGTTTCACTACACATGGAGGTTGTTATTATGCGAAGCAAATTTACTAAGCAACAAAAGTTTGACATGGTAATGGAATGTCGCAACAGCGGCTTATCCGATTACATGTGGTGCAAGAAGCACGATATCCAAAGCAGCACCTTTTATAGCTGGGTAAAACAGTTGAAACGAGATGGAGCTAATGTTCCAGAAAGAACATATGCCGAAGATTACCATCTTGATTCAAAACCAGATATCGTGAAACTTGAAATTGTCGATGAACTTCCTGCTGAAAAAACACAAGTGGTTCAGCAGCTTCCATCAAACAATTGTGCCATCGAAATAACTATAGGACAGGCATCGATAAAAGTTTTCAATGATGTTAATCCAAAGTTATTATCTCAGGTTATGACCTGCCTGGGAGGTTGCCTATGATTGGTGATATCTCTATGGCAGATAACATATATATCATCTGTGGTTACACAGATATGCGAAAGTCCATTGATGGACTTTGCGCCGTTATAAAAGATCTGCTCGAACTCGATGCAGAAAATACCAAATCGCTTTACCTCTTTTGTGGTAAGCGCAATGACAGGATAAAAGCACTGTATCATGAAAAAGATGGTTTTGTGCTTTTATATAAAAGGCTCGATTACAAGCTTGGTAAATACAAATGGCCACGTAATAAAAACGAGGTCAAAACCATTACCTGGCGACAGTTTGACTGGCTAATGTCAGGGCTGGATATCGAACAACCAAAGGCAATAAAAAGTGCTTAAAACCTTGATTTTACTGGGTTTTCACCCCTAAATCTGGTATAATAAATGTATCAGAAAAAGGAGTTTTAACAGGTAAATGTCAGGTGCAAATGATATCCAACTCAGGGATCTGAGGGATACAATTTTACAACTGAATAATACAATCAACACTCAGACATCGCTTATTATGTCGCTTCAAAAGTCTATCGATGAGCGTAATGCCAGGATTGATGAAAAGGACCAGGTCATAGCAAATCTTCAGGCACAGCTTGATTATCTTAAGAATAAGCTGTTTGGTTCTACCAGTGAGATTCGTAAAAACGATATTCCTGGTCAGCTCAGCATCTTTGATGCAGCTGATGCAGATGATAAGCCTGCCATTCCAGTTGAGCCTGAGATTATCGAGGTTAAAGCTCACACTCGTGAACGTAAGCCAAAGGCTACCTATGATGAAATCTTTGAGAACATCAAGACCACGCAGGTTTCTGTTGAGGAACTTCCAGAGGAAGAACGTAAATGCCCTGAATGCGGTAGTGTAATGGTTCCTATTGGAACAAAGGTAGTTCGTACTGAGGTAATCTATCACAAGCCTAGCTTGGAGAGAATTGAGTACGTGGCCAGGACGTACTGTTGTCCTAACGCCGAAAAGGAAGCAGAAACTTACTTTGCCTATGATAAATGTAAAGCTGCATTGATTGAAGGTAGTTATGTTTCTTCAGGACTTGCAGCACATGTGATGTATTACAAGTATGTCATGGCTTGTCCGCTGTACAGGCAGGAACAGGATTTCTTACATCTTGGTGCCAAGATTAGCAGAGCTACTATGGCAAACTGGATTATTACCTGTTCACAGGATTACATGGTTCACATGTATGATTACCTTCATCGAAAGCTATGCGAGAGGATGTTCCTCATGGCTGATGAAACTCCTATCCAGGTTTTGAAAGAACCTGACAGAAGACCACAGTCGAAATCCTATGTATGGGTATTTCGAACTGGTGAAGACCGAGGAGTTCCAATAATCCTTTTCAACTATGCACCAACAAGAAAAGGTGCCAATGCGGCAGACTTCTTGAAGGATGCACCCGAAGGATATTTCCTTATGACTGATGGCTACAAAGGATACAATAAAGTACCTGACGCCAATCGATGTGCCTGCTGGGCACACATCAGAAGGTATTGGCTGAGAGCCATTCCTAAAGGGCATGAAACGGATTACACTCATCCAGCGGTACAAGGACTTCTATACTGCGATAAGCTGTTTAGTTATGAAAGAACCTATAAAGAGAAGGGACTTTCAGTTAAACAGATTTATAAGCGTCGTCTCAAGGATCAAGAGCCTGTGATAGATGCTTTCTTGGCGTGGCTTGATGGACTTACACCTAAGACTGGCGATAGTATAATCAAAGCGATTAACTATACCAACGGATGCCGACCATACCTGAAGAACTATCTTAAGGATGGAGCTTGTAGCCTTAGCAATAATCTAAGTGAAAATGCAATCCGTCCTGTTGTAATGGGCAGGAAGAATTGGTTATTTAGTGATAGCCAGGATGGTGCTAATGCCAGCATGGTAATCTACTCACTGATTGAAACCGCAAAGGCTAACGACATAGATCCTGAAAAATATCTCGAGTATCTTCTCGAGAGTCGTCCGAGTGCTGATTCGTCAGACGAGGAACTAGAGCAGTTAGCTCCATGGAGCAAAGCTACTCGAGAAGCATGCGCTATATAAAATGGAGTAAAACGCTCCATATGTTGAAAGTCTGGCATCCGAAAGGATGCCTTTATTCATATCCTACGGGGTAATACTAAGCGCTTACTTTACAACAAAAGCTGGCTCTATCGACATTGATAAAGCAGAAAAAGAAATATTAAAAGCTTTTGAGGCAGGAATCAACTACTATGATACTGCATATGTATATCCAGGCAGCGAAGCTGCTTTGGGAGAAATATTAGAGCGTAATCAGATTCGTGACAAAGTTAATATCGCCACAAAATTGCCTCAGTATCTTGTTAAGAATAAAGACTCCTTGGACAAATATTTTGAGGAAGAATTAAAACGTTTAAAAACAGACTATATCGATTATTATCTAATGCATCATATGACTGCAATAAACCAATGGACTAAATTAGAAAGTCTTGGAATAGCAGATTGGATTAGAGAAAAGAAAGAATCTGGCAAAATAAGAAATATAGGGTTTTCTTACCACGGAAATACAGAAGATTTTATTGGAATCCTCGATGCCTATGATTGGGATTTTTGCCAGATTCAATACAACTATGTGGATGAGCATACACAAGCAGGAGCAAGAGGATTAAAGCATGCGGCTGAAAAAGGCATTCCTGTGGTTATAATGGAGCCTTTAAGAGGTGGTAAGTTGGTTAACCTATTGCCTGAAAAAGCCAAAAAAGCTGTTGCAGCATATAATAAGGGCTATACACCTGCTGAATTAGGCTTGAGATGGCTATGGAATCAACCTGAAGTCACATGTGTCTTATCTGGAATGAATTCAGTAGAAATGGTTGAGGAAAACTGCCGCATCGCATCTAATGTGAAGGCAGGAGAGTTTGATGAAAATGATTTCGGTTTAATTAATGAAGTCAAAGCGGCAATTCAAGAAACAGAACTAGTAGGTTGTACCGGATGTCGGTATTGCATGCCTTGCCCAAAAGGTGTAGATATTCCTGCATTGTTTAGATGCTATAACATGACAACCTTGGAGAGCAAGTCAGCTGCTAGATTTGAATATGCCCAAACAGTTGGCTTAAAAAGTGAACCAGCTTTTGCTAGTCAATGTATAGGATGTGGAAAATGCGAGCAACATTGTCCACAAAGTATTCCAATAAGAAAGGTAATTAAAGAAGCTGATAAAGTTGTACGTCCATTACCTTATAAAATAGGAATAAATATTGTAAGAAGATTCTTCAAGCTTTAGCTATTAATTGCCATTAATATCAATTATTACATACTCAGAGCGTGTGCCTGTTTTAAAATATAAGGCCCAATCAGAAATGCCTGAGGATACAATGAAATTGGTATCATTATGTGTTTCTAAACCATAAGTGCTATCGTCAATACCAGATAATACGCCAAAATGAGTAATAGGAATCATCTGACCACCATGTGTGTGTCCGCATAAAACTAAATCAGCTGCGGAAGCGGCTTCAGCGTCATAATCAGCAGGCTCGTGATCGATTACAATTATATATTTGTTTTCATCTATGTCACTTAAAAGCTCCTGCATTGACGCACGATTAGGAGTAGTATTTTTATCTGCTCTACCTACAATATAAAAAAGATTATCAACGAGTTCATATTCATCTTCTAGAATATGGACTCCATTTTTTATTAGAGCATTTTCTAAATCAGCGGCTGAAAAATCTCTACTATCAAAATAGCCCTTGTCATGGTTGCCATAAGCGAACCATACACCATATTTAAAGTTGGTATCACCAAGTGCTTCACAAGCCTTTTCCATATCCACGCGTTTTGTATCATCATCAACATAATCTCCTGAAATGATAAGCAAATCAGGATTTTGTAAAGAAATTGTTTTAATATGTGCGGCAAAGCCTTCACCATCGAATGTAGTACCTATGTGAGAATCTGTGATTAGAGCAATTTTTAAAGCCCCCAAATCCTTATTGGTTGTGAGCTGGTAATCAGTTTCAACAACAGAAAAACACAGGTAGTAACCTGTACCTAGAAATATAATAGAAGAAAAAATCGCAAGCCAACCCTGCCAGTAGACGCGGAATGAGTGCTTACTTAGTTTCCCAATGATGAAACCAAGTAAACCGAAGAGCAGAAAGAAAAGGGTAGTATAAATTGTAATAAGGAGCGCATTCATCCATGTCAGTTTAAAAGCGAAAAAGATGAATACAGCAATTATTAATATGAAGGAAATTATATTATTCTTGATGGCACTAAATCTAGAAATCGATTTTGTCATATAAATAATTCCAAAGATTGAAGCTGCAATAGAACCTACAAACATTAGAATCCAAATCATAATAAGCCTCCTAATTAGTAATTACATATTAATATAGAAGAAACGTGTGTCATATTTGTATTTTAACACTTTGAAATATGAAAAATAAAATATTGACAGGCTAAAATAGTGATATTATACTGATGCAGTTTGTTAATGTGTGTTTTATATAACGTTTAGGGAAATTAGTATAATGAAAGATACTTTATTACAAGACATAGTAGCTGCCATGGAGAGTCATGAGCTACAAGCTTTTTATCAACCACAATATAATGCAAAGAAGGGAGTAATAGGCGGAGCAGAAGCCCTTGTAAGATGGGTCAAGAACGACGGTACCATTGTTCCACCAAGTAAATTTATTCCTGATTTAGAAGAAAGAGGGCAGGTTGGTATTGTTGACTGGTTTGTAGCAGAGGAAACATGTAGAACTATAAAAGCGTTGGGAGCTAATGCCGTTCGTATAAGCGTAAATTTTGGCCGCGAGCATGCAAATGATCCATTGTTTGTTTCCAAGCTAGATGCACTTATAGAAACATACGGAATAGAAAAAGAGTATCTTGGAATAGAGATAACAGAATCTAACATAGCTGCAGATAAAAATCAGGTAATCCAATGGGTTAATGATATAGAGTGTGCTGGTTATATAGTTTTAATAGATGATTTTGGCTCAGGCATGTCATCCTTATCGTTTGTAAAAGACATTCCAGCAAAAGTACTAAAAATAGATAGGTCATTTTTAAATGATAATTGCCAAACTAAAAAAGGGCGTATTGCGCTTGAATCAATATTCTATTTTGCTCATAGATTAAACTTGATTACAGTAGTAGAGGGAGTTGAGACAAAAGAGCAGCTTCAATTTATAAACACTTGTGACTGTGATTACATTCAGGGCTTTTTATTTTCAAAACCAGTTCCTAAGAATGAATTCTTACATATGTGTACTGATGAAGCTCCAGTGGAAGTCAGCTCAATGGAACCATTTGAGAATGATGCGGCTGTATTTGAGCAGGTAAGAGTGCTAATAGAATCTGTATATAAAAAGTTTCAATTAATAAAGTTCGCAAATATAAGTAAGAATTCTTATACCTTCATGCGACGTGAGAACTTTCTCAATATGATTATTCCGGAAACAGGTGCATATGATGATTGCCTAAAACGTATTGTTGATATAACAGTTCCTGAATCTAAGGATGCTGTAGAGAATGCTTTTAATAGAAGGAATCTTTTAGAGGCTCACAAACGTGGTGACAAATGTGTCCTTCGTATTGTGAAGCAACTAGATGATAATGGCGACATACATAATGTTGCTATAGAAGATTACTTTATAGAGAACCCAGCAAGCAAAGATGTGTTCATTGTTTCGTTTATTCAAGTGCTAGATTTCATCGAAGATGTAATTGTATAAATTAGCGGCACAATTCAAACAAAAAGCCATTATTCCTCAAAATGATGGACTTTAATAAAAAAGCGAAAAACCCGTTGACACTAGAGATTATGGGTGATATTATAATCGAGCACTGAGGGACAGCAAGTCATACAGAGCAAAACAAAAAAGTAGATTGATAACTGAACAGTGAAACAAACCTTGAATTAATACAGTTTTGTATGAAACATGTATCCTTGAAATTCATTTAGTTTCTTAATGAAACGAAACCTTTATTAGTAAAGTCAGATTTATTTTGACTCGGAATTAAACTCAAGCAACTTGATGTTGCTTACATATTAAACATGAGAGTTTGATCCTGGCTCAGGATGAACGCTGGCGGCGTGCTTAACACATGCAAGTC
>JAEEGH010005558.1_pt1 | contig 31555 bp, 32 predicted proteins | sample 9134181 | NCBI WGS metagenome assembly JAEEGH01 (sample SAMN16246544, study PRJNA631951) | gut metagenome | biome: gut microbiome; feature: rumen; material: DP-attached | host: Bos | place: Iran: Karaj | collected 2018-10
AACCTTTTCCGATTTTCGGCAGAATATATTCTCCTCTGGGAATGTCGTAATAACGAAACTCCATTTTCTGCTTTTCTCTTGCCATAATAACCCCCGTTAATCATCAAATTTGCAATTTTTCCTACCTATCATACCACTTCTTTTGAATTTTTCCCAATATTTATGCAAAAATCGCCACCCAAAGGGTGACGATTTCAATAATGCCTAATTTTGTCTATAAAAATACTATGATAAGTCTGCAGAATCCAACACAATAGTAAAGGGTCCGTCATTTAAAAGAGAAACCTTCATATCCGCGCCAAACGAACCGCATTCCACCTTTTTGACACTTTTTTTACATTCATTGATGATGTATTCATAAAGTTCATTTGCCATTTCCGGTGCACCGGCCTTTGTAAAGCTAGGGCGATTTCCCTTTTTGCAATCCGCATAAAGGGTAAACTGGGAAATAAGCAATAGCTCGCCACCCACCTGATCCAAAGAAAGGTTTGTCTTTCCATTTTCATCCTCAAAGATCCGCATCCCAATGAGTTTTTTTATCATTTTGTCCGCAATCTCTTTTGTATCTTCGTCGGAAACTCCAATCAATACCAAAAAGCCCTTTTCGATTTGTCCAATCACTTCTTTTTCCACCGTAACAGAAGCTTCCGTCACTCTTTGAATTACGAATCTCACTAACCTATTCCTCCTCATGCAAACAGATTATACCAGTCCTTTATCTGTCTTCTTTACGTGTTTGAACACTTCTTCGAAACGATTCAATGCTTCATCGATGATTTCCGGTGTATCTGCCAAAGAAGTGTACAGACGGCTGCCTGCCAGTGTTACGATACCTTGTGCCATGTATGCAGCGCCCATACGTTCCATGGAGTCTTTTCTTACATACATCATTTCTTTGTGTTTTAGCAGTCCTATAGCAGACTTGGCAAATGACATGGAGGAGAAGTCAAAGCTCATGGCACCCGTGCATTCTAAGTGTACGATGGAGCCCTGATTATATGCCACAAATGGAAGTCCGTAGCGGTCAATCAATTCTTTTAATCCATCGCAAAGTCTATCGCCCATACGTCCTGCAACTTCGCAGGCATTGGTTTTGGCGATTTCCTGGATAGCAGTATATCCGGCCACACAAGAAAGCGGGTTTGCAGATAAGGTACCACCTACATAAGCTCTGTGCTTACCGGTAGCAAGGCCTGCTGCCATTAATCCGGCATATTCTTTCTTACCGCCTACACCACCGGCTGCAGGATATCCGCCGGCTACAATTTTACCAAAAATGGTTAAATCCGGAACTACATCGAAGTATCCCTGTGCACCGGATAAAGCAACGCGGAATCCGGTTACTACTTCATCAAAGATCAGTAATGCACCATAACGGTCGCAAAGTTCTCTAACCCCTTTATTGTAGTCTTTGGATACCGGTCTTGTTCCGCTTTCCGGGCCCACAGGCTCAAGCAATACTGCTGCAGTGCCGCCGGAGAGGCGATTTCTCTTAAGCATTTTTTCCAGCATCTCTAAGTCGTTCGGTCGTACTTCATCTGTTTTGCCAAAGCAGCTGCCCGGGATACCATGAGACTCTAACAGGTTACGGCTACCGGGAATCTTTAGGCCATATACCATCTGATCAGACCATCCGTGATAAGCGCCACCTACTTTTATAATATGTTTTTTGCCTGTAGCAATACGTGCAATACGCAAGGATGCCATAACAGACTCTGTTCCGGATCCCAACATACGGAACATTTCTACATTCGGCATGTGTTTATTGATTTCTCTTGCAATCAGCATTTCTGATTCATGCAGAAGGCCTGTTACTGGGCCACAATCATTCAAAAGTTCAATGACTTTCTGACGAATCACATCATAGTTGCTTCCCAGGATTGTGGGGCCACCGGCCTGCAGGAAATCGATGTACTGATTTCCATCTTTATCATACAAGTATGCACCGTTTGCCTTTGCCATACACATAGGAAATGGCTTGTTAAAAGCTAAGTTGTGCTGTACGCCACCCGGAATATATTTCTGAGATTCCTGGAATACCGCATAGCTTTCCTTGCATTTTTCGTCATAATATTTTAAAACGGTGTTCTGATAGTAATCATCATCCACTTCCCAAATCGGCTGAGAAGTAAGCTTCTTTAATCTCTCATTAATCTCCTTTGGATCATCCCATCTGCTGATTCCACAATTTTCCATGATTTTTCCTCCCGTTTGCTAAATACTATTTTTGTTTTCTGCTCTTTTATTGGTGTCAATGGTCCCTCGAAACACCACAAATCTGTCATATAAGTACTCCGTGGACAGATTTAAAGCCATATTGATTCCTGTAACCAAGTACTCATTCCAATGCAAGTCCTCTGCCAAAAAATTACCTAAAATTGTGGTTGTTGGTGTAAAAACCAAATAGAACAATGCCACCAACGCCATGGCTTTTGGCACGTTATTGGCACTCTGGAAAGTAAACTTCCGGTTTAATGTAAAATTCCAAAGTACGGACAGCACTAGCGCAATCAAATACTTGGGCCAGTAATGCCATCCCGTCAACTTATCCAGAAATGTGAAGCTTAGAATTTCTATCACTCCCGCGGAAATCGAAAAACCAATGAACTTTACAACCCGCAGGAACTCTTTTCCTCTGTTTTCCTCTGTCATCTCACACCTCCGTCATCAGCCGTTTTTCTGCTTGGAGTATTTCTTTTGGTACACAAATCGCATCAACGCGCTGTCGAACTTACCCAGCGTGCACTGTTCTTTTGAGGATTCCGTATGCAGCGCACAAACTGCAGCTTTATCCACCAGAATCCGTAAGGCTTCTGTATCGCCCTTATCCATTCCGCATACTATGGCGCCCATTCCTTGAATCAAAATGCTGTTCTCGCCCTTTTGCAGGTGTTTTATGATTGCTTCCGGGTCATCTCTTTCCACCTTTATTTTTCGTCCTATCATCTGTGCCATATCATCCAGGCACGCCACAATCTCTCGTCCTTTTTGTGACCAGCGTATCGTCGCATCTGTGTCTACCCACTCTGCTCTTTCAAAGTAGTGTCTTACTTCTTTCAGCAAGAATTCTTTTCTTTCGGTTCCCTTTTCATCCAGTGTTTTGGGACTTCCTTCCAGACCGGCGCAATTGGTTTTGCATAGGTTTTCCAAATAGATGGCTCTTTCATATGCCTCTTCTTTTGTTCTGCCGGCAATCACCACTCCATGATGTTTCATCAGTACGGTATGGGCACCACTTTCAAAGGCTTTCGTTACAGCATTTTTCAGTTTCCCGGTACCTGGCAGTCCATACTCTGCGATTGCCAGTCCCCCTAATTTTTCCTTGTCTTCCTCCTTTAGATATAAGCCTATGAAGCCATCCACACCGATTGCAGACGCATAGGTCTGATGCGTGTGAATCACAAAATTCACCTCCGGAAAAATCTCATAAGCCGCCGCGTGAATTCCCTTTTCACTTGACGGTTTATGGGGTCCTATCCAAGTTTTGTCTGCCGGATGATACAAGGCCAAATCCGCCTCCGTGGTTTGCATATAATCCAATCCACTTGGCGTAATCAAAAAGTGCTCTCCATCCACTTTGGCGCTGACATTTCCCCATGTTCTTGCTACCAGCCCATCACGCAAAAGTTCTTTTCCCGTATCCGTAATCTGCTTACGTAACTCTTCTTGCCTCATCTTCCGTTACCCCCTATTTTTTTGCGTTTAAAATTTGATAGTTCTTTTTATTGTTTTTATATAATCGCTTAAAGACGCGATATCCCCGTTCATAAATCTCTTTATTATCCGGATTCGGCGTATATACTGCCTTCACCTTGACCATTCTTCCTGCATCCCCAATGCAGTTTACACAGCCGCTTCCTACTGCCACTAAAAGGGCAGCCCCCATAGCGCCCACATCTTTGGCCTGTTCCACGGTTTCGATTTTTCTTCCGGTTATATCCGCTAAAATCTGACTTGTTACCTCCGACAATGATCCACCTCCTACAAAACGAATCGTGTCCGAAGTTTTGACCTTTTTGTCTTCACACTCAAGCATCCAACGCAGATGATAACAAATGCCTTCTATAACTGCTCTAAGCATTTCTCTTTTGTGCGTATCAATCTTGATATTAAAAAACATACCGGCTGCGTTTGGATCTTCGAAGGGACACCTGTTTCCATGTAGCCAGGGTGTAAAAATAACCCCTCCTGCACCCGGGCTTACCTCCGAAATTACTCTGGACATGTAGTCGTACAAGCTAATATATTTTGCTTCTATAGAATGCTCCACGTCCTTCTTTTCCAAGTAGATATTGATTTCATCTAACACCAAATGGTCTTTTACCCATTCAAAACACTTCCCGGCCGTCTCCATTTCAGCAAAGTAGTTGTACCTACTGGTTTGCGCACCTACGATTCCACCTATCATGGCCCCCAAATCCACAGCCTGCTTTTTAATCACAGTTTCAATCCAGCCGGATGTACCCCAATAAATATGGGTATCACCTAATTGCGTACTGCCGGCGCCAATACCAATGAGCGTCGCATCTCCACCACTACCATAGACATCAGTTCCGGGTAAAAGCCCCAGCTCTGCCGCCTGTTGGTCTCTTAGTTTTCCTGCCACTTCCCCGCAGCCAATAATTCTAGGTAAATGCTCCATGTTTACACCATACATGCTGCAAAGCTCCTTACTCCAGCAGTTTTTCCCTGCCCTACTGTCATATAGAAACGTGGCATATGCACTATCCGGTGTCATAATGCATTCTCCCGTCAATCGTGCTATGAGGTATTCCTTCACATCTAACCACTTATAGATTTTGTCATAAATCTCAGGTTCATTTTGCTGTACCCATTTGTACTTCCAAAGAGGATCCTTTACACTGGTTGATGCAGCGTGGGTACGTCGCAAACTCTTTAACAGCATACCGACATTTACCCCGGCGCAGGTAATGCCACATCCCTGGGTCTTACGCATTTCTTCCCCTGCCCTTTGATCCATATAGCTCATAGGTCTACGTAGCGCATTACAATCCTCGTCAACCAGCACCAACCCCTGCATCTGGGAACAAAAGGAGATTCCCACAATCTCTTCCGCACCAACCCCGGTCTTCTCCAGTAGTTTTTGCGTACAATCTACCATGGCGGCCCACCACTCCTCTGTATCCTGCTCGGCTCCGCCATTGTCCAAAATATAAAGATTATAGGTTGCGTACTGCCCTGCTACCAAACGAAGCTCTTTGTCGATTGAAAAGAGACAACATTTTAAACCGGTTGTTCCAATGTCATATGCTGCTACATATTTCATAGTTATACCCCCAATACAGTTTTCACAAATCCAATAAACACTTCTCCCATTTCTTCCGGATGATGCTCCACCTCTTCACCACAGAATATCTTCATTCTTTCTTTGTAATACTGACAGCTAAAAGAGAACTGAAGCATCATTAGCAAGTTATCGAAGAAAAAGGCCATCATTTTTGAATCTCCCTGATAGGCCATTCGTCCTTCTTCTTGCGCTTTTCGAAACAATTCTTCGTACACCTTTGAAGCACTGCTTTCGATTTGCTTTGCCAGCTCCTTTGCATATTTTTTGCAGCTGCCGGATGTAATCTCGTTATATAAAACATAATAGGCCGGATGCTCTTTTGCTTCTCTAATCAAAGTATGCACCAGGTTCTCTATACAGTTTTCCAAGTTCCCTTCCATGACAATAACTTGTTCCATTGCGTTTTCTAAAAGCTTCAGCGAATGTTGCACACATGCCAAAAAGAAATCATCCTTATCCTCATAATACTTGTATATAACACCTACACTGACCTTCGCTCTATCCGCAATACGACTCATGGCCGCCCGATCAAGGCCATACTCCGCGAACTCCTCGATTCCCGCCTCCATCAGACGTTGCATGGATTCCTCACTTAATCTCTTATACATCTCTATCCCCTATTAGAAGTGTATCTGCAACTCGTGAATTATCATTCACGTTATCTGAATATATTATCTGATAACACAAATCGTACGTCAATACATTTAAAAACAAAAAAGAGACTTTCTAGTTTACGATTTTTCAACAAAAAAACCGATTGTTAAGTACTACTCAACAATCGGTCTTCATTCATATTTATTCTTACTAGGAATTAATCCTGTACGTATGGCATAAGTGCCACGTGACGAGCGCGCTTAATAGCTACTGTCAACGCTCTCTGATGCTTAGCACAGTTTCCTGTGATACGACGAGGAAGAATTTTTCCTCTTTCAGAGATGTACTTCTTTAATTTGTTTGTATCCTTATAATCAATAACGTTGTCCTTGCCACAGAATACACAAACTTTTTTTCTTCTGCGCATAGGTCTTCTTCTTGATCCATCTGCTTTGAAAGCCATTTTTTTACCTCCTAATTAATTAAAGGGCAATTTCTCATCCACATTGTCAGGGATGTTGATAAAATCGCTACCGGCGTCTGTTGCCAAAGGTGCGTCAGAAGTAGGTGCAGTATAACTTCCGTTGGAAGCTGCTGCCGCTTTGCTTTCAGCAAATTCAATGCTGTTGGCAATAATCTGAACATTATATACGGTCTGGCCTTCTTTGTTTGTATAATTGTTATTCTGAATCTCTCCATCAAGAACAATCTTTGTTCCCTTATGAAGATACTTTTCAACAAATTCTCCCTGCTTACCAAATGCGGTGCAGTTGAAGAAATCTGCATCAGGCTGACCTTCACGCTTAAATCTACGGTCTACTGCAATGCTAAAACTAGCAACACCGTTTCCACTTGCTCCGTAACGCATTTCGGGGTCTCTAGTCAATCGCCCCATCAAAATTACCTTATTCATAGTTTACATTCTCCTTATAAAAACCCTATGCCTCGTCTTTACGAACACATAAGAAACGAAGAACGTTATCCATAATACGAACATTCTCTTCGATCTGAGCAGGAACATCAGCTTCTGCTTCGAACTGAATGAAATAGTAGAATGCTTCGTCCATCTTCTGGATTTCATAAGCAAGCTTCTGCTTACCCCAATCCTCAACGTCAGTCACGTTTCCGCCAAAACGAGTGATATAATTCTTCGCTTTGTCTACTGTGGCAGTTCTGACATCGTCTTCGATCTTAGCATTCACAACGAGTGCTAATTCATACTTGTTCATCTTTCTACCTCCTTTTGGTCTATTGGCCCCAATGTTCTCACTGGAGCAAGGATATAAAATTTATACCACGGATTACAATAATACCACGGTATTTCCCCAATTTCAAGGGAATAATTATGAAAAATTGTTTATAATTATTAATTTTTTATGAACAATTTACACATTAATTTGAGACATTACTTCTCCAATGGCATCGGTAATCACCAAATCGGCCATAGAATCCCTGGCAGTAGCGGATTTATTGATCAAAACCAAATGGTCTCCCCGGAAGTAATCGATTAATCCCGCTGCAGGATACACCACCAAAGAAGTTCCTCCAATGATTAAAACATCCGCGTTTCGAATCTCATTTACAGATTCTTCCAAAATCCTTTGATCCAAACCTTCCTCATAAAGTACTACATCCGGTTTTATGATTCCACCACATTTTGGACAACGGGGAGTTAAATCCCCTTGATGATTCTGCCATTCTTCTTTAAAACGAAGCATATCCTCTCCGTCGTAAAACTCCCCACACTCTCTGCAATAATTTCGAAGCACACTGCCGTGAAGTTCCAAAACCTTTTTGCTTCCTGCCTTTTGATGAAGACCGTCAATGTTTTGGGTGATTACAGAAGTGAGCTTTCCCGCAGCTTCCATTTCAGCCAGCTTTTTGTGGGCTGCATTGGGCTGGGCACCTTTTAGCAAAATCTTGTCGTAGTAAAATCGATAAAACTCATCGGTCTTTCTCACAAAAAAGGTGTGACTCAATATGGTTTCCGGAGGGTAATCGTACTTTTGATTATAAAGGCCGTCCACACTTCGAAAATCCGGAATTCCGCTTTCCGTAGACACGCCGGCACCACCGAAAAACACCACTCGCTTTGCACCGTCAATCATTTCCTGCAGTTTTTCTACTTTTTCCTGATCCATCCTTCTCCTCCTTTACTCCCAAAACTTCTTATAATAAAGCGTTGTAAATATCCCGCTTGGAAACACCCCGGTCTTTGGCCACCGCTTTCATGGCAGACTTTTTATCCATACCTTCGTCCAAATACATTTGCATATGCTCCTCTATGGAAAGGCTTTCCCATTTGGCAGTTGCCTCCGCTTCCACCTCTTCTTTGGTTTTCCCGGCAATTACCAACACATATTCCCCTCGGGGTTCATTGGTGCTGTAATACTCCATTGCCCCTTCCAAGGTGGTTTTTTGATGTTCCTCAAATTTCTTTGTAAGTTCCCGGCAAAGGGTAATGTCCCGATTTCCCAGCACGGAATGCAATTCTTTTAAGGTCTCTTTTAAATGATGGGGCGCCTCATATACAATGAGGGTTCGAGTTTCCCGCTCCATCTCTTCCAAAACTCTACGTCGTTCTTTTTTATCCTTTGGCAGAAATGCTTCAAAGGAAAATCGTCTGCATTTTTGTCCTGATGAAGTAACTGCGACAATTGATGCTGTCGCTCCCGGAATCGCAGACACATTTATCCCCTCTTCATAACACATTGCCACCAGCTCTTCCCCGGGATCTGAAATCCCCGGAGCACCGGCATCTGTGATTACAGCCAGGTTTTGACCTTCTTCCAATTTACGAAGCAAAACTGCTGCCTTTTCAATTTTATTAAATTCGTGGTAGCTGGTCGTAGGGGTATGAATATCAAAATGGTCCAAAAGCTTTCTGGAGGTTCGGGTGTCCTCACAGGCGATTAAATCCACTTCCTTTAAAATTCGTACTGCCCGATACGTCATATCTTCCATATTTCCAATGGGCGTTGCTACCAAATACAATGTTCCTGCCATATCTTTACCTAAAATCCATTCTGTTTCCTTCCCATGGAAACGAATCCTTTATTGTATCTATTTTTCGTACAAATCAAGCACTTCCTGGGTGTAAACATTTTCTGATTCGTACACCACTAAAGGCTTTTCCACTAAAAGCCGGGGTTTTCCGCCGCGAATCCCTTCGATTAAAACCATGTTTGGTTCCTTATCTGCATAAGGATGAACCAGACGCATGCGCTTTGGTTCAATCTTGTATTGATGCATAAAAGCAAAAATTTCTACCAGGCGAAAAGGTCGATGCACAAAGTAACACCGGCCTTGGGGCTTAAGGACCTTTGCTGTCTCCCGCACCAAATCCTCCAATGTCATGGATACTTCATGACGGGCAATCATCTTTGCATCGTTTGGGTTCTTCAATCCGTGGCCACCAATCATATAAGGAGGATTGGATGTCACCACATCAAAGGAAGAGGCCCCAAAAATCTCGGAAGCCTTTGTCATATCCCCATTTACGATTTTAATCTTATCTTCCAAATGATTGTATAAAACGGAGCGTCTGGCCATGTCGGCGCTTTCTTCCTGTAATTCTAATCCGTAAAAAGCGGCGCCTGCGGTTTTTGCTTCCAGTAAAATCGGCAAAATTCCCGTTCCGGTTCCAAAGTCAACGACCTTTTCCTTTTCCTCTACTCTGGCAAAGGCGGATAAAAGAACAGCATCCATTCCGAAGCAAAACTTCTTTGGATGCTGAATAATCTTATAGCCGTTGCGTCCCAGATCGTCCAAACGTTCTCCTTCTCGCAACAAATCTTCCATCTACGACTCCTTGTTGTCTTTTGACTTGTGGTTCTTTTTATTATTGTGATGATTCTTCTTGTTATGGTTTTTCTTGTTATTCTCTTTTTTATGGTCGCCTTTTTGATGGTGATTGCCGTTGTTATTGTGATTTTTATTGTTTTTGTTTTCTTTTTTATTATTTTCAGAAGCGGCTTCTTCCTGTTTATCCAAAGCTTCCAACAAGCTGGCTTCCTGTTCTTCTTTGGAAATCTCCTGTTGTTTTGCCTGGTTCTGATTGTTCTGGCCCTTCTTCTTATGACCACGAACCGTTACTTCGGATACTTCGTATTCACGGACCTCTTTATTGTCGTTTTCTTCAAAAAGGACACGCAAAGTCTGTCGTAATACGTTAACATCTATAATTTCACCTGTCTCTCCATTTGCTGTGGCTACGATATCACCACGCTTAGGAGTGGTTTTATTCAAGTACTCGTAAGTATCTTCTTCGTTCTTTAAGCAACACATCAATCTTCCGCAAACTCCGGAAATCTTTGTGGGGTTCAAAGAAAGGTTCTGCTCCTTTGCCATCTTAATGGAAACGGGAGCAAACTCTGTTAAGTAAGTTTTGCAGCAAAGCTCTCTTCCGCAAATTCCGATACCGCCAAGAATCTTTGTCTCATCTCGGACACCAATCTGGCGAAGTTCAATACGGGTATGGAAAACCGATGCCAAATCTTTTACCAACTCACGGAAATCCACTCTTCCGTCGGCGGTAAAGTAAAACAATAACTTGCTTTTATCAAATGTATACTCAGCCTGTACCAATTTCATTTCCAAATTGTGCTTGGCAATTTTCTCAAGACAAATCTTATAAGCTTCTTTCTCTGCAGCTTCGTTATCCTTTGCCTTTTGTACATCTTTATCTGTTGCTTTTCTTGTAACTTCCTTTAAAGGCTGGGTTACTTTCTCATCATCTACTTCCATAGCAGGAATGGTAACCGTACCCAGCTCCACACCTCTGGCTGTTTCAACAATGACTTTATCGTTTACGAAAAGCTCCATATCCTTTGGGTCAAAGTAATAGCTCTTTCCGGCATTTCGGAAACGAACTCCAACTATTTTCGTCATGTTATATCTCCTTCATAACCTGCATCAGCAGGATAAACACCAACTCCAAATCCACATTGGCACGTACTTGCGCCCGACATTCTTCTATTTTTTGAAGAACATTGTTGATGTTTTCAAAATCTGCCCGCTTCGCCTGTTTTCTGATTTCACGAATATGATCTTTAAAATAAATGTATTCTAAATTCGCCGTCGCCTTATATAATAACACATCACGATACCAAAGCACTAGCAAATCCAGATATTCTTTTACATCCAATTCTTTGTTTTTTACCGCGGTTTTTATTTCCGCCGCTTTTCGCTCCACTTCAATTTGCTGCATGGAAAAAACAGAGGAAACCAAAGAAAGCACCTCATCCATCAAAGTACGAAATCCTTCGCTGCTGGCCAAGGCATAGGCTTTTCCCACATTTCCTTGAGAAAAGTTTAAAATATCTTCTGCTTCATACTCCGGCATTTGATAGGTCCGCATCAGCTGACGCTTAATCTGCTCCTGCTCTTTCATCACCGGTTGAATATTTAACTGAATACAACGGGAACGAATGGTTTGTAGCAAAGCGGAGGCATTGTCCGTCAACAATATCATGGTAACGTAAGCCGGTGGCTCCTCCAAAGATTTCAAGATTGCATTTTGGCCGGAGGCATTCATAAGCTGGGCATCTTCCACAATGTAAATCTTTCGCTTTGCGCTATAGGGACGAATGGACATATCCCCCACTACCTGATCTCTGATTTCATCTACACTGATGAGATTAGGCTTCTCGTGGCGAACATAAATTAAATCCGGGTGATTGTCATGGGCAACCTTTTTGCAGCTGGGACACTCTCCACAGGGTTCTTCACCCCCCTGCTCGCAAAAGAGCGCCTGGCTGAAAGTTTTTGCCAGCATCATCTTCCCGGATTCTTTTTCTCCATTGATTATATACGCATGAGAGATTTTCCCTTCTCTCAAAGCTTTTTGCATATGCTGTTTAATATCTTCCTGTCCGATAATATCTCGAAATAACATATTCCTCTTTCCAAAGGTTAGGTAGAAATATCCAAAAGCAAACCTCGGATTTCATCTACCCTTCCAAGTATATCCATATGATCCTTCTCGTCGGAAACCAGTGCTTCCGCCAAATCATTTAAGTTCTTGTCCACCAGTTTTACCATTCCGTATACTCTGTGGCGACCCTTGCGGTCCAAAAAGTTTTCCCTGCTGAATTTGTGAGAGCGGTTTACCACCTCATTTACAAATTCCTTAACCAATGTGCGGTACTTTTTCATGTCACGAATATCCATATGCTCCGCCAATCGGTTCCCCTGGGCTTCAATATCTCCCATAAGAGACTTTAGTTTTTCCTGAAGCTCATGGTCCTCAATCTCGCTGGCAAGGGTAAACTTAAAGGCATCGTCCTTTGCCTTTACCTCTGATGTTGCCTGTGTTTGTGTAACGGGAGTGGCTTCATTTACTTTTATTTCCATATTTTTCTCCTAGGATTGACTCCGAACTTCAGTAATATAATCCATCACCTGTGTTACCGTCTCTTCCAATTCCTGATTCTCAAATACCTTTGTAATGCCACATTCTTCCAAACGTTTTTCGGAAAAATCCTTGGCGTCACCTAAGAATCTACGACACATTTCCTCGTATTTCGGTGTCTGCTGCTGCCGTTCCCTTTCCAGGGCTCTGGCCAAACGAACACCATCCTCTACTTCTATATATATCGGCACAATTGCCTCTTTTGTGTAGTAGTTGCAAAGACTTTCATAGGCTTCCAAGGTTCCGATCATTAAATAATCCCACTTGGACAAATCTATGGAACCGTCATCCACTGTGAAATACTCCCAGGGTCCGTGAATGGTTTGATACACTCGTTTTTCAATTATTTTGCCGGCTTTTTCCAACGCCTTAGCTTCTTCTACTGTACAAAAATGATATTCTACACCATCCTGTTCCTGTTCTCTAATGGGTCGGGTGGTATAAAGCACAACCCGCTTCAAATCCATTTTATCCAGTAAGTGCTTATAAATTGTGTCCTTTCCGCAAGAACTTTTTCCCATTAAGCAAAATATTTTTCCCATAAGTAAAGTATAATATAGTCCTTTCTAATCCACAATTAAAATTCCCTCTTGTGTAATTCCTATAACATTTAATCCGGCCCTTTGACCTGTTTTTATGCTACGAATCACTTCATCCGTAATCAACTCTCCGGGGGCAAGAATAGGAATGCCCGGAGGATAAAAGCTTACAAAGCCTGCAGAAACACAGTCCTTTGTTGCCTCCAAAGGGCGACGTCTTTTCGGCCCTTCCACCGCATCTTTCATGGACATCACCTGAAGCGTCTTGGGATAATTACTGTCTTCTTTATTTTTTTTCTGTTTTTTCAGATCTTTGTCAATGAAAAACAAAGCATCCTTTAGTCTCAAAAGACCTTCTCTTGTATCCATGATACTGGTCATGGCTATACAATAACCTGTAGCTGCCATTTCCAACTCCAAATCAAACTCATCCCGCAAACGACGGAAAAGCTCTGTACCAGAGATATATCCTTCACCTAGAATTACAAGTTTTCCGAAATCCTTGTTCATCGGTGTCTCTTTCGTATTCTTTAAAAGTTTGATGTGGGCTAGGGATTTTGTTTCCTCGTAGAAGGAATCCAACAGCGCCTTATAATTTGAAAAAGCTTCTTCCCCTTTTTCTTCCAGGTATCGCAAACATTTTATTCCAGATGAAATCAATACATAGGAAGGAGAAGATGTTTCAAAACAGTCCAAATAGAAACGAATCTCTTCTTCCGGTATGTCACAATCTTTTGATGTCAAAAGAAGTGCTGTTTGCGTAAGTGAGGGAAGTGTCTTATGCAAACTTACCACCACTAAATCCGCTCCCTGGGTAACAGGGTTTTCATAGGTACTGTTGCAAATTCCAAAATGGGCACCGTGAGCAGCGTCCACAATCACCTTTACTCCATAAGAATGGGCAATGTCTGCCAAGGTTCTTATGTCGGATATCACTCCCTCGTATGTAGGGGAAGTAAACAAAACTGCCTTAATCTTTGGATGTTTTTGCAGGCAACGCTCCAATTTTTTTGGAGAAATCTCTCCGCAAATCACACCGGAAGCATCCTGAATAAAGGAAGGATAAATGTAATGTACCTTCGTGTCTTTTAAAAGAGCTCCGTGATAAGCGCTTCCATGACAATTTCTGGCAAGGAGTAATTCTTCTCCCTTTTTCAACGCGCTAAAGACTGCGGTAAGTATCCCGCCGGTAGTACCGTTTACCATAAAAAAGGCATTTTTTGCATTGTAAAGTCGGGCCCAACGTCTTTCCATATCTGCCAAATCCTCTGTGGGATGATGCAGATTATCAAATCCTGTAATCTCCGTAATATCTACGGTATAAGGATTTGGAAAGGAAAAAGGTTGTCGTTTGTGTCCCGGCATATGAAATGGATAGGTATTTCCCCTTCCGTATTCCTCCAATTTTTGATCCATAAAATCTCCTAATCCAGATAACGTCCGATTTCCGGCATCCAATCTCCGAAAAATACCATATCATTTTTGGAACACTCCCAAATGGGGTCGATGACCGCCGAAAGAAGACTTATCACCTCTTCCCAGGTGGGATTTGTTCGTTTTTGTCTGCGGAGCAGAACCTTCCATTTTTTCTTCATATAAGAATAGGTTTTGTAAGAAGCTACCGTTTCCCACAAATCCTGACAAAAGTCCATTCCCATGGAATGAAGAACCTCCGTCAGTGCATTTTGAAATCTTACGCCCTCAATGGCTTCCTTAGAAAACATATCATAAAGCGCCAGGTAGTGTTCCATTTCGTTAATTAATTCCAACTCTTTTAGAATCACACCCAAATGATCCGCCGCTTCCTGTTCCAAGGGATAAGTCAAAACCTTATACTCCTTTTCCAGAATAGGGAGAGTAAGACTTCTCTGATTCAGCGTAGCATTTTTCTGTACTCCAAAGTCCAGTGAAATAAGAAAGGGAACATACATGTTTTCGCAGTACACATCAAAAAACATCTCCTTTTCCTTTATCACAGGATTTTTAATCTCCAAAGATTCCATGTTTTTTAAGACTTTAGAAAAGAGCTGCTCCAAATAATCCTTTTTATAGGGACATCCCGGTACAAATCCGTCACTTTCCAAAATGCGCTCGTCTTCCACATAGATAAAATGAAGACCTCTGTGGGCGCGACCGGCATATCCTGTAAAGGAAACAGTTTCCGGATGCTTCATACAAAGACAGCTTCCAAACCCATTCTCATAGAGACATTCTAGAATAGACTCTTTTACATAAGCCGCCAAAATGTTTTCAAATGGCAGATTTTGAGTTGTTGCTATTTCATGGAGTTTTTGCTCAATCATAACCAAACTCCTATCATCATCTGAACTTTTTTCAACACCTTACGTTCTTTTGCGAACTTCATAAGATCCGCTACATTTTTTTCCTCGTCCTGGATGTAGCTTAATACGGCCTCTTTAAAATATCTTGGCTCCATTTTTTCCTGATATTTTAAGATGTCACAGATTAATCGTTCTTTTGTGTAGATTTTCATCTTCTTACCAGAAACTTCCACTTCCGTTACGCCCCGCTCCAACACATCCGGTTCCGTATAAAAGGGAACCACAATGGGATAATCCAGTTTAAATCTGGACTTTGACGTATTTTTACTAATGGCAATGGACCAGTGAGCCGGTCGCTGTTTTAAATATCCGTAATAGAACGCACCGCTTTCCATGGTTAACACTCCATCCTCAAACATAGCGGTAATTAGCTGCTCTTCCGAATAGTTTAGAATCTTTGAGGTATAGTAACCGTTTTTTACACGGGTTAGTTTTCCTTCTTCTACAAAGGTTTGGATTCTTCTGAAATCCACTCCTGTTTCATGTAAATCGGAAGCCTTAATCAAACCATTGTTTTCTTCAATTCGTTTTAAGATTTCTTCCAATTGATATTCCTTTTTTTCTTCTCGATCCATAGGGAAAGGTGCTTCCATCTCTTTTCTCCTTAATACCGAAATTTGCCACTCCTACATTTTTGTTGTGGTAATCTTTTCTTATTATAAAAAATGGCTCCTCACATGTCAATTTGTCGCTAATTGTCTCTTGCTTTTGGTATTTTCCTGTCTTATAATGATTTTGGACAAAAAATATTGTCGTTATGGAGGTATTATGGATCAATCAACACCTTTCGAACCAAAATATAAGAATCCCACACGTCGGGAATGTGAAGAACAAATCAAAAGAACCCTTATGACAGAGACGCTTCGTCAGGGTGCCAACCGCCACTTTAAAACGGCCAAGGACTTTATGCCCATTTTTGAAGCACTCTATCCTTCAGGACCCAGTTTAAACAAACAGGTTCAGCGAGCAGTAAAATCCATGAACATGCCAAAAGATGAAAACGGCTACTTCATTGTAGATAAAACAAAAGACCAAATGGAACAAGACAAAGAAATCGCTAGATTGCTTTCCAAGTCCTTTGCTTCCGTAGTAGACCTTCCGGAATATGAAACCCTGTTTTTGAAAACAGAGCCGGACTACCAAGCCTATCTTTTACAGCTGCTGCAAGAATCAGATACCTTTAAAGATAAGTTTATTACCGCCATTGGTTCCTCCAACGGCATTCTATTCTTAACAGAAAACAAAGCCCTTCTATCCACCATGTTAAACGGGCTGATATCATAACTTTTCATACAATTTAAAAAGACACTCTTTATTATCAGAAAATAAAGGGTGTCTTAATTTTTGTCTTTAGACCCGGCTATTTTTGGTTTTTTCCAAAAAACTGTCGTCCTATTGATAAAATACGACATGGGATCATTGTCGATTTTTAATTTTTAAACTAACGACGTCTTCTACGTCTGTGCTTGATTACCTTATACTGAGGCTTTCTTCTTTTCACTGCTTCATGGTGACGATGAATTCGAATCGACCACTTATTCCACTGCTTATATAAGAAGAACAACACCAAGCAACCCACTGCCGCAATAATTATGATTTCAAATACCAGTAAGAAATTGAATCGGAAATAGTCTACACTGCTTCCTCCTTCCTCTTCACTAATATTATGAAAAGGATAGCTGTTTTCTTCTGTAGAGGAAAAAATCAGATTTCCCCGACCTACGATTCGATCTCCGTAAGAGTAAACCACTTCTCCAACAATGGAAGGATCGGACTCATCTGTTTTCGGATTGACGGAAATTCCAACACTGCTTGCGTCTGCTGTCTTTGGCAAGACCATGGTTCCGTTAACAGAAGCTTCTGTTAGTTTAATGTTTTGTGCCAAGGCACCAATGCTTTCTACGCTGAGTTTTGAAAAAATCGTATTGTCGGAAGAAGCATCCGTTAACTTAAAGTTATCAAAGCAATAATCAAACAAACTAATGGTATCCGTGTAGTGATAAGGGGCATCCGCTTCCATAACTACACAAATCAGCTTCATACCATCTCTTTCCGCAAAGGTAACCAATGTATTGTTGGCATCCACGGTATACCCTGTCTTACCACCCAAACATCCGTCATACAAATACTTGCTGGTTTTGTAATAATTCAGCATGGAGTGGTGGTTATTTAACAGTGTTTCCTCCTCATGTTTGTTTGTAGGAGGAATCTTGTAACTTTTGGTCGCCATAATCTGAGACAATGTTTCATTGTTTACCGCCGCCTGACCAATTAAGGCCATATCATGAGCCGTTGTATAATGGTTCTCATCCGGCAAACCATTGGGATTGCAAAAATTTGATCCGGTACACCCCAATTCCTTAGCTTTGTCGTTCATCATTTGAAGAAAGACGTTGATGTCGCCTCCTCCAACATACTCTGCAATCGCATAGGCACATTCATTGGCTGATTCCAACATCATTCCATAGAGACATTGCTCCATGGTCATTACTTCACCCACATCTCGGGCAATACTGGAAGTACCTCCTGCAGATTCCGCAACTGCTTCGGCGGAAAAGGTTACTTCCGCATCCATATCGCTGTTTTCTACTGCAACCAATCCGGTTAAAATCTTTGTAATACTGGCAGGATAATGCTTTTCATCTATATTTTTCTCATAGAGAACTGTTCCTGTAGAAGCCTCCATCACTATAGCGGCGGAGGATTGTACCTCAATCCCCGTCGGCCAATAGGTCTCGTCTGCCGCCAAAGCAATAATGGATGATAATACTGTAGTGACCAACATAAGAAGAATCAAAATCAAAGGGATTACTCTTCTTAACAGGTCCTTTTTCTTTTTGTTTTTATTATTCATAATATCCTCTCTTCACTGCCTATCTATTATAAATTCGCACCTTTTTCTATGCAAGGCTTTTCTATAAAAGTACACCTTGCATTTTCCCCACAAACCTGTAAAATATTGAATGTTCAACATAGAAAGGAATCATATGAGATTAAGAAATATACCTGCAGCAGAGCCTGCCATTGCAGCAAGTCCCTACTGCATAAAAGAACCAAATACCATTAAAGGACAATGGAAATCGTCGATTTCTAATAATAAGCCAATTTTTATTGAGATTGGTATGGGAAAAGGACAGTTTATTACCACTCTTGCAAAAGAGAATCCTGATATTTACTACCTTGGTATGGAACAATACAGCAGCGTTTTATACCGGGCTCTTCAAAAGATGGAAGAGGATCCCATTTCCAATTTATCTTTTTTATGTTATCCCGCAGAAGAATTACCGGATATTTTTGAAAAAGGAGAAATCGACAAAATTTACTTGAATTTCTCAGATCCATGGCCAAAGGACCGTCACGCAAAACGACGTCTTACCTCATCCCGCTTTTTGGATCGCTATGCTTTGGTAATCAAAGACGAGGGACTTATCGAGTTTAAAACCGACAATGTGGATTTGTTTAACTTCTCACTGGAAGAGATTCAAGCCCATGAAAGCTTTGAACTTATTGCCCATACCTTTGATTTGCACCACAACGAGGAAATGAATAAGGGCAACATTATGACAGAGTACGAAGAAAAGTTTTCTTCCAAGGGCAATCCTATTTGTAAGCTTATTGCGAAAAAGATTGTTTCTTAAAATACTATATGAAAATACAAAAATAGCCTTCTTTCGTCATTTGAGATTTTCTCTTTGACAAAAGAAAGCTATTTTTTATTTATCCCCTTCATTGCGAATGATTACATGTGTTTTAATGTATTCTTCCCAAATCCGGTAATTCTTACCTAATAAATGCACACCATCCGTGCTTAATTCCGCAATTAGATTTCCATTTTCATCGCAGACGGTTTCATTCATATCCAAATAGAAAATATCGTGGCCGTTGGCCAAGGTGGCAATGGCCTTATTCTTATCTACAATGCTGGTATTGTTATAGATGGAATCCTTTTTGCTATAGGCTTCCGTCACATGCATCATCCCTTGAATGTAAATAATTGCCTTTGGTTGATACTGCCGTATTTTTTCGATCAAAGTTACATAAGCATTGTAAAAACGAAGGGAATCTCCCGTTCCCAGCTCATTCACGCCTAAACAGATATAAACCTTTCCGTACTTGTTATTTGAAATCAAATTTTCCAGCGTCTGTTCTTCTAAATTTCCCGTAGGACAAACAGGAGCAAGTTCGCTGCTTTCCAAATCGTAGATACTAAGACTTTCCTTTGCAAAAAAGGTGGCATGCTCATCCAAATCACCGTAATCAATCAAACCTACGGTTCTGGAATCCCCGATGAATAAAGCATTATCAAAGTAACTGTCACTTTCAGACGGGGTTTGAAGGTAATAATCGTGATTTTCTGCAAAAACCGATGACGTTTGTTTTTCGTAGGTGACTCCTTGCGGTGTCAATCGAATGGAATCGCAAATGCCATAATCAATTGCCTCCATCACCTGAGAATTCACTCCTTCCGGAGCACTTTTCCCATAAACAAAGGTGTTGTTTGACTGAAGAGCTCTTTTATTTATTATGCTTTCCAAAGGTATTCCGGTTTCTGCCGCTTCCTCATCGCAGGAAAGATATCCCTCATGCTGCACTTCTTCTTTGGCAACAATAGGCGCCGATTTTTCTTCCTTTGGTTCCTCCTTCGGCGCATCCCAAGGCATGATTCCCTCATGAATTCCCCGAAGGACAACTTCCACCATTGGTTCCCTTACAAAATCATAGGTATCATTGGAAAAAGCTCGATATCTGCCGACGATTCCCAAAGCAAACAAAAGAATTAAAGTTATACCCACCAATATAATCAGTGGTACTTTTTGAAATATAATAATTATCTTTTTCATATTAAAAACTATAGTATAAAAACGGATTTCCGCTACTGATTGCACTGTAATACATGGATATCAAAAATACAATAAATATAAGACTTACGCGAAGGGCTTTTTTCACCCCTTCTCTCTGCTGTAAGATGCCCTCTCCCACTGCGGGGATCAAAAGCACTGCTCCCACAATATAGTAAATGCCGTAAAGTCTTATATATTTTGCAAAATCACTCCAAGTGTTATCTCCGGAAAAATCAATCAGCTTTGTGAAATATACGCCTAACTGTGATAAGTCGCTTACCGCAAAGACAAGCCAGGTCAAAGGAATTACAAACAAAACCAAAAATCTTCCCAAAAAGCTGTGGTTTGCCATAAACTCTTTCCAAAGATACTTTTCACATACTATAATGATACCTAAAACAATTCCCCAAATTAAAAAGTTTAAGGTACCGCCATGCCAAAGCCCAGTAACAATCCAAACCAATAAAAGATTTTGAATTCCCCGCTTTTTCTCTACACGGCTTCCTCCCAAGGGGAAATACATGTAATCCCGAAACCATGTTCCAAGGCTAATATGCCATCTGCGGTAAAACTCCGAAACAGAAGTGGATCCATAGGGATGACGGAAGTTCTCCACAAAGGGAAATCCCATCATAATACCTAGACCGGCGGCCATTAGAGAATATCCCCAGAAATCAAAGTATAGGTCAAAGGTATATCCATAAACACCCATCCAAGCCAAAGGAGCTGAAATGGAATCCACACCAATTTTTTGAATATCATTCCAAAGAATTGCCAATCGATCGGCCAAAAGCACCTTCATACCGATGCCAATGACAAAGTATTCCATTCCCAGTTCCAAATTTAAAAGAGAAAACTTCTTTTCTTTGGTAAACAAGCTGTCGTCATAACGCATAATCGGTCCCTGAGCTATCTGAGGGAACATGGTAAAATACGCTGCCACCGACATAAACTTTGCTGGTTCCTTTATCTTTTGTTGATAACAATCCGCCTGAAAAGAAATCATTTTAAAGATATAAAAGCTGATTCCCACAGGAAACAAAAACGATTCAACTTCTAAAGACAAAAACTTGAATAAAACCAGGACTGCCACATCCAAAGTCACCATAAAAATAAGCTTTGGCTTTTTATAGGAAGAAACATAGCCCAAGGCATTGGCGTGTTGCATCCATCTTCCAAATCCATAGTTTATAACCGTAAGTCCAAATAACAAAGGAAGGTATTGCCACTGTCCCATTCCATAAAAACATAAGCTGCCCAGAAACAGAACGACATTCTGATATTTTTTCGGAGTTAAATAGTATACAAAAAGAAAGGCTACCAAAAATCTCAATATAAATTTTAGACTGGTAAATGTAATCATTTTATCTCCTTAGAAAAAAAAGCCCTGACCCCACAGTTCACTGCAAAATCAAGACCTCTATAATGCGCGACCAGGGTCTCGAACCCTGGACACCCTGATTAAGAGTCAGGTGCTCTACCAACTGAGCTAGTCGCGCGGTTTAAATTGTTTGTTGTTTTCACAACAATCGTTAGTATATAGTATATTGAATCATTTTGCAAGTACTATTTTCATTTTTTTTTAGAAAAATTAAAAATCCCCGATGTGAATAATATGAGTCCAAACTTTTGGTCCATATCTTCATGCATCGGAGATTATCTTATTTATTGTACACTGGCAAACATTGCTGCTATTTGTTCCGGTGTTAATTGAGCATTTGGATCATCGGATACCGGCTCAACTGTAGGTACCGGGGCAGGTTCTTCGGCAGGCGCTTCCTCCGCTACCGGTTCTTCCGCAGGTGTTTCTTCCACTGCGGCCTCTTCCGCCGCATTTCCACCATCTGCCTGAGCAAACATTGCAGCTATCTGATCCGGTGTTAACTGAGCATTTGGATCATCGGATACCGGCTCAATCGTAGGTACCGGAGCAGGTTCTTCCACCGGAACCTCTTCAACTGCAGGCTCCTCTGCTACTGGTTCTTCCACCGGAACCTCTTCAGCCACCGGTTCTTCTTCAACTGCAGGTTCTTCCGCAACTTCCTCTTCTATTTCTACTTCCAAGGTAGGTTCTTCCGGTATTTCTTCTATAATATCTTCTGTTAAATCATCCACCGAAAGTTCTTCATCAAGCTCCGGTAATGCTTCTTCACTTAAGTCTATTTCTTCCATTTCAGAAACCAAGGAGTCCAAATCCGGAAGTTCCTCTTCTTCTGCAATTTCTTCAGAAGATTCCATATCTTCTACGGAAAGTTCCTCTGTTAAATCTAACTCCTCTGTAGGAAGCTCTTCTGCTAAGTCTAATTCTTCAGTGGGAAGCTCTTCTGTTAAGTCTAACTCCTCTGTGGGAAGTTCTTCTGTTAAATCCAATTCTTCGGTAGGAACATTTTCCACGTTAACACTTTCATCAGCGGGTGCAGGCTGTACCTGAGGTTCAACCACCGGCGCTGGCTGAGGTGTTGCTGCCATAATTGGCTGTTGCATGGGTTGCTGATAAGACTGAACCATCATTACCGGCTGAGTTCCAATATTTCTCTGGTTCTGCTCAATGGAGTTCAATGTTTGTTGAATTCCTGAGAAGGCCATATTCATCTGATCAAGTTTTCTCTCAATATCCTGATTCTTTGCAATAATCTCGGTCTTTGTGGTTTGCAGCATTTTTTCCTGTTCGGAAATGATTTTTTTCTGCTCCTCAATGATTTCTTTATTGCTATCGGAGAGCTTTGATTCAAACTCAAAAACCTTATCTAAAAGAGCATCATTGGAATTCATTAAAGCTTCAGTATTTTCCTTGCTTCTAGACAATGTAATCTTTGCCATTGCCTTTTGTGCCTCAATGATCTCTTCTGCAGGAATCTGACTTGAACCGCTTTCTGCTTCCAGTCGGGCCATCTTTTTTTGAAGTTCTTCAAAATTCTTTTTGATAATGAGATAAGAAGCTTTTTGCGCTTTTGCGATTTCTTCATAATCCTCTTTATCAATTTCCCGCTGTCGACGACTCATATCCACAAAGGCATTTATCATGATATAAACAGCTACCACAATTACCACCGCGAGAATTGTCATTATAATAAATTCTTTTGATGTAACAAAAACGTACAACAACGCAATGGTCAGTATTGCCGTAATAATTCCGGCGCAAACTGCGGTGAGCTTTTCTTTCAGTAGAATACGATCTGTCTCTTGTCTTTTTGTTTCTTTGTCCATACCTTTTATCCCCTTGCTTCTCCTTTTTTGTAATGCTCCCTACCAGAATCGAACTGATAACTAATCCTTAGGAGGGACTTGTTATATCCATTTAACTAAGGGAGCCTGTGGCTTACGCCTTCACCTTTCCCTGTAACCAAATATCGCCTTTAAAACGTCGACCGACTACAGGCTCTCCTAACAAATCTCTTTCGTTAATGCAGAGTTCAAAGGTTATATCATTACATACAATGGTCATTTCATAAACACCTTCCATTGTAAAATGATTCAAGATTTTTTTGCATTCCAGGATATCTCCCAAAACACTATATTTATCACTCTCTATACCATTTGGCATAAAGTAGGAATTTACAATACTAAGTACATCTTCGGATTCAATTCTTCGTGAAATCTCACTGTAAATATCCATATCCTCCAATGTTAGCTGCTCAAAGGCCTCATGATCTCCTTTTCGTGCCTGAGACAAAAGTTCACAACGTTTTTCATTGTTCTTTTTGGCTCTTTGCACTTCCAGTTCTGTATGGGATACAGGCAACAATACCTTTCCACTACTGGCCAAAGCACTTAAAGCTACACCGCCAAAGTCTACGATTTTTTGCTTTCTTTGTTCAGATTCTAAAATCATCATCATATCCTGAACATAGAAAATCAAATCTACGCCTAAACGTGCTTCTTCACACACACCACGGTAGCTTTCCTTTTCAGATTCTTTTATCATTTCAACGGGACAAAGAGTAGATAAACTGGATGCCTCGCGATAAGGAAAATAATAATCCGGCTCAAATTCTTCATTATCGTTGTATGTTCCTCGAAAGGCGATACCAATCCCCGGAACGATTTCTTTTTTAAGTTCCGTAAACTCATAGCCTTCTGAGTCCAATGCCATATCAATATAATCCGGATGCTTAATTGCATTTTGGATAATTGTACTCATTTCGGATCTTCCTATATTGCGAAAGCCGATTGATCTTAAATAGCTATGCATAGATGCCCTCAATAATCCTGTATTTCTTTAATTATATAATAGTAGGGGTCTAAATTCAACGAATTCAAACCCCTGCCAATTCTTTATTTTTCATTTTTTAAAGCTTCATCCAAAGCCTGTTCTTCCTCTTCAGAAAGACCGATTACGGAATTACCATCAATGATTTCCTTTACGTAGCTGTAGCAGCCTTCTCTGGAATGTACCGCATTGATAATATATCCATCATTTTTCTCATTTAACATGCAAAGTGCATAGGAAAGTTTTCCGCCCATTTCTTCTAATGCGTCGTATTTAACAACTGCATATTTTTGGAAGCAGAACTCCATTCTCTTTAAAATGGCTTTGATGTTTCTTTCGTTTGCTGCGTTGTTCTTAATCAGGTCATCAATTTGTTCCAAGCGATAAATCAATGTGTCTTCCAAAGACTTCGCTGTTTTGCCTTTCATAAAAATCGCATATCTTTTTTTCAGCTTACTCATCTGTACGACATTTACAATCATTAAGATAATTAATACTAAAATCAATGCCGCCAATCCGATTACTACATAATCGGTACTGATTCCTAAATACTGTTCAATCATTTTCTTCTCCAAACATTTGTTCTATTTTTATTAAGACTGTAACTTGTCTACGATAACATCTAATTCATCCTGAGAATAATATTCAATTTCAATTTTACCCTTATTGTTATCCTTAGGATGGATAGAAACCTTGGTTCCAAGAATTTGTTTCAGTTTCTCTTCCAATTCTCCATAAATCGCCAATAACTTGGGATCAATATTATCCTTCGGTTTTTTCTCCGGCTCACCTTCATTAATTCGTTTAATTTCTTTTTCCAAATCACGAACGGTAAGGCCTTCATCCATTACACGCTCAGCTAAAGGATATTGCTTTTCTACGTCATTGAGAGAAAGAATGGTTCTGGCATGACCAGAAGACAAAGTTCCATCAATTACCATCTGCTGAACTTTTTCATCCAATTTCAATAAACGCATGGAGTTGGTAATAACCGTTCTACTCTTAGATACGATTTCTGCAACCTCATCCTGTTTATATCCAAAACGATCAATGAGCTGCTTATATGCCAATGCCTCTTCGATTGGATTTAAGTCTTCTCTTTGAATATTTTCAATCAAAGAAATCTGAACGATTTCTTCTTCCGTAAGCTCCATGATTCGAACAGGAACTTCTTTGATACCTGCCATCTTAGATGCACGCCATCTACGCTCACCGGCAATGATTTGATAATAGTCATCTCTTTTTACAACTACGATGGGTTCGATTACACCATGCTTTTTTATGGATTCGGATAACTCCAAAAGTTTATCTTCATCGAAGGTTTTACGAGGCTGCTCACGATTTGGTTCTACCTTATTAATATCCAGGTTTACCCAACCTTCGGAAGCAGTTGTTTCCTCTCCACCGGATTTTTTTGTTTCGGTATTTTTATTTACGATTAAAGAATCCAGTCCTTTTCCAAGACCGCCCTTTTTCTTTGCTGTTGCCATTTTTCAACCTTCCTTATCTTGAAATTACTTCTTTTGCAAGATTACGATAGCTTTCTGCTCCGGCAGATTTTCCATCATAAATGTTAATGGGAAGTCCGTGAGAGGGAGCTTCTGCTAAACGAACATTTCTTGGAATAATGGTTTGATAAACATAAGCATTTAAGTTTTCTTTTACCGTATCCACTACATCAGAAGAAAGGTTTGTTCTTGAATCATACATTGTAAATACTACGCCATCGATTTTCAGATTTTCGTTCAAACGTTCCTGAACCAAATCGATTGTGTGCATCAACTGGCTGATTCCTTCCAAAGCGTAGTACTCACACTGAATGGGAACCAATACAGAATCTGCTGTTGTCATTGCATTAATGGTTAACATATTCAATGAAGGAGGACAATCGATAATTACGAAATCATAATCATCTTTAATATAATCCACTTCATTCTTTAAGATATATTCTTTTTCATTAATTCCCAGTAACTCGATTTCAGCACCGGCCAAATTTACATCTGAAGGAATCAGTTTCAATCCTTCAATATCTTCAATGCTGTACATGCTTTCGCGAATAGTACATTCATCCAACATCAACTCATATACAGTATTTGTAAGTTCTTCTTTATCCAATCCGAATCCACTGGTTGTGTTTCCCTGAGGATCCAGGTCAATAACTAATACTTTTTTTCCTGCTTCAGCTAAACAAGCTGAAAGATTAATGGCTGTTGTAGTCTTACCAACGCCACCTTTTTGGTTTGCAATTGCGATTATTCTTCCCATAGTTTCTCCTTTTTTGTTCTCTCTTTTCAAGCAGAATTTATTATAACACTTCCTTATTTTGAATTCTATGAAGTATTTTTCTATATAAAATGCTGGAAACACAAGATATTGTAGAAAGATTCTGATCGATTTCTTTGTTTCACGTGAAACATTTTTTGTAGTTTCTAGATTTATTTATAGATTCAAATTTCAACCACTAAATATTGTGGAGGATTTCCAATATTTTACATAAAATGTTTCACATGAAACATTTTTACATATCCATATCTTGTATATAGAAATAATTTCATACTTTATTTTGAAATCCTTTTTATTATTATTTATTCATATTTATATGGATTTCACTATTATTCTTCTTTGATATTTAAGGAAATCAAGAATTATTTTTCAAAAAAGCTTCTGTATTACAGAGCTTTCTACGATTTTATTCAAGAATATTCTGGTTTTCATTTTAAAAGAAAAGTTTTAGACTTCTACTTTTGTAGAAAAACTGATTTCGAATATGAACTATTATAACGGAAATCAAGAGAAAACTTTTTCATGCAAAGAAAATATATTGTAATCATTCCATCCAGGCCAAAGAACAAAAATAAAAATCGAATAATTTCTATTAAAAAGGAATAAATAAATGATGTACTTCTTAGAATTATAAAAGGATTTCTATAGTAACTAAGATATTTTTAAAAGATTCCAGATTGATCTAACCCAGAGATAAAAAGTATTATTTCTACTTTTTCTCATATTTAGAAATAAAGACTTCAATTATATATGCCATAATTAAAATGTCGTCTGTAAAATCTAACCAATAAATTGTTTATGAAAAAGACTTAATAATACTTTCCAATTCAATTTTTGCTCTCAAAGGATCTTGTGGTAAATAAGTTAACACTAGATATAGCTTATCTTTTAGATTTATTCCACTAGATGATGTTTCACGTGAAACATTTTTTGCAGAAGTAGGAACAATATCTTCAAAAGATTGGATTTCTTCCAATGAGGATTTCAAGTCTTTTAATTTCTTTTCTATTACTTCAATCTCGTTGGAAAGGTTTTCTTTTTGGTTTGTAAGTTCTTCCAATTCACAATTTAACTCAGAGATCTTATCCGCATTTTTATCTGAAATCGTTCTGGGAGTAAAGTCAGTGAACACTTCAGAATTTTCAGATTGGATTAATTTCATAAGTTTTTCTGTTTCCAAAATCTTTGTAGAAACCAAATCTAAATCTTCTGTTTTTTCAAAAAGCAAGGTTTGTAATTCAACCTCATAAGAATTCAAAAATTCTAAAACCATAAATCCCCCTACTAAAAAATATCTACAAAAAAAGAAAATATTAAAAATTTTGAATGTTTTAGGGGTATATAAGAGTACCCCTGAAAAAAATCATTTTTTATTAAAAATCGAAGTTTTTGAATCACAATGATTGGATAAATAATTAATGCAAAGGTTCCTTGGAAGGAAGTCCTGCTTTTCTCGGAAATTTTTTCCCGGTAGTTTTTATCTTTTTAATCTGAAGAAGAGATCGTTCCATATCCGAGTTGGGCAAAGTAAAATGTTCTACTCTTTCAATCTTTCCTCCAAGAATAGAAACGGCCTTTCCGGAATTTGAAATTTCTTCTTCTATAGAATCCGTCTTATAGGAGATGAAACTTCCTCCAACTTTTACAAATGGAAGACAATACTCAGAAAGGGTAGCAATATTTGCAACTGCCCTGGAAACAACCAAGTCATACTGCTCACGGTAATCTGAATTTTTTCCAAACTCTTCCGCTCTACCATGAATGGCTTCAATATTCTTTAATTCCAATTCATCGATTACTTCCTGCAAAAAACGAATTCTTTTATTCAAAGAATCAAACAAGGTAATTTGCAAATTAGGAAAAATTATTTTTAAGGGTATACCTGGAAAACCTGCTCCGGTTCCAAGGTCTAATACCTTACCCCTAAAATCATTCAAATTCATAATTTCAGAAATCGAAATACTATCAATATAATGACGTAATACAAAATCATCCCATTCTGTAATTCCGGTAAGGTTCATAACCTTATTCTTTTCTACCAGCATTTCGTAAAAAGAAGAAAGCATAGAAAGCTGCTCTTCTTTAAGCTCAATTCCTTTATCATTGCAATAGGCAATAATGGCATCAAAATTATAATTACTCATACTTTATCACACTGCTATATTAACTCATTAAACTATATTGTAAAGCAGACTATGTCTCATCTTTCTTTAAATATTTTGCCTGTTCCAGATAAACCAACAAAACAGAAATATCCGCAGGAGAAACTCCGGAAATTCTAGAAGCCTGTCCCATGTTTAAAGGACGAAGCTTATTTAATTTCTGACGGGCTTCAATACGAAGAGAAGGAACATCATCATAATCAATTTCAGCAGGAATCTTCTTACTTTCAATTTTTTTGAAATGTTCAACCTGCTTAATCTGTCTGGTGATATAACCTTCATATTTAATATTGATGTTCACCTGTTCACGAACTTCCTCGGGTAAGGAAGGACGGTTTGGATCAATGGATTCCAATAAATCATAGGAAAGTTCTGGTCTGCGAATCAAATCTGATAACTTCACCCCATTGTGGATGGGAATGGAATCTAAAGAAGACAACAAATCCTGAACCTTCTGATTTGCACCAATATTAGTTTCATTTACTCTTTTGATTTCTTCTGCGATGAGTTTTTCTTTTTGACAAACCCAATCATAACGATCATCGGAAATCAAACCAACTTCATGTCCTATTTTTGAAAGTCGTAAATCTGCATTGTCCTGACGAAGAAGTAAACGATACTCAGCACGAGATGTCATCATTCGATAAGGTTCATGACTTTCCTTTGTAACCAAATCATCAATCAAAACGCCAATATAACTTTCGCTACGATCCAAAACAATTTGATCACGATTCAAAACTTCAAGTGCAGCATTGATACCTGCAACCAAACCTTGAGCAGCTGCTTCTTCATATCCACTACTTCCGTTAAACTGACCACCGGCAAACAATCCTTTGATTTTCTTAAATTCCAAAGTTGCGTAAAGCTGGTTGGCATCGATACAATCATACTCAATTGCATATGCATTTCGAACAATTTTTGCATGCTCCAATCCGGGAACAGTATGATACATTGCATACTGAACATCTTCCGGCATAGAAGAAGACATTCCTGAAATATACATTTCGTTTGTGGTAAGACCTTCCGGCTCAACAAAAAGCTGATGTCTGTTTTTCTCTGCAAATTTTACAACTTTATCTTCGATGGAAGGACAATATCTAGGACCGGTTCCTTCGATAACTCCGGAATACATAGGAGAACGATCCAAATTTGCACGAATGATTTTGTGGGTTTCTTCGTTGGTATAAGTTAAATAACAAGAAACCTGTTCTTTTTGAATGGACTCCGGATCTGTGGTAAATGAAAAAGGAACAATTCTTTCATCACCAAACTGTTCTTCCATTTTTGAATAATCAATGGTACTTCCGTCAATACGGGCAGGTGTTCCAGTTTTAAATCTTCGAAGTTCAATTCCTGCATCCAAAAGAGATTGAGAAAGTGAGTTAGCTGCCTTTAAACCATTTGGTCCGGTGTATTCAATCACATCTCCGTACAAACAACGAGCTTTTAAATAAGTTCCGGTACATAACACTACAGCTTTACAATAGTAAGTTCCGCCGGAAAAAGTTTTTGCACCAACAATCTTTCCATCTTCCACCATGATTTCAGAAACTTCCGCCTGGCGAAGACTAAGATGTTCCTGCTGCTGCAAAGTCTTTTTCATTTCAACAGAATACATTAATTTATCAGCCTGAGCACGAAGGGAATGAACTGCAGGTCCCTTGGATTTATTTAACATTTTAGACTGTAAAAAAGTTTTATCAATGTTGATTCCCATCTGGCCACCTAAAGCATCTAATTCTCTTACCAAATGACCTTTGGAACTTCCGCCAATATTTGGATTACAGGGCATTAAAGCAACCGAATCCATACTTACTGTAAAAATAATTGTTTCCAATCCTAATCTTGCACAAGCCAATGCCGCTTCACATCCTGCATGTCCGGCACCAACAACAACCACATCATAGGTCTCTTCAATTACTGACATTTATTATCTACACCTTTCCTACTTTCCCATACAAAACTTGGAAAAGATTTCATTCACCAAATCATCATCTACGGATTCACCTATGATTTTTCCTAAAAATTCATAAGCATCCATTAAATCAATGGAATAAAAATCCTCAGGCATTTCATTTAAAATACTGTTCTTTACCTGAGTCAAAGAACGATAAGCTTCTTCTAATAAATATTTCTGTCTTTCATTTGTAATATAGACATCATTATGTAAAGAAATCTCTCCATGGAAAAACATGGTTCGAATCTCTTCCTTCAAATCCTCTACTCCACTGTGGTTGGCAGCAGAAATAGAAATCACAGATTTATTTGGAAGATGTTCTTTTATGGTATCTTCTTGAATATTTAATTCCAAATCGGATTTATTTAAAAGAACGATTACTTTCTCATCTTTGATTTTTTCCATAATGCGAAAATCTTCCTCATCTAAATGAGAAGATGAATCCACAACATATAAAATCAAATCCGCATCTTCAATGGAAGAAAGTGCTTTTTTAACTCCAATTTTTTCTACCTGGTCTTCGGTTTTTCGTATACCTGCAGTGTCCACCACATGCAAAGAAAACTCACCAAAGGAAATTTGTTCTTCCAAAGTATCTCTGGTGGTTCCGGGAATATCTGTAACAATAGCCCGTTCTTTTTTTGCCAAAACATTTAAAAGGGAAGACTTACCAACATTGGGTTTTCCAACAATAACCGTACGGATTCCATTTTTTAAATAAGAGCCGTCCTTTGCTGAATCAATGAATTTCTGGATTTCTTCCATAATAGGAGAAATCACATCATCCAAATGCTTGCCATAACCATCCAAGGAAATATGTTCCGGATCGTCTAAAGCAGATTCGATATAAGCAATTTCATAAATCAAAGATTCTCGAAGGCCAATCATTTGCTTCTTCAAATAACCA
>JAEEGH010005560.1_pt1 | contig 31550 bp, 33 predicted proteins | sample 9134181 | NCBI WGS metagenome assembly JAEEGH01 (sample SAMN16246544, study PRJNA631951) | gut metagenome | biome: gut microbiome; feature: rumen; material: DP-attached | host: Bos | place: Iran: Karaj | collected 2018-10
TAAAACGGGCGACTTCTTCAAGTACAGCCGCTTTACGCGTGATAAATATTTTTTGTTGTCCGACGGCATAAAATCGTTTTCCTTGAATATACCGGAAACCTTTGCGATTATATCTCCCTGCTCTATGCGTTCAAGCATGTTCTGGTTGTCGCCGCACATAGTGTATTTCCCGCTTTTCGATATGCTTATCACACGGTGCAGAACGATTTTCCCGGTGCGCCGTCTGTATAAAAGTATGTCGTATTTTCTGATTTTTTCGGGCTTTTCGAGCAAAACGGAGTCATTTCCCGGCACAATGGTTGGAAGCATGCTGCTTCCGGTCGGATTGAGCCTGAACGTGTCTCCTGCCGAGACGGTTTCCGAAATTATTGATATAATTTTTTCAAGATCTATTTTTTCCATGATTTTACCCTAAGGACGACATAAATTCGTATGCCGTCTGCGCGGCGCTTATATCCATGTTGCAGGAAAGCAGACAGGTGTGCGTTTTTTCGACGAATATTTCAACAAGGTCAAGCATTTTATTTAATAAGAGGGGAGACGACGGGATGACAAGCTGCGAAAAAATGCGTTTTACCGCCTCTTCCTTCGGAATTTCGCAAATTGAGTTATTTTGCGCGCGCTCTATGAAGCAAAGCGCCTTGAGGGGTACCTTTTCGTTGACGTTGTAGCCCTCTTTTCCGCACCACGGAGTGCCGTAGGCGAAAACTTTGTCTTCCATAATGCGAACGAGGGGCTTGTCGCCGTTTATGATTTCAGCGTCAGGGTATTTTTCAAGCCAGAGCCTGCTGTGAGTGGTTTTTCCGGTCCCGCTTTTTGCCGAAAAAGCGTAACCGACGCCGTCTTTTTCGATAATCGAGGCGTGAAGAATAAATCCGTTAAAATCGAGTATTTTCCGTGAAATATCACGGTATATGGTAAGCGATTCGAGATATCCTTCCTTCATTTCGGAGAGATTCTTTTTTTCGTAAACCATGTCTTCGTCGTGAGCGTAAGCGGTAATATCGGGCGTACCGCAAAAATCGGTCTTGTATTTTGCGCAGAAAACGTCCGTATAAGAGTATTTGTTTTTTATTTCAACGTTGAGATCCGCTATTCTGTATACCGCCAAAATCACCACTCCTTACAAAATATTATATTACGTTTGGACCGTCGTGTCAACTCTTGCAATAAGATTTGACTTATATTGCAAAATTTATATAAAATATTGCAAATCGGCGTTATTTTTTGCATAATCTATTGACACATTATGCCGAAAAGTGGTATAATTTATATTAATCAAGGAGGGGAAAATATGACTGAAAATTATACCGTATCATTGAAGTCGATAGTTGATGAATTTCAGCTTGAAGAGATTTACGCTCCTGAAGACGCAGATAAGATTTTAATCGAAAAAAGGGAGGTCAACAGACCTGGACTTCCGCTTGCGGGATTCTTCGACCACTTTGAACCTCAGAGAATACAGATTATAGGCAAGGTTGAATATCATTATCTGCTCGGACTAAACCCCGAAGACAGAAGAAAGTCGATAGAAAGACTTTTTGAGAGTAAGATAGTGTGCCTTATAATAACGTCGGAGCTTGACGTTTTTTCCGAGGTAAAAGAGCTTGCCGAAAAGTATAAAATACCCGTTTACAGAACGCAGGACACGACGTCGAACTTTATGGGAAGTCTTATTTCCTCGCTGAACGTAAGCCTCGCCGAAAGAATGACAAGGCACGGCGTTTTCGTGGAATGTTACGGCGAAGGCGTACTTATGCTGGGCGACAGCGGAATAGGCAAGAGCGAAACGGCGATAGAGCTCGTGAAAAGAGGACACAGACTCATTGCCGACGACGCGGTCGAGATAAAGAAGGTGTCGGCAAAAACGCTTGTAGGCTCGGCTCCCGAGCTCATACGTCATTACGTGGAGCTTCGCGGAATAGGAATTGTCGACGTAAGAAGAATTTTCGGAATGGGAGCCGTAAAACTCACCGAAAAAATAGATTTGATAATAAATCTCGAGCCCTGGCAGCAGGGAAAGTTTTACGAGAGAGTGGGACTTGATTCCGAGTATACGAATATTATGGGAATCGACGTTCCGTCGGTTACGGTGCCGGTAAGGCCGGGACGAAACCTTGCGGTAATTATAGAAATTGCCGCTATGAATAACAGACAGAAGAAAATGGGATACAATACTGCCATAGAGTTCAATAAAAAACTCATGGGACAGTTCGATGAAGCAGAGCGATAAGCAGAAAGGGAAAAAATGTATTATATCGGTGTTGATTTGGGTGGAACAAACATTGCGATAGGCATTGTTGACGAAAACGGAAAAATAATAAGAAAAGACAGCGTTCCGACAAACGCGGGAAGACCGGGCGACGAAATCGTACAGGATATGGCGGAGCTGTCAAGAAAACTTCTCGCAGAAGTCGGACTGACGTTAGATGATATAAAATACGCGGGAATAGTATCTCCCGGAGCAGTTGATCACGATAACGGAATAGTTGTCAGAGCGACGAATCTGAAATTCGAGCATTATCATATAGCCGATAAGCTCAAAGAATTTCTCGGAGTAAAAAATGTTTACGTCGAAAACGACGCCAACGCGGCGGCGCTTGCGGAAGCCGTTTGCGGCGTTGCAAAAGGCTGTAAATATATGGTAATGATAACTCTCGGCACGGGAGTCGGCGGCGGAATCGTAATTAATAAAGAAGTTTATTCGGGCTTCAATTATGCGGGCGCCGAACTCGGACATATGGTAATAGAGGTTGACGGACGCCAGTGCCCCTGCGGAAGAAAAGGCTGCTGGGAAGCATACAGCTCGGCGACGGGACTTGTAAATATGACGAAAGAAAAGCTTGCCGAAACCAAAGACACGATTATGTGGGAAATGGTTGGAAACAATATTGAAAACGTAAATCCGAGAACCGCGTTCGACGCCATGAGAAAGGGCGATAAGGCGGGGAAAGAGGTTGTCGACGTGTTTATTCACTACCTTGCGGAAGGTATAAGCAACCTTATAAATATATTCCAGCCTGAAATGCTCGTTATAGGCGGGGGACTTTCAAACGAGAAAAATTATCTGCTTGACCCGATAAACGAGGCTGTCGATAAGATGCAGTTCACGAGCGGTTATCTTGAAAAGACGAAGATAGTAATAGCAGAGCTCGGAAACGACGCCGGAATTGTGGGCGCCGCAATGCTCGGAAAACAATGAAATACATAATAAAATACGGCTGTTTACAGCCGTATTTTTTGTAAAAGAGGTAATAAAAAAGTTGACAGTTCATCCATTTGACCCTGTGTATGATGAAAACTCCGAAATACTGATTCTGGGGAGTTTTCCGTCGGTAAAATCGAGGGAAAACGGCTTTTATTATATGCACCCGCAAAACAGATTCTGGAAGGTGCTTGCCGCCGTTTTTGATGACGAATATCCGAAAACAACCGACGATAAAAAAAGATTTCTCATAAAGAATAAAGTCGCTCTGTGGGACGTCATAGAATCGTGCGACGTTTCGGGAAGCTCGGATAACAGTATAAAAAACGCAAAAGTTAACGATGTGGAAAGCATAATCGAAAAATCGAAAATCAAAAGAATTTTCGTAAACGGCAGAAAAGCGCAGAATCTCTTCGAAAAATTCGTGAAATGCGGCATAACCGCGGTTTACCTGCCGTCAACGTCGCCTGCGAATAATGCGGTTTCTCTTGAAAAACTTGTCGAAATCTGGAAAAACGAAATATTAAAAAAGAACACGGTCTGACCGTGTTCTTTTTTGAATTTTAATTATGCGGGCCCGTACGTCTCGCCTGTAACGGCGCAAACGCTCTTTCCAGCGGTGCAATCGGCGATAAATGACGAAAATAAAGCGTAATTTTCGGCTTTCGCACTCATGGTAAGCTTTACCGCGTCCTCAAAAGAGGCGTCGGTAATGCTGACGCCGTATTTTACGGCCTCTTTTTGTATTTTTTCATAATCGGAATATGAAACGGATACCGAAAAGACGGTATGCGGCACGAATTCCATTACTCCCGCCGCGTCGACTCCAAGCTTTGCACCTTTCGCGTATGCTCTTACCAGTCCGCCCGCGCCGAGAAGTATTCCGCCGAAATATCTGGTTACGACAATGCATACTCCCGTAAGCCCTTCACGCTTCAAAACCTCGAGAATCGGCATTCCAGCAGTGCCGCCGGGCTCTCCGTCATCGGAAAAACGCGCGATTCCCGAATCTTTAAGTATATACGCATAGCAGTTGTGAGAGGCGTCGGCGTGCTTTTCCTTTATTTGAGAGATGAAAGCCTTTGCCTCGTCTTCACTGTATATTCTTTTGGCGTAGGAGATGAATTCCGATTTTTTTTCGATGAACGAATCGGTCGCATATTCTTTTGCAAAAGTCTTGTATGAGTTCATGTTTCACTCCGTTAAGTAAAAAAAGAGCGCTCCGGAAAAGGAACGCTCTGATTTTGTAAAGATATTACATGTATCTTGCGGTGTTGACCTTGATACCGGGGCCCATTGTCGAAGCAACGGCGCACGTTCTGATGTACTGACCTTTTGCAGCGGCAGGCTTTGCTTTGATGATGGCACCTATGAGCGCTTCAAAGTTTTCGGTAAGCTTTTCCTTGCCGAACGACGCTTTGCCGATGGGGCAGTGGATAATGTTCTGCTTGTCAAGACGGTATTCGATTTTACCTGACTTTGCTTCCGTAACGGCTTTCGCAACGTCCATGGTAACAGTGCCGGCTTTCGGGTTAGGCATAAGTCCTTTAGGACCGAGAACCTTACCGAGACGGCCTATAACGCCCATCATGTCGGGAGTTGCAATGATAACGTCGTAGTCAAACCAGTTTTCCTGCTGAATTTTTGCAACGAGGTCTTCAGCGCCTACGAAATCGGAACCTGCTTCTTCAGCTTCCTTTGCGTGATCGCCTTTTGCAAAAACGAGCGTGCGTACGGTTTTACCCGTTCCATTGGGCAGAACAACCGCGCCTCTTACCTGCTGGTCCGCATGACGTGAGTCAACGCCGAGTTTTACGTGAACTTCAACCGTTTCGTCAAACTTTGCGGTCGAAGTCTTGCAAAGTGTTTCAAATGCGTCAAGCGTATCGTAAAGCTTTGTTCTGTCGACAAGCTTTGCGTTTTCAATATATTTCTTTCCTTTTTTCATTACCGTACCCTCCCTTAGTCAACGACAACTATGCCCATGCTGCGAGCGGTGCCGGCGATCATGCTCATGGCCGTTTCGAGAGAAGCGGCGTTGAGGTCGGGCATTTTCGTTTCGGCAATCTGCTGAACCTGAGCTTTTGTAATCTGAGCAACCTTGTTCTTGTTAGGCTGACCGGAAGCCTTTTCGATACCTGCGGCCTTTTTGATGAGAACGGCTGCGGGGGGAGTTTTCGTAACGAACGTGTACGAACGGTCTGCGTAAACGGTGATTATAACCGGAATGATAAGACCGATGTCTTTCTTGGTACGTTCGTTGAATTCTTTACAGAAGCCTGCGATGTTGACGCCGTGCTGACCGAGAGCAGGGCCTACAGGCGGTGCGGGAAGAGCCTTTCCTGCGGGGATCTGAAGCTTTATATAGCCTGTGATTTTCTTTGCCATAATGTTTACACCTCCAAATGTGGTAAATAATTTCGGAACTTTTCGTTCCTCCCACCGACAGCAATGGTTTATATTTGCTGTCAAAAGAAGATATCACCTGTGATTTTGCGCCGTTTGGCAAATACGGAGCAAGCATAATATCTTCATGCGCCGAGATAAAAGCGGAAAAAATACGTTTTATGACTTTAACGGCTCTACTTCGTTAGAGTCAAGCTCAACGGTAGTTTCTCTTCCGCCGATGTTTGCTGAAATTTTGATTCTGCCCGATGCCTCATTGATTTCCTCAACCGTCGCAACGGAGCCTGCGATAAAACCGGAAACGACCATAACGCTGTCTCCGACGCCGTATGCAAGCTTGCGAACGCGTACTTCAACGCCGAGCGCTTCAACTTCCGCATCCGAAAGGGGAACCGGTTTGCTTCCGGGACCCACAAAACCCGTAACGCCTCTGATGTTTCTGACAATGTGCCAGGTTTCATCGTTCATAACCATTTTCACCAGCACGTAGCTGGGAAAAAGCTTGTGCTCCATGGGTTTTCTTTCTCTCTTTTTAGCCTGTTCATCACTGTTTGCCGTGCCGGAATAATCAGTGTAAACGGTTTCGTCGAGATAATCGTCTGCGTCGTCTTTGCTTTCGACGACGATTTCGGTAGGAATCCTGGTTTCAAAAATGAGATTTTCGAGACCTCGGGTTTCGACCATTCTCTGGATGTTAGCCGCAACCTTGTTTTCGTAGCCCGAATAAGTGTGGATAACGTACCAAAGTGCTTTTCCGTCAGACATTTTCAAAACTCCTTTAACCTACAAGGTTTCCGAGCGCCGTGAAAGCTGAGGAAAAACCTGTGTCGAGCAGGAAAACGGCTACGCTTGTGATTACGATGGCGATGATAACTACAAGGCTCATTTTGGCTGTCGTTTCTTTTGTCGGCCAAACGATTTTCTTGAATTCGCTCTTGTAATCCTTGAAGAACTTAACGATCTTGGACTGTTTCTTTTCTTTTACTTCTGCCATAATAAAATCCTCCTTAAAACCGAATTACTTGGATTCTCTGTGAAGGGTGTGTTTACGACAGAACCTGCAGTACTTTTTCATTTCAAGACGGTCAGGGTCGTTCTTCTTGTTTTTTGTAGAGTCATAATTTCTTTGTTTGCATTCGCTGCAAACGAGTGTTATTTTCACTCTCATGTTGTACACCTCCCGGTAAATATGAATGTTTTACCTCCCTCGACATGGAGAAAAGTCCGCACGCACGCATAAAAAAGCGCGCAACAAAAAATCCTCCAACAGAGGTGAAAACATTTTACCATAAAAAAAGGGGTTTGTCAAGTGATTTTTGCGTGTTTTTTCATAAATTTTCATAATTATTTATTAAAAAACACATTTTTTTGAAAAAAATTATTGACAAAGACATATTTAGGTGATATAATCGAAATGCCGCTTGAAGCAGGTTTTAATTTTATGCCCATTTTTATGCGGCGTAAAAACCTGAAATCAGCGAGTCTTATGAGAAAGAGAGGTGCTTTTCGTGTACGCGGTTATAGAAACAGGCGGAAAGCAGTATAAGGTATCCGAGGGCGACGTTATTTTCGTTGAAAAGCTCGGTATCGATGAAAACGCAAAAGTCGAATTCGACGTTGTCGCACTTTCCGACGACAGCGGTATCAAGACCGGTTCTCCGTACGTAGACGGCTGCAAGGTTACGGGTACCGTACTCAGAAACGCAAAGGCAAAGAAAATAGTTGTGTTCAAGTATAAGTCGAAGAAAAACGAAAAGAAGAAGCAGGGACACAGACAGCCCTATTCGAAAGTACAGATCGACAAAATAGGCTGAGAAATAAAATGACGACGGTACGTATATTAAAAGACGGTATCGGATATAAGTCCTTCGAGTGCTGCGGACACGCAGGATACGCGTCGGAGGGTGAAGATATCGTGTGCGCGTCGGTATCGGCGGCAACGGATCTGGTTATTGATATTTTCGAAAGTCTTTCGGTCGGTTTCGACCTTGAAATCGACGAAGAAAAAGCATACGTTAAGTGCACGGTAAAGGAGAATAATTCTTCCGATGCGGTAAACGGCGTGCTTGACGGATATTGCAGATATTTAAAAGACGTATCTGCGGCATATCCGGAAAATTTAGAGTGTATATTGACGGAGGTGTGATAAATGTTAAGATTAGGATTACAGTTTTTTGCACATAAAAAAGGTGTCGGCTCAACGAAGAACGGTCGTGATTCGCAGTCCAAGCGCCTTGGTGTAAAGAAGGCCGACGGACAGCCGGTAGTTCCGGGCAACATCATCTTAAGACAGCGCGGAACGCATATTCATCCCGGTAAGAACGTAGGAATAGGCAGAGACGACACACTGTTTGCTCTTACTGAAGGAAAAGTAAAATTTGAACCGATGGCCGGCGGAAGAAAACGCGTAAGCGTTTACGAGGCGTAAGGTCTTTCAGAAATCGGACGGAAAGGTTGCCTTGCGGCAGCCTTTTTTGTTTTAACGTCAAAAAGACGGGAAAAGGCGGAAAAATGTTTATAGATAAGGTGAAAATATATATTAAAGCGGGCGACGGCGGAAACGGAAGCGTTTCCTTCAGACGCGAAAAATATATATCTCACGGCGGTCCCGACGGCGGCGACGGCGGAAAAGGCGGAGATATAATTTTTACCGTCGACGAGGGTCAGAATACGCTTCTTAACTTCAAATACAGAAGAAAATTCGTAGCTGCGAACGGCGATAACGGCATGGGCTCGAAATTTCACGGCAAAAACGCGGATAATCTCGAAATTCCCGTGCCTCCCGGAACGGTAATCAAGGACGCCGAAACGGGAAAGGTAATAAAAGATATGTCCGACGCGGACGTTGCCGAAACGGGAAGATACGTGATTTTAAAGGGCGGAAAAGGCGGGTTTGGCAATACGCATTTCGCAACGCCCACAAGACAGACCCCGAATTTTGCAAAAAGCGGAATAAAGGGAAAAGAGCTCGAAGTCGAGCTTGAACTGAAAATGCTTGCGGACGCGGGACTTGTCGGCATGCCGAGCGCCGGAAAATCGACTATCGTTTCCATGATAAGCGCCGCAAAGCCGAAAATTGCGGAATATCATTTCACAACCCTTTCGCCCGTGCTCGGAGTGGTTGACGCCAAAGCGGGCGGATACGTGATAGCCGATATTCCGGGACTTATAGAGGGCGCGTCGGAAGGCGAGGGACTCGGACATCAGTTCCTGCGGCATATTGAAAGATGCAGACTTATCGTAAACGTGGTTGATGCGTCGGGAATCGAGGGAAGAGACCCGATTGACGACTTAAAGGTCATAAACGGGGAGCTTGAAAAATACAGCCCCGCACTTGCTTCAAGACCGAGAATCCTTGCCGCAAATAAAATAGATATGGCAAGCGTGGAAAATAAGGAAAAACTCGAAAAATATGCAAAAGAAAACGGTATTCCCGTCGTTTTCATGTGCGCGGCGATAGGAGAGGGAACGGACGAGCTCAAGGAACTGATTTCAAGGGAGCTTGTAAATCTTCCGCCTCTTAAAATCTACGAACCCGAAATCGAACTCGATAAGGAATCTTTTGAAAACGACGGCGAAGAGATAAAAATCAAAAACGTAAACGGAGTTTACCACGTCGAAGCCGAAAGAATAGTAAACGTCATAAATTCCATAAACTTCAACGACTATGAATCCATGGCGTACTTCCAGAAGGTGCTGAAAAATACCGGAATAATCGCAGCTCTCGAGGAAAAAGGCATAAAAGACGGAGATACGGTAAGTATTTACGGCGTGGAATTTGATTATTATAAATAAAAACAAAACAGCGGATAAATCACCGATTTATCCGCTGTTTTTATGTTAAAAACCGCTATTTCGATAGGTAGTCGCACGCTGCAAGAGCCGCCGTCGCACCGTCCGACATGGCGGTAACAATCTGGCGCACGCTTTTTGTGCGGCAGTCGCCTGCGGTAAATACGCCGGGTGTGTTTGTCAGACACTTTTCGTCCGAAAGAACGTAGCCGCCGGAGAGGTCCACGATTTTTTCAAACGGCTTGTTGTCGGGCGCAAGCCCGATTGCCTCGAAAAAGCCGTCGGCGCTTATCTCGCGCTCTTCTCCCGTTTGTTCGTTTCTGATAACAGCGCTTATTTTGTCGCCGTTTACCGAAAATTCCTTTACGACGGTTGAAAAGATGCACTCGATGTTTGGCTTTGCCCGAACGACGTCGGCAAGCGTCTTTTCACCCGTAAAATCGGCAAGATTCTGTATTATCGTGAGCTTTTTCGACGTTTCCGAAAGTAAAAGCGCTTCCTGAAGCGCGGAATTTCCGCCTCCTATAAGACATACGTCCTTTCCCGTATAAAACGCGCCGTCGCAAAGCGCGCAGAAGCTGATACCTTTTCCGATAAGCTCTTCTTCGCCGGGAACTCCGAGATGACGGTGCTTTGCGCCCGTCGCAATAATTACGGCGCGGCAGAGATGCTCGCCGAAATCCGTGATAACTTTGAAGTTGTCGGAGTCCTTTTGTACGTCGAGTACCTCTTCAATGTCAATGGATGCGCCCTGCTCAAGAGCCTGGTCGACGAGCTTGTCGGCAAGCTCGGCACCGCTTATCGTCTGAAAGCCGGGGTAATTTTCGATTTTCGGGGAATAGTTTATCTGCCCGCCGAAAGCGGATTTTTCGAGAACGAGAACGCTTTTTCCCGCGCGCAGCGCATATATTGCGGCTGTCAGCCCCGCGGGGCCCGCGCCGATTATGATGATATCTTTTATTTCGGACATAGCTTTTTCTTTGCCGAAAACGGCATTCCTTTCGGTAATTTGTTTTATTTAAGCCGCACAAAACGTGCGGCTTAAACGGATTGCAGACAATTTTCGATTTATTTTGAAAGATAAGATTTTATCTCGGAAACTCCGACGAACTGCTCGCCGTTCGTGGTGATAAACGCGGGAACCTGCTTTAATCCGTAAGACATTGCAAGGTCCTGGTTGTCTTCCACGTAAAGTTTTTCAAAATCCACGCCCGCCTTTTCAAGAAGCGCATTCGCAACCTTGCAGTTCGGACACGTCTTTGTCGAGAATAAAATGTTTGCGTTCTGGCTTACAAACGTGCTCTGGTTTTCCTGTACCTCGGGTTCTTTCTTTTCCTCGGTATTTACGATATGAGATTCTTTCAGATGGCTTCTTTCAAGGTTGTATACCTTTCTGTCCTTGAATTCCGCCGTCTTGCCCGCATTCCAGTTCTGTACGGGACGGTAGTAGCCGGTGATGCGGCTGTAAACCTCGGTCGAGCGTCCGCATTTCGGGCAGGTGTAAACTTCGCCGGAAATGTAGCCGTGGTCGGGACATACCGAATAGGTAGGCGAGAGCGTGTAGTAAGGAAGCTTGTGATTTTCGGCAATTTTTCTGACGAGATTTGCCGCAGCTTTCCAGTCGGGCAGCTTTTCGCCAAGGAACGCATGGAATACCGTTCCGGAGGTGTAAAGCGTCTGCAGATCATCCTGAATTTCAAGCGCCGAGAATACGTCTTCCGTATAGCCTACGGGCAGATGCGAGCTGTTCGTGTAATACGGAGTGCCATCCATCGATCCTGCTGTGATGATGTCGGGAAAACGCTTTTTGTCGTGCTTTGCAAGTCTGTAAGCCGTAGATTCCGCGGGAGTCGCTTCAAGGTTGTAGAGGTCGCCGTATTTTTCCTGATAGTCGGAGAGACGCTCTCTCATGTGGTTGAGAGTCTTTTTCGTGAACTCCTGTGCTTCCTTGTTCGTGAGGTCCTTTTTGATCCACGCCGCATTGAGACAAGCTTCGTTCATACCTACAAGGCCTATTGTCGAGAAGTGATTCTCAAACGTGCCGAGATAACGCTTTGTGTAGGGGTAAAGTCCTTCTTCGAGAAGCTTGGTTATAACCGTTCTCTTGACTTTAAGAGAACGCGCCGCGATATCAAGCATGTGGTTGAGTCTGTCAAAGTATTCTTCCTCGTTTGCCGACAGATATGCGATTCTCGGCATATTTATCGTAACGACGCCGACGGAACCCGTGCTTTCGCCGCTTCCGAAGAAGCCGCCGGATTTCTTTCTGAGTTCTCTTAAATCAAGTCTCAGACGGCAGCACATCGACCGAACGTCGCTCGGCTCCATGTCGCTGTTGATGTAGTTTGAAAAATACGGAGTGCCGTATTTGCTCGTCATTTCAAAGAGAAGCTTGTTGTTCTCGGTTTCCGACCAGTCAAAATCGCGCGTAATGGAATACGTCGGGATGGGATACTGGAAACCGCGTCCGTTTGCGTCGCCCTCAATCATTATTTCGATAAACGCCTTGTTTATCATATCCATTTCGGCTTTGCAGTCGCCGTACGTGAAGTCCTGCTCTTTGCCGCCTACGATAGCCTTCTGGTCGGCAAGGTCTTTCGGAACGGTCCAGTCGAGTGTGATATTCGAGAACGGCGCCTGAGTGCCCCATCTTGAAGGCGTGTTTACACCGTAAATGAAGGATTCAAGGCTCTTTTTAACCTGGTCGTAAGTGAGGTTGTCCGTTTTTACGAAAGGAGCAAGATACGTGTCAAACGACGAGAATGCCTGAGCGCCCGCCCATTCGTTCTGCATAATTCCCAAAAAGTTTACCATCTGGTTGCACAACGTTGCAAGATGGCTTGCGGGGGACGAGGTAATCTTTCCCGTAACTCCGCCGAGACCTTCTTTTATGAGCTGTTTTAAAGACCAGCCGGCACAGTAGCCCGTGAGCATCGAAAGGTCGTGTATGTGAAGATCGGCATTTTTGTGGGCGTTTGAAATTTCGTCGTCATATATTTCGGACAGCCAGTAGTTTGCGGTAATCGCGCCCGAGTTGCTAAGAATGAGACCGCCGACGGAATAGGTAACGGTCGAGTTTTCTTTTACTCTCCAGTCGGTCGCCTTAACGTAGCTGTCGACAAGTTCCTTGTAGTCGAGGATAGTCGACTTCATGTTGCGCAGCTTTTCTCTCTGACGGCGGTATAGAATGTACGCTTTTGCAATTTCGGCGTATCCCGCCTGAACGAGAACGGTTTCAACGCTGTCCTGAATGTCTTCCACCTGAATTAAATTGTTCTTGATTTTCGGCTCGAAGTCCGCCGTAACTTTGAGCGCAAGGAAATCTATAACCTGAGGAACGTAGTTCTTTTCGCAGGCTTCAAAAGCGAGAGAAATCGCCTGAGATATTTTTTCGAGATTGAAATCAACTATTTTTCCATCTCTTTTAATTACTTGATACATTGTATTTTCCGCCTTTCTGCGCCGGTTTTTGTTAAACGCCTGTAAATATATGTTATCACACTGATTTTGATTTGTCAATAGAAAAAACACAATATTTTGTTGTTTTTTGTAAAAAAATATCTATATATTGTGTTAAACACCTCTGAGCTCGACGCGGGGAAGATAAGGAAGAGCGGCGTTCTTAAACGAGAGAAGTTCTTCGGCCGAAAAGGCGGAAAGACCTTTCTCTATGGTGTTTCCGGAGTCCTTAAACGACTGAATGAAGTATTTGAAGTCTCCGTTTAACCATTTTCCGATTTCGGTAAAGCTTTCGGCGGAGTGAAATTCCTTTACGGCGGTGGTTCTGAATTCAAAATCAACGCCCGAATTTTTCAGAAGTTCGACGGATTTGTTGATTTTTGAAATGTCAACGCTTTCAAGCCCGCATGTGAACGCGTATTTTTCAGGCGAATTCTTGATGTCCATGGCAACGTAGTCGAGATTTCCCGATTTCAGAAGCTCTTCCAGTTTTTTGGGAAAACAACCGTTCGTGTCAAGCTTTACAAGATAACCCATGTCCTTTATTTTTTTGATAAAGTCTGCGATGTCGGGCTGAATCAGGGGTTCTCCGCCGGTAATGCATACGCCGTCGAGAAGGCCTTTTCTTTTTTCGAGAAACGAGAAAAACTCGTTTTCATCGACCTTTTCGTCCGCAGGCTGTGTAACGAGTAAGGCGTTGTGGCAGAAAGGACACCTTAAATTGCAGCCGTATGTAAAGACGGTGCACGCCGTCTTTGAGGGATAATCGAGTAAAGTCAGTTTCTGATAGAATTGAATGTTCATAACAACGCTCCGAAAAAGATATTTTTTATCACTGTTATTTTACCACAAATATGCTTTTTAAGTATAACAAAAATGTATTGAATTTGAAAATTATTGTAAATCCGCAATTTACGGTACTGAGAAAAATGCCGAAAAAGGTATTGAAAAGAGAAATGAAATGTGATATAATCAAACATAATTATAATATAGTATAAAAAAGCGTTAGCAAGAGGAGAAAAAAGAATTGTTGAAAATAATATCCGACGCATATTCAAACGGACTTTTCACGGCGGTAATACCGCAGATGCAGGGCGGTTTTGCAATAGCCATGATGATAGCCGGCGTAATTTTGTGCCTTCTTATAGGATACGTTCTCGGAAGCCTTAATTTTTCCCTTATAGTGTCGAAAAAAATGTACGGCGACGACGTGAGGGAACACGGCAGTAAAAATGCGGGAACAACCAATATGATGCGAACCTACGGCACAAAAGCGGCCGTTCTTACGATATTGGGAGATATACTCAAAGCTGTTGTCGCCGTTCTAATATGCAGTTTTCTCATGGGAGTAATGCACGGCGGATATTCGGCGGCGCTCGGCGCCGTTATAGGACACGTTTTCCCCGTTTTTTATAAATTCCGCGGCGGAAAAGGCGTCGCAACAGCTGCGGCGGCAATCCTCGTGTTAAATCCGATTGCCTTTCTGGTCGTGATAGGCGTATTTCTGCTTACGGTAATATTCACAAGGTATATTTCTCTCGGCTCGGTGCTTGCGGCGGCAATATATCCGCTTATTACGTTCTATACGTACTTTTCGGGACGCTCTGCGCTTCCCGGAAGCGGATTTGCGTTTATATGCACGCTGATTATGGCGCTTATCGTCATATTGAAGCATCATGAAAACCTTTACCGCCTTGCTCACGGCTCGGAGTCGAAATTCAGCTTCAAAAAGAGCAAAAAGAACGATAAAGATGAAAAAAACGGAAACAATAGCGATAAGTAAAGAAACGAGGTTCAAATGTCTAAATACATAGAAAAAGTTGAAAATACGGTTCTGCCTGTCGTTGCACTCAGGGGCCTTGTGGTTTTCCCGAATATGCAGACAAGTTTTGAAATCAATAATAAAAAATCGGTAAAAGCCATACTTTCGGCGCCGGTTTTCAATAATACGGTATTTTTGTGCACTCTCGAACAGTGGGAGAGCGCGGATAATTTCAAACTGTGCAAAACGGGAGTTACCGCAAAGGTAAAGCAGGCGCTAAAACTCCCCGACGGCAATTACAGAGTGCTCGTCGAGGGCAAAAACAGGGCGGAATATACAGAACTTTTCAACGGCGAATATATGAAGGCAAATCTTCTCGTAAAAAGCGTAATCGTTACCGATAACGGAGGCGTAAAGGGCGACGCGCTCAGACTTGAGGCAATAAGCACTTTTGAAAACCACATAAAAATGCTTCCCAAAATGTCGCCCGAAATACTTGTTTCGGTGCAGGCGATAAAGGACCCCGGAATGCTCGCGGATTTCATCGCTTCAAACGTGCTGTTCGACTACCTTGACAAGCAGAAAATTCTCGAAATAACGGATCCGTTCAAAAGGCTTGAAAATCTCATAATTATACTCAAAAACGAGAGCAGAATTCTTGAAATAAAAAGCGAACTTCATTCGAAAGTCCGCGAAAGAATTGAGGAAAACCAGAGAGAATATTTCTTAAAGGAACAGCTCAAGGTCATAAAGGACGAACTCGGGGACGTAAGCGCGGATAAAGAAGACGATGAATACCTTGCAAGAATAAACGACTCCGCATTTTCCGACGAGGTAAAGGAAAAACTGCTCAAAGATTATGACCGCATGACGAAAATGCCGTTCGGCTCGTCCGAAAACTCGGTGCTCAAGAATTATCTCGATACCGTGCTCGACTATCCCGCCGGAATAAAAACAAAGGACGTTTTTTCGGTAAGCAAGGCAAGAAAGATACTTGAAGCCGACCACGACGGGTTAAAGAAAATCAAAGACAGAATATTGGAATATATCGCGGTAAAACAGCTTGCACCCGACCTTAAAGGGCAGATACTCTGCCTTATAGGCCCTCCCGGCGTCGGAAAATCGTCGGTGGCGAAATCGGTTGCAAGGGCGCTCGGAAGAAATTTCGTGCGTATCTCGCTCGGCGGAATACGCGATGAAGCCGATATAAGAGGACACAGAAAAACCTACGTCGGCGCAATGCCGGGAAGAATCGTTTCCGCAATCACGCAGGCAAAATCGGAGAACCCGGTTGTCCTGCTCGACGAAATTGATAAGCTTACCCTCGGCGCACAGGGAGACCCCGCGTCAGCGCTTCTTGAAGTGCTTGACGTCGACCAGAACAAGGCGTTCCGCGATCACTATATGGAAATACCCACCGATTTGTCCGACTGCATCTTCATCGCTACGGCAAATACGGCGGAAACCATTCCGCATGCGCTGTATGACAGAATGGAAATAATAAATCTCCCGTCTTATACGACAAACGAAAAGATTTCCATTTTCAATCACCATTTGCTCAAAAAACAGCTTAAAAAGCACGGACTTACAAGAAAAAACATCAAAATCGACGAGCAGGCGGTAAGGGAAATAATAGAATTTTATACAAAGGAATCGGGCGTCAGAACGCTTGAACGTATGACAGCGTCGATTTGCAGAAAAGTTGCAATGATGATTGCCGAAAAAGGCGTAAAAAGCGTAAAAGTTACGGCGTCAAACGTAAACGAACTGTTGGGTCCGAGAAAGGTTAAACCCGATGCGATGCTGTCGGAAGATACCGTGGGCGTTGTAAACGGACTTGCATGGACGGAACTCGGCGGAGAAATGCTTCAGGTGGAGGCGCAGAGCTTTGACGGCACGGGAAAACTCGAGCTTACGGGACAACTCGGCGACGTAATGAAGGAATCGGCTCAGGCGGCGGTAAGTTATATAAGAAAGCACGCCGAAAAGCTCGGAATAGATAAGGAATTTTATAAAAACAAGGATATACATATCCACGTTCCCGAGGGTGCGGTGCCGAAAGACGGCCCGTCGGCGGGCGTTACCATGATAAGCGCACTCGTGTCGGAGCTGTCGGGCGTTCCCGTAAGATGCGACATCGCAATGACGGGTGAGATAACGCTCACGGGCAGAGTTCTGCCGATAGGCGGACTTCCCGAAAAGTCAATGGCGGCATACAGAAACGGAATAAGGACGATAATCATTCCGGGCGAAAACGTTTCCGACCTTGAAGAAGTGGATTCCGTCATCAAGGAAAAGGTTGCGTTTATTCCCGTCAATTCAGTGTCCGAAGTCTTGGAACTTGCGCTGGTTAAGCCTGAGAAGGCGGAAAACTTTGATAATAAGGAAATTGATATTGATATACCGGTTTCCGAAAACGGATTTTCAGTTTCAAAGGAAAACGTGTATCTGAAACGGAGGTAAAAAGTGAACGCAAACGGTATGCCGAACGTCAATCTGAATAAGGTAAACCTCGTTCTTACGGCAGGTCTGCCGTCTCAGCTTCCGGGAATACTCAGAACGAATATGCCGAGAATCGCAATGTGCGGCAGGTCAAACGTCGGAAAGTCTTCGCTCATAAATAAGCTTCTTTCGAGAAAAAGCCTTGCAAGAGTGAGCGCCGAGCCGGGAAAAACCATAACCGTCAACTGCTATGACGTGGACGGAAAAATGTACCTCGTCGACCTGCCCGGATACGGATACGCAAAAAGGTCGTTTGACGAAAGAAATAAATGGAAAAAGCTTGTCGATAAGTATTTTTCACTTGAAGGACCGAGCCTGTATCTTCAGCTCGTGGATTTGAAGGTCGGGCTGACGAAAGACGACAGGGAAATGATTTCATTTCTCGATAATTCGGGACTTCCGTTCGCCGTAGTTGCGACAAAAGCCGATAAAGTGAACGCGACGACAAGACAGAAAAACATACAACTGCTCGAAGACGACGAAATAATACCCGAAGACGCCGAAATAATACCTTTTTCGGCAAAGACGGGCGCGGGCGCGGACGAGATATGGAGGATAATAAATGAGTTTGTTGAATTTAACTGAAAAGGAAAATATGAAAACCGTTTTACTGCACGATAACTACGGAATAAATGAGGAAGGACATTTTACGGTGTGCGGATACGATACCGTAAAACTCGCAAAGGAATACGGCACGCCGCTTTATCTGCTGGACGCCGATAAAGTGAGAAAAATGGCGCAAATATATACCGAAAACGCGAAAAAATACTTCAAAAAAGCAAAAATTCTTTTTGCGAGCAAGGCGCTGTCCTTCAAAAAAATATATAACCTTGCGCAAGAGGAAGGACTTTGTACGGATACCGTTTCGGCGGGGGAAATTTATACAGCGCTGAACGCCGGATTCGACCCGAAAAAAATATATTTTCACGGAAATAATAAAACGTATGATGAAATCGAATACGCTCTTTCAGAGGGCATAGGGTATTTTGTCGCCGATAATTACGCGGAAATCGACAATATCGAAAAAGCGTGCGGAAAACTTTCAAAAAGGGCGGACGTCATTTTAAGACTTACTCCCGGAATCGACCCGCATACGCACGAAAAAATCGCAACCGGAAAGGTTGACTCGAAATTCGGAGTTGCCATCGAAACGGGACAGGCCATGGACTTCGTAAAATATACGCTTTCGAAAAATAACGTAAATCTGCGCGGAATTCACTGCCATGTGGGCTCGCAGAGCTTCGACCCGCAGCCGTTTTTGGACGCCGCCGATATAATGATGAAATTCATTTACGACGTAAAAAAAGAATGCGGATATACGCTTGAAATTCTCAATCTCGGCGGGGGGTTCGGGGTAAGATACTTACCCGAACAGACAAACCTCGATATTGAATATATGTTAAAGGAAATATCCGCGCGCATAAAGGCAAACTGCGAAAAATACGGTATCGACGAACCGGAAGTATGCTTCGAGCCCGGGCGCTCGATTGTCGCTGCGGCGGGCGTTACGCTTTATACCGTCGGAAACGTAAAGACAATAACGGGATATAAGAGCTATATTTCCATCGACGGCGGTATGGCGGACAACCCCAGATACGCGCTTTATAAAGCGCCGTATTACTGCTTGATTGCGGATAAAGCGGATAAAGATATGAATTTTCGCGCCGACATTGCCGGCAGATGCTGCGAAAGCGGAGATATGATTCAGGAAAACGTGTTTATTCAGAAACCCGATATAGGCGACGTGCTTGCCGTGTGCGTAACCGGCGCGTATAACTATTCGATGTCGTCAAATTATAACAGACTGTGTAAACCCGCGCTTGTTATGCTCTCAAAGGACAAAGTTGAAATAGGCGTGAAGAGAGAAACGTTTGAAGACCTCGTAAGAAACGATGAATAATATATTTGTATAAATAAAGGGATGGTTAGAAAATGAAAAATCAAGAGAAAACAATGGAAAAAATCGTCGCATTCTGTAAGAACAGGGGATACGTGTTCCCGGGAAGCGAAATATACGGAGGCCTTGCGAATACGTGGGACTACGGACCGCTCGGCGTCGAACTCAAAAACAATATAAAAAAGGCGTGGTGGAAGAAATTCGTTCAGGAAAACGAGTATAACGTAGGTCTTGACGCCGCAATACTCATGAATCCTCAGACGTGGATAGCGTCGGGACACCTGGGCGGCTTTTCCGATCCGCTTATGGACTGCAGGGAATGCCACGAAAGATTCCGCGCCGATAAACTTATAGAAGACTGGTGCAGTGAAAACGGATATACGCTTGAAAAGCCGGTTGACGCTTTTTCGCAGGCGGAAATGAAATCTTTCGTCGACGAAAAGGGAATTCCGTGCCCGACCTGCGGAAAGCATAATTTTACCGATATCCGCCAGTTCAACCTCATGTTCAAAACCTTCCAGGGCGTAACGGAAGACGCGAAAAATACCGTGTATCTGCGTCCTGAAACGGCACAGGGTATTTTCGTAAACTTTGCGAACGTTCAGCGTACCACGAGAAAGAAACTGCCGTTCGGCATCGGACAGATAGGAAAATCGTTCCGTAACGAGATAACGCCCGGAAACTTTATTTTCCGCGTGCGCGAATTTGAGCAGATGGAGCTCGAATTTTTCTGCAAACCCGATACGGACCTTGAATGGTTTAATTACTGGCGCTCGTTCTGCCATGATTTTCTTATCGGAATAGGTCTTAAAGAGGAAAACCTCAGACTGCGCGACCACGATCCCGAGGAGCTCAGCTTTTATTCGAAAGCGACGACCGACTTTGAATTTCTGTTCCCGTTCGGCTGGGGAGAACTGTGGGGCGTTGCCGACAGAACGAATTACGACCTGACTCAGCATCAGAATACGTCGGGTAAGGACCTTACGTACTTTGACCCCGAAACAAACGAGAGATATATTCCTTACGTTATCGAGCCGTCGCTCGGCGTTGAGAGAACGTTCCTGTCGGTTGTCTGCGACGCCTACGACGAGGAAACGCTTGAGGACGGCGACATAAGAACGGTGCTCAGAATTCATCCGTTCCTTGCTCCGTTCAAGGCGGCAGTGCTTCCGCTTTCAAAGAAGCTGTCGGATAAAGCGTCGGAACTTTATAATGACCTCAGAAAAGACTTTATGGTTGATTTTGATGAGGCGGGCAGTATCGGAAAGCGTTACAGAAGAGAAGACGAAATCGGAACGCCTTTCTGCATCACGTACGACTTTGACTCTCTCGAAGACGGCTGCGTAACAATAAGAGAAAGAGACAGCATGCAGCAGCAGAGAATAAAAATAGAAGACGTAAAAGCGTATATCGAGGAAAGAATCAAGCTTTAATAAAAATAAAAAACCGCCTTCAAGGCGGTTTTTTTATTTTTTCTCCACGATTTTTATGTGTTCGGCGTCAAAAGCCGTTTCGTCCATGACTATTTCGGTTATCTGCGCGACCTCGTTTGTGAGCAGTCCCGGAGTTTTAACTATAACGTTTATGTTTTCACCGGAGATTACCGCAAGACAGTCCTCAAAGCCTTTTGCTTTGATAAGCTCTTCAATTATGGCTTCCGTCTCAATGTCGGAGGCTATATTTATCATTTCGTTGAGCGCCTTGTCCTTGACGTCCGGCATGGATTCGGCGCTGTCAATCACGCTCTGGAGCGTCTGCAGCGACTCATCGCGCGAGCGCTCGCGGTTCAAGGCGGCGGAAGAAAAATATAAATCGTCTTCGTCTGTCTGATTTAATGCGACATTGTCGACAAGCCGCGCCTCTCCGAGAATTTTGGTGCTGTCCTCGAGCTTTTCGGGGGAATTGTATAAGTAGCCGTTCGTCTCTTTGTCCTTTTTTGAAAGCCCGAACGTGTAATCCGAGTAAACGGAAATGCCGATAATTGCAAGACAGCAGCATATAATTATCGGTTTTTTGTGTTTTTTGATTTTTTCAAGAAATTTTTTCATTAAATATGACCTCCGGTAACGTAAATTTTATTTTTTGCGATGTTGAACGCGGTGCTGACGGAATTCACAATTTCATTCTGAACGTGTTTATCGGAACCTCCTTCGCAGACGATAAGTACCCCGCATATTTTGGGGCAGAGCTGCTTGACGACGACGGCCGATTCCTCGCCCGAAAGACCTTGCGTGTAGGCAAGACGTTTTTCGGTGGTTTTTGCGGTGTTTGAGCTGCCGCCGTTTTCGTTTATGCTTGAATTGTTTGCATATACGGTTTCATACGAGCCCTCGAGCGTGATAAAAACCTTTGTGCTTCCGGCGCCGCTTATAAAAGAAACGGTATCGCACAGCCTTTCTTCAAGTCCGCTTATGTAATCGTCTATTGAGAGAACCTCATTCTGAAAATCGGAAGAGGAATTTCGTTTTGAAAATAAATTCCCGAGAATTATAAGTATTATTCCGATAACGGAAACGAGCGCAAGAAAAAGGATTTTTTTGTCTGACAGAATTTTTGCAAAATCTTTCATTTCTCTTTTATTCTCCCGCTTGTTTTCGTTTCCGCGCCGAAAAGAAGGCGCAGATGGTTTGAAACGCTTTGAATAACCGATTCGGAAACGTTTTCCGAAAAAACAACGTCGATTTCACGTACTTGCACGTTTTCGTTTTCTATACTTATGTTTATGCAAACCTCTTCCGGCATTATTCCAAAGTTTTCGTAAATGTTTGATGATATTTGCTTTTCAAGCTCGGTCGAAAGCCTTTCTTCGTATGTGTATGATAAAGAAAAGCCTGCGCTTTTGTAATCTTTCGTTGAAAAGTCGAATACGTCCTCGCCCTTGAAAGATAAAAACGAAAATACCGTAATGCAAATGCAAAGCCCGCATACAAATCTTATCGTTTTCGTCATCTGGACGTCCGTCAGTGCTTCGCATAAGGCGGAGGCGGACACTATTGCAATAATCTTAATTATGTAAACTGTAACCGAATTCATGTATTATACCACGTTACTTATGAAAGCGGAGAATATAAGAATTCCGCAAATTGTTGAAAATAAAACTACGGAAAGAATTATGTTAATTGCGGAATTTATTCCGTCAAAAAACGCCGAGTGCTTGGAAAGACCTGCGGTTTTTGAAACGAGAAGCAGAGAAAGGACCGAAAACTTCACGACAAAGACCGAAACGAAGACGGGGATTGAGGTGTATACGAGGTAAGCGATGCCGAATCCGCCGCATACGTTGTTGATAAGAATTATCGCATTTCCTGCGGTTTTAATGCTCTCACTGAGCATATTTCCGGCAACGGGAACAAGCTTTGACGCAGAAAAGCGAAGACCTCTGAATATAAGGCTGTCGTTTGAGGAGCTTATTTTGATGAGTGCCGACTGAATTCCCGAAAAAAGCGCAAAAATAACGCCCAAAAACCAAAGACAGAAGGATTTTATAAAGTTGTTTACTCCGGAAAGCCGGTTTTCCGGAACGAAAGAGGATAAAACGGAGAGCGCAAGCACCGCTTTTGAAAGAGGAACTACCACGTTTACCGAAAGCTGTTCAATGAGTGAAACGATAAAGGCGCAGGAAGCGGACGCGGCAGCGCTCGAAACGGGCTTTGCAAAACTTTCCGTAAGGAGCAGGGCGCCCGACATCGCCGACATAAAATCGGAGTAGGAGTAAACGTAATTTAAAATGCTCGTGTATATCGGCTTTATGACGGCAAGAGTCAGAATAACGACGGACAGCATTGACGCAAATCCGAGAAACTCCGCGCCGGAAGAGAGATTTTTCTCAAAGACGGAAATTATCGCGCTGATGAATAAAATTGCAAAAATAACGTAAAGAGTACGACGGATTTCATAAAATCCGCTTTTTAAATTCTCGTATAAATACGAAAAAATGTTTTGCGCGCCAAGAGCGTCAATTATAAGCCCGTTTGATGAAAGCGCGCTGTCGGCGTCGGATATTTCAAGCCCCGAGGAGAGAATTTCGGGGACTTCGGCACACCTGCATGCCGTGGAAAGTAAAAGTAAAAGCGTCAAAAACAAAATAATCTTTTTTTTCATAACTATCCCGAAATTATCCCGTTAACTTCCGAAAAGGCGGTTTTTATCAGCGGCAGACACATCGAGAGAATGAGGCATTTCCCGAGAAGTTCTATTTTTGAGGCAAGTCCCGATTCTCCGCAGTCTTTTGAGATTGATGAGGCGACCGAAAAAATAAAGGCGACGGCGGTGCATTTGAAGAGAATTTCAACCATATTTCCGAGATTATGGGAGTTTTCGATATTTTTTACGTACTCTATTACGGGCAGTACCGCGTTTACCGACAAAAATATGAGCATTACGTTTAACATTATGCCGGTAAACAGCGCATATTCTTCCTTTGTTTTTCTGAACAGCAGAATGCATATAAGCCCCGCCATGACCGTTCCGATAATCTGATAAATGCTCATTTTTTACAGTCCGAAAACGCTTCTGACTGAGGAAAACAGCCTGTCTATTTCGCTTATCAGCATCAGAAGAACGATTATTATTCCCGCGATTGTAACGAATACCGATTGCTCGTCCCGTCCCGATTTTATGAGAATTGTGTTGGCGACGGTAACCAGAATTCCTATTCCCGCTATTCTCATTATTAAGGATACGTCCATAAACTTAAAATCCTTTCGTTTGAAAAATCTTTTATATAAGTAAAAGCGCGGCAAGAAGCCCGCAAAGTATGCCGAGTCTTTTGAAAAGAAGCTGTTTTACGGCTTCTTTTTGCTCATAATTCTTTTCTTTTTCCTTTATAAGCTCGGTGTATCTCGCGCACAGAGCGCTTTCCGACGACGTGTATAAGCTTTTTCCGAGACTTTGAGCAAAAGAAAGGTATAACTCATATATTTCGTCGGGCAATTCGTCTTTTACCGATATCAGAGCGCATTCCAGTCCGCTTTGGCGTAAAGCGCGCAAAAAACCGTTTTTTTCAGCGCGCACGTCATAAAAATTTTCATAAATGCGGTCAAGCGGCAAAGCGCCGTTGTCAATGCATACCTTTACGTATATCAGAAGCTCGAAAAGCGATTTTCTGAAATTCCGTTTCTGAGTGATTTTTGAAGACATATAAGCGCCGCATGCGGATATCGCGCTTGATAAAAGTATAATTCCTGTAATTTTAAGCATTGTTTTTTTCGCTTTCCGGTAAAATTTTTGTGAGTTTACCGACGATGCCGTCCGTTTTTCTTGATAATACGTAAACGTAAGAGAATACCCCGTCGTCGAAAAGCTTTTTTATCCACGGCTTTGCAAAAACGTCATGTACGTTTTTGCCGTGTATCGACGCTATAAAGGTTATGCCGCTTATGTTTGCGTCGGAAATGATGCCTGCTTCGGCTTTCGAGCCAATCTCGTCGCAGATTATTATTTCGGGGGACATTACACGCACGGCACACTCAATGCCGAGCTCCTTCGATACGCCCGACAGGACGTCGGCAAAACAGCCGAAAAAGAATTTTTCGGTAAAAATTTCGCGCCTCTCGTCGATTATCACGGTTCGAAAAGGAGGGTGAGCAGAAGCCTTGCGCGAAATTTTTATGGCGATGTCCCGCAGCATCGTCGTTTTGCCTGCGCCGGGAGGCGAAACAATAAGAATTCCTTCTTTTCCGACGTCGCTTTGCGAAAGCTCGGCAAAAAGGCCGTCGGAACACCCGAAAATGTGATGCGGAATCCTTATGTTTATACTTGTGATTTCCGAAAACCCGTTCATTGCACCGTTTTTTTCGGCGGCGGCTCCGCAAATTCCGACACGGATGCCGCCGATGCTTACGTATCCGTTTTTAATCGTGCTTTCGTAAGCGTAAACCGAGCCCGCGCAGAAATCGCGTAAAAATGAATCAATGTCGGACTGCGTAACGGATATAAGATTTTGCGGTTCTTTTTTTGCGCCGTCGGAGCAGAGATATAAGTTTTCCGCACATACCGTAACCGAACACGCTCCGCCGACTCTTAAGCGTATTTCCGATATTTTCGGAAGAATCGGATTTTCCGTTTTTATCAGCGAAAGAAAAACGCTTTTCGGAAGAATTTTGATGACGGAATCAAGTTCGTTTTGCTCAGAAATTAAAGATTCTCTCATTTATTCCGTCATGCCCATGGTGTTGGTTATAAAATTGTATATTTCAACAATTTCTTCCCATGTGATAAGGTCGATAATGCCCGTGGCCCTCAGATTGAAACGCCGCTGAAAAGCTTCAACCGCATTTTTTGTAAGCGGTCCGAAAATTCCGTCCGCTTCAATGCGCGGAATTTCGGAATAAACGTCCGATATTTTGTTTAAGTATATCTGCATAAGACTTACGTTGTCGCCCGAATCGCCGACGGAAAGGGGAGAGCCGGGATAATTCTGGTCATTAAGGTCCGGCGTTACCGTTTCGACTATCGAATTGTATACCGAATACAAAACGTCCCAGTCTTCCGGCGTCATAACGCCCGTAACGTCAAGCGAAAAAGTTTCCTGAAATTCCTTTACCGCTTCTTCCGTAATGGGACCGAAATATCCGTCCGTGTCAAGCGGCATGATGCTTGTGTAAAAAAGACTTAAATACGTAAGCATAAACTGTAAAAGACGTATCGTGTTTCCTCTGTCGCCGAGCTTTATCGTCGTATCCGGAGGGTTTACCGGTATACCTCCCGGGTCGCCGTCTCCGTAAAGCTCAGCAAGCTTTGCGACGGACGAGTAAACGTATGAAATCTTGTACCACGTCGCAAGGTCGACGACGCCCGTAACTTCAAGCCCGAATATTTCCTGAAAAATTCTTACCGCCGTCTGCGCGGCGCTGTCGTATATGCTGAGAAGCGGATTAATACGCGGAATAACCGGATAATTGAAAGAAATTATGTAAAGCTGTCGCCGTATCGTTTCCACGTCGGGACTTATCGTGCCGAAGGTCAGAGGCTCACCGGGATAGGACTTCGTTTCAGACGCGATTTCGTCCGTCGTCTTTATCTGAATATCGTCGCCGTAGTATCTTTTGAGTATCGCCTCGGCGGAAAGACCTTCGTTTCCGAGAGCTTCCGAGCCCCATTGCTGAAGTCCGGGGCAGTTCGTCCTTCTGCCGTCGCAGTAGCTTGCAAAAAGGGGATTTGCGCTGCCCGTTCTCACTATGTACGTGTTGAATAATTCGTCGACAAGCATGCTTATGTTGTCAAAAATATTCCTGCCGTAAACGAAAGAATGGTCGTATCTTGTGGAGCTTGTGATGTCAAAATCGTAGCCCTGACTCGGATACCATTCGGTATAAATTCTGTTCAGAGTCAACGAGATAATGGCGAGAATGTTTGCCTTTAACGTTTCTTCGGGCCACGTCGGGTATATTTCGGACGACGCGACGTTTTTGATGTAATCGGTGAAGGAAACGTAAACATTTTCGGCGTATTCGTCAGGCGCACCGAGATGAACGGAAATCGTTTCGGGTATTTTTACCGTTTGCAGAACGTCTGTTTCGGCAATTTCACCGCTGCTGCCGTATTGTTTGTTCGTCGCGGTAAGAATGGTGTTCGGCGTTACCGTGTAAATAATATTTCCGTTTACCGTCGACGGATAATCCGAGGAAATCGGAACGAGATTTATCGTAAGCACACTTGCTTCGTCGGCGTAGGTTTGTATCTTGTTGACAATCACGGGAAAGTAGTTGGGAACGTTTACGTAAATGTCGGAAATCGAATACGGCACGGCGTTTGACGTACTGTCGCGGGAAATTGCGGGGTCGGGAGCCTCGATGCTTATCGTGTCCGTAATGCCCGACGCGTCGGTCAGAAGCCTGTAATTGTAGTTTACGTTGTTGACGGGATAGGTAGGAGCAAAATCATGCTTGTCTGCATTTTCAAAACCGTCGGTTTTTACGTAAACGTATTTTTCACCGAGCGGAACGGCGCCAGAGCCGGTTGTAAGTTTAATCCTCAATAATCCTTTGAACAAAAGCACACCCCATTTCGTAATTACAGTAAATACTATTCAAAAACCGCATGGGATATTCCGGAAAATATATTATTCATATAACATAATCAGACATTTTTTTCGGGTAAAGAATAATATAATTATTTAAGAGAAAACAAGTATCGGGTGGCGGGAAAATGATTATATATGCGGACGTTCTGTTTCTTGTAAATTTTGCGGCGGATTTTCTCGCAATATATATAAGCGCAAAGATACTGAACGTTAAGACGTCGTATCCGCTTTTTGCACTTTCGGCGCTTATAGGCGGAATTTACGGAGTTGCGGCGGTGTATATTAAAAATACGGTATATAAATGGGGCGCCGGAATTGCCGTTATGATAATAATGTGCCTTGCGGCGTTTCGGAAAAAAACGGTAAAAGACAACCTGAAGGCAAATTTCGTGTTCGTAAGCGTGAATATGCTGCTTGCGGGGATAATGTCATTCATATATGAAACGGCGTACGAATATAAAATACATAAAAAAACGAATATAAACATAAAGCCCGTTGCCGCGGCGGTCTTTTTTATCGTTTCATTTGCGGTGATAAGGATTTTTCAGAAAATACTTAAAAAAAGGGCGCAAAACGAGGTAATCACGGGAAGCGTACGGATTTCCGACAAAAAAATACAGCTGAATTTTTTGTGCGACACCGGGAACGTTTTCAAGGACGCGTATACCGATCTGCCCGTAATCGTAGTTTCCTGCGGCAGAATAAAGGATAAAATAGATTTTGAAAAATTATTCAGAGAAATAAAATCCGATGCAGATACCGCCGTAAAGTATAAATTCAGATACGTTTCGCTCTCCACCGTTGCGGGAAATACGGTCATGCCCGCGATTTTGCCTGATAAAACAGAGGTGCAAAAGGATGGAAACATGTATGAAATAAAGGCAATCGTTGCGTTCGACAATTCGTCGGAGAAAGGTTATGACGGAAATGACGGAATTATTCCGTATTCGGTTTTGCAGATATAATATCGTTTTCGGAAAGGAAATGAAAAATGGCGTATATCCCGGTGAGAATAAGACTGATAATAAAAGAATTATGCGCAAAAATACGAAAAAATCTGTCCGAAAACTCGGTTTTTTACATAAACGGCACCGACGTTCTTCCGCCGCCGCTTCCGAAGGATAAAGAAAGCGAATGTATAAGGGCGATTTCGTCGGGCGACGCAAAAAGCAGACAGAAAGCGGTAAATACGCTTGTGGAGCATAATCTGCGGCTTGTCGTTTATATCGCGAAACGATTCGAAAATACGGGAATAAATATCGAGGACTTGATTTCGATAGGCACGCTCGGACTCATAAAGTCTATAAATACGTTCAAGAACGAGAAGAACATAAAGCTTGCGACGTACGCTTCAAGATGCATTGAAAACGAGATACTGATGTATATAAGAAAAAATGCCAAAAGTAAAAACGACGTGTCGCTCGAGGAACCGCTCAACGTCGATTGGGACGGAAACGAGCTTCTTCTGTCGGATATTCTCGGAACGGAAGACGATACCGTGGATAAGAATATCGAGGAAGAGGAGGAGAGAAATATCTTGCGCTCGGCGGTAAAAAAACTGAAAGAACGCGACAGGGCGATAATAGAAATGCGGTTCGGACTCAACGACCCCGAAGGAAAGGAAAAAACGCAGAAAGACGTCGCGGATACGCTCGGAATCTCGCAGTCTTATATATCAAGGCTCGAAAAAAGAATAATAGAAAACCTCAAAAAAAGCATAATCGGTTTTTATAAATAAAAAACGCGCGCTATATCGGCGCGCGTTTTTGTTAAAGGAAATAATTGTCGTTAAATAAATGTAAATACGTATTGCAAAAAGGCGAAAAAAATGTTATTATATATATTGAATTATTATATATTGTATTATTGTTTGCATAAGGAGTATAAAATGAATAAGACTTACAGCAATATAAAACCCAATATATATATCGAAACGTCGGGCGTATATTCAATGTCGTGCGCCCTTGCCGAAATATGCCCCGTGGACGCGGTGATAATAAGCGATCTGCCGACAGGAAAATTCAACCTTTCGTTAGACGTTCTGTGCGAATATAACGGCAAAACTGTTTTTTCGTACGGTGAAAAAACGTTTTATGACGTTGAAACGGCGCTTTTTTCCAAAAAAGATAATCACTCCATGCTTTTCCGCTTTGATTATAAGGATTTTGAGATAAATTACGATTTTCTGAAAAATACGGAAAACAGTACAAATTGCAGTATAAAAGCAAAAATAACGGTTGACGGAAACGTGTATATCGCCGATTCCGCAATAAGCGTGCTGCCTAAAAATATGTGGAACGGCCTTGAAATTCGCCCTGAAACGCTGTGCGCTTTCTGCGTCCCGGAAAGTAAGTTCGTAAAGACGCTGTCGGAGGGCGTAAAACCGAGCGGAAGATTCCCCGCATACGAAACGGTTGTCGAAAACGTAAGGACAATCGTAAAGAATACCAGAAGCAGAAACGTTATCTGTGCAAAAAGGGAGTCTTACAGCCCCGAAAGAAAACAGACCGTAAACGTTTCCGATATATCGCTTCTCGACGGAACGGTCGTATGTACGCCGCTTGAGCTTGCGGTTTTGTTCGTTTCGTGCATGGAACGCTACAGCCTTCCCGGAGTAATTGCGTTTGTAAGAAGCACCGCGGGAATAACGAACGTTTTCTGCGGCGTAAGATTTGATAAAAAAAGCGGCAATTCAATATCCGAAAGTAAAACGGGACTTCTTGCGGAGATGGCAAACGACGAGCTTCTGCTGTTCGACCCTGCGATACTCTCGTCGGCACAGAATATTGACGTAATGCTTGCAAAAAAGGCGGCGTACGATTATATTTCAAAGCCGGATACGGAACTGCTTTTGTCGCTTGACGTTCTTTCGTGCAGAAAAGCGGGAGTAAAGAACGCGTCGGCGGTAAAGCTTGCTGATTCCGGAAAAATAAGATTTGCGTCGTCAAGAGAGGCGCTCGGCGATATATACGTAGGACTTGAAAATACAAAGGCGTTCAGACTTCTCGAAGGGGACTTTCTTTCGTTTGACGTACTTCCCGTGATAGGAAAATATGAAGAGGTATGCGCAAATTCGGATGGAATGTTTGTGCATCCGCTTGAAATAAACGAAAAAATCGACGCATATTCGGGACTTGCCGACGGCTTCTGCTCCTTTGCGCTTAAGGACGTAAAGGAAATAGCCTATAATAAGGCGGAGCTTGCCGTGGTAACGGAAAAATACAATTATTTTAAAAACCGCATTTCGAATAATAACTACATAACCTGCGCACTGTATGAAAACGTGTTCCATAATAAGATTTCAAAAATGGTGTTCGCATCGGGAGGAAATTATAAAAACTACGCAATATGCGGCTTTGTCAGAGCGACAAAAAGAAACTCGGGCGAGACGAGATTTATTCCGCTGTGCTTTACGGAAGTGAAAATTGAACTCGACGGAAGCTATAAATTCAGAATTGCGAAAACAAAACCGATAATAAATCCGCTGCTGTTGTCCTATATTTCGGGCGCAAACACGGATTCGGGCTTTGTGAAGTGCGCGCCCGATGCGGCGGAATACGTCGAAAAACTGATATTAAAAAATAAAGGCGCGCTCGACAGAAACTTCTCAAAATTCGAGGTCGTAAGGGAGGAAGCGTTTGTAAACGCCGACCTTTCACCCGTTTTTCTGTGGCAGAATATAAAATCCTACGGAAAGAAGTACCTCGAAAGCAGCCTTGTAAACGCATTTCTGTCGAATAAAGCCGTTGAAAAATACGAAGAACCCGCAAGGGAATACGTGTTTTCGCATTATATCCCTGACGAGCTTGAAAATAAACTTACGTCGTCCGATACGCTCATTTTGGCAGGAAACGCGGATATTTCCTCGAAAACGGAAATCGCTGCCGATAAAATTGCCTATAACGCCTTTGCAGGTAAAAAGACACTTGTTTTGTCGTCCGATGAAGGTTTTGTTTCGGAAATCGAAAAAAATCTTAAAGACCGCGGGCTGTCAACCCTTTTGCTGAAGCCCGAAAGTACGTCTGCGGAAGAAATTATCGGAAAAATGAGAGAAAAAATCGATGAAATAAAGAAAGAATACGCGCTCAACAGACTTTCCAAAATTTCCGACGAATATAAAAACACCAAAAAGGCGCTGCGCGAGTATGAGGACGACGTCGTTTCGGGCGCAAACTGTTTCGGAATGTCGCTTGCCGACGCCGCCGAATCGTTTGTCGGCGCAAACGTCGGAATTGAGCGCGAAAAAGTCCTTGAAACGAATAAAAAAGCGTTTGAGGGCGAAAATGCGCTGAATATTATGTTTGAAACCGCCGAAGAACTCATTGTAAAAGCGGAAAAAGCGCTGATTTCGGTAAACCTTGATAAGTACGTACCGTTGATAAGACATCCGCTGTCGGCGGTGAAAGCAATAGTGAATACGGAAGGCAGCCTCGAAAAAGGCTTTGACTTAATTGATAAAATAATTTCGATTATTTCGGATTACAGAGAAAAATTCCTTGATATT